>Ga0207864_1001010_pt1 | contig 33812 bp, 28 predicted proteins | sample HigsolmetaAR202D_FD_184834 | JGI IMG/M metagenome (GOLD analysis project Ga0207864, IMG submission 184834) | Ionic liquid and high solid enriched microbial communities from the Joint BioEnergy Institute, USA - AR20-2-D (SPAdes) (version 2) ... | reverse complement strand
GGGCCCGCGCGCCGCAGGCGCGCAATACTCGGGACCCGGTCCCGACCCCCGGGGTATCACCCCGGATCGATTGTGACGACGAACTCAACGCGACAGCGGATCAATGCTCAAGAATCTGTTCTCGAAGGTCTTCGGCACGCGTCACGAACGCGAGGTGAAGCAGCTGCTCCCTCTGGTGCAGGAGATCAACACCATCGCGGAGCGGCTCGCGGCACTGCCCGAGGAGGAGCTGAAGAAGCAGACGGAGAAGCTGCGCGGGATCGTTCGGGAACGTACGGAGGCGCTCGAGTCGCGGCTCGCGGAGCTGCGCGAGACCAAGCGGCGCACCGAGGACGCGGCCGAGCGTGAGCGGCTGCAGGCGGAGATCGTCGAGACCGAGGACGAGCTCAAGGCCACGATCCAGGCGGTCCTCGACGAGATCCTCCCCGAGGCGTACGCGACCGTGAAGGCTGCGGCGCAGAAGCTCGTCGGGACCGAGGTCGTCGTCACCGGGCAGAAGCTCGTCTGGGACATGGTCCCGTACGACGTCCAGATCATCGGCGCGATCCAGCTGCATCGCGGCAAGGTCGCCGAGATGGCGACCGGTGAGGGTAAGACGCTCGTCGCCACGATGCCGCTGTACCTCAACGCCCTCGCCGGCCGCGGCGTGCACCTGGTCACCGTCAACTCCTACCTCGCCCAACGCGACAGCGAGTGGATGGGCGCGATCTACCGCTACCTCGGGTTGACGGTCGACTGCATCGACCTGCACGAGCCCGGCTCGCCCGAGCGGCGGCAGGCCTACCTCGCCGACATCACCTACGGCACCAACAACGAGTTCGGCTTCGACTACCTGCGCGACAACATGGTCCACTCGCTGGAGCAGCGGGTCCAGCGAGGGCACTACTACGCGATCATCGACGAAGTCGACTCGATCCTGATCGACGAGGCGCGCACGCCGCTGATCATCAGCGGCCCGGTCGGGCAGGAGCAGTCGGACGTCTACCGGCTGTACAATCCCGCGGTCGCGAACCTGTTCCGCAAGCAGACCCGGATCGTCAACGAGCTGATCGCCGAGGCGGAGCGTGACCTGGAGGAGGGCCGCACCGAGGAGGCGGGGCAGAAGCTGCTGGCCGCGCGGCGCGGCATGCCGAAGAACAAGCGCCTCCTCAAGATGTTCGCCGACGATCCCGGCCTTCAGAAGCTGGTTCAGCAGATCGAAGGCATCTACATGCGGGACAAGCGGCTGCACGAGGTCGACGAGCTCGTGTTGTTCGCCATGGACGAGAAGGGGCACAACGTGCACCTCTCGGACCAGGGGCTGGACGTGCTGTCGCCGGAGGACCCGGAGGCGTTCGTCGTGCCGGACCTGTCCGAGGCGATCGGCGCGATCGAGCGGGACGCCGAGCTGTCGGTCGACGAGAAGCGCGAGCGGATCCAGGCGCTGGAGCGCGAGTACGCGGAGAAGAGCCAGAAGATCCACGCGATCCACCAGCTGCTCAAGGCGTACACGCTCTTCAACAAGGACGAGCAGTACATCGTCGAGGACGGGCAGGTCGTCATCGTCGACGAGTTCACGGGCCGCAAGATGCCGGGGCGGCGGTGGTCGGACGGGCTGCATCAGGCGGTGGAGGCGAAGGAGGGCGTGAGCGTGCGCGGCGAGACGCAGACGCTGGCCACGATCACGATCCAGAACTACTTCCGCATGTACGACAAGCTGGCCGGCATGACCGGTACGGCGGAGACGGAAGAGGGCGAGTTCCACCAGATCTACGGGCTGGACGTCGCGGTCATCCCGACGAACCGCCCGGTGATCCGCGATGACCGGCACGACCTGGTCTACCGGACGAAGCGCGAGAAGTACAACGCGATCCTGGACGAGATCGAGCGGCTGCATCGCATGCAGCTGCCGGTGCTGGTGGGCACGGTCTCGGTCGACGTCTCGGAAACGCTGTCGCGGATGCTGAAGCGTCGCGGGATCCCGCACAACGTGCTGAACGCGAAGTACCACAAGCAGGAGGCCGAGATCGTCGCGCAAGCGGGTCAGGCGGGCGCGGTCACGATCGCGACGAACATGGCCGGCCGCGGTACCGACATCAAGCTGGGGCCGGGCGTGACCGAGCCGCGCACGATCGGCTGGCTGAAGGCGAACGGCGTCGATCTCTCGACGCTCGTCCCGGCCGACCCGACGCGGGCCGTCGACCTGTCGGACAAGCCGGACGACTTCGTGGTCGAGCCCGGCGGCCTGCACATCATCGGCTCCGAGCGGCACGAGTCGCGGCGTATCGACCGGCAGCTGCGCGGGCGCGCGGGGCGTCAGGGCGACCCGGGCGCGTCGCAGTTCTTCCTGTCGCTCGAGGACGACCTGATGCGCCTCTTCGGTTCCGAGCGCATCGCCGGGATCATGGAGAAGCTCGGCGCCGAGGAGGGCGAGGTCATCACGCACCCGCTGGTGACGCGGTCGATCGAGCGGGCGCAGCGTCGCGTCGAGACCCAGAACTTCGAGGCGCGCAAGCGGCTGCTGGACTACGACGACGTCATGAACCAGCAGCGCGAGGTCATCTACGACCTGCGCCTCTTCGCCCTCGAGGGTGGCGAGGACCTGAAGGGCGAGGTCTGGGAGATGATCGAGCACGCGGTCCGGGCGACGATCTCCGACTACGTCGATCCGGACGCGCACCCGGAGGAGTGGGACCTGGCCGGGCTGCGCAACCGCCTGGTCATCGACTACTTCGTCGTCGTCGAGGAGCTGCCGACGCAGAACTCTCCCGAGCACGAGTTCGACACGCCGGCCGCGCTCGAAGCCGTGGTCCTGGAGCGGGTCCGCGAGGCGTTCAAGCGCAAGCTGAAGAGCTTCGGGGAGCACGAGGAGCGGCTGCTCTCGTTCATCCTGCTCAGCGTGATCGACGAGAAGTGGCGCGACCACCTCTACGACCTGGATCACCTGAAGGCGTCGATCGGCTTCCGCGGATGGGGTCAGAAGGACCCGCTGATCGAGTACAAGAAGGAGGCCTACGACATGTTCGTGGACCTCATGAACGACATCCGCAAGACGGTCGCGTCGTTCGTGTTCCGGGCGCAGCTGGCCGTGCAGCCGCCGCCTCAGCCGGTCGCGCCGCGGCGGATGATCCTGACGGGCCCGAGCGACGTCCCGGAGACGCGGCCCGCGGTGGGGCAGCCGGCGGTCGATCGTGAGACGGACGGCGTCGCGACGGTGGTCGGGACGGGGCGCGGCCCCGCGCGCCTGGGGGCCGGCGCCGGCCGTCCGCTCGGCGCCGCGGGGCTGTCGCAGCTCAGGACGAACCGCGGCGAGGATGGCGGCGCGACGCAGCCGGCCACGGCGGAAGAGAAGATCGGCCGCAACGACCCGTGCCCGTGCGGCTCGGGGCGCAAGTACAAGAAGTGTCACGGCGCGGGCGTGGTGTGAGAGAGGAGGCGAGCCGACCCGGCTCGCCATTCTTTTGCCCCCGGCACCGATGTACCGTGGGGGCGTGAGCGAAACGAATCCGCGGTACACGATCAAGGAATGGCCGGCTGGCGAGCGGCCCCGGGAGCGGCTCGGCCAGGCCGGCGCCGCCGCCCTCTCCTCGACCGAGCTGATCGCGATCCTCGTCGGGAGCGGGACGGCGGGCAAGTCCGCGGTCGCGGTGGCGAGCGAGCTGTTCCGCTCCGCCGGCGGCTCGCTGCGTCGCATGTCGGCGTCGACGCCGGCCGAACTCGCGCGCGTGCGGGGCGTGGGCCCGGCGGTGGCCGCGCGCCTGGCCGCTGCACTCGAGCTGGGCCGCCGGCTCGCGCGCGAGGAGCCGCTCGAGCGCACCCGCATCCGCGGCCCCGGCGACGTCTACGAGCGATGCGCCCCCGCGCTGCGCGACCTCGCGCAGGAAGAGTTCCGAATCCTCCTCCTCAACACGCAGCACGCCGTACTCTCGGATCTGCTGATCACGCGCGGGATCCTGGATGCGTCCGTGGTCCACCCGCGTGAGGTGTTCAGGCCCGCGATCGCGGAGAGCGCGGCGGCGATCATCCTCGTCCACAACCACCCGTCGGGCGACCCTCTCCCCTCGATCGAGGACCGGGAAATCACGCGTCAGCTCGTCGAGGCCGGCCGCATCCTCGGGATCCCGGTCCTGGACCACGTCGTCGTCGGCGACGGGCGTTACGTGTCGTTCGTGGAGGCAGGGCTGCTGAGCGGGCCGTAGGTCGGCGCGCCATCCTGCCCATTGCAATTTTCCGAACGTTACTTACCTTGACTGCTGCCCAAGCCGAAGCTCTCGATCACAAGGGTAGGGCGCCGGTCCGTGCTGGCGCCGTGTCCTGGTGTAAACGGAGCTTCGTCGTGGGTGCAAACACGAGTTCCCGACGTCTGCGTAGTCGTTTGGAATCACCGAGATAGTGCTTCGGGCGGCCGCAGCATATCCGTCCGGCGCTTCCAATCTTCGGGGGACGGAGGTGTCGAATGCGGCGCGCGCATGCACATCGCGCTCTCCCCTCGACTGACTGGCCGGGTGTACGACCGGTGCGTGCCGAGCCTCCCCGGCCGGGATTCCCGTTCGTTCTCACCGTTCGTCCATGCCGAACTCGGCCGGGGCAATCCTCTAACACCAATCGCAGCGTGGACCTTTGATGACTGAGGATGCATGGCAAGCACCCACCAGATTCACGCCGGGCGAGCCCGGTCGCGTTCGCGAGCGGCGTTTGGTCTGCCGGTCATCCTTGCGCTCGGCCTCGCCGCGTGCGCGGACGAGCCCACTACACCCGCCGCCCGCGGCGGAAATGAAAGCGACGGCCCCAATCCCCGCCGGACTCTCGGCGTGGTCGAGATCACGATTTCCGGGCTCGGAACGGGCCAGGTCGCCTCGAGCGCGCTGAGCGCCCCGACCGTCGCGGAGCTCGAGCGGATGCGCGCGCGGCGGGAGGCCGGCGCGGGCGGCATGATGCCGGACGGCCTCGTGCCCCAGGACTTCGATTTGCCCACCGACACCGAGGGCGGGGATGGCACGATCCAGCTCAAGCGCCTTGCGGCAGGCACCTTCACGGTGGGGACGCCGGGGGAGGACGGCTACCGCTATCTCTACGCCACCTACAAGGTGCGGAACGCCCGAGCGGACGGCACGCCATACGACACGGAGCGTAAGAACCTGACCTTCTACGCCGTCGACACGGACGGGACGATCGGGGAGACGGCGATCTACAGGCTCTACTACTTCAACAGCGACCCGGGCGACGAGGATCTCGCGAGCTCGTTCGTGCCCACCGGCGCGGTGATGCAGGACGAGGGCGGCGCGGTCGTCCCCCGCTTCGCCGACGTGCTGCAGGTGATCACCGAGGCGGAGGCGGCCGACATCCTCGCCATCGCCACCGCGGCGGGGACGTCGGTGACCGACGTCTTCCCCTACGGCTTCGTGGTCCAGAACGCCAACGACGCGAGGAGCCGTACGCTCCCCGCGAATCCGGAGGAGGGGCAGTTCGACGGCGTCGTCACCTTCGCCTTCAAGGTGCCGCTCCAGACGACGCCGGCGGAGGATCCGTTCACGGTGAGCGCGATGTTCCTGGCCGTGGACGACGGCGAGGTGAAGATCACCCAGTCGGCGGAGGAACAGACGGCGGAGGGGCGGGTCGCGTTCGCGGATCGGGCGGCGCTGCTCGGCGCCGAGGTGCTGACACTCCTCCCGCCTGCGGGCGATGCCGTGCTCCTGGGCGGCGAAACGGTGCGCGTGCTCTGCGACGTCCGGGTCGCGGGGCCGTCGATTGCCCCAACCACGACGACCTTCTCTTCCGCGGGGATCTCGCCCTGGCCGGTTCCCTCGCCCTTCCGGGCGGGACACGCCTCTCTGCCGCGGGATGCCCGACTCGCCGCGGCGAGCTGCGCCAACATTACCGGGGCGAATGCGTCGACGTTCGCCGTGCACGGCTCGCAGAGCGGCCGCAACGTCGCCGGTGCGTACAGCGGCGTGGGCAGCTTCGTCCGCGCACCGGGAGCCCGTGGAGGCCAGTTCTTCCCGGGCGAGGAGGTGGAGGTGACGCTGACGAAGGGGCTCGGCGGCACGAAGCCGGTGGTGGCTCGTTACCGGGCGGCGGTGAGTGGAGGCTCCGGGAGCTTCGTCGTCGATTCGATGTCCAGCGGTAGCTACGGAACGTTCTCGATGGCGTCCGGCGACATCGACGGGGACGGGGACGTGGACCTGGTGCTGGTGAATTTGTCTGGCAACCAGCTTTCCGTGCTGCGCAACCAGGGCGATGGGAGCTTCGTGATCCAACCGATCAGCTGGGCTTCGGCGACTTCGGTCGCCCTCGGCGACCTGGATGGCGACGGCGACCTGGACCTGATCGTCGGGCACGGGACGAAATCCCTTGCGGTGCTCATGAACCAGGGCGACGGTAGCTTCGGTTCAGCCTTGGGTTACGAAGTGGGCTCCTATCCGACGGCCATCGCGGTCGGTGACCTGGACGGCGATGGCGACCTCGATCTGGCGGTCGCGAACCGATACGACGCCACCGTGACGGTGCTCCTCAATCAGGGTGATGGGTCGTTCGCGGTGGACGACACGTACAACGTGGACTCTTCCTGGACGGAATCCGTCGCGTTCGGCGACGTGGATGGCGACGGCGACCTGGACCTGGTCGTGGGCACGGGCAACATCGTCGTGCTGCTCAACCGGGGGGACGGGACCTTCGACTCGCCGACCAAGTATTCCGGCGCGGGGGTGTGGGTCGCCCTGGGCGACGTGGACGGTGACGGAGACCTGGACGTGGTCGCCTCCGGCGCCAGTGCCGGGAACGTCGCGGTGTTGCTCAATCGTGGGGACGGGTCTTTCCAGTCCGCCCAGCTGTACGGCGCGGGTGGCATGGGGTATTCCGTCGCTCTCGGCGACCTGGATGGCGACGGCGACCTGGACCTAGTCACGACCAACTACACCCCGAACACCATCACGGTGCTGTTCAACCAAGGCAATGGGATCTTCGGGTCCCAGGTGTCCTACGCCGGGGGGAACCGGCCGTGGCCGATCGCGATCGCCGACCTCGACGGGGACGGAGACCTGGACGTGGTGACGGCCAACAGCGCCGGCTTCGCCATCGCAACGGTTCTCTGGAATCAGTGACGGAGGAGCAATCGTGCGCCACCCGCCTTCGGGCGGGTGGCGCACCGTCTCGATTTTCATCCAACCATGAATGAATGGGAGGTAACCATGGAGAAAATGATGAATCAGGCAGTTGAGGCCCCGACGCCGCGCGCCACTTCGACCACTGCCGGGCAGGTCTCGTCCCGCGAGCACTACGTGCCGCCGGCGCTCGAGCGGTTGGGCTAGTGGAGCGCGCTGACGCTCCAGCAGTCGATCCCGATCTTCCCATGAGGAAAGGCGGGAAGACGTAATACGGATTCGATCGCACTACAATCCATTCCTCTGACGTTGGAGTTACGATGCGCAGCAGCGATCTGAAGCGCTCGGGGCGTACCCGAGCGCGGCTCGGGCGCGCGCTCGCCCTCTCCTTCCTCTTGCCTCTCGCTGCATGCGCAGACGAGCCCACGACCCCGAAGGCACGGGGCGGGGATGGGGACGGAGGGGGCACGCCACCTCGGACGCTCGGGTTGGTCGAGATCACGATCTCAGGTTTGGGCTCGGGGCAGGTGACCTCGAGCGCCCGGAGCGCCCCCTCCGTCACCGAGTTCGAGCAACTCCGCGCCAGGCGGCAAGAAGGGGCCGCCGGCATCTCGATTTCGCAGGCCGTCACCCTCCCCGACAACGACGCCGGGGGTGCGAACGGGACGATCCAACTGGAGCTCGTCTCCACGGGGAGCTTCACGGACGGGGATCGTGGAAACGGTGGCCACCGCTACCTCTACGCGACCTACCGCGTGCGGAACGCGCAGTCGGACGGCACGGCGTACGACACGCGCCGGCAGAACCTGGCCTTCTATGCGGTGAGCACGGAGGGAACGCTCGGGGAGACGGCGATCTCTGCCCTCAAGCGATTCGATGGGAGCGCTGCGGATCCTGCGCTCGCGAGCTCGTTCATCCCCACGGGCGCGGCGATGCAGGACGTGCGGGGCGATGTCGTCTCCCGCTTCCCCGACGTCCTCCAGGTGATCACCGAAGATGAAGCCGACGCGATCGAGGCGCTGGCGGGCGAGGGCGTCACCGACGTCTTCCCCTGGGGCTTCGTGGTGCAGAACGCCTACACCAGGACGAGCCGGTCGCTCCCCGCGGACCCGGCGGAGGATGAGTTCGACGGCGTGGTCACCTTCGCCTTCAAGGTCCCGCTACAGGCGAGCGCCTCGGACGATCCGTTCACGGTGAGCATGATGTTCCTCGCCGTCGACGACGACGAGGTCAGGATCACGCAGTCGGTGGAGGAGCAGACGCCGGCGGGGCGGGCGGCGTTCGATGCCTCCGCGGCAATGCTCGGCGCCGACATCGTGACCCTCCTCCCGCCATCGGGGGATGCGATGCTCGACGGCGGCGCGACGGTGCGTCTGGCGTGCGACGTTCGCGTGGCGGGGCCGGCGGGCGCCCCGGCGGCGACGCTCGCGCCCTCGCTCGGCTCGGAGTTCTGGCTCTTCCCCTCGCCCTTCCGGGCGGGCCCGATCTCTATCGCCCGGGACGCGCGGGTGACGGCGGCGGGGTGCCCTGGGATCGCCAACGCGACCGCGACCACCTTCGCCGTCCACGGCTTCCACGGCGGGCGCAACGTGGCCGGCGCGTACGAGGACGTCGGCGGTCAGTTCGTCCGGGCGCCGGCGGCCCGGGGCGGGGCGTTCTTCCCGGGCGAAATGGTCGAGGTGACGCTGACGACGGATCTCGGCGGCACGAAGCCCGTCGTGGGCCGCTACCGCGTGGCCACGAGCGGCGGCTCGGGTACATACCAGATCGCGGGTGGTGACTCGCTGCGCGTCGGGGTCGGTCCGTACGGCGTCGCGATCGGAGACGTGAACGGCGACGGCGCCCTCGATCTGGTCGCGGTGAACTTCAACGACGACAACGTCTCCGTGCTCCTCAACGAGGGGGATGGGGCGTTCGAGTCGCAGGTCACCTACACCGTGGGCGATGCGCCGATCGCGATCGCGCTGGGCGATGTCGACGGCGACGGAGACCTGGACCTGGTCGTCGCCAACGCGAACCACGACAACGTCTCGGTCCTCCTGAACAACGGCGACGGGACCTTCGCCTCGCACGCCACGTACGCTGCGGGCGACGGGCCGTATTCGGTCGCCCTCGGCGACCTGGACGGCGACGGCGACCTGGATCTGGCCACGGCGGACTACTACGGCGGCACCGTCTCGGTGCTCCTCAACAACGGCGACGGCACGTTCGCCTCGCACGGCACCTACGTCGCGGGGTCGTTGCCGACGTCGATCGCGATCGGCGACGTGGACGGGGACGGCGACCTCGACCTGGTCGCGACGATCCGGAACGCCAACAGCGTCCGGGTCCTCCTGAACCAGGGCGACGCAACCTTCACCTCGCCCGGGACCGTCCGCGTCGGGAGCGGGCCGCTCTCGGTCGCGCTGGGCGACCTGGACGGCGACGGCGATCTCGACCTCGTCACGGCGAACGTCGACGGAGGCAACGCCTCGGTCCTGTTCAACGACGGGAGAGGAACGTTCACCTTGCGCGCCGCGTACCCCGTGGGCACGATGCCGTGGTCGGTCGCGATCGGCGACGTGGACGGGGACGGAGACCTCGACCTGATCGTGGCGAACCAGTCGTCGTCCAACGTCTCGGTCCTCCGCAACCATGGCAACGGCAGCTTCGGCCCGCAGGCGTCGTTCGCCCTGCTCGACCTCACGCGGGCGGTGGCCCTGGGCGATCTGGACGGGGATGGAGACCTGGACATGGTCGTCCCGAGGTCGAGCCAATCCAGAGTCTCGGTGCTATTCAACCAGTAGACCGGGAGTGATAGGACGCCGCCCGCTCGCCTGCGGGCGGCGTTCGTTTCCATCGCCGGAGTCGACTCGACAGGCGTCGACCCGACGGGCGCCGCCGCCTCCGCCTCGGCGCGTCTCGGGATCGCCACCCGCCGCGACCGTGCGAGCCGGCGAGCGCAGAGACGAGACGAAACGCGTCCCTGGCTCCCGGGTATCCCATTTGCTAGCTTGAACGGGGAGGACCCGCTCCCCGGCGGCGCCACGGCGTCGCCGGGTGCGGGTCTATTGCGTGCCTGTCCAACCCCACGACGTGGTGGAACCGATGCAATCGACAGCAGTGCCGCAGACCAGCGCCCTGGACGTGTTGCCGCCGAGGCTTCGCGAGGTCGTCGAGCCGGACGCGGCGAGGCTGGACGTCGCCGTGATCGCGCGCGCGTACCAGTACGCGGCGCGGGCGCACGAGGGGCAGAAGCGGGCCAGCGGCGAGGCGTACATCGAGCATTGCATCGAAGTGGCGCGCATCCTGACCGAGCTCCACCTGGACACGGCCTCGATCGCTGCGGGGCTGGTCCACGACGTGGTCGAGGACACGGGCGCCTCCCTCGACGAGCTCCGCGACGAGTTCGGCGAGGAGGTCGCGGTCATCGTCGATGGCGTCACGAAGATCGGGAAGGTCCAGTACCGCTCGACTACGGAGCAGCAGGTCGAGAACTACCGCAAGCTGCTCCTCTCGATGGCGCAGGACGCGCGGGTCATCCTGATCAAGCTCGCCGACCGGCTTCACAACATGCGGACGCTGGATCACCTGCGGCCGGAGAAGCAGCGTCGCATCGCGCTCGAGACGCGGGAGATCTACGCGCCGCTCGCGCACCGGCTGGGGATGGCGCAGATCCGCTGGGAGCTCGAGGACCTCGCCTTCAAGCACCTCGAGCCCGAGGCGTACCGCGAGCTGGCCCGAAAGGTCGCCGAGAAGCGGCAGGAGCGCGAGGAGCAGATCGAGGCGCTCCGCGGCCCACTCGAGGAGGAGCTGCGGAAGGCCGGGATCCCGTGCGAGGTCTACGGCCGGCCCAAGCACCTCTGGTCGATCCACCGCAAGATGACGAGCCGCAACCGGCCGTACGAGGAGATCTACGACCTCATGGCCGTGCGCGTCATCACGGACTCGGTCGCCAACTGCTACCACGCGCTGGGCGTGATCCACAACAAGTGGACGCCGCTGCAGGAGCGGTTCCACGACTACATCGCCACGCCCAAGTCGAACATGTACCGGTCGCTGCACACGACGATCTTCGGACCGGGCGGGCGGCTCTACGAGATCCAGATCCGGACGTACGAGATGCACCGCACGGCCGAGTACGGTATCGCGGCGCACTGGCGGTACAAGGAGGGGCTGAAGTCGGGGCCGGACGAGGTCGACGACACCCTGACGTGGTTCCGGCAGGTCCTCGAGTGGCAGCAGGAGACGCGCGAGCCGGAGGAGTTCATGGAGTTCCTCCGGATCGACCTGTTCCAGGACGAGATCTTCGTCTTCACGCCGAAGGGCGACGTAAAGCAGCTGCCGAAGGGGGCGACGCCGATCGACTTCGCCTTCGCGGTGCACACCGAGGTCGGGCTGCGCTGCGCGGGCGCGCGCGTGAACGGGCGCATCGTCCCGCTTGCCAAGGAGCTGAAGAACGGCGACACGGTCGAGATCGTGACCGACCCGCGGCAGCGTCCGTCGCGGGACTGGCTCGCCTTCGTGAAGACGGCGCGTGCGCGGCAGAAGATCCGGCAGTGGATCAAGCAGGAGGAGTTCGAGTCCTCGCTCGCGCTGGGACGGGAGATCTTCGAGCGGGAGTTGAAGAAGCTGCGCAAGGAGCGCCAGTCGTCGGAGGCGATCGAGCAGGCGGCGGCGGCGCTCGGGCAGCCGAGCGTCGACCACCTGCATGCGGCCCTCGGCCGCGGCGACATCGGGATCACCGCGATCCTGAAGGAGCTGTACCCGGGCGAGGAGCCCGTGTCGCCGCGCCCGCCGACGGCGTTCGAACGCCTCATCGACCGCGTGCGGGGCGGCGGCCGCGGCGTGCGCATCCAGGGGCTCGACAACCTGATGGTGCGCTACTCGCAGTGCTGCCAACCGGTCCCCGGCGACAGCGTCGTCGGCTACATCACGCGCGGGCGCGGGATCTCGATCCACCGCACGGACTGCCCGAACATCCTCCACCTGAGCGACCACCCGGAGCGGCGGATCGAGATCGAGTGGGAAGCCGAGGCGGGCGACCGGTTCTACGTCCGGCTGGTGATCGAAGGCGACGACCGCCGCGGCCTCCTCTCCGAGATCGCGACCGCGATCACGAATACCGGCACCAACATCGGCTCCGCGGAGATCAAGGCCGTCGAGGGCGGGATGACCGGCGCCTTCGTGGTCGAGGTCGAGAACCTGACCCACCTCAAGAAGGTCATGAACGCGATCCGCGGGGTCCCCGGCGTGCTCTCCGTCGAGCGGCGGGAGCACTTCGCGGAGGCGGATCTGGAGTAGGGCCCGCCTCGGATCTGGAGTACCGCCCGCCTCAGAGCACCGCCCTCAGCAGAAAAGCCGTCGATACAGGTCGGACTGGACGAGGCCGTCCGGGTCGTAGCGCCGCTTGAGCTCGCGGAACCGCTCGAGGCACTCGGCCGGCAGGAAACGGTCGGGCGCGCCGCGCTCGAGCGTCGCGTCCTTGGCGAAGTAGAAGCGCCCGCCCGCCGCGATCACCTGCTCGTCCATCTCCCGGATCAGCGCCTGCAACGCAGCTCGGTTGCGCCGCGTGACCGGGAAATCGAGCGCGAGCGAGTAGCCGTCCACGGCGTAGCGGATCAGGAACGGGTCCTCGCGGTGGCGCTTCATGACGGCCAGGAACGGCGGGAGGCCGCGGTAGCGCGACAGGTCGAGCAGTGCGGCGAGGAGACGCCGGGCCTCGGGGGCAGGGACGAAGGCCTGGTACTGGATCAACCCGCCGGGGCCGTAGCTCCGTTGCCAGTTCGGGATCGCATCCAGCAGGAACGAATACGAGGCCAGCGGCCAGGGCTCGGGCTCGGCCGAGCGGTGCGAACGACGGTCGACGGCGTACTTGACCGCGTTGACGATCCGCATGCCGACGCGGTTGTTGAACGGCCGCATGAGCCGCCACATCTGGGACCTCGGGAGGACCCGGATCAGTCCGCGGGGCGCGAGCTGGTACCCGGGCTGGAGCGTCGCCCGGGCCATTTCCGGGTCGGCGCCGCCCGTTTCGTAATCCGCGCGGTGGATGATGCCGCGCCCGAGGCGGTCGCCTCTGGCGAAGCCATCCAGCCAGCCGACGAGGTAGTCGGCGTCGCCCGCGTGGGCCTCGAAGATGTCGAACGCCTCGGTGAGGTTCCGCGTCGGGAACGCTCGCACGACGACGCGCCCGGTCTCCACCTTCTTCAACTTCAGGCGAATCCGCGTGAAGTAGCCGAGCACCCCGAACCCGCCGATGGCGGCGTGGAACAGGTCGGCGTTGCGGGTGCGATCGCAGACCACGCGTTCGCCTGAGGGAAGGACGATCTCGAACTCCAGGACGTGGTCGCCGAAGCAGCCGGCTTTCCAGTGGTTCTTGCCGTGCACGTTCATGGCGGCGGCGCCGCCGACCGTGACCGTGGCGGTGCCCGGCACGACGGGCGGCCACCAGCCGTCCGGGAGCACGAAGCTCCACAGGTCGTGGATCGTGACGCCCGGCTCGACGTCGATCACGCCCTTCTCGGGGTCCCACGCGAGGATGGAGCGGAGCCGGCTGAAGTCGACGACGACGCCGCCCGTGGCGAGCGCGGCGTCGCCGTAGCTGCGCCCCGCGCCTCGGAAGACGACCGGGCGCCCCTGCCGGCGCGCGGCGTCGATCGCCTGCTCGACCGCCTCCCACGTCTCCGGCCGATACACGATCGCCTCGGCCGCCAGCGCGCCGCCCCAAGAGGAGATGCGCTCCGTCCGTCCCGAGGCGGGGCGCGCGGGGTTGGTGACGTCTCGGCTCGCCGCGCCGGGGACCGCGGGCGGTGTCACGTTGCGGGTCGCGCTCATCAGATCCTCAAGCGAGCAAGAAGCCACGATGGGATGGCACGGACGACGAGGCTGACCCAGCGCCAGCGCTCGGGGATGTAGGCGACGGCGCGGCCGCGGGCGGCGGCGCGCAGGATCAGCTCGGCGGCGCGGTCGGCAGACACGACGCCGCGCAGCCCCGGCAGCCCCGCCGTCATCGGCGTGTCCACGAAGCCGGGCTTGACGGTCACCACGGAGACCCCGTCGCGCAGGAGGCGGTGGCGGAGCGACTCCAGGTAGTTCGCGAGCCCCGCCTTGGATGCGCCGTACGCGGGGTTGCCGCCCCGCCCGCGGTCGCCGGCCACCGACCCGATCCCCACGATCGTGCCGCCGCCGCGCCGACGGAATCGGTCCGCGGCCTCGTTCAGCCACGCGACCGCCCCGATCAGATTGGTCTCGACGGTCTCGCGGTCGGCCGCCGAGTCGTAATCCTCCCACCCGATCCGGGGCATCACGCCGGCCGCGTAGACGATGAGGTCGATCGGGCCGAGGTCATCCTCGATGCGACGGAACAGCTCGGGCGCGTCGTCGACCTTCCGGACGTCGTGGACGTAAGCGCGGGCGCACCCCGCGCCGAACCGTGCCTCGAGCTCGGCCGCGCGCGACTCGAGCCGGTCGCCGCGTCGAGCGACGAGGGCGACCCGCGTGCCCTGCGCGGCGAGCCGGCTCGCGAGCGCCGCGCCGATCCCCGACGACGCGCCGATCACGGCCGCGGTCCGCCAGCGCGGCGCCTTCGTGTGCCGCGGAGTTTGCGCGGTCTCGGCAGTTCCTCGCTCGAGCGTTGACGGTGACGTCATATGACTTCAACCGAGGAAGTAGATGATCAGCACGGCCGTGGCGCCCCAGAGCAGCACGCTCGAGAGGAGCGGCCGATCCGTCAGCAACGCTTCCTCGGGGCGCCCGCCGCCGTTCTGCTGGTACACGAGGTAAAGATACCGGAAGATCCCGAAGACGACGAACGGGATCGTGTAGGCCAGCCGCTCCGTCCCGAAGTGCGCGCGCGTCGATTCGGCGATGGTGTAAAGCGCGTACGTCCCCACCGTGACCGCGGCGAGGATCGCGATGATCTGGTCGATCAGCAGCGTGCTGTACGATGCCAGGATCGGCCGGTGCGCGACCGCGTCCGCGACGGAGACCAGCTCGTGGCGTCGCTTGCCCGCCGCCAGGAAGAGCGCGAGGAACATGGTGCAGAGCAGGAGCCACGGCGAGATCTCCACGTCGAGCGCCTCGGCGCCGCCGATCGCGCGCAGCACGAAGCCCGCGGCGATCAGAAAGATGTCCAGCAGCACGACGTGCTTCCAAAACAAAGTGTAACCGACATTGATGAGCAGGTAGACCCCGCACACGACGGCGAATCCCACGTCTAGCCATGCGGCGGCCGCCATCGCCGCGGGCACGAGGAGCGCCAGGACGGCGATCGCGGTGCCGGGCGAGAGCTCGCCGGACGCGAGCGGGCGGGTGCGCTTGCGCGGGTGCAGCCGGTCGGCCTCCCGGTCGACGAGGTCGTTGAAGAGGTAGACCGCCCCGGCGACCGCGCAGAAGATCGCGAACGCGGCCGAAGCCCTGAGTCCGTTCGCCGGATCCAGCAGCCGCTCGGCGAAGACGAGCGGGGCGACCACGACGAGGTTCTTGAGCCACTGCCTGGGACGCAGCGACTCGAAGATCAGCGCGATCGCGCTACGGCGCGGGGCGCCTTCCTCGACGCGAGCGGCGGGCTCGCCGCGCGGCGTCTCTGAAACCGTCGTCGTCATGGCTCGCGGACGAAGCGTACGACGTACGGCAGCCCGGTCCGGCGGAACTCGAAGCCGTCGACCACGATCCGCTCCTCGCCGCGCTCCCACGCGGCGAGCACGGCGGGGAGGACCGGCTCCGCCGGATCGAACTGCCCGAGCTCGACGAAGTCCGGCCGGACCTCGCGCAGGTACTGGTCGAAGCGACGCAGCCCCGTCTCGGGATCCAGGTAGCGCCCGAAATCGGCGCCGGTCCGGCCATCCAGACTCAGGATCCTGACCGAGCCGTCGTCGGCGAGGAAGTAACGGATCTGGACCTCCGTGACCGCGACCGAGATCGGCCGGGGATCGGCGGGCGTCACGCCGAGGTCCCCGAGGTACCGCTCGGTGAACTGCTTCCGCTCGCGGACCGCCGCCGCGACCTGCCCGTGCGGGTGTCCGATCGGGGCGCCGCGTCGCCGGAACGCGTCAGCGGCGTTGAATGCGAGCAGCCAGAGGAGGCACGCGACGGCGCCCACGGTGCCCACGGCTGCGCGCCCTTCGCGCCGCAGCCGTTGGAAGGCCAGCACCAGCGTGCCGGCCCCCGCGCCGAAGAGGAACGGGTAGAAGGGGAGCCAGTACCGGCTGGCGTGGGCGGCTCCTGCGACGAAGGTGTAGAAAGCCAGCAGCGCGGCCGTGAGCAGGAGCGAGAACTCGACGGGCGCGCGCCACGGCTCGCGGGCGGGGCGCCCGACATCCTCGCGGCTCACCGGCCCGGGATCGTCTTTGGCCGGTCTGGCGTCACCCTCGCCGCCCGCCGACGTGATACGGCGCGAGAGTCCTAGCACCAGGCCCAGCGTGAGCGGCAGGTAGCCGGCCAGGAGGACGATCGACCGCAGGTCGGCGTGGAGCGGCCCGATCCGGACGCTCGCCCGCATGCCGGTGGCCAGTCGGGCCACCGCCGAGTCCGGGATCGGCGACCCCGTCGCGTACAGGTTCGCCAGGAAGGTGCCTGCAACGCCCACGGCCGCGCCGGCGAGAACGCCCAGTGCGACACGCGTTCGGCCGCGGTCCCGCACGACGAGGTAGCCAGCCAGGAGCACGACAAAGATCAGCCCTTCGGGGCGCGTGAGCGTCGCCGTCGCCGCGAGCGCGAACGCCGCCGGGACGAGTCCACCCTCGCGCCGGGCGGCGAACACCGCCATGAAGAGGAGCACGAGCTGGAGCGCGAAGAAGCTCGCCTCCATCCCGCCGGTCGCGTTGCGGAAGATCGCCGGGCTCAGCGCGTACACCGCGGCGGCGAGGACGCCGACGGCGCGGCTCCGGTACACCCGCTCCCAGCAGACCGCCATCGCGACCGCCGTCCCCCACCAGGCGGCGAAGCACACGATCTTGACGACCCACGCGACCGCCGCGGGGTCGAGGACGCGGAAGAGGCCGGCGAGGAGCAGCGTCCAGAGCAGACTCGTGGACGCGCCGACGGTCTCGCCGACGTTGTACTCGAACGGCCGACCCTGCGCGAACAACTCGGCGATGCGGAGGTGGATCACCGCGTCCCCGCCCCAGGCGGGCACCCAGCGATGCATAAGACCCGCGGCGAGCGCGCAGACGGCGGTGACGATCGCCCACGTGGGGAGCGACGGTCTCCGCGATTCATCACGACTTTGGGTTGGATCGTGCTCGAGGAAGGAACCTCGCCCAGCGAACTGGGTTGCGTCGTTCATAACTCTCGTGCGGCAAAGAACTATGAACTTAGCGGCGGCCAAGTTACGGGACGAGACGAGCCGCCGGCAAGCCACCCACGAACGTTGGAGGAAAAACGTCTGAGCTCACCGATTCCGGACAGCTCCATCACGACGAGGGGCATACGACGGCGCAGGTGCGGGGCGTGTTGCTATCTCCGTCCCGCTCGCCCCGCCTTGCATCCCCACCCGTGATCCCCTACCGTCCTGCGGGGTACTAACCAATCATGTCGACGTTCGATCTACAGCTGCCGTTCCCGCTCAAGGGCGATCAGCCGCAGGCGGTCGAGGAGCTCGTGCGCGGTCTCGAGCGAGGGGACCGGTACCAGACGCTCCTGGGCGTGACGGGCTCGGGGAAGACCGTGACGATGGCGTCGGTCATCGCCGCGTTCGGCAAGCCGACGCTGGTCATGAGCCACAACAAGACGCTGGCGGCGCAGCTCTACGGCGAGCTGAAGCAGTTCTTCCCGAAGAACGCGGTCGAGTACTTCATCTCGTACTACGACTACTACCAGCCCGAGGCGTACGTCCCCGCCACGGACACCTACATCGAGAAGGACTCGTCGATCAACGAGGACATCGAGCGGCTGCGCCTGCGGGCGACGTCGTCGCTGATGGAGCGCGACGACGTGATCGTGGTCGCGTCGGTCTCGTGCATCTACGGTTTGGGCGACCCGCGCGAGTACCGGGAGTTGATGCTGACGCTGCGCACGGGTCAGGAGATCTCGCGGCGGGACATCCTCCAGGCGCTGGTCCGGATCCAGTACAACCGCAACGACTTCGAGTTCACGCGCGGCACGTTCCGCGTGCGCGGCGACGTGATCGAGGTCTTCCCGGCGTACGAGGAGCAGGCCGTCCGCATCGAGCTGTGGGGCGACGAGATCGAGCGGATCAGCCGCTTCGACCCGCTCACGGGGGAGACGATCGTGCGGCTGCCGCGCACGGCGATCTACCCGGCGACGCACTTCGTGACGCAGCGTGCGACGATCGAGCGGGCGGTCGAGCGGATCCGGGAAGAGTTGGAGCAGCGTCTGTTCGAGCTTAGGTCCGAGGGGAAGCTCCTCGAGGCGCAGCGGTTGGAGCAGCGAACGAACTTCGACATCGAGATGCTGCTCGAGCTGGGCACGTGTCCGGGGATCGAGAACTACTCCCGGCACCTGACGGGGCGTGCGGAGGGCGAGCGGCCGGCGTGCCTCTTCGACTACTTCCCCGAGGACTTCCTCGTGATCGTCGACGAGTCGCACCAGTCCCTGCCGCAGCTCCGGGGGATGTACAACGGCGACCGGGCGCGGAAGCTCACGCTCGTCGAGCACGGGTTCCGGCTGCCGAGCGCGCTCGACAACCGGCCGCTCACGTTCGAGGAGTGGGAGGAACTGGTCCCGCGCGCGATCTTCGTCTCCGCGACGCCGGGCGATTACGAGCTCGAGAAGACGGGCGGCGTCGTCGTCGAGCAGTTGATCCGGCCGACGGGGTTGCTCGACCCCGAGGTCGAGGTCCGGCCGGTGAAGGGGCAGGTCGACGACCTGATCGCGGAGATCCGCGAGCGGGAGGCGCGGGGCGAGCGCGTCCTCGTGACCACGCTGACGAAGCGCATGGCGGAGGACCTGACGGACTACCTGCAGCAGGTCGGGATCCGGGTGCGCTACATGCACTCGGACATCGACGCGATCGAGCGGGTCGAGATCCTGCGCGACCTGCGGCTCGGCAACTTCGACGTCCTCGTCGGGATCAACCTGTTGCGCGAGGGGCTGGACCTGCCGGAGGTCTCTCTGGTCGCGATCCTGGACGCGGACAAGGAGGGCTTCCTGCGGGACGAGCGCTCGCTGATCCAGACGATCGGGCGCGCGGCGCGGAACGCGCAGGGGAAGGCGATCATGTACGCCGACCGGATCACCGGCTCCATGGCGCGCTGCATCGAGGAGACGAACCGTCGTCGCGAGATCCAGAAGCGCTACAACGAGGAGCACGGGATCATCCCGCAGACGATCATCAAGAGCGTCGAGGAGGTCACGCTGAGCACGCGCGTCGCCGATGCGCGGAGCGAGGCGCCGGGGAAGGTGGCCGAGCAGAAGCCGAGCTACGCGGCCGAGGTGGACCTCGAGGAGTGGATCAAGATCCTCGAGCATCAGATGCGGGAGGCCGCGGCGGTGCTGGACTTCGAGCGTGCGGCCATGCTGCGCGACCAGATCTTCGAGGCGAAGGCGAAGCTCGAGGGGAAGGCGAAGGCGCGTCGCGCGTGAGGAGGCGCAGGGTGGTGGTGCGGAGCGCGGATCGGCTGGCCGCGGTGCGAGCGGTGTGGCGTGAAGGAGGGGAGCGGTGCATGACACGATCGGGCCGGTGCCGCTGACGGAAGCGGAGCTGGTGGCGTGGGGGGAGCGGATCGGCGCGAGCGTGGCCGTGCCGGTGGTCTTCGCGCTGCGGGGGGAGCTGGGGGCGGGGAAGTCCGTGCTGGCGCGGGCGATCGCGCGCGGCGCGGGCGTCTCGGGACCGATGCCGTCGCCGACGTTCAACCTCGTGTATCGCTATCACGGCGCGCGCGGCGTCGACGTCTGGCATCTGGACCTCTACCGCCTCGATGACCCGGACGACGTATGGGAGCTGGGCTGGCGCGAGCTCGGCACGGGCGACGACATCGTGCTGATCGAGTGGCCGGAGCGCGCCGAGTCGCTCCTGCCGCGGGACCGGTGGGACGTTCACATCGAGATGACGGAAGCGCCGGGCAGCGATCGGGAGGCACGGCTGGTCCGGGCCGTGCGCCGCGGCGATGCGCCCGCGCTCCCGGCGCCGGACGGCGTCGCATGAGGATCTTGGCGCGCGTATGAAGCCGTATCTCGCGATCGACACGTCGACGGCGCTGGGGAGCGTTGCGGTGGGCCGCGGTCACGAGCTCCTCGCCGAGGTCGTCGTCGGCGTGAGCACGAAGCATTCGGAGTCGCTGCTCCCGGCGATCGATTTCGCGCTGCGGTCGGCCGGGCTGGAGGCGGCGGGGCTGGGGGCTGTCGTGGTTGCGGGCGGGCCGGGTTCGTTCACTGGGGTGCGCGTGGCGGGCGCCACGGCCAAGGGGCTCGTCAAGGCGCTGGGCATCCCGCTCTTCGCGTACTCGGGACTGCTCGCGCTCGCGGCAGCGGCGGCGGCCGGGGAGACGCCCATTTGCGCGCTCTTCGACGCGCGTCGCGGCGAGGTCTACGCGGGGTGCTGGCGCTTCCCGGGGGACGGCGCGGTCGAGCTGGTCATGCCGCCCACGGCGGCGCCGGTCGAGGAGGTCATCAACGCGCTCGCTGGTGCCCAGCCGCGCTTCGTGGGCGAGGGCGCGCTGCGGTACCGGGAGGCGATCGAGTCGGCCGGCAGCCGGGTCGCGCCGACGCACCAGGCGGTGCCCCGCGCGGGCGCGCTACTCTGGCTCGCGGACGTCGCGCCGGGGCTGGGGCTGGTCGCCGACCCGAAGACGTGGGAGCCGGAATACCTCCGCGCGGCCGGCGCGGAGCGCGGGGTGCAGGGGTGAGCGACGTCGCGATCCGGCCGATGCGGCCCGAGGACCTGCCGCGGATCATGGAGATCGAGCGGGCGTCGTACTCCGCACCGTGGCCGGAGGCGAGCTTCCGCGGGCTTCTGGGCAGGGCGGATGCATCGGTCCACGTCGCCGAGATCGACGGCCGGATCGTCGGCTACGCGGCATGCTGGGCGGTCCTCGAGCAGGGCGAGCTCGGCAACATCGCCGTCGCACCCGAGCACCGGGGCCGCGGGATCTCGAAGACGCTAATGAACGCCGTGATCGACGACATGCGAGCGCGCGGCGTCCGGGAGCTGTTCCTCGAAGTCCGCGTCACGAACGACGTCGCCCGGAACCTCTACGAGCGCTACGGCTTCGAGGAGATCGGCTGCCGCCCCGACTACTACACCGCCCCGGTCGAGGACGCGATCGTCATGCGCAAGCGGCTCGATGCCCGGGGCGACGACTGACCCATCCGAAAATCCGAACGGTGACGAATATGCCGAAATTCCCCGAATACCGCCCCCGGCGGCTGCGTCGGACCGAGGCGCTGCGGCGCATGGTGCGCGAGACGACGGTCGCGCCGGGCGACCTGATCCTGCCGCTCTTCGTCGTGCCCGGGCAGGGCGTACGCCGGCCGGTCGGCTCGATGCCGGGCGTCGCGCAGACGTCGGTCGACGAACTGCTGCGTGACGCGACGGAGGCGTTCGAACTCGGGATCCCGGCGGTGCTCCTCTTCGGGATTCCGGAGACGAAGGACGAGGTCGGCTCGTCCGCGTACGCGGAGGACGGCGTCGTGCAGCAGGCGGTCCGGGCGCTGAAGGACCGGCTGCCGGAGCTGGTCGTGATCACCGACGTCTGCCTGTGCGAGTACACCTCCCACGGGCATTGCGGGGTGATCCGGAACGGCGCGGTGGCGAACGACGAGTCGCTGGAGCTGATCGCGCGGCAGGCGCTGAGCCACGCGCGCGCCGGTGCGGACATCGTGGCTCCGAGCGACATGATGGACGGGCGGGTCGGCGTGATCCGGCGCACCCTCGACGACGAGGGGTACCTCGACGTCGCGATCCTGAGCTACGCGGCGAAGTACGCGTCGTCGTTCTACGGCCCGTTCCGCGACGCGGCGGAGAGCGCGCCGCAGTTTGGGGACCGGCGGGCCTATCAGATGGACCCGGCCAACCGCGACGAGGCGCTGCGCGAGGTTCGGCTCGACATCGAGGAAGGCGCGGACATCCTCATGGTCAAGCCGGCGCTCCCGTACCTCGACGTGCTGTGGCGGGTCAAGCGGGAGACGGGATACCCGGTCTTCGCCTACCACGTCTCGGGCGAGTACGCGATGGCGCTCGCCGCGGGGGAGAAGGGGTGGCTGGACGCCGATGCGGTTCTGAACGAGTCGCTGACCGCGATCAAGCGCGCCGGCGCGGACATGATCATCACGTACTGGGCGCGGGAGTTCGCGCGGCGGTCCCGAGCCGCCATTTGATTGACACCCGCGCACTTGCGCCCTATCTTCTCCACCGATCTCCCCGTGAGGGCCACCGCCAGGGCTGCCGGAATGAGCCGGAGTCTCAACAAGGCGATGCTGATCGGCAACGTCGGCGCGGACCCCGAGGTTCGGACGACGGCGACCGGCACGCGGGTCGCGAGCTTTTCGCTGGCCACGCACCGGCGCTGGACGGACAGTCAGGGGCAGGCGCACGAGAAGACCGACTGGCACCGCATCATCGCCTGGGACCGGCTGGCGGACGTCGTCGAGCGCTTCGTGAAGCGGGGGGACCGGCTGTTCGTCGAAGGGCGGATCGAGTACCGCAGTTGGGAGGATCCCGCCGGCCAGACTCGCTTCGCGACGGAAATCATCGCGCAGGAGGTGATCCTGCTCGACGGCCCGAAGGTCGAAGCGAACCTCCCTGTCTGACGGAGCACGCCTCCATGCGAGAGCCGAACCACAAGCCGAAATCGAAGTACCTGGGGATCGCCGCGCTCGCGGCGGCGCTCGGGCTGTCCGCCTGCGGCGCGTCGCAGGCGCGCCTGGAAGGGCCGGACCCCGCCGAGCTGGCGCGGCTGGACAGCCTCGAGGCCGCGCGGCGAGCGGAAGAAGAGCGCCGTCGCCTGGAGGAGGAGCGGCGCCTGGCGGAGGAGGAAGAGCGCCGCCGCGCGGAGGAGGAGGCGCGCCGTGCCGCCGAGGAAGCGCAGGGGCAGAGGGGCCGCGAGCACGTCGTCCGGCGCGGGGACACGCTCTGGGACCTCGCGAACTTCTACCTGCGCAACCCGTTCCTCTGGCCGCTGATCTATGATGCCAACCGCGACGTCGTCGAGGATCCGCACTGGATCTATCCGGAAGAGCGGCTGGTGATCCCGGGGCTGCCTCCGCTCCCCGGCGCCGCGGATGCGCCGGCGGACGCGACCGCCGTGAAGGCGGCCGAGCCGCAGCGCACGAGGTTCTACCGGGCGCGTGGCGCGGATCCGTCCGCGGCAGACTCGCCGGCGACGATCGAAGGCGAGTACCGTCGGGACCTCGAGGTTCCGCAGGTCAGGCCGGGCGAGTTCTACTCGGCGCCGTGGCTTTCGCGGTCGAACGAGCTGCGTCGCGTCGCCGAGGTGGTGAGTATCGCGCGCCGGGACGCGCCGGCCGGGCGGCTCCGCGAGACTGCCAACCGGTACGGCATGGTCTACCTCAGGTACAGGCGGTCCGAGTCCCCCGCGGTCGGCGACCGGCTGCTCTTCGTGCGCGTCGGCGACGAGGTCAAGGGGTTCGGCCGCGTCATCGAACCCGTCGGTCAGGCCACGGTCACGGAATTGCACGGGGAGACCGCCGCCGCGGTCGTGACCGAGCAGTACGGGTTGATCGAGGAGGGGACGATCGCGGTGCCGCTCGAGGAGTTCCCCGGGCTGCTCGAGCAGCCGGCGCAGCCGGTCGAGTCCGGCCCCGAGGGGCGCCTGATCGGGTTCAGCATCGAGCAGCCGGTCGCCTCGTCTCCGGACCACGTGTTCATCGATCTGGGGCGGGACGACGGGATCGAGGTGGGCGACGAGTTCGTCGTCATCCTGCCGGCGCGCCGTGCGCCGCGGAGCGACGTCATGCTTCCCGAGGAGCCCGTCGCGCGGCTGCGCGTGGTGAGGGTGGCAGAGCGTAGCGCGACGGCGCAGGTCATCCGCCTGGAACAGGCAATGCTGGAGCCCGGGCTCCCGGTCCGGCTGGTGGCGAAGCGGCCGTGAGGCTGGCGCGTTCGCCAGCCGAGGTCTCGGGTGGCTCGCAGGACGGGCGCCTCGCGGCGCCCGTCGTCGCATGATGGGTATGGTGGCCATTCTCCACGGCCTGGCGTTGACCCTGTACGTCATTGCGGCGGGTGTGCTCGTTCGCACGCTGGCCGGCGCGCGTCCACGCGTCCCGCAACGCGGGCCGGCGGTGCTCGCCGCGGCCGTTCTGGTCCACGGCGCCGGGCTCGCGGCCTATGCGGCGGAGCACGGCGAGCTGCCACTGGTCGGTCTCGCGCCATCCCTCTCGGTGTCCGCCCTGCTGATCGCGGCGTTCCTCTTCGCGGTCGCGTTCTTCCGCGAGGCGCGCACGCTCGGGCTGGTCCTGCTGCCGCTGGTCGCGCTCTTGCTCGCCGTCGGGCTTGCGCTGGGGATCCGGCCGTCCGGCGAAGCGCTCGCGTTCCGCGGCCCGTGGCTCTACCTCCACGTGCTCCTCGCCTTCACCGGCTACGCCGGGCTCGCCGTCGCGTTCGCGGCGGGGCTGGTCTACCTGCTGCAGTTCCGCGAGCTGAAGGAGAAGCATTTCGGGCGGGTGTTTCGATTCTTCCCCTCGCTGGACACGCTCGATGTGGTGGGCCGGCGTGCGCTCGCGATCGGGTTCACGGCGTTGACGCTCGCGCTCGGCCTAGGCTGGGCGTGGACGATCCGGTTTCGGCACTCTTTCGCGATCGGCGATCCGGAGGTGATGTGGGGGATCCTGACGTGGCTGACGTTCATGGGGGTGATCGCCGCCCGGGCCGGCGGCCCTGCACGCAGCCGACGCGGCGCGCTGGCTTCGGTGGTCGGGTTCGTGGTGGTCGTGCTGGCGTACGTGGTGCTGCGGCTGACGGCGGCGAAGGGGATGGCGTTCCTGTGAGACGTCGGGTGTCGTGCGGACGCAGCGGGGCGGAACTCGGGGCTGCCGTGGCAAGGTATCAATGCCTCCGAACGGGGCGGGCGCCGGTCGGCGCGGGTGAGGAACGATAGCCGATGTCGTTGATCGTCGTCGGGCTCAGCCATCATTCGGCGCCCGTGGGAGTGCGTGAACGCTTCGTCTTCGACCGGGAGTCGGCGGCGGATGCGTTGCGGGCGCTGACGGCGAGCGGCGCGGCATCGGAGGCTGTCGTCCTCTCGACGTGCAACCGGACCGAGTTCTACCTGGTCGACGGGGCGCGTGGGGACGGCCGCGAGCCGGGTGGCGAGACGAACGGAAAGAGCGCGACGCGGGCCGTGGATGGGTTGCCGTCCGGCCCCGGACGTCCGGGCGGCGCGGTCGACCCGTCGGACCCCGCGCCTGCGGTGCAGGCGGTGCTCCGGCTCTTCGCCGATCGCGCCGGGACGTCGGTGGAGCAGGCGAGCACCTACATTTACAGTCACAAGGGTCGCGGGGCGGTTCAGCACCTGTTCCGCGTGGTGACGAGCCTGGATTCGATGATCCTGGGCGAGGCGCAGATCCAGGGTCAGGTCCGGTCGGCGTACCAGGACGCGGCGGCGCTGGAGGCGGAGCCGAGGGTCGTCGGGCCGGTCCTCTCGCGGCTTTTCCAGGACGCCCTCGCCGTAGGCGGGCGAGTCCGGAGCGAGACGACGCTCGGCGCCGGCGCGGCATCGGTGCCCGCGGCCGCGGTCGAGCTGGCCAGGAAGATCTTCGGCCCGTTGCGGGGCCGCCGGGCGCTCGTGCTGGGCGCCGGCGAGATGAGCGAGCTCGCCCTCGAATGCCTGGCCGCGGAGGGGGTCCGGAGCATCGTGGTGGCGAACCGGACGGAGGCGCGGGCCCGGGAGCTGGCCGGCCGCTTCGGCGGCACGGCGGCGCGCTTCGACGCGCTGGGCACGTCGCTCGCCGAGGCGGACATCGTGGTCACCGCCACGGCCGCACCTCACCCGGTGATCACGCGCGAGCTGTTCGCGCGCGCGCTGCCTCGCGGGCCGAAGCGGCCGCTCCTCGTCGTCGACATCGCGATTCCGCGGGACGTCGAGCCCGCCGTCGGAGAGGTGGACAACGTCTTCCTCTACGACATCGACGATCTCCGCCAGATCGTGGACGACAACCTGGAGCGGCGCCGCGCGGAGATTCCCGTCGCGGAGCGGATCGTCGCGGAGGCGATCGACGAGTTCTGGAGCTGGTACGCGTCGCGGGACGTGGTGCCGGTGATCCGCGAGCTGCGCGAGGCCGCCGAAGCGCTGCGTCGCAGCGAGGTCGAGAAGGCGATGCGCAGGCTGAGTCACCTGACGCCGGACGACCAGGCGCTCGTCGACCGGCTCACGAAGCAGATCCTGAACAAGATCCTGCACCGGCCGACGGTGCGGCTTCGCGAGGCCGCGAGTCGCGGGACCGGCGAAGCGGTCGTTCATGCCGCGCGCTACCTCTTCGAGCTGGATACGGTGCGGGGGGCAACGGAAAGGGAAGAGGGCGAATGAACCAGAGGAAAGTGCTGGTCACGGGTGGCGCGGGCTTCATCGGCAGCCACGTGGCCGATGCATACATCGCACGAGGCGACCGGGTCTGGATCGTGGACGACCTCTCTTCGGGGAAGCGGGAGAACATCCCCGCGGAGGCGACGTTCGTTCAGATGGACATCGGCGATCCGGCGCTGGAGGAGGTATTCCGTGACGCCGGCGGATTCGATATCGTCAATCATCACGCGGCGCAAATGGACGTGCGCCGCTCGGTCGCCGACCCGCGCTTCGACGCGCGCGTCAACGTCGACGGCTTGCTGAACGTGCTCGAGCTGGCGCGGCGGTTCGGGACGCGGCGCGTGCTCTTCGTCTCGTCGGGCGGCGTGGTGTACGGCGAACCGGAGGTGAGGCCTACGCCGGAGTCGGCGCCGAAGCTCCCGCTCTCCCCCTACGGCGTGACCAAGCTGGCCGCCGAATTCTACCTCCATTACTACCGGCGCGTGCACGGGCTGGAATACGTTGCGCTGCGATACTCGAACGTGTACGGGCCGCGCCAGGACCCGCACGGCGAGGCGGGCGTGGTCGCGATCTTCTCGACTCGTCTGATGAACGGCGAGCCGCTCACGATCTACGGCGACGGTGAACAGACGCGCGACTACGTCTACGTCGGCGACGTCGTCGCGGCAAACATGCTGCTGTCCGACGCGACGCTCGGCGACGGCGCGGGGCTGGACGCCTACTCGTTCAACGTGGGGACCGGGGTCGAGACGTCGGTCAACGAACTGGCGCGCGCGATGATGGCCGCTGCAGGCCGCGAGGTCGAGATCCGGTACGCGCCCGCGCGCGCGGGCGAACTGCTGCGCTCGTGCCTCGATGCGTCGCGGCTGCGCGCACTCGGCTGGACGCCGCGGACCTCGCTCGGCGACGGCCTCAACGAAACCTATCGGTATATTGCGGGAAGAGGGACGACGCGGTGATCCTCATGCTTCAGGCCGGTGCGCGTCACAGCGCGCTGGACATGATCGTCAACGGTGGGCTGTCGACCCACATCATTCTCGGCGTGCTCGCGGCGCTCTCGCTCATGAGCTGGGTGATCATCTTCTGGAAGATCGCGCAGTTCCGGAAGGTGCGTCGCCAGGGAGCGTACTTCGTCCGGTCGCTCGAGCGTACGCAGCGGTTGGAGGACGCCTACAAGTCGGTCGTGAGACTTCCGGAGTCGCCGTACACGCGCGTGTTCCGGCAGGGGATCAACTTCTTCAGCGAGCTGCGGCCGGGCGCGCTGAAGGAGAACGCGCCGCCCACGCCCGGGCTCACCGAGGCGCAGCTCCACGCGCTGCGGCTGGTGCTGGAGAAGGAGCAGGCGCAGGAGCGAGACGAGCTGGCGGCCGGGCTGTCCTGGCTCGCGATCGCGGCAACGGTGTCGCCGCTGCTCGGGCTGCTCGGCACGGTGATCGGCGTCATGGACTCGTTCCTCGGGATCGCGGCGTCCGGGAGCGCGAACATCGCCGCGGTCGCGCCCGGCGTGGCCGAGGCGCTCATCACCACGGTCGCGGGGCTGGCCGTCGCGATCCCGGCGGCGATCGCATACAACCATTTCGTCAGCCGGCTGGGCGCGTTCAGCGGCGAGCTGGAGGGATTCGCGAGCGAATTCATCGGCGCGCTCGCGCGTGAAGGGAGGCTGTAGACCGTGTGGCCCCAGGGGAACGGAAAGAAGGGGTCGCTCCCGCTCACGGCGGACATCAACGTGACGAGCCTGGTCGACGTCGCGTTCACGCTGCTCGTCATCTTCATCATCACCGCGCCGATCATGCAGGGCGGCGTGGAGGTGCAGCTCCCGAAGGGCGACGTTCCGGCCATCACGCAGAGCGAAGGGATCGTCGTCTCCGTCACGCGCGAGGGGAAGATCTTCATCGGCGAGGTGGAGACGAAGTCGATCGAGGACTTCAAGGTCATCTACCCTCAGGTCGTCCAGCAGAAGAACGTGAAGACGGCGTACCTGAAGGTCGACCGCGAGGTGTCGTACGGCACCTTCGCGCAGGTGCTGGCGCTCATGGAACAGCTCGAGGTGCCGGAAGTCGGGCTGGTTTACGAGCCGGAGGCGGCGAGGTAGGCGATGCTCGGCGGCGGGGACGAGACTGGCGGGAGGCGCTCACGGCCGGGTCGGTGGGCCGTAGCCGCATCGGTGGTGGTGCACCTTGCGGCCGGGGGCGTCGTCTGGTCGACGTCGTTGGCCTCGCCGCCGCCGCTTCCGACCTTCAAGGTCTACGAGGTCAAGATCTTCTCGCCGCCGCCCAAGGAGGCGGGTCCGCCCGCGCCGGTCGTGGTGAACGCGCCGCAGGTCTCGAAGCCGGAGCAGCCGCCGCCGGAGCCGCGGCGCCCGGAGCCCAGGCGGCAGCCGCAGCAGCAGCAGCGGCCGCAACCGCCGAAGCCGGAGCCGACGAAGCCCGACCCGTCCAAGGCGACGGCGGTCAAGGAAGAGGAGCCGAAGGAGGAGCCGGCCCCGCAGCCGACCGGGCCGCGCCCGGACCCGAAGTCGAAGGAGTCGGGCGAAGGGATCGACATCAGGATCGAGGGCGAGGAGTTCCCGTTCCCGGGCTACCTCGCGAACATCCAGCTCCAGATCAGCCGCTATTTCCGCTGGTCTGGACAGACCGGGCTGGAGGCGGAGATCTACTTCGTGATCCGCAGGGACGGCACGATCGAGGACATTCGGCTGATCCGCGGGTCCGGGGACGCCTCGTTCAACTTCGAGGCGATGTCGGCGATCGAACAGGCCGGCAGGCGCGCCGCGTTCGGGCCGCTCCCCGAGGAATATCGCGGAGACCGGCTGCCGGTGCTCTTCTATTTCCGGCCGGCGCGTTGATCGGATCACACTTTACATGACGCCGGGGGCGACGTAAGATGCAGGTGCATCGCTTGTCATTGTTGCTGTTGCTCGCATTCGCGACACCGCTCGCGGCGCAGCAGGACACGACGCGCATTCCGACCGGCGTGCGCCTGGGGATGATCTACCAGACGCTCAAACGGCCGTCGCTCGCGGTCCGGGCGTTCACCGCCGCGGATGGCGTGTCGGCGGCCGAATTGGTCGGTGACATCGTTCGGCGGGACCTCGACTACAGCGACCGGTTCGAGATGTTCGAGGTCCCGCCGCAACTCGCCGACGGGCCGGTCGACTACGCGACGTGGAACGGGCTCAACGTCGTCTACGTGCTGGACGGCGCGCTCGAGCCCCTCGGCGAGGGCGACGGATACCTGCTGCGGCTGGTGCTGCACGACGTCGTCTACGGGCAGGTGAAGGAGAGCCAGGCGTTCCGCATCCCGCCGCCGACCGCGCCCGACCACCGGATGGCGGTGCACGCGGCCGCGGACGAGGTGGTGCGGTGGGTCACCGGCCAGCCCGGGATGGCCGCCTCGCGGATCGTGTTCGTGAGCCAGGCGGCGGACGGCGCGCGCGATCTGATGGTCGTCGACTCGGACGGCGAGAACCTGCGCCGTATCGCACGCGTGGAGGGGCCGCTCATGTCGCCCGCGTGGTCGCCGGACGGCCGGCGAGTCGTCTACGCGGTGGGCCGGGACGACGGCTCGTGGGACGTGATCGAGCGGGACCTGGAAACCGGAGCCGAGACGAGGGTCGCGACCCGGCGCGGGCTGAACACGACGCCGGTCTACTCGCCCGACGGCACGCGGATCATGTTGGCCGCGGAGAACGGCCGCGACCTGGACATCTTCGAGATCGATCTGGCGACGGGCCGGTCGCGGATAGTGCGCGGCGGTCCGGGCGCGGATATGTCTCCCACGTATTCGCCGGACGGGCGGCGGATCGCGTTCAACTCGGACCGGATCGGGCAGCCGCACATCTACGTGATGTCGGTGGAGGGTGGCGAGGCGGTGCTGCTCTCGCCGTACACGTACGGCGAGCCCGGACACTACGCGGCGCCGGACTGGTCGCCCGAGACGTCGTTCGTGGCGTTCCACGGCCGGTCGCGGGGTCAGCATCAGATCATGGTGGCGGATGCGGCCCGGCCGGGGAGCACGGTGCAGCAGATCACGCAAGAGGGGCTGAACGAGGATCCGAGCTGGGCGCCGGATGGTCGGCACATCGTCTTCGTGAGCGTGCGCCCGTCCGGAACAGGGCTATACGTGATCGACGCGGTGAGCGGTCGGACACGGCCGCTCGTGCTGGGCGGGCGACTCCGAACGCCCGATTGGTCGCCGACGCTGGAGCGAGCGTCGGCCCTGACGGTGCGCGGCGAGTAGGGGGCCGCGCCCGCGGAGGTACCACGAGTCCACCTACAGCAGAAGGAGACGCGAGATGCAGAAGCGAATCATCCTCCCGGCCCTGGTCGGCGCGTTGCTGGTTGGGGCGTGCGGCGGGAAGCAGCCGCCGCAGCAGGCGGGTCCGACGCCGGAAGAGCTTGCCGCGCAGGCCCGAGCGGACAGCATCGAGGCTGCGCGTCGCGCGGAGGAGGAGCGTCGGCGGCTGGAGGAAGAGCGTCGTCGTGCGGAAGAAGAGGCGCGGCGTCGCGCGGAGGAGGAAGCTCGCCGTGCGCGTGAGATCTTCGCGGAGCGCGTGCACTTCGACTTCGACAAGTTCGACATTCGCATGTCGGACCAGGAGACGCTCCGTCGGAAGGCGGCGGTCCTGCGCGCGAACCCGAACGTGCGCGTCCGGATCGTCGGTCACGCCGACGAGCGCGGCTCGGACGAGTACAACCTGGCGCTCGGTCTGCGTCGCGCGAACGCGGTGCGGGATTTTCTGGTCAGCCTGGGGATCGATCCGAGCCGGTTCGAGACGGCGAGCATGGGTGAGGAGCAGCCGCTCGTTCGGGCCTCGAACGAGGAAGCGTGGGCGCAGAACCGTCGCGCCGAGTTCCAGCTGGTGTCGGGCGAGCTGACCCGCGCAGGGATGTAAGGAAGGAGGGGAGCGTGCGGCGTAGTGGCGACGCAATGATTCGGGGTCGCAGCATCGGCGCAGGCCGCAGGATCGCGCGGCCACTGCGCCGCAGCACTTCCCTTTGCGCGCTCGGGCTCGCGGTCGCGCTTGGCGGTTGCGCGACCAAGAACGACCTCAAGCAGCTCAGGACCGAGGTCGTCGAGCTGCAGGCGCGGCAGGATTCGCTCTTCCGCCTGCTCGAGCAGCAGAACCGCGAGATCGTCGATTCGCTCCGCGCGGGGGGCGACCTGGTCCTTCGCGTTCGGGCGGAACTCGGCTATCAGCTGCAGCAGATGGAGCAGCAGCTGATCACGATCCAGGAGCTGGCGGGTCAGAGCCAGAACCGGCTGGCGGAGCTGCGCGCGCAGTGGGAACTTCGCAACCAGCGGCTGGAGGAGCCGGTCGTATCGGCGCCGACCGCGCCGGATCCCGGCGCCGGGGATGCCGAGCAGCTGTACGAGATCGGACGCAGGAAGCTGGAGGAAGGCGCCATTGCGACCGCTCGGGCGGCATTCCAGCAGATCCTGAGCAGCTATCCGTCGCACCCGCGGGCGGCGGACGCGCAGTACCAGATCGCCGAGACGTACGTGTCCGAGGAGGCGTTCGACCAGGCGTTGAAGGAGTTCGAGCGGGTGGCGGAGCTGTTCCCGGACTCGCCGCGCGCGCCGCAGGCGCTTTACCGCGCGGGCGTCGTGTCGGCGGAACGCGGGAACATTTCGGACGCGCGCAGATACTTCAACAGGGTCGTGAGCGGGTATCCTGCGACGGAGGAAGCTCGCCTGGCCGAAGACCGGCTGCGGAACCTGCCGCGACGCTGAAGCCGTCGGCACGACCGTTCCACCGGGGACGACGGTCGCCGCCGCCTGGCCGCGGCGTCCGCCGTGTTCCCGGTGGATTTTTCTTTTGTTGCCCATGCGCTGCCCCTACTGTCACGAGACGGAAGACCGCGTCGTCGATTCGCGCACCAGCCGGGAGGGCCGGGCGGTGCGGAGGCGGCGCGAGTGCCTGAGCTGCGGCCGTCGCTTCACGACGTACGAGTACGTCGAAGAGCGGGCGCTGCAGGTCGTCAAGCGGGATGGGTCCGTCGAACCGTACGACCGGCGCAAGCTGATCCGGTCGATCCGGCTGCCGTGCGTCAAGCGCGCGGTTTCCATGGCCGACATCGAGGCGATGGTCGACGAGATCGAGGACGAACTGAGCCGACGCGGCCAGGACGAGGTGCCCAGCGGGCTGATCGGTGAGCTGGTCATGGAGCGGCTCAAGCGCCTCGACCACGTCGCGTACGTCCGCTTCGCGTCGGTGTATCGGAACTTCCAGGACATCGACGAGTTCGTCGAGGAGTTGCGCGAGCTCAGCGCACGCCGTACGCGGTCGGTACTGGCCGAGAACCAGGTGGAGCTGCCGCTGTGACCATGAAGCTGTGGGGCGGGAAGGGGAGAGGTCCGGCGGAGATGCCGTTCCTCGATCATTTGGAGGAGCTGCGCAAGCGCATTCTATGGAGCCTGGCCGCACTCCTCGTCGGCGTCGGGATCGGATTCTGGGTGGTCGTGAAGTTCGACGTGCTGTCGATCCTGATCAAGCCCGTCCTGCCGTTTCTCTCGGATGGCAAGCTGACGGTGCTGAGTCCCACGGAACCGTTCCTGATCACGCTGAAGCTCGCGATCATCGTCGGCGTCCTGCTGGCCTCTCCGTTCGTGATCCAGCAGGCGTGGGCGTTCGTTTCGCCGGCGCTCCTGCCGCACGAGAAGAAGGCGATCGTCCCTACGTTCGCACTCGGACTGGTGCTCTTCGCCTGCGGCGCCTCGATGGCGTACTTCGCGGCGCTGCCGGTCTCTCTCAAGTTCTTCCAGAGCTTCCTGACGGGGAGCCTCCAATCGATGCTCACCGTCGGGCCGTACATCAGCTTCGTCGTGCGGCTAATGCTCGGATTCGGGCTGGTATTCGAGCTCCCCGTCGTGGTGCTGCTCCTGACGGCGATCGGAGTGGTCGACTCGAAGATGCTGGCCGCGAAGCGGCGGCATGCGATCGTCGTCATGACGATCGTCGCGAGCCTGATCACGCCGGGCGACGTCGTTCTCCTCACGCTCTTCCTGATGGTGCCGCTCATCCTGCTCTACGAGCTGAGCATCTCGCTCGCCCGGTTGGTCGAGCGTCGGCGGGAGGCGCGGCCGGAGGTAGAGTCGGAGCACTGGGCGCCGGGGACGATGTGATGCGCACGCTGGTCATCGCCGCACTGGCACTGCTCGGAGCCGCGGCGCCGCTGGCGGCGCAGAAGCCGGCTGCCGCGCCGGCCGAGAAGGCCGTGCGAGAGCGCGCGGTCGACAAGCTGCGGGCGCTGGAGCGGGCAAGTCGGCCGGGGGCGCCCGTGCAGGACTCCGCCGGGGTCGCCGCGGTCGA
>Ga0207864_1001007_pt1 | contig 33875 bp, 25 predicted proteins | sample HigsolmetaAR202D_FD_184834 | JGI IMG/M metagenome (GOLD analysis project Ga0207864, IMG submission 184834) | Ionic liquid and high solid enriched microbial communities from the Joint BioEnergy Institute, USA - AR20-2-D (SPAdes) (version 2) ... | reverse complement strand
GAGCGGCCGAGCTCGGGACGGCGAAGCGTGCGTAATCGATCGGGACGCCGAGCAGCGGGCTCGTCGCGACGCCGGCCTGTCCCTCGATGTGAGCGCGCTCCCGCGCCACGAGCTGGACGATGTCCGGCGGCAACGGGCTCGGTGCGTCGGCGCCGGCGTCCGTGGATGCCGTGCTCGACCCCTTCGCCGCGGAGGATGCGGGCTCTGCCGTCGAGGAGGGTGCGGGGGCCGACGCGGACGACGCCGCGGACGGGCCGGCGAGCGCGCGAGCGACCGCGATCACGCCACGCGCGATGCGGTACCCCTCGGAGAGCTCCGCCCCGACGTTCGCGTGCTCGGCCGCGAGCCGAGCCTCGAGCCGGTCGAGGAGGTTGTCGAGCGTCGGTACGATCTCGAGCTCCTCGACGTCCGCGAGCGTGCGCTCCACCGCGACGTGTACGAGGGCGTACAGCGCGTCGAGCGTGATGAGGTGGGGGACGCGGCGCTCGCGCAACTCCGTGTAGAATGCACCCATCGAGGAGCGCCTCGCGATCGAGCCGGCAGGCGCCGCCCCCACGGCCTGTGCCACGTCGCTCGTCGGCTCCTCCAGCGGCCCGTCGTCGCCGACGACGAGGATGCCGTCGCGGCGGAGCCGTTCGCGGGCTTCGGCGGGCAGCTCGCTCCACACGCGTGCGGCGCCTTCGACGCGGGCGAGCGCCGATTCGTCGATGGGCAGAGCGATGGGGCCTCGCGAGGGCGGCCGGACGTCGACCTCGACCGCCTCCCAGAACCACTCCGGTCGCGCCGGCGCGCGAGGCGCGCGCTTCTTCACCACGGGCGGCTTCGGCGGCGGAGCCGGACGCGGCGCCTGCGCGCACGACAGCGCGACGACCGCGAGAGCGACGAGCGTGCAGAGCCCCCGAACCACTCGAAAGGAGGATAGCCGCGGGCGAACGGCCCCACCAATTTCGGGGCGCTGCTCGTGACGGATCAGCGCAGGGTAGGGCAGAGCCTGAGGTGGAGCCCGTGGACGCGGACGAGCGATCGAAGGACCTCGGCCACTCCCCACGCTTGAGCTACGCAGCCGCGCGGATGGTAGGGAGGCTCGGCGTCGAAGATCTCGCTGATCGAGCCGATGCATCCTTCCTCGAGGTGCGGGCGGAAGCCGTCGAGGAAACGCGCGGCCTCTCGCTCGCGACCGGGATGGACGCGGAGCCACGCGTCGATGAACGGACCGATGAGCCACGACCAGACGGTCCCTTGGTGATACGCGGCGTCGCGCGCACGGAGATCGCCGTCGTAGCGCGGGCAGTAGCTCGGATGCGAGCGCGCGAGGGAGCGGAGGCCGACCGGCGTGAGCAGCTCCTCTTCCACGACGGCGACGACGCGCGACCAGAGCGACGGATCGAGGACCGGGTGCGGCAGCGACACCGCAAAGATCTGGTTGGGGCGGAGCGCGGGGTCGGGGGCTCCGTCCGGTCCGTCGATGACGTCGTAGAGGTGGCCGCCGGGCTCGTACCAGAACCGACGGTTGAACGAGTCCCGCACGCGCTCGGCGGCCTCCTTGGCCGGTCGAGCCGCCGCGGGGCCCTCTTCTTCTTCGAGCCAGCGACCGAGGACGCAGAGCGCGTTGTAGAAGAGCGCGTTGATCTCGACGGCCTTTCCGCGGCGAGGCGTCACGACCCAACCGTCGACCTTCGCGTCCATCCACGTGAGCTGGTAGCCCTCCTCTCCCTGGCAGAGCAGCCCGTCTCGCGGGTCCACGTGGATGCCGAAGCGCGTGCCGCGCATGTGCGCTTCGAAGATCTCGCGCAGCGTCGGGAGCAGGGCGCGCAGCGTGAGGCGGTCGTTCGTCGTCTCGACGTAGCGGTCGAGCGCGTGGAAGAACCAGAGCGTCGCGTCGGCCGTGTGATAGAGCGCCTCGGTCTCGCCCTCCGGGAACATGTTCGGGATGAGCCCGTCCTGCACGTAGCGAGCGAAGGTCCGCAGGATGTACCCCGCCTCGACGTGGCGCCCGGTGCAGAGGGTGAGGCCTTCGAGCGCGATCATCGTGTCGCGCCCCCAGTCCGTGAACCAGTGGTAGCCGGCGATGATGGAGCGGAGCTCGTCGCCCGCGGCGGCGGCCTTCACGGCGTCGCCGTGACGTGACCCGGGACGGACGATGAAGTCGTCGGCGGCGACGACCAGCTCGGCGACGAGCGGATCGATGCTCTCCACGCGCTCGCGCGTACCGAGCGCCTGCTGGACGAGGCGAGCGCTCCGCATCGTCTCGGACCGGCGCGCGTCGTCGGGAGGGAGCGCGCGGATCTCCTCCCATGTCTCGGTCGACGCGACGAGCGCGATCTCGCCGCCGCGCGCGGGGTCGAGGTCCGCGAGGAAGTACCCCGGGCTCCACGTCATGCCGATCCAGTCGTAGCCGCGCCTGCGTTCGACCCTGTAGACGACGTCGTGCTCCACGCTGCGCTCGATGACGAGCGAGCCGGGCTCTCCCGAGAGCCTCAGACGGAGCGGCGGAAACGGCGGCGGTCCGTGGACCTCGTGCTCGTCGCCGCGCGTGAGCACTTCGTACTCCGTCTCGTCCGGGCCCGACACCGGACCTTCGTGCGGGCGAAACGAGAGATAGGGCCTGAGCTCCATGCGGAGCACGCCGCCGGGCGGCCCGTCGATCAGGCGGTATCCGACGATACATGTATTCTGCATGTAAACGAGGTGGATGCGCTTCTCGACGACGAAGGTGAAATCGTCGACGCCGAGCTCGAACGTCCACACCGGCATCCCGCCCTCGAGGCGCACCTCGCGGAGCACGCGGGCGACGTCGAGGTCGGGCGTCTCTTCGTATCGCTCGTAGCCGCCGAGACGAACCGTCGAGCCGTCGGGCAGATGCACCGTCTCCGCGAGCTCGCTCAGCATGAGCGCGCGCCCGATCGGCGCCGGCAGCGCGGCGACGAGCAGCCCGTGGAACCTCCGCGTCGGGACGCCGGCGAGGGAGCACGAGGCGTACCCGCCGCGGCCGTTCGTCACGAGCCACTCGCGATCGAGGAGGGCGTCGATGTCCCAGCGGTCGGTGTCGCCCGGTACGTCGATGCCCCAGCGGTCGGTGTCGCCCGGCACGTCGACGTCCCCGCGCTCGACGCGAGACGCCGAAGGCGACCAGCGCACGCGGCGGATGGGTAGCATCCACCTCTTGTCCCTCACGCCGGCGGACCGTGCAAACTGGAGCGTGCGACCACCGGGCGGGCGGACGGTGCGAACACGAGCGTGCAGCCGCCGGGCAGTCGCAGCTCACCGCGCGGGCCGGGCCGCGGCGTGCCTCCGCCTCCGTACTTCGGGCTCTCCGTGGAGAAGATCAGCTTCCAGTCGCACCCGTAGGGCGGCGCCAAGAGCGGTTCTGCCTTGCCTCCCACTTCGAGGTCGGTGCCGAGGTTGACGAGGACGATTCGATCGTCGCCGGTGCCCGTGCCGAAGCGCAGGACGAACGCGCGCGCATCGAGCACGGCGCCGTGGAGGCGCGTCGCGTCTTGTGCGGAGAAGATCGGATCCGTCCTCCGTAGCGCGAGCAGATCGCGGAACAGGTCGACGGTCGCGCGGTTCTTCGTCCGCTCCGAGTGGTCCAGCTTGCACTGCTCGAACGTGCGCGGATCGTGCGGCTCGGGGATCACCCGCTGGTTGTCTTCGCCCGACAGGCTCGGGAACTGCGAGAGGAACTCGCGACGGCCCTTCGCGACGGCCGCGGCGAGCTCCGGCTCGTGATCGGCGAAGAAGACGAAGGGCGCCGAAGAGGCGAACTCTTGCCCTTGGAAGACGAGCGGCGTCCCCGGAGCGAGCAGGAGGAGCGCCGTGAGGGCGCGATGGATGCCGGGGCTCGTGAGCTGATGCAGCCGGCGCCCGTGCCCCGAGTTCGACACCTGATCGTGGTTCTCGAGGAAGTTCGTGAACGCCGGCGCGGGAATGTCGAGGGCGGGCCAGCCGCGTCGCTCGTTCCGCCACCGGTAGAGCTGTCCCTGGAACAGGTATCCCCACTTCACGGCGGAGACGAGCTCCTGCACCGAGCCCTCCGCCGCGCAGAAATAGGCCTCGGCGCGTCCGGTCGCGGCGATGCGCGCGCTGTGGTGGAAGTCGTCGTTCCAGACGGCGTCGAGCCCGTAGCCTCCGCGCTCGAGCGGCCGGACGAGATCGGCCTGCTGCGCCTCGTTCTCGGCGAAGACGAGGATCGAGCGCTGCCCCGCGCGCTCCCGCGCCTTCATCGTGATCTCCTTCACGACGTGCACGGGCGAGCGGTCGTAGATGACCTGCGTCGCGTCGAGCCGGAGGCCGTCGAGGTGGTACTCGTCGATCCAGTATCCCGCGTTCTCGACGAAGAGCTCGCGGCATCCGGGCTCCGTCTCGAAGTCGATCGCCTCACCCCACTCGTTCGCCCAGCGATCGGTGAAGTAGTGATCGCTGAGCTCGCGCAGGTAATTGCCGCTCGGCCCGAGGTGGTTGTAGACGACGTCGAGGATCACCCCGATCCCGAGCGCGTGAGCGCGGTCGACGAAGGCGCGGAGATCGTCCGGCCGCCCGTACAGTCGTGTCGGTGCGTAGAGGTCGACGCCGTCGTAACCCCAGCCGAAGCGACCGGGGAACTCCGCGACGGGCATCAGCTCGACGAGCGTGATCCCGACGTCGCGGAGGTGCTCGAGCTCGCGTGCCGCGCTCGCGTACGTGCCCTCCTTCGTGAAGGTCCCGACGTGGAGCTCGTAGACGACCTGTCCCTTCAGCGTGACGCCCTTCCACGACTGATCCGTCCAGCGGAAGGTGGACGGATCGATCACCTCCGACGGCCCGTGCGGTCCCTCGGGCTGGAAGCGCGACGCCGGGTCCGGGACGAGCTTGTCGCCGTCGAGGCGCAGCCGGTAGAGCGCGCCCGCGCCGATCCCCTCCGCGAGCCCGGAGAAGTACCCGCCCTCCTCGCGCTCGAGCGGCACGATGCGCGGCGCTTCGCCGCGACCCGACTCGACGAGCACGTCGACCTGGCGTCGTTTCGGAGCGAACACGCGGAAGTGCGTCCCGCCCGGCACGACCTCGGCGCCTATCGGTAGCCTTCGTTTCCCCATGCTGGTCCTTCCGTGACCGATGTCTGCGAGTCATGCATCGCGCCAGCGCCCCGCGGCAAGGCGCGCTATGGATGAGGGCGAGAAGGGATGATCGGCAAGCGCAACAGGCGAAGCATCCTCGAGCGGAGGTCCGGGCCGCCGCGCCCGGAGCGGCCGAGGATCCCGCTGCCGCTGCTCATCCGGATGTTCGTGGTCGGATCGATCGCCGTCGTCGCATCGATCTGGGCGCTTTGGCGTCATTACACCGTGCCGCGCATGCCGATGCTCGTTCCGGTGCCGTCGGCGACGGAGACGGAGACGGAGATCGAGGTCATCGAGGTTCCGCCGTAGTGGCTGGCGGCGAGCGGCGCGCGGTCATGCGAGCGGGTCGTCGCTCGCTTCTCTGGTCGGGCCGACGAGCAGGTAGGCGACGATCTCGGCCGCGGCGGCGAGAAGCAGGCCCGGGACGACGATGACGGTCAGCAGGCGGATCACGAGGAGCGTGATCGCGACCGCGGCCGCGGAGGCGGGTGGTGGCGCGTTTCCGGCGCCGAGCAGCACGTGGGCCACGTGCCCGTGCGCCATCGCGCGCAGGAGCACGTGATGAAGGAGGAGGCATGCGACGGAGATGGCGAGGAAGGCGAGGGGGCGCTTGTTGGCTGCGAGGACCTTCTTCGGGGTCCTCTCTTCCCTCTCGTTCTGCGGCGCCTTCGGGTCCGAGATCGCTTCCTTCACGAGACCTCCTTTCTCACGAGCGCTCCTCCTTCACGACGACCACCGCGTGGCGCGGGGCGCAGTGAGCATGGCGAAGAGGATGGCGTCGCCGATCGGGCCTCCGGTCGCGTAGGTCCGGATGCCGTTCTCGTCGAAGGGGGCGCCGAAGAGGTGCGCGGTCGCGTACAGCGCGGTGAAGGTGTCGAGGTCGCCGTGCGCCCGGCTCGCGCCGATGGCGAAGCCGCTGGCCGAGACTCCGAACCCGAGGAACACGAGTCCGGAGTCGACGTCCCCACGACCGCGGTGGCCGGCGGGGTACTCGATCATTCCGCCGAAGCCGAGCACGGTGCGGAACTGGCCGCGCTCGAGCGCGTCGAAGAGCGCCTGCGACGTCGATGCGTCCGCGAACGAGAGGAAGTACGCGGCGAGCGCGGTCCCGGACGCGCGTGGCGCGTCGCGCGGGGCTCCAGTGGCGGCGTCGACGGCCTGTACGAGCAGCCCCGTGGCGGGATCGATCGCCTTCGTTCGCACGGCCAACAGCCCGCGCGCGAGCGCCGGGCTCGGGGCCTGCTTCGTCGCGCGAGCGTGCATCGCGAGCGCAGCGAGGGCCGCGGTGTTGTCGACGGGGTACACCTCGTCGGGGTAGGTCTCCACGAAGCCGGTCGGCGATGCCTCGATGCGTCGCGCGAGGGCGGCGACGATCTCCTCTTCGCGTTCCGCGAAGCGCGACGACGGCGAGAGCAGTCGGTGCAGCGCGAGCGGGAGAGCGGCGTAGCCGAGGTATCCGACGTGTCCGCGATCCTCCTTCGAGCCGGGCGCGCTCTTTGTCGACGCGAGCGCGTCGGTCCGCCACGCCGTGTCGTCGAAGGCGCGGACGCGCGGCTCGAGCATCGCCTCGAGGCACCGCTCCATGCGCGCGAGGTTGGTCGTGCGGGTCTCGGGCCGTTCGAGCGCGACCTGACCGAAGCCCATCGCGGCGAACACGTAGGTCGCGAACAGCCACTCGCCGTCGAACCGTGACGAGCCGGTGGCGAAGGAGGCCGGCGCGAGCTCGCTCGAGGTCCATCGCTCCAAGCCTGCCGCGAGCGCCTCCGTCTTCTCGGGATCGCCCTCGAACCAACGGGACGCCTCGCGCTCGCAGACCCGGTGCGGGACCGTGGCGAACCCGAGGACGAAGGCGAGGAGCGCCACGAGCGCGCGAGTCGATCCCGGCTTGCGCGGGGCATCGGACGCAACGCTCGATCCTTCGTCGAGAACGGGACGCGCCTCGGCCATCGACCTCATTGGACGACGATCGCGCGAAAATGACGAGCCCTCGGAGGACGCCTTGCGACCGTTCGCCTACGAGCGGCGACGGCTGAGGGCTCGAGGGGCGAGGCGCGGCCGAGAGCTCGGCCGGCGACCGGGCGCACCGTAGGCCGTTCGGCCGCTCGCCAGCTCGCCCGCTCGCCCGCTCGCCCGCTCGCCCGCTCGCCCGCTCGCCATCCGCACCGTCGGCCGCCGGGCGTTCGGCCGCCTGGCCGCCCGGCCGCTCGCGCCGTTGGCCTCGTGCCGGTGGCTCGGAGCGTCGGCGGGAAGCGAGTGGTCCCGCACCGCGGGGCCCGCACCTCGAGGGACCGGAGACCCGAGAAACGGTCTCCGTGACGATCTCGACGCGCTCGGCGACAATGATGGAACACCCGCGATGCCGACTCTGCGGATCGTTTCGGTCAACGACGTCTACTCGCTCGAGAACCTGCCGAGGTTGCGTAGCCTCGTCGAGGACCAAAGAGTGAAGCATCCCGGCGACGCGCTGCTCGTGACGCTCGCGGGCGACTTCCTCGCGCCGAGCCTGCTCTCGAGTCTCGACGCAGGCCGTGGGATGGTCGACTGCATGAATGCCGTGGGCGTCACGCACGTGGTGCTCGGCAATCACGAGGACGATCTCGAGCCGGAGGAGCTGTGGGCGCGGATCCGCGAGCTCGATGCGGTGTGCCTCGGTACGAACGTGAGAACGGAGGCGATCGAGCTCCCGAGGCGCGACGTCGTCGACGTGGGAGATGGCGTGAAGGTCGGCCTCGTCGGCGTGGTGATGGCCGATCCGGCCGTCTACCGAGGAAAGCCGTTCGGCGGCGCGGATGTCTCGCCGGCGAACGAGGCGGTGCTTGCCGAGGCGAAGAAGCTCATCGAGGACGGTTGTGCAGTCGTCGTCGCGCTCACGCATCAGTCCATCGCGGACGATCGCGCCCTCGCCGAGAGCCGCGGTGACCTTCGGCTCCCGCTGATCATCGGCGGCCACGAGCACACGGCGATGCTCCTCGACGTGAACGGCACGTGGATCGTCAAGGCGGGCTCGGAGGCCGCGGGCGCGGTCATCACCGAGCTCAGGTGGACCTCTCCCAACGAGCCTCCTGCCATCACGACGCGGCTGGAGGACGTCGGTCGGTGGCCCGAGGACGCCGTCGTGCGCGCGCGCGTCGACATGCACATGGCACGTGTCCGGGAGCTCGCGAGCGCCACGCTGCTCAAGATCAAGGGTGAGCCGCTCTCCTCCGTGGGAACGCGCTCGCGTCAGACGTCGATGGGCACGCTGATCTGCTCGCGTCTCCGCGACGCTCTCGGCGCCGACTGCTGCCTGTTCAACGGCGGCGGGATCCGCGGATCGCGCACCTATTCCGATCGCCTGACGTACGGAGACATCGAGGCGGAGGTCCCGTTCGACAACGAGGTCGTCGTCGTCCCGATGAAGGGCCGCGTCATCCGCGATGCCGTCGCCGTCTCGCGCGCGCAGGCGCCGGTCGAGTCGGGCGCGTTCCTCCAGGTCGACGATCGGATGGTGGTCGAGGGCACGGAGGTCGTGGCGATCGACGGCGCTCCCATCGATCTCGAGCGCGAGTACTCCGTAGCCCTCGTGCGCGAGCTACTGCTCGGACTCGATCGGGTCGAGCCGCTCGTCCGCTGGGCGGAGGAGAACCCGAAGCTCGTCCCCCCGCCCGACAGCGGCCGCGAGCCGAAGGTCCTCCTCGTCCAATCCTTCGCCGTCGAGCTCTGGCGCGAGCTCGGCGGCTTCGACGCCCTCGACACCGACGGCGACAACAAGGTCACCGCGAGCGAGGTCGCAGCGGCATTCCAACGCGTCCGCCCATCGCAGGCCCCCGCCCCCGTCCTCGCCGAGCTGGTGGTCCGCGCCGTCGACACCGACGCGGATCAGGTGATCTCCCGCGAGGACGCCGAAGCCCTCCGCCTCGCCGAACAACGGCGCCGCACGAAGGTCGAGAACCCGACCTGACGGGTGGGGGCGGCGAAGTGCGGCGGGGTTTTCCGTCTGGTTTCCCTTCTGGGGGCGGCGAAGTGCGGCGGGGTTTTCCGTCTGGTTTCCCTTCCGACGTTAGGAGAATGGCATGTCGGGTCGAAGGGAAGAGGCGGAGGGGGTTCGCGTCTGGTCTCCCTTCCGACGTTAGGAAAATGTCGGGTCGGAGGAGAACGGGCGGGAGCGGTGACGTCGTGGGGACTAGGTGGCCTCGAGGACCAGCTCGAGTGAGCGTGGACGAGGACGCGATTCGCCCAGCCCGGTGAGTGTCATACGGACCTCGGATTCGGGCTCGAGATTGTCCTCGATCACCGGGCAGCAGTGCGCTGCGTCGAAGGTCGGCGTATCGCAGATGTCGCACACGTAGAAGCGCGTCCAGTCGTCGGGGCGTGTCAGGTAGTCGGCGACGAAGAGCGATCGAACGCGGTCGACGAGGCTCATGTTCGGGGGTGCAGCAGGCGCGTACCCGAGACCCGACTCGGAGTCGATGACGCCCACGACGAGTCCGCTGTCGATCATCCTCCGTGCAAACCCGCTCGACTCCTTCCAGGTCCGGCTCGTGCGAAGCCAGGTCACGACCTGTGCGTGTGCCCGAGCGAGCAACGCCTTGACGCTGGCCTCGTCCACGGCCGCTCCGTCGCGGACGCGTGGTGCTCTCGTTTCGTTCGCATCGCTGGCTGGTTCGATCGCCCTCCGGTACGGCCCCACGAGCCATCGAGCGAGCTCGTGCTTGCCCCACGTGCGCGCGCCAGTCGTGAACGAGAGCGCCGCGCTGCGACATGCATCCGCCACCGCCACGACGAGCCATCCTGAATTCAGCTGGCGGCATCGCGCTCGTAGGCCTCGTTCGATGAGAGACGTCGTCGGCATCATCGCTGCGGGCTCCGGACTACCGAACCCACTCAGCAACGGCCAAGAACGCCGCTCAATCGAGTGGGTGTCTTTCCGACATTGGACTACAGTCCGCTGTCCACGCTTGGTTCAGGCTCCGAGCGACTTCAGGCTTCTGCGCGGCGCTTGTTGCTGGAGCGCTCTCCGTTGCTCCCTCCCCAACGTCGGTGCGTGGAGAGCGCTCTCCGTCGTTGCTCCGTCCCCAACGTCGGTGCGGAAGGAGGGAAGGAGCGCAACGTCGGTGCGGAAGGGAAGGAGGGAAGGAGCGCGCAACTTCTTTCGTTCGTGGGCCGATGGGGAGGGCATGACCGCTCCGCGTCGCATTCTCCCTGGCGATGTCTTGCTGATCACCCGTCGGACCGTCCAGCGCACGTTCTTGCTGAAGCCCGACGCTGGCACGAAGGCGATCTTCGCTTACTGCTTCGCGGAAGCGGCACGACGTCACAAGGTCGAGGTCATCGCTTGGGTCGTCATGTCGAATCACTACCACGCTGTCGTGCACGACCCATTCGGGAGGCTCCCTGCGTTTCTCGAGCATCTGCACAAGATGCTGGCCAAGTGCATCAACGCCCGCTACGGCCGCTTCGAGAACGTCTGGTCCACCGAAGAGACTTGCGTCACGCGTCTCGTCACGGCGAAGGACGTGTTCGACGCGATCGTTTACGTACTGGCAAACCCCGTCGCGGCGTATCTGGTCGATCGCGCCTCCGAGTGGCCGGGTTTCACCTCGGTCGACTACCTGGACGGCAAGACGACCGAGCACGCGCGTCCGCAGTGGTACTTCAAGCCGACGAGCAAGGTGATGCCTCCGACCGTCACGCTTCATGCGGTTCGGCCGCCTCCGCACATGCGCGAGAATCCGCGTGAGACGAATGCCGAGTGGGCTGCGCGCGTCCGGGCGGCTGTCGCTCAGAAAGAGCACGAGTACCGCGAGATCCGTCGAAGGAAGGGCATCTCCCTTCCCAGTCGCAAGAAGCTCATCGACATTTCGCCCACCGCCCGGCCATCGACGAAGGCCATCCATCGCAAGCTCCGCCCAGCCCTCGCGTGCTCGGACCCCGAGAGGCGCCGTGCCGAGCTCGCTGCACTCAAGGGCTTCCGCGTGGAATACGCGCGCAAGTTGAAAGCCTTCGTCACACACGGCAGGACCAAGGTGATCTTTCCCGCCGGGACGTATCGCCTCCGTTTGCTCGGCGCTCGCTGTGAAACGTACAAACCTCAATCGATGATCGGAGCGGGCCAGAGCGGAGGCGTTTTCCCGGCGAGCTCCAACCCTCGAAGTCGGCGCATCGAAGTACGAACGCTTTGACCTCGGGCTGCTCCCCCCCGATGGGAGCTCTTCGTAGCGTGGTCGTCGTTCGAGCGCGCGACGGTCTGTAGTCGTCGTCGCGGCGCGCTTCCAAGATCTCTGCTTTCGTGGCCCGTCGTAGCGGCGACGCGCTTTGGTACGCCGTTCCGGCCTCCAATCAGTCTCGTTCTTCCTAACATCGGAGCGACGACGGCGGCGGGGAGTTTAGTTCTTCCTAACGTCGGGGAGTTTGACCGGGGGCCGACGGAACTCAGACCCGTTCACGTCTAACGTCGGTGCGACGGCGGCGGCGGCGGCGGCGGCGGCGGCGGCGGCGGCGGGGCGGCGCCTAACGTCGGTGCGGAGGGAGCAGGCTCAGGTGCGTAACGTCGGTGCGGAGGGACCAGGCTCAGGTGCGGAGGGAGCAGGCTCACAGGCCGCGGAGCGACTCGGGGCGGAGAGGGATCTTTCCTGCGAGCGCGGCGTCGATCACCTGGATGATCCGATCGCGGTCGCGTGGGAGGCGGCCACCCAGGGGGAGGTAGTTCGAGGCGTGGTTGGTGCGGAAGAGGGTGTCTGTCGGGGAGGTCTCCCGCACGATGGTGCGGAGCTCTTCCAGTAGGGCTGGGACTGGAGGGACGGCGAAGCGGCCTCGTTTGGCGAGACGGTCGAGAGGGGTGTCTGGCACGATGGTGACCGTCAGCGCGGAGAAGTACTGCGGGGCCATCTTCGTCACGAGGTCGGCGGTTCGCCGTGCGTGTTCGTCGCTCCGCTCCATCGCGATTCCCAGGAGCGCGATGACGCTGAGCTCCATGCCGGCCGCGCGGGCTCGGCGAGCGGCCTCGACGTGTGCCTCCGCGTCGTCGCCCTTCGCGATTCGCTTGAGCGTGACGTCGTCGCCGGACTCTGGGCCGATGTAGAGGAGGCGTAGGCCCTTTTCACGCAACGTTCGGAGCTCCTCGTCGGTCTTCTCGAGGACGTTGCGTGCCATCGCGTAACAGGAGACGCGGCGCAGTCGCGGGAAGAGCGCGCGTGCGCGGTCGAGGATCGGCGTCCAGTGATCCATCGGCAGGACGAGCGCGTCGCCGTCCGCCACGAAGAGCTTCTCGACGGCATCGCCGAAGAGCGCGGCTGCTCGATCGAGGTCGTCGAGGACCTCGGCGAGATCACGGATCCGGAACGTCTTGTCCCGGTACATGTCGCAATACGTGCAGTGATTCCACGAACAGCCGATGGTGGCCTGCACGATGAGAGCGTCAGCTTCGGAAGGCGGACGGAAGATGCGGCCTTCGTAGCGCATGGCGTCGTTCTCGGATGGCGTGCTTCGGACCTGGGGGAACCGTCGAACGTCCGTCGTGAGGCGACCGGGGCGGGGCGGTCACTGGTCGAGGCGCTTCATGCTCCCGTCCCCCGAGAGGCGTGTTCCGCTCGACTTCGCGAACGCCTCCGCCTGCTCGAACACGCGGAGGAAGTTCTCGCCGAGGATCTTGAGCACGTCCTCGTCCTTGTAACCGCGCTTCACGAGCTCGAGCGTGATCTTCGGCAGGGAGTCGACGCCGTCGATGCCTTCGGGTAGCGCGTCGACGCCGTCGAAGTCCGAGCCCAGACCGACGTGATCGATGCCGGCGACCTTCACCATGTGATCGATGTGATCGACGAGCAGCGACAGCGGCACCTTCGGGAGCGGCTCCTCCGCGCGGAGCTTGGCGACCGCCTCGCGGTAGGCGAACGGGTCGGCTCTGTGCTTCGCGCGGAGCTCTTTCAAGGTAGCGGCGTTCTTCTCGTACCAGGCGCGTGACGCTGCGGCGTACTCGCTCGAGACGAGCACCGACCAGAAGTTCACCATCGCCACGCCGCCGTTCTTCGCGAGAGCGCGCAGCATGTCGTCGCTCAGGTTGCGGCGATGGTCGGCGATGGCGCGCGCCGACGAGTGCGAGGCGATGACGGGAGCCTGCGCGATCTTCATCACCGCGAAGAACGTCTCGTCCGAGACATGCGAGACGTCCACGAGCATCCCGATGCGCTGCATCTCACGCACGACCTCCTCTCCGAACGGAGTGAGGCCGTGGTGGCGGACCGGCGGCGGGCCGGAGAAGCCCGCGGAGTCGGCCCACTCGTTCGTGTTCGTATGCGTGAGCGTCATGTAGCGGCAGCCGAGCCGATGGAGGACGCGAAGCGCCGACAGCGAGTTCTCGATCGCGTGGCCTCCCTCGATCCCCATCAAGATGGCGACCTTGCCTTCGCGCTTGGCTCGCCGGATGTCGGCGGCGCTCGTCGCGAGCATGAGGTCGTTCGGGTGACGCTCGATCTGCCGGTACGTGATGTCGACGAGATCGATCGCTCGGCGGAGCGCGCCGCCTCCGGCGACGGTCGGCTTCTCCGCGAGCTCGCCCGGAACGAAGATCGAGAAGAACGTCCCGGTCAGCCCACCGGCCTTCATGCGCGCGAGATCCGTATGCGTCCACGGGCTCTTGTCCGCGACGTCGATGCCGGCCTCGAAGATGACCGTCGGGATGTCGTCGTGACCGTCGACGACGATGGCTTGCTCGTGCAGCCGCGCCGCACGCTGCTCGGGCGTCTCCGCGCCACTCGACGCCCGCGACACGACGGACGAGCCCGTGCCGCTCAGGCGCGTGGTGCTCTCGCCGATGACGTAATGCGGCCCTCCACTCTGACGAGCACACGCGCCGAGCGCCGCGAGCGCCAACAAAGCGGAGAACGACCACCGAGCACCGGGTGCGGACCACATGCGCCCGTCGTAAATCGAGAGCGCGCGCGGCGCTACCCCTCACGCACCCGACCCCTTGCTTCGCGTCGCCACCGTGGAGCGATCGGATCCACGCCGGAGGCGCTGCCCGAGCGCTGCGTCCGACGCGCGCGGCGTCCGCGGCGGGGCGCCGCCGGGCGAGCGACGTCGATCGGTGCCTTCCCGCTCGCTCATCGCGGCGGCGCGGTCGCCGTCGAGCTCGTTCCGCCGTCGAGCTCGTTCATCTAGGCGACCGGCCGCGCCCCGCCACTCGCGGATGGTTGGATGGTCCACGACCGTCACGACGCCTCATCGCCGCTGAACGGCGATCACGGCATGGGTCACGGCGTCGTGATCGCCACGTTGATCCGGTAATCGAACGTCTGCCCGTTCTTCGAGGAGACCTTCAACAGGTAAGGCTTGCCAGGCTTGAACTCGTAAGTGCCGTTGAACGGGAACTGCACTCCATCGGCAAACGCGTCGATCTGGATGGCTTGCCCGTTCGTCGTTGCGTAGCTCATTTCGAGCCTCGTCGCGTTCTCGGGTAGCGTGAAGGTCGCGAAGTCGACATCCGCGCCATCGGCGATCCTGCCGCAGAACGAGGTGGACTGGCTCGGCAGCTGGTCGGCCGTCGCCTCGGTGTTGTTGTCCTCCGACTCCAGGACCGAGCCTTCGAGGCAGAGCGTTCCGGCAGCGCCGCCGTCGATCGGCGACCCACCGTCGAAGTCAGGGTTTCCGCCGCTGCTGCTGCTGCTCGTGCTGCCGCCGTCGTCGGAGGCCCCTCCGCTGCTCGACCCTCCAGACGACGTACCGCCGGACGTGCCTCCCGAGGACGCTCCACCGGAGCTGTTGTCGGGCGGGTCGTCGTCGGGCGGGGTCCTCTGCCCGCCGCCGCCGGCGTCCTCTTCGGTCGGCGTGGCTGGAGAGTCCTCGCTCGAGCAGGCGAAGACGGCGAGGCTCGCGAGGACCAGGGTGGAAGCTGCGAGAAGGGCGGGGCGCATGGTCGACCGCGTCATGCACTCACGATGCCGCGCCCGTTCGGCCATCGCCACTGGAAAACACGCACGGAACCCGGCGACGGAGACGTGAGGACGACATGTCGGTTTGGATCGGCGACGGCCTTCGGCTGGATCGCGATGTCGTCACCCTCCGCGATCGCTCGCTACCGCCCCGCTCCGCCAGCGGCCCGCTCCGCCGGCGCTCCCCGCTCGCCCAAGGCCCTGCGCTCGCCGCCGTCCACCGCTGACGGCTCGGTTCACTCTCCCGGCTGGTTCTCTCGCGGTTCAATCAGGAATGCGTGACCACGTACTGCGCCGTCCGCGGCGCGCGCTCGGGATGCGTGCGGAGCTCCTCGAGCAGCGCGAGCACCCCGCTCGGCTCGTCGGCGATCGTCGCCTTCGGCAGCTCCCGCAGGCGAACGCCCGCTCGCGTGCATCGTACACGTATCGTCGCCGCCAGCTCCGGGCTCGACCAGGGCAGGCCGGCGATCAGGTCCTCGGGCACACGGCACGTCGCGACGAGCCACGCGTCGCCGCCGTCGGTCGCGCCGAGCAACACGTACGGCGGCGCCTCGGAGGCGATGGCGTCGACCAGCGGATCGATCGGCGCCGCAGGGGCGTCGCTGCGCGACAGTATGGCGAGCCCGTCGCGCGCGCCGAGCCGCGCGAGCGCGCTCTCCGCGCTCGCCACTCCGGCGACGAGGCTCCACGGGGCCGGAAGGTGACGCGAGAGCGTCTGCGCCGCCTCCGGCGTATCGTCCGCGACGCGTCCGTCCGACGGGAAGACCACGTACTCGCTCGCGTCGACGGACTGCAGCCCGTCGAGCGTATCCCGCAGCATCGCCGCGTACAGGCCGCACGCCCACTCCGGCGTGTGTGCCGCGAAGAGCTTCGGCATGCAGCGCCCCACGATCGGAGCTTCGGCGAAGACGCCGATCGCGATCCGGTAGCTCGAGTCCTGTCCCGTCGACATCGCCTCTCTCGTCCGCGAGCCTGCCTGCTCGCGACGCGAACCACGCGTCCGTGCGCGTCCGTCTCACTCCGCAGGCTCGGCGCCCTGCAGCGAGGCACGCTCGGCCGCTCGCTTGGTCCCCGACGAGACGAGCGGACGTGCCGCGCCGCGCGTGACAGGACCCGGCACCTGGTACTTCGCGCCGGTGAGACGCCTCCAGAGGGACGTCGTGCGCCACTCGAGGTAGGCACGATTGAACTTCACGATGGCTCGCTCGTCGAAGTACGGGTTCTTGATCCCACCGAGCTCCGCGACGAGGAGGATGAGCTCCCCGACGCTCACCGGACAGCCTTCGAGCCGGATCCACGATCGCCGCTTCAGCTCGCGGAGCTTGGCCGCCATGGTCAGCATGCGCGCGTAGACGTCCTTGTGCTTCGCCGCGTGCGGATCGAGGTGTCGTCGGTCGACGTACTTGCTGCGGATCTGCACGAGCGAGCCGTCGATCTTGCCTTCCCACTCCACGCAGTCGCCGACGAAGATGACCTTCTCGCCGTAGCCGACGTCGAGCGGCCCATCGTACTTGCCGAACACGAGGTGAATGCGCGGCAGCTTTCGATCGCAGTGCTCGTCCGCGAGGCGCAGGACCTCGATCACTTCCTCCATGACGCCTGGGCAGCCGCCCCAGCAGTAGTCGTCCGTCGAGTCCTTCGGAGGCGGGCCGGCGTAGGCGTGGATGTTCGTCCCTTCGAAGTACTTCTCCACGCGCACGAGGCCGACCTGGAATCCCTTCGCGCGCCGCTGCGCCTGCTCGAGCGAGACGTCGCCGGCGAGCCGGATCTCGTCGAGCGAGACGGGGCCGAACCCGCGCTCGTGCGCGAGCCGGATGTGCTCGACGCTCATCGGATCGAGCCCCACGATCATGCAACCGACGGCGTCGACGGCGACCTGGTTGTTGCCGACGATGAGCAGGTTCATGTTTCGCGGGATGGGCGTGAGCATGCGGCCCTCGCCGGCGATGATGCAGTCGATGACGACGAGCTGCGGCTGGATGATGTACTGGAGGTCGGCGACCTTCCGGTTCAGCGCGTGGTCGTGATCGATCAGGCGGTGCCGATCGTCCTGGATCCCGATGTAGTTCTTCATCGAGAACGTCACCGTGGTCCAGGGATGCGCCTTGAACTTCGGGCAGTTGACGAAGAAGTCCGCCTTCGCGACGGGCTCCGGCGTGAAGACGAAGTCGCGGAGCCGGCCCTCGTGCGTCAGCGGAATCTCGACCTGAGGGACTTCCTCGAAGCAGTACTTCTTCGCCCCGACCCGCTCGAGCATCGAGTCGTAGCCCGCTTCCCTGAAGACCATGCGCGTCGGGATCGTGATCGCGCATCGCTCGCCGACCGCGAGCTCGCTCATCGGTCGCGATCGGTCCTCGCGATCCTTGAGCGCCATCAGCACGCCCTCGACGACCTCCGCACGCGTGTACGCGTGCGCGAACGGCTCCCCGGCGCAGACCAGGTTCGGCTTGACGAGGGTCCGACCCGACGGTCTGAGGTCGAGATCCTCCATCACCGCGCGCACGAGCGCACGGATGCGCGCCGGGTCGTAGCTGTCGCAATGGAAGAGGAAGACGCGCGCGTCACGCGTGGGATGAGCTGCCGGCATGCCTGAGAGCCTAGCGAAGTTCCGTGCGCAAAGATGCGGACGACGCGCTCGCGGAGGCGCGCACGGGCACGTGCGGGGCGGGCGAAGCCGACCGTGACGCAGCGGCGCATCGACTCGAACGCCGCGCGTGTGGAGCGCCTCGCGGACACCTCGGGCGAAGCAGACGCACGCGGGAGGCGCAGTCGCATGGGGTGCAGGCCCACGGGCGCAGACCCACGGGGCCGCAGACGCACGGGGGCAGGGCGGACCCAACGCGATGCGCAGAACGCGCAAGAACCGCGCGTCCGCGAGACGTGCCACGCGCCCTCGAACGGGCCATCCGTGCGGAAACCGCGTGAAATTCGCGTGGGTGTGGATGACGGCGTGAGACGCATTCGAGAGGAGCGCGTGTGCAATGGTCGGATAGATATTTCGCCCCTCGGTGGTCCGGACGCGATCCAGGTCGCTTTGACCACCGAAGAAAACCCTTCGAGGTCGGATACATGCGGAACACGCTGCTCGGTCTGGTGCTCCTCCCCGCGCTCGTCGCTTGTAATGTCGAGTCGGAAGCGTTGCCGGGGGAGAGCACCGGGAGCCAGGCGAGCGCGGTCCAGGGCGGTCGGGCGGCGACGTCGCGTGAGCTCAATTTCGCCGTCGGTATCGCGAGCCGTTACGGCGCGGTCTGCTCGGGCACCCTGATTGCTCCGAACCTCGTGCTCACCGCGCGTCACTGCGTCGTGCCGCCGGACGGCAAGTCGGCCGTCACCTGCAACGACCAGTTCCCGGAGAAGAACGTCTCGCCGTCGAGCCTCTACATCTCGACCGAGCCCAGCCTCCGCGGCGCGAGGAAGTTCTACAAGGCGAAGTCGATCACCACGCCCGAGGAGCGCGGCTTCTGCGGCAACGACATCGCGCTCATCCAGCTCGAGGAGAACATCCCGGAGAGCGAGGCGGTGCCGGCCACGCCGGTCGTGCAGTTCCCGATCACGGACAGCACGAAGATCAGCGGCAAGATCACCGCGCTCGGCTACGGCATCACCGGTCCGAACGCGAACGACTCCGGCACGCGTCGCATCCGTGAGGACATCGAGATCCTGTGCATCCCGGGCGACCCCAAGCGCGAGTGCAAGGGAGCCCTCAAGAGCCTGCTCGACAGCGACAAGGAGTTCATCACCGAGGGCTACGTCTGCCAGGGCGACTCGGGCGGTGGGGCGTTCGACCAGGCGAGCTTCGAGAACGGCACGCCCTACGTGCTCGGAGCGCTCTCGCGCGGGCCGCAAACGGAGACGCGCTGCCTCGCCGCGGTCTACTCCCGCACGGACGCTCACGCCGAGTTGATCATCGCGGCCGCCGAGAAGGCCGCCGCCGAGGGCGGGTACCCGAGGCCGGCTTGGCTGTCCGCGCCCGTCGACGAACCGGAGGAGGAGGGAGACGTCGATTCGCCGGTGGTCGGTGAGGAGACGTGCGAGGGCGAGACGTGCACGTCGATCGCAGCGACCGAGCCCGAGCAGCCCGTCACGGTCATTCGGCGTACGACGACCGGCTGCTCGACGGCGCCGGGTCGGACCTCGACGGGCATGATCGGCGGTCTCGCCGTCGTCGCGCTCGCGGCCGGCGCGTTCGTCCGCCGCCGTCGGGCGTCCTGAGTCCGCGGGATCCCGCGATCCTCTTCGCCTTTCGCGCGGACCGTCCCGGCACCCGCCAGCGGACCCGTGCCGCTGGGACTGGATCATTCCATCCAGGCAGCGGGAGGCGGCGTTACGCACGTTCGCGCGCAACTCCACGATTTCACTGCGAGCAGACGTTAGCACGTATACTGCAACAATGTGGGCGTTCCTCCTACAAAGAGGTCGCCCATGCTCGCTCGTCTCGCTCGGTTCGCCTCGCTCTTCGCGTTCGCCTCGACCCTCGCGCTCACGCAGGGCTGCGCGGTCAATGGCGAGGAGCACTCGATCGATCCGTCGACCAGCAGCGACGCGGTCACGACGAGCCCTGCGGCCGATCGCCTCCTCGACGTCCCGTTCTACTTCTCCGTCCCGAAGGAGGCGATCTCGGTCCCGCTCGCGCGGAGCGAGTATCCGTACCCGACGGTCTGGAACCCGTCGCTCGAGGTGGAGGACGTGGGGCTCCGCGCGATCGTCGTCCACCAGCGGGGCCAGGACCCGGCGAGCAAGCGCGCGGCGCGCGTCGAGATGGCGAAGCGGCTCGCGCGCGCGGGCGTCCTCCAGGACGGCGACATCGCCCTCAGCTTTCGGCCCAACCTCGCGGGCACGATGGCGTACCCGCACGTGCAGATGGGTGTCACGCACGCGAGCCTCGTCTACACGCGCGACGGCGAGGCGTTCAACGTCGATAGCCCTCTCGACGACGAGTACACGGGGCAGTTCGACAAGCTCCACTTCACCGGAGGCGTGAACGCCAGCGGCGCGCGCGAGTACGGCACGGACGCCCTCCAGATCGTCCGCCCGCGCAACATGACGCCCGAGCGCAAGGCGAGCCTCCAGCGATGGATCGGCGCGCTCCTCGACAACCTCCCGCGCATCAACGGACGGCGCGCGCAGGTGAAGTTCCAGAAGGACTACTTGACGCCGATCTTCGCCGCCACCGGGATGACGACGAGGCAGACGGTGACGACGCTCGGTCGGATCATCCTCGAGGAGGACACGACGACGAAGCTGCCGATGTACTGCTCCGAGTTCGCGTGGCACATGCTCGCGCTCTCGAACTGCTCCGAGGAGGAGATCCGCGAGGCAGGGCCCGAGGGCGCCGAGTGCGTGGATCCGCCGTTCGATCCGATGCCGCTCGTCTCGCCGACGGAGGACGGGATCGGGCTGGCCGAGGGACCGCTCCAGAACCTCATGTTCGCGCCGCCCGATCGGCGGCCCGCGCTCATCGCGAAGATCTTCACGACCGGCGACGCGAGCGGCCTCTCGTCCGGTCACCGCGCCGTGGCCGAGCAGGTCGCGCCGCTCATGGACGGTCTCGCGCGCTACTACGGAGCGAAGGCGCAGGGCGCGCCGGCGTCGATGATCGCCGGGGCCGCGACGCAGCTCAACGCAGGCGTCGGCGACGTCGGCAACTACTCGCCCACGGCGTTCCTCGCGAACGCGACGCTCCCCGCCGGAATGCGGGCGCTCGACTACGTCGCCACGATCGTCTTCGTCGACGGCGAGGCCGACTACGCGAAGGCACGCCGGCTCGCGCGCAACCCCGTCCCGTGACGGAGCGTGAAGTGTCGCTCAGAGCGTCGCGCCGGCGTAGCGGCGACGTGCCCACTCGTTCATGACGATCCCCGCCGCGACGACGAGCGGTAGGGAGTTGTTCACCCCGTAGAGCGGGATCGCGAGCGTCTCCTCGGCGCGCTCGAGCAGGTGGGGCGGGACCCCGAAGCGCTCGCTTCCGAAGAGCAGGACGACGTCGCGCGGAAAGCTCTGGACGGCGTGGATGCTCTTCGTGGCCTTCTCCCTCTCGACGGCCCAGAGGGGGCGCGAGCCGACGTGCTCGAGGAACGCCTCGTCCGACTCGACGCGCACGATCGTCTCGTACTTCTCCATGCCCATCGACGCCTTCTCGTACCAAGTGCCGCCGCCGATGAGCACGATCTCGCGCGCGAGGAAGCTGTGCGCGACGCGGATCACCGCGCCGACCGCGAACGGGTTCTCCGCGGCGTGCAGCGCGACGCTGAAGTCGTTGCGGAGCGGCCGAAGGGCCTCGCGGACCTCTTCCACGCTCGCGTCGAGGGGAGGCCAGAGCGCCATGTGATAGATAGGGTACCTCGTGCGTCGCCCCTTTCTTCGCCGTCCAGCATCGCCCTGTCGAGCACGTCCGCCGAGGCGGTCGCGGATGAGCTCGACGATGATCTGCTCGTCGATGGTCCGTTCGATCGTCCGAGCTCGATCGACAGCGAGCGTGTGCGAATGACGACCGAACCGATGGGCCCGCTCGTCGCGGCGCTTCTCGGCGTCGTCGAAGGCGTCACCGAATACCTGCCGGTGTCTTCGACGGGGCACCTCATCCTCGCGAGCCACCTGCTCGGGCAGACGGGCGAGGGCGCGGACGCGTTCGACATCGTCATCCAGCTCGGGGCGATCCTCGCGGTCGTCGTGCACTACCGGCGCCTGCTTCTCGAGCGCGCCACCGGGCTCTTGCGTCGCGAGGCCGAGAGCATCCGCCTCCTCGTCGCGCTCGTCCTCGGCTTCGCTCCGACGGCGGTCGTCGGGCTCCTCTTGCGCAAGAAGATCAAGGCGCTCCTCTTCGGTCCGGGGCCCGTGGCGGCCGCCCTCGTGGTCGGCGGGATCGTCATGATCGCCGTCGAGCTGCTCCGCGCGCGGACGAAGCCCGCCTCGGTCGGCGGCGGCGCCGGGACCGACGCGGCTCGCGAGCCTCGCGGTCTCGTCGGGCTCGAGCACGTGACGCCATGGCGTGCGCTCGCGATCGGGCTCGGCCAGTGCGTGTCGATGTGGCCCGGCTCGTCGCGATCGATGTGCACGATCGTCGCCGGCCAGCTCACCGGGCTCTCGACCGCGACGGCCGCGGAGTTCTCGTTCTTGCTCGGGCTGCCGACGCTCGGCGCGGCGACGCTCTACGAGGCGTACAAGTCGCGCGCGGAGCTGGGGGAGATCGGTGCGCTCAACGTCGCGATCGGTCTCGTCGTCTCCTTCGTCGTCGCGTGGGCGGTGATCGCCGCGTTCCTCTCCTATCTCAAGCGACGCGGGCTCGTCCCGTTCGGCGTCTACCGCATCGTCCTCGGCGCGCTCGTCTTCTTCGTGCTCGTGCGCTGACGACTCCGAACGTCAGTACGCGCAGCGACCGCCGATGGCGTAGTAGCCGTTCACCATGCCGTCCGTTCGCGCGACCTCGGCCCACTTCCAGATGCGGTTGTTGCCCGGTTGACGGGTCAAGAGCGGGTCGTTGTTGGCGCTGGTGTACCTGTCGGCCTCGGCCGCGTGGCGCTCGAACGAGCCGTTCCAGATGAACTGCCCCTCGTTGTCGCCCACCCACTCGAGGAGGTTGCCGACGAGGTCGGCGTGCCCCGTCTGGTTGTAGCCCTGCGGCGCGCGGCCGGGCGGAGCGATGTACACGGCCGCGTCGAGGAAGCCCTGGGCGTTCCTGCGTGCGTTCTCCGAGCCCGGGGTCACGTACGAGTACTGCTGGATCGCGAACGGGTTCTGCCCGCCCGTCGTGTACGAGCCTCGTGCGCCCCACGGGTACTGCGTCGTCTTGTTGTTCGTGTACGCGGCCACCAGCTCCGCTTCCGTCGCGAGGTGTCCGCCGTCGAACACGCACAGCGCAGCGAGCAGGTGCCACGGGACGCAGTTGAGCGCCTTCGTGTCGAGGACGTTCTGCGGGAGGTCCTTCTTGTCGCCGTACTCCTCGGGCGTCCAGAACGTGTGCCCCGTGTGATAGCCGGTCTCGCACGACCGCTTGTTGTAGAACGGGCCGAGCTGGGTGTTCGCGTTGTCGGGCGATCCCGGCGTTCCCGCGATGCTGTTCGGCAGCTTCGGGGTCCACGCCTGGTTCCACTTGTCCGCCGGAAGCGTCGCGGCCCAATCGCGCACCTTGCCGTCGAGTCGCGTGAGGAACGCACGCATGCGGCCGGCCGTGATCAGGTACTTGTCGATCTCGTACGGACCGACCATGGCGCTCTCGCAGCAGTCGTTCTGCTTCGTCATGCCCTCGTTCGGTCCGCACGTGAACCCGCCCTCGAGCGCCGTGCAGCTCGGGCGGAGCGCGCACTTGCCTTCGAACGTACAGCCGCCCGTGACGCAGTCGCTGTGCTCCTTGCAGGTCTTGCCGACGTCGCAGCGCGGGCCGGGGCCCGGGCCGCCACAGTCGACGTCGGTCTCCGTCCCGTTCTTGATGCCGTCGTCGTATCGGGGCGGCGGTTCTTCTTCCGCGCTCCCGCCCCCGCCTCCGCCTCCGCCGTTCGCATCGGCGCAGCGGTAGTCGACGCAACGCCGACTCGCGCAGTTCGCGTCCGTCGCGCATGCCTTGCCGACGCCGCATCCCGGACCCTGCGCGCCTCCACAGTCGACGTCGCTCTCGTCGCCGTTCTTGACGCCGTCCGTGTTCGATGCAGCCTGGCAGGTTCCGCCCTTGCAGACGCCAGTGCGGCACTCGTCGTTACCGCCGCAAGCTTCGCCCGGAGGTTTGCCGTTCGGGTTCGGATCACCGATGACCGGCGCGGCGCCCGCGGGGTCCTGCGATTCGTCTCCCACCGTGCAGGCCACGAGGGGGACGAGGAACGTGTAGCCCGCAAAGACCAGCGCGTTTCGAACGTTCACGAACGGTCCTCCCGCCTTCCGCGCGAGCCGCTCGAGGTGCGGAGGAGGTGCGGCCTCGACGTCACCAAGCAAACCCGAGACCACGAGCTCCGCTCGTCGAGTCGACTCGCGTGTCGTCCCGATGCTTCTTTCGTGCCTTCCTCCACCGCTCCGGCGACGCTGCAACGACCACGCGCGCGTGGCTTCGTGCTTCGCGCGAAACCGGCCGCTTCCGCCTATTTTCGCCAGGATCGGGGCGGCGGGTGAAGAGCTGAGGGGCTCGCGATCCAGCGAGGGCCGTCGCCAGCAACGGCGTCTTCGTGAGGTCACGAAGATCCAGGTGGGGAGCCTTCGTAGAACGTGCGACTGCGTTGCGACTGCGTAGACGCGCGCGCAATCGCGGACTGGGCGCACCACCCGCACGCGAGCGGCCGGCAACACTGGGCGCGCGCTTTCGGCGCGCGCCCGCTCCCGGGATCATTTCAGCTCGATATCGTCGCCGCCCCCGCCGGAGCCCGTGCAGGCGCAGCTGCCGTAATCGATCTCGTCGTCCGGGATGCCGCCGCCGCAGGTCGGGCCGGTGCAGCCATCGGGCTCGGGCGGACAGAGATCGGAGTTGTCGGACGGTCCGAGGCACACCTCGTCGTCACCATCCGAGCCGCCCGCGCCGGACGAGCCGGGGATGCCCGACGTGCCGGACGATCCCGACGAGGACCCGGACGCGCCGCCCGAGCTTCCGTCGGAAGGAATGCCATTCGAGCCCGACGCGCCCGAGCTGCCGGAGCTACCGGAGCTACCGGAGCTGCCCGAGCTACCCGAGCTGCCGGAGCTACCCGAGCTGCCGGAGCTACCCGAGCTGCCGGAGCTACCCGAGCTGCCGGAGCTACCCGAGCTGCCGGAGCTACCCGAGCTGCCGGACGACGAGCCGTCGCTGCCCGAAGAACCGGACGAGCCGGAGCTGCCGGACGAGCCGCCGCTCGACGACGACGACCCATCGTTGCCCGCGCCCGAGCAGTCCCCGCTGCAGTTGCCGCCGCCGTCGTTGCAGCTGCCGTCGCCGCTGCCGTCCGGGATGCCGTTGCTGCCCGAAGAGCCCGACGACCCATCGCTGCCCGACGAACCGGAGCTGCCGGACGAACCGGAGCTACCCGACGACCCGGAGCTGCCCGAGCTGCCCGAAGAGCCGGACGACCCGGAGCTGCCGGAGCTGCCCGACGAGCCGGGCGGGGGAACGCCCCACGTCCGCACGTCGAGCGAAGCGCCCGCGCACGCCATCTTGGGCCGGATCCAATCGACGAGCCCGTCGGTCCGCGCGATGTAGAGCTTGCCGGTCGTGAGGCCGCGTCCGGTGACGAGGCCGATGATGCGGTTGTTCGCGTCGACGACGGCGCCGCCCGTGTCGAGCGTCTCACCCGGCTGGAGATCGGTGACGTACGCGTGCGGGAAGGTCCGGAACGTGTCGAGCGTCGCCGGGATGCGCTCGAAGCCTGCGCCCGTGCCGCGGAGCCGCGTGGCCGTCGATCCGCGCGCGGCCTTCGTCGTCGCGAGCTCGGGATAGGCGGCGAGCTGGATCGGCCTGTCGAGATAGATGACGGCGACGTCGTGCTTCCGCGGGTGCGACTTCTTGCTGTTGTACGTCATCCAGTCGTACGTCAGCCCGCGGATACCGTTCGCCGTGCGGCCGTCCTTCGTGCGCACCGTCCAACGAGCCTTGCCCGCGACGAGGTGACCCGACGTGAGGACGAGGCGCGGAGCGATGAGGATGCCCGAGCCCTCTCCGACGCGCGTCCCGTTCTCGTCGTGGAGCGTCAGCGCGACGCTCGCCGCGTCGATCGTCTCCGGCGACGTCGCGCTGACCTCCGTGTCGGGAGAGCTGCACGCGACGAGGGAGCCGAGCGTGCCGAGGAGGATCGCAGTGCAAAGGCCACCAGCAAGACGAATCGGACTCATGACGGTCTACCCGCGTAGCACCGAGGCGGCTTTCGTGCCACGTTCGTGGCGCTTCTCTCGGGCGCAAAATCAGGCCGCTTTTCAGAGGCCCTGCGCGCTCCGCCCACCTCTGAGCAGAAGACTCGAGTCCTCACCGACGATGAGTCCACTCCGCAGCGAGCCGACGATCGAAAGAGCGCACCCCCTCAGAATCCTTCGTTAAGTCGGCGGCCGTGGGCGCTTTTGCGCTCCGCGGGCGGCCCATCGGGGGCCATGATCGGCATGTCCGCCTCGGCGCTTGCTAGGCCCACCGACCTCGGTTAATGAGGACGGGCCTCGGACGGGGCGGCGCCCCCGATGAAGCGCACACGAAGGGCGCGGGAGGCCCGCGGCGCGGGCCGCTCTCCCGCGCTCGCTCGGCCGCTCCGTCCCAAGCCCTTGACACACAAGGCGCCGCGACTAGAGTGCGCGCCTCCCAAATCCCGACTGTCGCGGCACCCCCGGGTCGACCACGACAGAGCTCGAAATCTCCGCAGGATTCCTTCACGATGCCGACCATCAATCAGCTCATCAACCACGGGCGTCGGGCCGCGCGTGTGAAGACCGCGTCCCCCGCGCTCAAGAGCTGCCCCCAGAAGCGCGGAGTCTGCGTCCGCGTCTACACGACGACGCCGAAGAAGCCGAACTCGGCGCTCCGGAAGGTTTGCCGTGTCCGTCTGACGAACGGCATGGAAGTCACCTCGTACATCCCGGGCGAGGGGCACAACCTCCAGGAGCACTCCGTCGTCCTCATCCGCGGCGGTCGTGTGAAGGATCTCCCGGGCGTTCGTTATCACGTCATTCGCGGCACGCTCGACGCGTCGGGCGCGATTGGTCCGTCCTCGACGAACAAGGCCAACCGCAACCGCAAGCGTTCCAAGTACGGCGTCAAGCGCCCGAAGACCTGAGCTGGAGTCCTGACCAATGCCCCGACGTAGAGAAGTCCCGAAGCGCCGCATCATCCCGGACCCGAAGTACAAGGACAAGCTCGTCTCGAAGTTCACGAACACCCTCATGTACGACGGCAAGAAGGCCGTCGCGGAGGGCATCCTGTACGGCGCGTTCGAGATCATCAGCCAGCGGTTCAAGGAGGACCCGGTCGAGGTCTTCCGCAAGGCGCTCGACAACGTGAAGCCGAAGCTCGAGGTGAAGAGCCGGCGCGTCGGTGGCGCGACCTACCAGGTCCCCGTCGAGGTTCGTCCGGAGCGTCGCGTCGCGCTCGCCATGCGCTGGATCGTCCAGTACGCGCGCGAGCGTGGCGAGAAGACCATGCGCGAGCGTCTCGCGGCCGAGTTCGTCGATGCGGCGAACGGCCGTGGCAACGCCGTGAAGAAGAAGGACGACACGCACAAGATGGCCGAGGCGAACAAGGCCTTCGCGCACTACCGCTGGTAGTCCTTCGCTCCGGCTCCGGTCGACGAACGCGCCCGCAGGCTCAGGCCTCGCGGGCGTTTTCGTGTCCGGCGCTCTCGGGTCAGCGGACCATCCGCCAGACGAAGAGCGCGACGATGGTCCAGAGAATGAAGAGCGCGAGGTAGACGGCCGCCACCGTGATCCCGTCGCCGATCTCGACGTGGCGCTCGTGCGCCAGCCGTGCGCCTCCGCGGCGAACGTGCACCAACGGGCGTGGCAAGGAGACGACGCGGCTCTGACTCCGGCCCTGGCAAATGCGCGCGAAGACGAAGCCCACCGCGAATGCGAGGGCGATCGCCGCGACGAACGGGAGCCACGCGAGCAACTGCTCTCTTGCCATGCTCGGCGCGGCTGCAATGCAAGTGCCGCGCGACGCCTCACGAACGCGGGACGAGGAATCGCGCGACGAGCTCGACGGCGCGCGGAACGCGGAGGATGGGCGAGCCCTCGCGGACGTGAGCCTCGACCACGAAGGCCGCGCAGGCGGCGAGCACGAGCGCGTTGGCGAAGAAGAGGCTGCCCGCGTTCGCGTAGTACCACCAGCCTTCCGTCGCGAAGAGCCCGAGCACGTTCGACAGGTACACCGACGGCGCGACGAGCAACCCGATCGCGAGCGCGTGGCGAGCTCGTCCCGATCGAGCGAACACCCCGGCGAGCAGCGTCTGCGCCGCGGGCAGATGCACGAAGTAGTGCGACCAGCTCGTCCGCAGCCAGAACGGCGTCGTGCATGCGATGACCACGAAGCCGAGCAGCTCGCGCCGAGCGGCGATCGCACGCGAAGTGGAGCGCGCGACGACGAGGGCGAGGAGCGCGCTCGCGCCGATGGCGGCCGCGCTGCCGAGTCGCGCCCATCGAATGGCGCTCGCCGGAGCCGCGTCCCAGCCGCCCTCGTAGAAGCGGCTCGCCACGGCGGGCGCGTACTGGGAGTTGAAGTCGCGGAGAACGCCGTCGGCCGCGCCGAGCACCGCGTTCGTCGAGACGCGCTGGAAGAAGAGCGCATGCTCGGGGCCCATCACGATCGCCGGGAGGATGACGAGCACGACGACGCATGCGACGGCGACGCGGAGCACGAAGCGGAGATCGCCGCGCGCCACGAACCATCCGAGGAAGACGAGCGGGTAGCCCTTGATGCCGGCAGCGATGGCGAGGAGCGCCGCCGCCAAGCTCCGCCTCCCGCGCGCGTACGCGAGGAAACCTCCTCCGACCGCGGCGAGGATCAGGATCGAGACCTGACCCCACTTCAAGTTGTGGAGCACGGGGACGCTCGTGACCGTGGCGAGGGAGCCGAGCGCCGCGAGCAGCGGCCGATCGGGCGCCGCCGCGCGTGCGAGCGCCGTGGCCGCCCAGAGCACGCAGCCGAGCTGGATCGCCGCCCACACGCCCTTCGCCGCCGGGAGCGACACGAGACCGATCGGCGACAGAAGCGCCGCGAACGCGGCCGGGTAGAAGAAGCCTCCCGCGGGCGCGCCCTCGCGAAGCGAGCCCTCGACCGTCGGGTAATAGTGGTTGACGAAGTCGGCGAAGAGCACGTCCCCGTGGTCGATGGCGATGACGGCATCGCGCACGGTCGGCCATGCGACCCTGAGGAGGAGGACGCCGGCGACGATCGCGGCGAGCTGGAGCCCGGCGCGTCCGCGGAGCTCCGCGAGCCAGGTCGAGAGGACGTTCACCGTGCGCTCCCCATCGCTCCGCACGATACGTCAGCGCTCGTCGATGACGGAGGGCTCGACGTCCGGCACCGGCAGATCGTCGCGCAGCCAGACGTGGACCTCTCCGAACGTGCGCGCCGGATGGTAGTGCTGGCCGACCCAGAACGCCGTCTCCGCGCAGCAGTGGCGGAAGTCCGCCCACGCGTCGTCGTGGGACATGAGCGGCGCGCGATCGACGAACACGAAGGCCTCGGGCGGCGATGCCTTCAATCGGGCGAGCATGTCGCGCTCGTGCGCCGCGCGGACCGCCTTGATGTGCTCGCTCTCTTGCCAAGTCGGACGGTTCTTCCAGCCGCCCACGAGGGCGGCATCCGCGTTGAGGTCGTACGCGTAGATGTACGGCGTCGCAGAGCGACGCCCCGCGAGGAACAGGAGATACGGGTCCATCCCGTACATCTGGACGCGTGCCTCCGGCGACGTCTTCTCGGCGATCCAGCTCGCCGCCTGCCTGAGATCCCACGGGAAGAAGTCGTGGCTCTTGAACGTGTCGAAGTACTCCTTGAGGCTCCGCCTCTCCGGAGTCTCGCCTCCGGCGAGGATCCAGACGTTCCGCGTGTGCGGGCTCATTCGCATGTTCGACGCGACGAAGAGCGCGAGCGCGCCGGTGAGCCCGAGCGCGAGCCAGCGTCCCGTCGGCCTGCTCCTCGGCGCGCCGCGGAAGCGCTCCCAGAGCATGACGACGACGAGCATGAAGCCCATGTGCGTCGTCGCCGTGAGCGGGTGGAAGTGGTAGTCGAAGCCCTTGTGCTGCACGACGGCGACGCCCACGCCCGCGACCGGAGCCAGCGCCACGACGAGCGCGCGACGCGGTAGCGACCGCATGACGACGAGCGCCACGAGCACGGCGGCCACCGCGAGCCCGGTCGTCGCGGACACGAGCGGCCCCTCGTCGCCGAGGATCTCCGGCGCGCTGCGCGCCCAGATGAAGCGGTAGATCCTGGGCACGTCCCCCAGGGTGATCCGCAGGTACGCGACGATGTCGCCGTAGCGCAGCAAGTACAGCACGGGGATCACGGCGCCGAGCGCTCCGCCGGCGACGAAGCGCGCGAGGCGCGCACGCCACGAGAGCACGAGCTCGCGGTCGACGAGCAGCACGGCGAGCTGCATCGCCGTGAAGAAGACGAAGCTCGGTTTGCCGAACCACGTGATCGTCGAGAGCGCCGCGATCAGCATCACGCGTCGCGCTGCCGATCGCTCGTCCTGCGCCGGGCGCGCGGCTTGGAGGGCGATGCTCGGCAGCAGGAACCAGTCGCAGAAGCTCTCGCGCTGCGCCTGGTTCCAGTAGCGGTAGAGGCCGTACTGGCCGGCGAGCACGACCCAGCCGGCGAGCGCCCAGCCGAGGCGCTCGAGCCAGGTCGGCTTGCGTCGCGCGACGACGCCCGGGAGCAGAGCTCCCACGATCGCGAACGAAGCACCGGTCACGACCATGTCGATGACGTGGAACCGATGCTCGTCCGCGCCGCCGAGCCAGAGCATGACCACGTGGATGAGGTGGACGAGCGGCCCGTTGACGTCGCGGACGTCGCGGTAGTCGACGTCGCCTTGGAGGACGGCCCAGGCGATGTACTGGAAGATGCCTTGGTCGCGCCCGATGGTCGTGAGCGTGGCGCGGTAGCTCGCGTCGGCGACCCAGTAGATGGGGACCGCCGCGAGCACGAGCGGCGCGATGAGGCGTCGTACCGCGTCGACGCGCCACTTCGGCGACAGCATGGGGCCGAGCACCCGCTCGACGATGGGCCGCGCCTTCCAGCCGAGGCGCTCGATCCTCGTCGGCCGAGCCAGCCGCTCGCGCGAGCGCCGCTCACCGTCGTCCGACGCGGGAGGCTCGTCCGGCGGAAGGTCCAGCTCAGGCATTTCAGTCCTCGGTCCTCAGTCCTCAATCCTCAGCAGGGAGACGGGGAGAGGGCCCGGCCCCTCGGGCCTCCCCGCCCGCCCCGGCCGCCTCGGGGCCTGGCTCTGCCGTGATGAGGCGCTCAGCCTCGCACAGGCGCTAGAAAAATGGGCAAGGAGCTGGCGTCTCACCCCAGGGCTTGCGAAGCCGATGGGACCTGGCAGAAATCCCGCGCTGAGGACTGAGGTCTGAGGACTGAGGACTCGCCGGGCCGAAGGCCCGGCGAAAATGTGGGTAACCTCGCTTGACTTCCGCAGCGCTGTTGATAATAACGCGCTCCCCCAAAGGTCTCGGGGCAAAGGAAATCCTCAAGAAAGAGAGCATGCAGAGCCCGACATAAGGATCGGGTTACCCCAGGGCGGTCCTCCGAGGAGGCCGCAGCAAAACCTGAAGTGGTACCCCGACACCCTCTCTGGATTCCCCGGGCGTGCCCGGGCCCGCTGGCAACGGCAGCGGTGGACCAGAGAGGGTTTCGTGCATCTTGGGGACACCCCCAACGACCCCCGAACCCCCGAGCTCGAACCAACGACACCCGACCGGAACGGAGACTCAAGTGGCCCGCGAATACTCGCTCGAGCGAACGCGCAACATCGGAATCATGGCCCACATCGATGCGGGCAAGACGACGACGACCGAGCGCGTTCTTTATTACACGGGCGTCAACTACAAGCTCGGTGAGGTCCACGAGGGCGCCGCGACCATGGACTACATGGTCCAGGAGCAGGAGCGCGGCATCACGATCACCTCGGCCGCGACGAACTGCTTCTGGCAGCCCCAGGAGGGCCCCAACGCCGGCATTCGCCACCGCATCAACATCATCGACACGCCCGGCCACGTCGACTTCACCATCGAGGTCGAGCGCTCGCTGCGCGTCCTCGATGGAGCGGTCGCGGTGCTCGACGGCGGCAACGGCGTCGAGCCGCAGACCGAGACGGTCTGGCGTCAGGCCGACAAGTTCAAGGTCCCGCGCATCGTGTTCGTCAACAAGATGGACAAGATCGGCGCGGACTTCGAGATGAACGTCAACTCCATCAAGGAGCGTCTCGGCGTCACTCCGGTCCCGATCTGCTACCCGGTCGGCGAGGAGGATCAGTTCAAGGGCGTCGTCGACCTCATCAAGATGAAGGCGGCGATCTTCGACGAGGAGTCGAAGGGCCAGAAGTACACCTGGGAGGAGATCCCGGACAACATCAAGGACAAGTGCGCCGCCTACCGCGAGAAGATGATCGAGGCGTGCGCCGACGTCGACGACACCATCATGGAAAAGTACATGGATGGGAAGGTCGACGAGATGACCGAGGCCGAGATCGTCGCCGCCCTCCGCAAGGGCTGCACGTCCTTCAAGTTCTTCCCTGTCCTCTGCGGCTCGGCGTTCAAGAACAAGGGCATCCAGCTCCTGCTCGACGCGGTCGTCAACTACCTGCCGTCGCCGCTCGACATCCCGGCGGTCAAGGGCATCAACCCCGAGACCAACCAGGAGGAGGAGCGCAAGGCGGACGACAAGGAGCCGTTCGCGGCGTACGCGTTCAAGATCATCAACGACCCGCACGGCAACCTGACGTTCTTCCGCGTCTACTCCGGCACCATCAACAGCGGCACGATGGTGCTCAACTCGACGCGCGGAAAGCGCGAGCGCATCGGCCGCATCCTCCGCATGCACGCGAACAAGCGCGAGGAGCTCACCGAGGCGGATGCCGGCAACATCTACGCGGCCGTCGGCCTCAAGGACACGCGCACGGGTGACACGCTCTGCGACGAGAAGCGGCCGATCATCCTCGAGAAGATGGTCTTCCCGGAGCCGGTCATCTCGATCGCGGTCGAGCCGAAGACGAAGAGCGACGTCGAGAAGCTCGCCGTCGCGCTCCAGAAGCTCGCGACCGAGGACCCGTCGTTCCGCGTCCACACGGACGAGGAGTCGGGCCAGACCATCATCAGCGGCATGGGCGAGCTCCACCTCGACATCATCTGCGACCGCCTGCGCCGCGAGTTCAAGGTCGAGTGCAACGTCGGCAAGCCCGAGGTCGCGTACCGCGAGGCGATCACGAAGAAGGTCACCTGCGAGTACAAGTACGCGAAGCAGACGGGTGGCCGCGGTCAGTACGGCCACGTCGTGATGGAGATCGAGCCCGGCGAGCGCGGCAGCGGCTTCGTGTTCGAGAACGCGATCGTCGGCGGTGTCATCCCGAAGGAGTTCATCCCGGCGATCGAGAAGGGCGTGCGCGACGCGATGGAGCGCGGCGTCCTCGCCGGCTACCCGGTCGTCGACATGAAGTGCCGTCTGTTCGACGGTAGCTACCACGACGTCGACTCGAGCGCGGCCGCGTTCGAAATCGCCGCGTCGCTCTGCTTCCAGGACGGCGCCAAGCGTGCGGGCCTCATCCTGCTCGAGCCGATCTTCAAGAACGAGGTCGTCGTCCCCGAGCAGTACATGGGCGACGTCATCGGTGACCTCAACTCCCGTCGCGGCAAGATCCTCGGCATGACCCAGCGCGGCAACGCGCAGGTCATCGACGCGGAGGTGCCGCTCGCCACGATGTTCGGTTACGTCACGGACCTGCGTTCTCTCACGCAGGGTCGCGCGACGTCGACGCTGCATTTCTCGCATTACGCCCCTGTCCCCGCGGCCGTCCAGGAAGAGGTCGTCGCCAAGGTGAAGGGCACCGCCAAGTAGAAGGGACGAAGCGCTGGGGCCGTTGCCCCAGCCGCCGCCCTCGGCTAGTCGCCTAACGGCGACTCACCTCGAGTTTTCGAAAGGATCCGGAGAAGACAATGGCCAAGGAAAAGTTCCAGCGCACCAAGCCCCACGTGAACGTCGGCACGATCGGTCACATCGACCACGGCAAGACGACGCTTACGGCCGCGCTCGTGAAGGTGCAGTCGAAGAAGGGGCTCGCGAAGGTGATCAGCTACGCGGACATCGCGAAGGGCGGCACCGTTCGTGACGCGACGAAGACGGTCACGATCGCCGTCTCGCACGTCGAGTACGAGAGCGAGAAGCGGCACTACGCGCACGTCGACTGCCCCGGCCACGCCGACTACATCAAGAACATGATCACGGGGGCCGCGC
>Ga0207864_1000994_pt1 | contig 34022 bp, 25 predicted proteins | sample HigsolmetaAR202D_FD_184834 | JGI IMG/M metagenome (GOLD analysis project Ga0207864, IMG submission 184834) | Ionic liquid and high solid enriched microbial communities from the Joint BioEnergy Institute, USA - AR20-2-D (SPAdes) (version 2) ... | reverse complement strand
GGATGGAAATCCGAGCCAGCCCGACAGCCATTTCACTTTGCTTCCGCAGGGGAGCAGGCTGCGGTCGAATTCCAGGTTTCACCCCCGGCAGCCAGGACCAGAGAGGAAGTGAAGGCCGTCGCCACCGTGAACGGACGGGAAGTCGCATCCGGGATGCAAACCATCGAATACCCTCACATTCCGCCGCAAATGCTGTTTCCGGCAGCGCGAGTGCCCGTCGTGCGCGTTGACGTGCAAACCTCAGCCCGCTCCGTCGGCTATATCATGGGCGCCGGAGACGGCGTGCTGGAAGCCCTGCGCCAGATGGGCTGCGCGGTAACGTTGATCGATTCGGAGATGATGGCTAGAGGCGACCTGAGCCGGTTCGACGCCATCGTGATGGGCGTGCGCGCGCAAAGTGTGCGGCCGGATGTTCGCGCCAACCGGCAGCGGCTGCTGGACTATGTTTCGAAAGGCGGAACGTTGGTCGTGCAGTACAACCGCCTGGAGCAGAATTTCGGCCCGGAGGACACAATCGCTCCTTATCCGATCACGATCGGCACGGCACGTGTTTCCGTAGAAGAGGCTCCAGTCGCCTTCCCGAATCCGTCACATCCGGTGCTGCAAAAGCCGAACCGGATCGTCGCGGCGGATTTCGATGGCTGGGTTCAGGAGCGGGGGCTTTATTTCGCAACGCGCTGGGATCCTCGCTACGAAGTGCTCTTCACGTCTCATGATCCGGGCGAGCCGCCTCAAGGCGGCGGCGCTCTGTTCACCCGGTATGGCAAAGGCGCTTACGTCTTCACTGCCTACGCCTGGTTTCGTCAGTTGCCGGAGGGCGTTCCCGGAGCCTACCGGATCTTCGCAAACTTGATAAGCGCCGGAAAGACAATATCCAATGCATCTTCCTCCCACACGCACTGACCCCGTTGGCGACGAGCCGCCTCCTTTCCTCGGCTCGTGGCGGCGCGTCTACGCAGCTATTGTCATCTATCTAGCCGTCATAATCCTGCTCTTCCAGTTGTTCACGGCGGCCTTTAACCGATGAGACTTCTCGACTGGGTGGTTCTCTGCGGCTCGCTCGTCGTGATCGTTCTCTACGGCCTCTGGAAAGGCCGCGGCAGCGACACGACGAAGAGCTACTTACTGGCCGGTAAGACAATGCCCTGGTACGCCATGGCGCTGTCGATCATGGCGACGCAGGCCAGCGCTATCACGTTCATCTCGACGACAGGGCAGTCCTACGTCGACGGCATGCGGTTCGTGCAGTTCTACTTCGGGCTGCCACTGGCGATGATTCTCATCTCCGCCTTTGCAGTTCCCATCTTCCACCGGGCGAATGTCTATACGGCTTACGAGTATCTGGAATATCGCTTCGACGCAAAGACTAGAGCTCTAGTGAGCGCGATCTTTCTGCTCCAGCGCGGCCTCGCGGTGGGAGTGGCTCTCTACGCGCCCGCCGTCGTGCTGACAGTGATTCTCGGCTGGCCCGACCAGTGGACTTCCCTGGTGATGGGAGTTCTGGTGAGCATCTATACGGTCCTGGGCGGTATCAAAGCCGTTACCTGGACCGACGTGCAGCAGATGGGCATTATGATGATCGGGCTCGTTGGCGCGCTGGTTGCCGCCCTTACCCTGCTGCCTGCCGACGTCACTCTTACGGATGCCTTGCACATTGCAGGAGCGGCCGGGCGTTTGAATCCAGTGGTCTGGAACTTCGACCTCAACGACAGGTACAACGTCTGGAGCGGTCTGATCGGAGGAATGTTCCTGGCGCTGGCATATTTCGGATGCGACCAAAGCCAGGTCCAGCGATACCTTACCGGGAAGTCGATCGCACAAAGCAAGCTTGGGCTCCTGTTTAACGCCGTCGCCAAGATTCCGATGCAGTTCCTCATCCTCTTCGTCGGGGCGATGGTCTTCGTGTTCTATACGTTCGAGCGCCCGCCGCTGCTGTTTCAGCAGATCCAGTTGGAACAGGCTCGCTCGGCACAGGGCTACTCCACTGTCGAACAGCGCTACAACGAAGCCTTTGAGCGGCGAAAGACAGCAGCGCGAAGCCTGGCGGAGGCGTCGCGGGCAGGCGATGAAGCAGCGATCGCGGCAAAGACGAGTGAATACCGAGCAGCCCAGGCCGATCTGGACGCTGCCCGCTCGGAAGCAGCCCGGCTTGCGGGCTCCGGCGTCCTGAACGACACCAACTACATCTTCCTTACCTTTGTGACGCGCTACCTCCCGGCAGGAGTTGTAGGACTCATTTTGGCAGCCGTATTCGCAGCGGCAATGTCGACAGCCTCGGCCGAGATCAACTCACTTGCAACCGTAACAGTGATTGATATCTACAAGCGTCACTTCCGCCCAGACTCAACCGATCGCCATTACCTCCGAGTCTCTCAGACCGCAACCGCCTTCTGGAGCCTTTATGCCGTCGTCACAGCACAGTACGGCAAGAATCTTGGCTCTCTGATCGAAGCTGTGAACATGCTCGGATCCCTGTTCTACGGCGGCCTGCTCGGCGTCTTTGCATTGGCTTTCTTCTTCCCTCGCGTGACGGGACGAGGCGCGTTCTACGGGGTGATCGCCGGCGAAGCGGCGATCTTCGCAGCCCATCTGTTTACGAAAATCTCATTCCTCTGGTACAACGTGCTCGGATCCGTCGTGGTGATCGTCACCGGCGTCCTGCTGTCGAAGCTTGAGCGGCCCAAAGCCTAGGGAAGAGCCTCAGGGGCGGTTGTTCTTCAGCCAGGCGTCATAGGAATGCCTCTTAGGCCCCGTGTAATCGATCGTGTCGAAAAAGGCAGCGTTCCCGGTCACCCGGGGATCGCCCTCCTCCCGCAGCATGTGCTCCATCCTCTCGCGCAGTTCTCGCTTGATCCGTGCGTACTCCGGCATTGACGCAAGATTCTTCACGCACTCCGGATCGCTCTTGATGTCATAGAGCTCTTCCGCGGGGCGTTTGCCAAACGACATACGGTAGTACTGATCAAAGCCCGACAGGAGGAAATGCTTGGTGGGGCCGTCGTCACAGTTGCGGTATCCAGTCTCCGGATTGCCGACAGGCCAGCGATCGACTTCATAATTCCGGACGTACAGATATTCCCTCGTCCGGATCGCGCGGACCGGATATCCCTGATCGTTCGGCCGCCCCAGATCGTGGCGCTCCTTTCCAATCAGCATCACGCTTCTGGAGGCGTCCACAATGCCGGACTTGTTCGATTTCAAAATGTCCAGGAAGCTGCGCCCGGTCATTGTCGCAGGACGAGGGACACCGGCGACTTCCAGAAAGGTTGGCGCAAAATCCCGGGCATTGATGAAATCCTCAACGACCCTCCCGCTTGGGATGTTCTTTCCCCAGCGGACCGCGAGCGGGATGTGGAAGCCATCTTCGTAGATTTGGCCTTTCACTCGGGGGAAAGGCATGCCGTGGTCCGACGTCACAACAATGAGTGTGTTATCCAGTTCCCCGATGCGCTCCAGCGCCTGAATCGCAAGCCCGAGATGCCGGTCGAACCACTCGACCTCCATTGCATAGTCGAGCAGATCATTCCGAATCACAGGGCTATCCGGATAATAGGCGGGGAGAACGACATCCGCCGGCTTCTTGCCCGCACGCCGTCCCGCTCCTTCCTCGTACATGCGATGAGGCTCATGCGTGCCGAGCCAGAAGCAAAATGGCTTGTCTTTAGGACGCTGTTCGAGAAATGCCTCAAAATTGCCCGCGTAGTCGCGGTTTGAGATACCGGTCAGCGGAGGAGTGAGGGTGCGGCTTTGGAACTCACGCCCGGCAGGATTGTGCTCAAACCCTGTCGACTTGTAGTCGCCGGGCCCCCAGCCCTTGCCGGTCAGGCCGACAAAATAGCCGGCTTGCTCCAGCAGCGCCGGGTAAACAGGAAACTCGTTCGGGAAAACACTGTAGTGATTGACGGCTTCCTTGAGCTGCCACGTATTCCGGCCGGTCAACATGGTAGCCCGGGAGGGACTGCACTTAGGATTCGATGTGAAGCAGTTGGTGAAGAGGACGCCTTCGCGGGCGATTCGGTCAAAATTCGGCGTCTTCACCCACTGGCAGCCAAAGGCGCCCGCGTGGTTGTGTCCCCAGTCATCAGCGATGACAAACAGAATGTTGGGCCGCTTGCCGGACTGAGCGTAGAGGGAACCCGCTCCCAATGCCAGTGCGGCCCCGCCAGTCCTTCGCAGAAAATCCCGGCGTGATAGAGGCTGCTTTCTCATGTCGACCTCCTAACATAGCAGGCTCTCGCAAGCCCTCATCCTTCCCCCAACGCGCTAAACAAGCAGAGTCGAAACCTCGACGGCGGAGCGGTGCCCTTCGACGACAACGATGCCGCTTTCGGTTACGTGATGGTACCGCCGATCGCGCTCGAGGTCGTAGCCGATGGTCGCGCCCTCCGGAACGCGAACATTCTTATCGAGGATGGCCCGCCGAACTTTGGCGTAGCGGCCGATGTCGCAGTTGTCGAAAATGATCGAGTCTTCTACCAGTGCGCCGGTGTGGACGCGTACTCCTCGCCCGATCACGGAATTGCGCACCATGCCACCCGAAAGGATGGTTCCGCCAGAAACGATCGAATCAATCGCGACTCCCCGGCGGCCTTCTTCGTCAAACGTGAACTTCGCGGGAGGGTCTTGATAGCCTGCCGTCCGCAGCGGCCATTGCCGGTTATAGAGGTTCAGCACGGGAGAAACCGACCGCAGATCCATATTGGCGTCGTAGTAGGCATCGATTGTGCCAACATCCCGCCAGTAGACCGGCTGGTCCGGGGGATCGCCGGGAATGCGGTTGGTTTGGAAGTCGTAGGCGTACATGGCGACGCGACCGACGAGCTTTGGCAGGATATCACGGCCAAAATCGTGGGAGCTTTCTTCGTCAGCGGCGTCCTCGTATATCTCTTTCAGTAACGTGCCGGTTGAGAAGATATAGTTGCCCATTGAGGCATAAACCTTGCTCGGATCGCCCGGCATTGCCGGCGCGTCACTGCGCTTCTCATGGAATCCGAGAATTCGCCCGTCGGGAGCCGTTTCAATCACACCGAACTCCCGAGCGTACTTCCTATCCACGGGGATGGCGGCGACGGTTACCTGAGCCCGCTTTTGTTCGTGGAACTCGATCATCTCCCGAATGTTCATTCGATAGATGTGGTCCGCGCCAAAGATGACTACCAGGTGAGGGTCGGCCTGTTCGATCAGGTTGACGTTCTGGTAGATAGCGTCGGCGGTTCCGCGGTACCAGGTTTCTCCTGGAGAGCGCATCTGCGCAGGAACCGGAATGATGAACTGGTTTTTGAGTATACCGCTAAATTCCCAGCCATCCCTCAAATGTTGCAGCAGCGACTGGCTCTTGAACTGAATAAGAACGTAGGTGGAGTAAATCCCAGAGTTAACCAGGTTACTGAGTACGAAATCCACAATACGATAACGGCCGCCGAACGGTACCGCAGGTTTGGCGCGCTCCTTCGTCAGTGGGTAAAGGCGGGTTCCTTTACCGCCGGCTAGCACAAACGCAAGAACACGTAGTTGCATGCTTCAGGGGCTCCGGTTGTCTCGGCTTCCTTAACGGCACCCATTGTAACCCCCAACACTCGCTCCTGCGAAGTCAAAGCGTTTCAAACATCGCAAACAAATCCTGTTTTTTCGCCAGAGCGACGCGCCCTCACCCCCTGCTGTGATACTTTGTCACCGATGCCCGATCCGCTTCACACGAATCCTTCTTCCGCCCGGCGATGGACCGTAATCGCCCTGCTTTGTGTGGGCATGATTATCGCCTACATCGACCGAGCGAACCTCTCGGTGGCTTTAGCCGACAAAGGCTTCCTGGAGCATTTCGGGCTCGACGACATCGATCGTGGAACGCTCAACTCCGCCTTCTTTTGGAGCTACGCGGTGCTGCAGATCCCGGCCGGGTTTCTGGTCGACCGCTTCGGAGTCAAAAGCCCTTACGCCATCGGCTTCCTGGGCTGGAGTCTGGTATCGGCTCTTACGGCCTTCGCTGGATCATTCCGGCAGGTGCTGGTGCTGAGGCTGCTGCTTGGTGTCGGTGAAGCCGTAGTAACCCCAGCCAGCCTCCGTTGGATCCGCTTCAACGTGGAAGAGAAGCAGCGAGGTCTCGCCGTCGGGCTTCTGTTCGCGGGAGCGAAGATCGGCCCTGCCATCGGAACCCTGCTGGCCGGCCCCCTTTTGGTGGCTTATGGATGGCGGACGATGTTTCTTGTGCTGGGGCTGGGCTGCATGTTCTGGCTGCTGCCCTGGATGACGCTGGTCCGTAACGATGACCGGGAACTCGAGGCCTCCAGTCTCTCGAAATCCGGCGCAGAACCCGTTTCCTTTGCCGCACTCATGGCGACGCCCGCGATCTGGGGCATCGTAATCGGAACCTTCTGCTACAACTACTTCAACTACTACTGCATGACGTGGCTGCCCTCGTACCTAGTCGAGCATCACGGCTTGTCCCTTTCGTCCATGAGCTGGTACTCCGCTTTGAGCTTTGGCGGAATGGCGACTGTGGCGACTTTCGGCGGATGGTGGGCAGACCGGATCATCGCCAGGGGCGCCGATCCCATCAGGATTCGCAAGCGCTTTACGATTGCGGGTTTCTTGGTGGCGTCCACAGAGGTATTCGGTGCGATGAGCAATTCGAGCGAGGTTGCCCTGTTTTTCGCCGTCATCTCGCTTTCAGGGCTCGGCCTGACGACGGCAAACTATTGGGCGTTGACCCAAACCCTGATGCCCGGCGCCGCGATTGGGCGCATTGCGGGAATTCAGAACTGCGCGTCAAATCTCGCAGGTGTCGCCGCCCCGCTGATCACGGGATGGTTGAAAGAGCATACCGGCGGCTACACCGCACCGATGCAGGCAATCTGGTTCATCCTGGTCGCCGGCATTATCTCTTACGTAGTACTCGTGCGGCCGGAGCTTGCAAAAATGAAGAAGGGCGCCGCAGCCACCTGAGGCCGGGCGCCCGGTCCAATGCAAGAGGCTACCAGCTCGCAGCGAGCTGAGCGAGCGTGCGAACGCCGACGCCGCTCGGCCCCTTGGACATAAACGGCTTGGCGTCATCAAGCCATGCGGTGCCCGCGATGTCCAGGTGAACCCACGGCTTATCCTCGACGAATTCTTTCAGGAACATGGCGGCAGTGATCGCGCCGCCCCAGCGCCCGCCGACGTTCGGAATATCCGCAAACGCGCTTTTCAGGTAGTCCTTATAGTCGTCGTCGAGCGGCATGGGCCACATCTTTTCGCCTTCCATTCGCGCAGCCCCGAGCACGCGCTCCAGGAACGCTTCGTCGTTGGTAAACGCGCCGACGTGAATGTGTCCCAGCGCTACCACGATGGCTCCGGTAAGCGTCGCCGCGTCCACAAGGTGCGTGCACCCGAGCCTCGACGCATAGGTGATGGCGTCCGCAAGGATCAACCTGCCTTCGGCGTCCGTGTTCAGGACCTCAATGGTCTTGCCGGAAAGCGACGTAATGATATCACCCGGGCGCTGCGAGCTCCCGCTAACCATATTCTCGACCGTGGGAACGAGCGCCGTGACCTGGATCGATGGCTTGAGCTGAGCGATTGCGCGCATAGCGCCAAGGACAGCAGCCGCCCCAGCCATGTCGTACTTCATTTTCTCCATGCCCTCGGAGGGCTTGATGGAGATGCCGCCAGAATCGAAGGTGACGCCTTTACCGACCAGCCCGAGATGGACACCGGACGTGTCCCGTGAGGGCCGGTAGCGTAGGATGATGAGGGCAGGGGGCTGTGTGCTTCCCTGCGCCACTGCCAGGAGAGCTCCCATGCCGAGCTCGGCCATCCGGGCGCGATCCAGAATCTCACATTCGAGGCCCTGTTCCGCCGCCATCGCCCGGGCACTCTCGGCCAGTTGCGACGGTGTCAACACATTCGCCGGCTCATTCACAAGCGCTCGGGCAAAGTTCTGAGATTCCGCAAGGAGAACGCCGCGATTGAAGGCGGACTCCGTGACGGATCCGTTCGCGTTCGGAATCACCAGCGAGAAGGTGTCCACCGCCTTTTCCGTCTTCTTGGGATCGGTCTTGCGCTGGTCGGGTTCGAAGTCTCCCAAAATCGCGCCTTCCACCGCCGCTGAGACAAATTCCGGACTGGCAAAGGCGGAATCGAGGGCGATGCAGATGTCTCGCGAGGCCCTGGCCTTGAGGGAGCGGAGGGCCGCGCCGGTAATCTTCCGCAAATCGGCGGCTGTAAATTTCTCCTGGCTGCCGCAGCCAATCGCCAACAGACGTTTTGCGGGCAACCCGGCGGGACGGTGGAGGAGAGCCATCTCAAAGGGCTTCCCCGCAAACTCTCCCGTTTGATAGATTTCCGCGATCCAACCGTTCGTACGCTCGTTAGCGGTTCGAACGAGTTCCGGCATCAGAGGAGCTTGAGCATCCGCTTTTTCGAAGCAGAGAACCACGAGGCTCTCTGCGTCGACTTCATCAATGTTGCGTGTGAGCAGTCGTGTTTGCATTTTCGAATTAATCGACGCGGTTCCGCGCGTTGCGCGAACTCATCGCGGCACGCGCTTCGGATTCCATCTGGCGGGCCCGCTCAGCCTCACGTTTGTCGTGTATTTTCTTACCTTTCGCCAGCGCCAGCTCGCATTTGAGGAGGCCGTTCTTCAAGTACATTTTGGTTGGGATTAGGGTGAAGCCTTTCTCCCGGGTCTGTCCGAGCAGCTTGTCGATCTCGCGGCGGTGAAGCAAGAGTTTACGGCGGTGTACCGGCTCGTGATTCGCTATGTTGCCGTGCGAGTAGGGGCTGATGTGAGCGTTCATAAGCCACGCCTCGTTGCCGATAATCTCCGCGTAGCTATCTTTTAGCTGCACCTTCCCCGTCCGGGCGGCCTTCACCTCCGTTCCCGTCAAAACAATACCGGCCTCGAACCGTTCTCCGAGGTGGTAATTGTGGGCGGCGGAGCGGTTATCGCTCACAATCTTGATTCCTTGGTCCTTCGACTTCAACTTTGCCCTCAACGCACGCAAGGTGAAACTCGTCAACTACTTGTAGCCTGAATTTCAGCCTGAGTGCGAGCTTGACCGTCACCGGTATTTTACCACACATAGAACAGATAAGATGCGTGCATGCAATTGTTTACGAGCGTTCGCAGCATTTGTGACACTCCTGTTGATTTTGGCCGGCGACCTTCCGGCGAAGACCCGGAAGGGGGACAAGCTTCTCAAGGAGGGGCAGCAAGCCGAGGCCCGCGAGGAGTGGGACAAGGCGCTCGAACTGTACGAGCAGGCGCTTCTGACTGATCCGAGCGACGCCGCTTATCAAATCGCTGTCCGGCGCGTCCGCTTCCAGGCGGGTCAGATGCACGTGAACCGGGGGCGAAAGCTGCGGGAAGCAGGCCGGATTCAAGACGCCCTGGCAGAGTTCATGAAGGCGTACGCGATCGATCCTTCCTCCGCCATCGCCGAGCAGGAAATCCGCCGGACACGGCAGATGCTGGAACAGAAGTCGGACGACTCGCCGGATTCCAAACCCATGACTCCGGCCGAGCAGGCTCGCAAGGAGATGGAACGGCGGCTGTCGAATGTCATGCCGCTGCCCCAGCTCAAGCCCCTCTCCCCCCAGATCACGGCGCTGAAGATGAACAACCAGCCTGTACGCATCCTTTTCGAGACGGTTGGCAAGCTCGCCGGGATCAACGTCATGTTCGATCCCGAATATCAGGCACCCAGCCGCAACTTCAGCATCGATCTGGTCAATGTCACCCTCGAAGAAGCCCTGGACCACATCGCCGTTCTCACCAAGTCCTTCTGGAAACCGCTTTCGTCAAACACCATCTTTGTTACCCAGGACAATCCAACCAAGCGCCGGGATTACGAAGACTACGTCGTGAAGGTCTTTTACCTGAACAACGTAGTCAAGCCGCAGGACATGCAGGAAATCCTGACGGCGGTCCGCACGCTGACTGATATTCGCCGCATCTTCCCGGTCAATTCGCTCAACGCCATCCTGGTTCGCGGTACGGCGGATCAGGTGCTGCTCGCGGAAAAGCTAATCAACGATATTGACAAGCCGCGATCCGAAGTGGTGGTGGATGTCATCGTCATGGAAGCCAACAGAGTTAAAACTCGTGATCTGGCCGCGACCCTTGCCAATGGCAACACAGCAGGCGTTTCGATACCAATCGTCTTCTCGCCGCGAAATTCCGTTACCACGGGCAGCAGCGGAAGCGGCGACGACGGTGGCAGCGGCGCGACGAACGCTGTACGACTGGGCAACATTGTCAACTTAAATGGGAATGACTGGGTGACAACTCTGCCAGGCGCCTTCCTGCAAGCGCTGATGTCAGACCGCCAGACGCGAATTCTCCAAAGCCCTCAGGTGCGCGCGGTGGACGGCGAGAAGGCCGTGCTCCGTATCGGCGACAGGTACCCCTATGCCACCGGCAGCTTTCAGCCCGCCGCCGTCGGCACCGTCAGCCCGCTCGTCAGCACGCAGTTTCAGTTTGCCGAGGTTGGCGTCAACGTAGATCTCACCCCCCGGGTTCACGGCGACAACGAATTAACCCTGCACGTCGAGCTCGAGATTTCGTCCGTGCGGGACACGATCGACGTTGGCGGCCTGTCGCAGCCTGTGATCGGACAACGCAAGCTGACACTCGACGTCCGCCTCAAGGATGGCGAAGCTTCCCTGCTCGGCGGCCTCACGCAGAACCAGGATACAAAGACGATAGCCGGTGTCCCGGGACTCGGAAACATCCCTGTGCTCCGGCGGCTGTTCAGCAGCGAGGGCGTCGAGCGCAACCAGGGAGAACTGTTGATCGCTCTTGTCCCGCACATCGTCCGTTCTCCGGAAATCACTTCTCTCAACATCCGCGGTGTCGCAGCGGGCAGCGAGCAACAGTTGAAATTGACATACGGCCCCAGAGAGCAGCAGCCCGAGAAGAAACCTGCGACTGAACCGAAGCCGGCTCGGCCAGCGAAACCAGTCCCGCCGGCCCCAACCCCGTCAGCTGAGCCCAAGCCGGCAGGTGGCACGAGCGTCCGCTTTAATCCACCCGCAGCCGAGGTCCGCCTGGGAACGCCGCTGCAGGTGTCCCTTCAGATTGAAAACGTCACTGACATCTTCAGCGCCCAGACGCGTCTAAGGTTTGATCCTAAGATGCTAAAGATCACCGACATGCGGGTAGGGCCATTCCTTTCGGGCGACGGCCAGCGAGTGACGTTCTCAGAGAGCACATTGAACGATACCGGTGAGGCAGCCATCGGATTGAACCGGTATCCCGGCTCGGGAGGAATCAGCGGGTCGGGCACCCTGGTCACCTTCACTCTTCAGCCGCAGGCTGCCGGTACGACTCAGATTACAGTAACGGAACTGACCCTTCGGAATGCACAGCTGCAGCCGATTACCGCGGCTGCGCCATCTATGACGGTTACGATCAAGTGAGAGGTGAACGTGAGACGATCCAGGCAAAAAGGTCTGACACTGGTGGAACTGATCGTTGCCTTCACCATCATGGCCATGCTGACCGCAATGGCAGTTCCTCTAGCGAGGTACAAAGTGCGCCGCGACAAAGAGCGCGAACTTCGCTGGGCGCTGCGCGAAATCCGCACGGCGATCGACAGGTACAAGGATGAAGCGGATAAGGGTACCCTCGGGCCGATAAAGCTCGGGACGGAAGGGTACCCTGAAAGCCTCGAAATCCTCGTCGAGGGCGTAAAGCTGCCGACGGCGGAGGACAAGAAAATCCGTTTCCTCCGGCGTATCCCCAAGGACCCCTTCACAAACTCGACCGATTGGGGCAAGCGAAGCATGAAGGACGATCCCAAGTCGATGACCTTCAGCGGAGATCACGTCTTCGACGTATACACGAAGACTACGGAAAGGGCGGCCGATGGGACTCCGTATTCGGAATGGTAGGTCGGGATTCACGCTCATTGAGCTGATGATCGTCATGGCGATCGTGACGATCCTCATCTCAATGGCGGTACCCCTCTACCAGCGATCGGTTATTCGAGCCAAGGAGAGCGTCCTGAAGAGCAATCTTTTTACCCTGCGCTCGGTAATCGATCAGTACACTGTCGACAAGCAGAAGGCTCCGCAGACGCTCCAGGACCTGGTAACCGAGGGCTACCTGCGCCAGGTTCCAGTCGATCCGATGACCGGAAGCTCCGAAACCTGGCAAATCATCATGGAGGACGCGCTGTCGAGCGTAAATCAGATGGAGCCGGGCATCTACGACGTGCGGAGCGGGTCGGATCAAGTCAGTCTGGACGGAACTCGCTACTCCGAGTGGTAGCTGAAAGCGGAGGGGAAGCGGAAGGGGACGCTTCCTCAGTCTTCGTCCTTCTTCCGGTCGCTCGTCGGTTCTGCCTTCTGCCCCTGTGGGAGCTTCGGAATCCCGAATTGCCCGCCGAGAGCCGCGAGATCCTCGAGGTTAATCGGCCCCACAATGTTGACAACTGTCAGCTCGCGAGGCGACGCCGCAAGGATGGCTACGCCATCGACGTTTGCGCCGGCCAGATGCAGGTAGATGTCGACGTTCTCGCCGTCCTCCTTGCTGCGGACATCGACAATGCGATGCCAGCCAGGTGCGCGCAGCTTACGCCGGATCACCTCGACATCGTTTTGGGTATAGGCGCCGGCCTGATCAAACTCAAAAGCCCGGACGTGAACGGACTCCAGCTTCCCAACCAGTGCTTTCACGCGTGCCTGGTCCGGATCGGACGGAGAAAGAAGCTTGCCCGCCACCTGTAGCAAATCACGATTCAAATTGACGTTGACGCGCTCCCTGGCTTTCTCGTCCAGGCGGTCAAGATGACTCAGATCGAGCCGCTGCGCCGGTAGACAGAAAGCGCAGAGAAGCATCAAAGTGCAAGTACGCCGTTTATTCATTCCAGTGCCTCACCTTCTCCTGAACCACACGCAGCTTGGCGCCGGTGATCTGCATTGCCAGCATCAACTGGTCCCTGGCGGCCTCGCCGCGCACGCGGTCGTGATGCGCCTTGTATGCTCCCAACGCCACGACGATGCATAGAGCAGCGGCCGCGGCGGCAATCATCCAACGTCCGGGAAAGGTGCGAGGAGCGCGCTTCGGCCTGGAAATCTTGTCCAGGACACGCTCGGCAAACCCTTCCGGCGGATCGTGGCGCTGCAGCGCCAGACGCAGTTCGTTTTCCAACGATTCCTTCATTCCGTCTTCCCTCCGAGCTCTTTTCTCAGCACAGAGAGCGCCCGGTGTAAGTAACTCTTCACTGTCGCCACCGGCATATCCAGCACGGCGGCAATCTCGGATGGATCCATGTCCTCCTGATAGCGCAAGACCACGATGATGCGCTGTCTTTCCGGCAGAGCGGCAATGAGCCGGCGAAGCTCGCGGTTGAGCAGATGGTCGGCTTCGCGGGGCACAAGAACGGGCTCAGGCACGTCGTCCAGCCCAAACTTTGGCCACCAGCGCCGCCGTCGCGTTATATCGATCGCCCGATTCGCCGTCACACGGCGCAGCCAGAACTTTAGGTGCGCCGCCGACTCGATCCCGGCGAGATTGCGATGCAACTGTAAAAAGACATCCTGGGCTACCTCCTCGGCCAGCGCCCGGTCCCCCAGGCAATGCCAGGCCAAACTGAAAACCATCGCCTGGTGCTCCCGGAGAATTTCCGCGAACGCAGAGGTATCCCCGTGGATCGCCCGCGCTAGGCTCGCTTCGGCTGGCTCAGTCCGCGCCACTTCGGTCATCCTACTGTGAATACGCACCAACCCGGACTGGAGAATGCAGTCGACAGTCTGTTTGGCGGGCGGATCACCTCGGCGGGGTACAATGGGGAAGGTGGAAATTTTGTCCGCAGGCCTCGCATGGCTCTATCGCCCGCCCGAATTCACCCAAGGAATCCAATTCATGAAGAAAAGATTTTTGTTCTGTCTGCTGCCGCTTGCGGCACTCATGGGCCAGACGCCTGCGCCCACGGCTAACCCGTCAAGACCTGCAGCCTCGAAGCCAGCCGCAGGGAAACCCGCCCCAACGGCGCAACAGCCAGCCGCAGGGGCCGCGGAAGGATCGGCCCCGTCTGCTGCCGAGGTTCCCGATACCGCTGTTGTCCTCACAGTTGGCAACGAGAAGATTACAAAAGCTGAATATGAGCGCTTCATCGCATCGCTGCCGGAACGGGCGCAAGCGGAAGCCAAGGGACCAAACAAGCGGAAAATCGCCGAGCAGATTGCCGAAATAAAGGCGCTCGCCCAGGAAGCGGAGAAGCGCAAGCTCCACGAGACGGAGAAAGTTCAGCAGCAGCTCGCGTTTCAGCGCCAGAACGTGCTCGCCTCCCTGCTCGTGCAGGAGCTCCTGGCAAACAGCACTCCAAGCGAGGCCGATCTTCGAAAGGCGTACGAAGAGAAGAAGCCCGAGTTTGAAACCGTAACCGCCCGCCACATCCTTGTCCGGATGCAAGGCTCGCCCGTGCCCCTGAGGGACAAAGAGCAGAAGGACCTCACGGATGCGGAAGCACAGGCCAAGGCAAAGGAAATTCAGCAGAAAATCCAGGCTGGAGCCGATTTCTCGGAGTTGGCGAAGGCGGAATCCGACGATACGGCTTCAGGAGCGAACGGCGGAGTTCTGGGGACGTTTTCGCGGGGCCAGATGGTGCCCGAGTTTGAGCAGGCGGCATTCGCGCTCGAAGTCGGAAAGGTGAGCGATCCGGTAAAGACTAACTTCGGCTATCACCTGATCCTTGTAGACGAGCACAAGACGAAGTCCTTTGAGGAGGTCAAGCCGGAACTGGAAAAGCGGCTGAAGCCGGAAATGACCCGGAAAGCCGTCGACCACATCCAAAAATCAGCTCCTATTGTCATCAACGAGTCCTATTTCGGCAAGCCCTAGTCCCCAGTCATCCTGCGTGGGCCTGCATGTGTGATAGAATTGCATGTCGCAGGCCCTGCGACCGCCTTCAATTCCTGGCGGTAGCTCAACTTCTTGACCAACACACTCACCTTCCCGCACCAGCCGGTTAAGCCGCCGAAGCTTCTCAATTACTTTCCGCTTTAGCAACTTCCAAATTTCAATTTGTGGCCCGTCGGTGTCGCCGATGTCTTCCGAAGGGTGCGGCATGGCGGCGAGCGGTAGGACGTGACAAACCAATGGAACGCGAATCTGATGCGCCAGTTCAACTTCGCCGAACGAATCGCCTTCCAGTTGCGGTTCGGCACCCTCAACACCATGAACCGGTCGCAGTTCAACTCGGCAAACCCGAGTCCTTACTCGTCGAACTTCCGGGCGCGTGGTATCGCCGACCACTGCGACCAACCGCATCGTACAGCTCGCGGGCCGTATCCGGTTCTGATCTCACCCGTCGCACCAAACCGGCTTGGATGTCGCTCGGCGCGGGCGTCGATCGCACGGCGTAGCTGGAGTCGATGCCGGCTACACTGGAGCCACCGGCGGCGCAATTCCGAGGAGAGCGTATTTGGGAGTAACCTCGGCCTATAAGCTGTCTGAACTGGAATGTCAGAAAGAACGTGGGATCTTGCTATGAGATTCCTAGCGTGATAGTGTCTATTGTTGTTGTCGCCCTAACGATTCCGGTCACTGCCTCGTCAAGCGTGGGCCTATGTCTGCCCTGCGCATAAAAGTAAGGATGCGTGTACAGGCACTGTCGGCCGACACAGCACGCATTGTTTGCGCATCCCCCGCGGCAGGTTCGAACCCCTCGACCGGGCAAACAACAATACAAATCAATACAGCGGCAATGGCCCCTTAAAGGGAACGTTGCATTCGTTGACCACAGGTGCTCAAACTGATGTTCAATATACGTGGAAGGTGTCTGTCTCTGACCGTTACCGCGGTCTTGTTCTGTTCAGTGGCTCAGGCACAAACGACCTTCGGTGTGATCCGCGGAAGAGTGCTCGACACGAGCGGCGCGGGCATCGCCAATGTGCCGGTCACAGTTACAAACGAAAGTACAAACATCTCAAGAACGGCAAATACCGGAGAGACCGGCGCGTATGAAGTCGGTTATCTCCAGCCTGGCACTTACACCGTATCGGCGACTCAGCCGGGTTTCAAGAAGTTCGTTGCAACCGGGATCGCGGTGAGCGCGAACGCCACCGTGCTGGTGGATGTGAACCTGGAGATCGGCGATGTGACGTCGTCGGTCACGGTGGAAGGAAGTGCGCCGGTGATCACTACCGAATCGGCAGTGATCTCGGATGTGAAGACGCAGCAGCAATATCTGGACGCAGCCATGAACGTCCGAGGCAACTGGGATAGTTTCCTCTTCAACTTCATGTCGCTGGTCCCCGGAGTGCAGCCGTCTTTGAACAGCTACTCGATCTCCTTTGCAGGCAGCCGGTACACGATGAACAACTTCACCGTGGACGGCATCACGACGAACTCAACGCTGTACGGCAACATGATTGGGCCGGCGAACCCTTCCATGGATTTCATCCAGGAAGTCAAGGTGGATCTCTCCGGCAATTCGGCTGAATTCAGCTCGCCGGGCCACGTCAGCGTTGTTACCAAAGGTGGCAGCAACGATCTACACGGCTCAGCTTACTGGTACTACAACACCGCCGGCCTGAACGCCCGGAACTTCTTTCAGAACAGCGTGGGCTTCGCTGTTCTCAATAACTACGGCTTCTCCGTCTCCGGCCCGGTGTTCCGGAACAAGACCTTCTTCTCGGGCGGACTCGAGGGATTTAACCAGCGAACTGCCGCTCAGCCGGTCCTGAACCTGCCCTCACCTGGCATGCGAGCGGGTGATTTTTCGCGGGTACGAGACGCGAGCGGACGGCCAATCATCATTCGTGATCCGTTGACAAACGCGCCGTTTCCCGGAAACGTCATCCCGAATGACCGGCTGAATGAGACTGCCTTGCGGCTGCAGGAGCGCTTCTTTCCGGCTGCGAACTACGGCGACCTTGAACTTCTGGCGGGGAACTATCGCGAAAACATCAAGCAGGGACAGCGCAAAGAACAGGTGGATATTCGAATCGATCACAACTTCAACGAGAAGAACAGCCTGTTCGCCCGCTTCGACGCGATGCGCGCCCCCAACAATGCGCTCGAGGGCTCACTGCCCACAATCGGCTTCCGCATTCAGCGGCGTCAAACCCGCAACTTTGTGGTGTCGGACACTCATGTGTTCAGGTCGAACCTGATCAACGAGTTTCGCTTCGGGCTCGTACGCGGTTATAACCCCTATAGCGGTCCCGTCAAAGCGCGCGATGTGATTCAGGAACTCGGACTGACCGGCCTTCCGGGAGAAGTGCCGGATGTGGAAGGCCTGCCCATTATCTCGATTTCCGGTATGCACGGGTTGAGCCAGTTGGACTACCGTCGCGGCGCCGAGATGATCTTCCAGTGGCAGGACAACCTGTCGTGGATCAAGGGCCGGCATACCTTTAAGTTCGGCGGTGAGGTATGGCACAACTACGGACAGGACTTCGCTGTTTCGCCGTCGCGTGCGCTGGGCAGCCTGAACTTCACCGGCGCCTTCACAGGACATGGCTATGCCGACCTGCTGCTGGGAATTCCGTTCTCCGCTTCCCGCTCGTCGGCGGGATTCGAAATGGTGACCAGCCGCAACTGGGACACGTCGATCTTCTTTCAGGATGATTTCAGAGCTACGTCGCGGCTTACCCTCAACTTGGGAATCCGGTACGAAGTCAATCGGCCGTACACCGAAGACAACAACCTGATCGCGAACTTCGACCCGTTCCGGGGGGTCCTCGTTGTACCGAACGACGCTTCGCGGCAGCGGTTGTTCCCCGCGTTCGTCGCCAGCAACCTGGTCCCGATCGTGACGGCGAAGGAGGCGGGCCTGCCCACGCGCACTCTGGGCTACACGGATACGAACAACGTGGCGCCGCGCTTCGGATTCGCGTACAAGCTGACTCAGGACAACCGCACAGTTGTGCGCGGCGGTTACGGCGTGTTTTATGACTCGTTCACGGGCCAACTGTGGCGCAGCCTGATCGGCGGCCCCTATGCGGGAACCGAAAGCACTCCGCCGAATACGTTGACGAACGGAAGCTTCCTGTGGACCTTGCCCGCCATGTTCCCGTCGTCATTGAACCAGAGCGGGACCGCGAGTCTGACCGCAATCGATCCCCACATTCGGAACCCGATCATCCAGCAGTTCAACCTGTCCATCGAACGTGAGTGGCTGGGACTCGGTTTCCGCGCCTCCTACACGGGCACCAAGACTCACCAACTGGTGTACACCCGTAACCTGAACCAGCTCCAGCCGAGCACGATTCCGTTCAGCGTTTCCCGTCGTCCGTTCCCGCAGCTGAGCAGCGTGAACTACCGGGAGAACGGCGGCAGCGCCATCTACAACGGGCTGATTCTGAGCGTGGAGCGCCGTTACAAGAACGGCTTCCAGTTCCAGGTAAGCCACACGTGGGCGAAGAACCTGACAGACACCCACAGCGAAGGTGAAAACGGCGGCACTCCCCAGAACTCCTACGACCGGCTCGCGGAATGGGGTGACTATGCGTACACCCGGCGGCATCGGTTCATGTTCAACGCGATCTGGGAGCTACCCTTCGGCGCGGGGCGGCGATATGCCAGCAACGGCTGGCTGAAGCATGTGGCGGGCGGCTGGTCCCTTTCCGCTTTCGGTATCGTTCAGACAGGGCAATACTTCACTCCCACCTACAGTGGCGCCGATCCTGCGAATATCGGTTCGAGCAGCGGCCGTCCGGACCGAATCGCAAGCGGCAAGGTCGACAACCCCACGCTCTGGCAGTGGTTCGATACCTCGGCGTTTCTGGTGCCGCCAGCCAATTCCGGCCGCTTCGGCAACTCGGGCGTAAACATTCTGCGCGGCCCGGGAACCGAGTTCGTGAACCTCGGTCTCTTCAAGAGGATCTCGCTTACAGAGCGGGTCTCCATGAGAGCCGAAGCTACGTTCACGAATGTGTTCAACCACCCCAACTTCGCCGTGCCTGACTCGAATATCAGCAGCAGCTCGGCGGCGGTGATCCTCTCGACGCATAACCTCGAAGGCGCCGGCCCGAGGACAACACGTCTCGGACTGCGTCTCGAGTTCTGAGGCCATCAAGCAGGGCCGTCATCACGGCGGCCCTGCTTCACTCAAGTGGCAGCGGTCGGTCAGTAACTCCGGATCTGTTCCTCGTTCTTCCCTCGCCTCGCGATCCTCAATCCGTTCCCCCCGATGTCCTTCAGGTACACAATCCCCCGAGCGTACCTGCCTTCTCCTTCAGGTAGTCGTCGATCGCTTGTTCGACCGTCTTGAAAGAAGCTGATAGCGGTTAGAGCGGAAGGTCCTTAACGGTTAGCTGTGGCTTAGAGGTGGCGGAGGAAGAGGGATTCGAACCCCCGGTACCCTTTCGGGTACTGCGGTTTTCAAGACCGCCGGTTTCAACCACTCACCCATTCCTCCACTTTCCAACGTACCCAATTTGCTCCCCCCTTGCAACGACTTCCAGGAACGCACACGGACGCCGAAAGACCAGCAAGCTGTCGTTCCCGCCGGGTGCTACAGTGAATGCGATGACACCGGTCATTCGCGCTCCACGAGGGCGGCAGATCCGCTGCCAAGGCTGGAAGCAGGAAGCAGCCCTGCGGATGCTGATGAACAACCTCGACCCCGACGTCGCAGAACGCCCCGAAGACCTGATCGTTTACGGAGGCACGGGAAAAGTCGCTCGGAACTGGCAATGCTTTCACGCAATCGTTCGCGAGCTCGAAACGCTGGGCAACGATGAGACGCTGCTGGTGCAGTCTGGAAAACCGGTTGGCGTGTTCCGGACGCACGAAGATGCCCCGCGTGTCCTGATTGCCAACTCCAATCTGGTTGGCCACTGGTCCAACTGGGAGCAGTTCCACGAGCTGGAGCGGCTGGGCCTCATCATGTACGGTCAGATGACCGCGGGAAGCTGGATCTACATCGGCACGCAGGGCATCCTGCAAGGCACTTACGAAACGTTCGGCGCGGTGGCGCGCAAGCACTTTGGAGGAACCCTGGAAGGCCGCCTCCTAGTATCCGGTGGAATGGGCGGCATGGGCGGCGCGCAGCCTCTGGCCGCGACGCTCAACGGAGCGGCCTTCTTAGGAATCGACGTCGACCCGGAACGAATCCAAAGACGCGTACGCTCGGAATACTGCGACATGATGGTGACGAGCCTCGATGAGGCGGTACGTCTGTTGCGGAACGCCATCGATGAGAAACGGCCTCTTTCGGTGGGGCTGGTGGGCAATTGCGCCGAAGTACTGCCGGAGCTGGTGCACCGTGGCATTGTGCCGGATGTGCTGACGGACCAGACAAGCGCGCACGATCCCCTGGGCGGATATATCCCCGCCGGATACTCAGTGGAAGCGGCAGAGGAGCTGCGCCGCAGCAACCCCGATGAGTACATCCGGCGCGCAATGCATTCCATCGCCGTGCATGTTCGCGCCATGCTGGACTTAAAGAAGATGGGGAGCATCACGTTCGACTACGGCAATAATATCCGCCGCATGGCCGCAGACAATGGCGTCAAAGACGCCTTCGAGATCCCGGGCTTCGTGAGGGAATACATCCGCCCAATGTTTTGCCGGGGACAGGGACCGTTCCGGTGGGTGGCCCTTTCGGGAGAGGCTTCCGATATCAAGGCTACCGATGAAGTGGTATGCAAGCTGTTCCCGGAAAACGAGCACCTGCACCGCTGGATTACCATGGCCGGAGAGCGAGTGCGGTTTCAAGGTCTTCCGGCGCGGATCTGCTGGTTGGGCTACGGCGAGCGGGACCGCTTCGCCCTTGAGATGAACCGCATGGTGGCGTCAGGAGAACTGAAGGCGCCCATTGTGATCGGGCGCGATCACCTGGATTGCGGGTCCGTAGCGTCTCCCTATCGCGAAACCGAAGGAATGCGGGATGGCAGCGACGCCATCGCCGATTGGCCTATTCTGAACGCCTTACTGAACACGGCCGCGGGCGCAAGCTGGGTGAGTGTTCATAACGGCGGGGGTGTAGGCATCGGATATTCGCTGCACGCGGGACAGGTGACAGTCGCCGATGGCAGCGCCAGCGCGGAACGGTGTCTTGAAAGGGTGATGAAGTGCGACCCGGGTATCGGCGTCATGCGCCACGTTGACGCCGGTTATGAGGAGGCAATCTCCTTTGCAAGCTCCCACGGGCTGCGCCAGCCGGTCGCGCCGAACGCATGAAGCGAAAGATTCTGATTTCCGGGGCTCGCCAGCTACTGACGCTGCGCGGATCTACGGGTCCGCGGCGCGGCGCCGCTCTTCAGGAACTCGGCATCATCTCCGACGGCGCCATACTGATTGACGGGGAGATCATCTCGCAGGTCGGCCCCTCGCGGCGAATTGAGAATCTGGCCGAAGCGCGCGGCGCGGAGCACATCGACGCTCACGGACGAGTGGTAATGCCCGGATTCGTGGACAGCCACACCCATCTGGTATGCGGGCCGCCCCGCTTGACCGATTACGAGATGAGCATCGCCGGACGCACCTACAAAGAGATCGCCGAAGCAGGGGGCGGCATTCTCTCAAGCGTCCGCGCCGTCCGATCCACCTCGCGTCGCGTCCTAGAGAAACAGGCGCGAGAGATGATCGCCCGCATGATTCGCAACGGCACAACTACCGTCGAAGCAAAGACAGGATACGGACTCGACGAAAGCGGCGAACTGAAGACGCTGCGGGTGCTGGCCGCATTGGATAAGGATCCGCTCGACGTTGTCCCGACTTACCTCGGGGCGCACGCGGTACCGCCGGAATTCGAAGGGCGTCCGGACGATTACATTACGTGGATGTGCTCGGAGATGATGCCGCTCATCCAGCGCCGAAAGCTGGCCCGGTTCGCCGACGTTTACTGCGAACCCGGCGGATTCACTGCCGACCAGGCCCTCCGTTATCTTACGGCGGCCAGGGAGCACGGGCTTATACCCAAAGTCCATGCAGATCAGTTCGAAGCCTCAGGCGGGACGGCTCTGGCGGTGAAGCTTCATGCGATCAGCGCCGATCATCTGGAGCAGATCGGACAGGCAGATGCGGAAATGCTGGCTCAGTCGCACACGATCGCGACGCTTCTTCCGGGGTCTGTCTTTCACCTGGGACTCAAGCGATATGCTCCGGCAAGGATGCTGATCGAAGCCGGAGCGGCAGTGGCTCTTGCCACGGACTTCAATCCCGGCACCAGCCCTACTTACAGCATGCCGATGGTGCTTTCGCTTGCATGTACCCAGATGCGGATGACGCCGGCGGAGGCGATCTCAGCCGCAACGATCAATGGCGCTCACGCCCTGGGCATGGCGAGCCGGGTTGGATCATTGGAATACGGCAAGCAGGCGGATTTACTGATGCTCGACGCGTCCGATTACCGCGAACTGCCCTACTACTTTGGAGGAAACCTCGTGGTGATGACGATGAAGCGCGGGCAAATTCTCTATCGGAAGGACCATGCCGCGCAAACTCATTGAATGTGTTGCCAACTTCTCCGAAGGGCGGGATTCGGGACGAGTGGATGAGCTCGTCCGGGCGATCCGCTCCGTGTCCGGAGTTGTCCTACTCGACCGGGAAATGGACGCCGATCACAACCGCTGCGTTCTCACCTTTGCCGGCAACCCGGACGCGGTGGCGGAGGCAGCCCTACGGGCGGTGGAGAAGGCAGTAGCACTGATCGATCTGACAAAACACACGGGCGTTCATCCCAGGATCGGCGCAGCCGACGTCGTTCCGTTCGTGCCTGTAGAGGGCGTTTCGCTTGAAGAATGTGTGCAAATTGCCGAGCACGTCGGGGCCGAGATCTGGAAGAGGCTCAAAGTGCCGGTCTACTTCTACGAAGCCGCGGCGAAGCGGCCGGACCGCGTGAACCTCGAGAACATCCGCAGAGGCCAGTTCGAGGGCCTTCGGGAAGAGGTACGCACCAATCCTGATCGCAAGCCGGACATCGGAGAGGCGGCTCTGCATCCAACCGCGGGCGCGGTGGTCGTCGGCGCGAGAAAATTCCTGATTGCCTACAACATCAACCTCAATACGCCGGACGTTGAGATTGCGAAGCGCATTGCTAAGGCCGTCCGTTTTTCGTCGGGCGGCTACCGGTATGTAAAGGCGATGGGAGTCATGCTGCAGTCGCGCAACCTCGCCCAGGTGTCGATGAATCTCACGGACTTCGAGCAAACGCCCGTGCACCGTGTCTTTGAAACCGTCCGCAGCGAAGCGGCCCGGTACGGAGTTTCCGTTGCTGGCAGCGAGATCATCGGGTTGATACCGAAGAAGGCGCTCGAAATGGCAGCGGACTTCTTCCTGTGCTGCGAGAATTTCCACTCCGGGCTCGTTCTCGAGAACCGCATTGCCGAGGAGATCGAAAGGCAAGAGGGTTTGCCGGCATTTCTTGACGCGCTCGCTGCTCCCACTGCGACACCGGGAGGCGGGAGCGCCGCAGCCGCAGCCGGAGCCATGGCCGCTGCTCTCGGGTCGATGGTGGCAGGGTTGGCGAAACTGCCCCAGTTCGACTTCAGCCCGTTCCGCGCCTTCCTGACCGAGGCAGTGGAGCGCGACGCACAGGCGTACGGCGCCGTAGTGGCAGCATACAAACGTCCCAAAGAGGAACGCGGTCCGTTTGTCGAAGAGGCGATGCGGGGAGCGACGACAGTTCCGCTGGAAGTGGCTGAGTGTGTCGTGAAGCTTCGGCGGCAGTTGAGCGATCTGGCGGCAGCAGCGCCTTCGAGAATGGCATCGGACATCGAAACGGCACAGGCACTCACCGATGCGGCGCTGAAGGGAGCACTGGCAAACGTATCGATCAATCTCCAATCTCTGCCTGAGGACGATTTCCGCCGGTCCGTGGAAGCGCGGCTCGCCGCGATAAGATAGGGGTAGTGCTCGTCACAATCACGCCGAAAGTTGAACGTCCGAAGTGGCTGCGCGCGCCTGCACCCGTCGGTGAGAACTACCGCGAACTGAAGGCGCTCGTCGACCGTCTGAACCTGCACACCGTGTGTGAAAGCGCGGCGTGCCCGAACGTCGGCGAGTGCTGGAATCAGCGCACGGCCACCTTCATGATCCTCGGCAACATCTGCACGCGGCGTTGCGGTTTTTGCAACGTGCAGAAAGGCGCTCCGCTCGAGGTGGATTATGACGAACCTCGCCGCGTTGCCGAAGCAGTGGCGGCGCTTGGCCTTCGCTACGCCGTCGTCACCAGCGTGAACCGGGATGACCGGAAGGACGGCGGGGCCCAGCTCTTTGCCTTGACGATCCGAGCCATTCGCGAGCGCGTTCCTGGGTGCCGGGTGGAAGTCCTCGTGCCGGACTTTCAGGGCTCGCGCGAGGCCATGAAAATGGTGATGGACGCCGCTCCGGATGTCCTTAATCACAACGTCGAAACCGTACCCCGGTTATATAAGCAGGTACGGTTCGGCGCCCGCTTTGAGCGCTCCCTGGAAATGCTGGCCTACGCGAAGGAGATTGCGCCGCAGATTCCGACGAAATCCGGACTGATGGTCGGGCTGGGTGAAACAAAGGACGAAGTGATTGACGTGATGCGCGCTCTGAAAGCTCATCGCGTCGATATCGTCACCATCGGCCAATATTTGAGGCCTTCCAAGAAGCACTTGCCGATCATCCGCTACGTGTCGCTTGAAGAGTTTGCAGAATACCGTGAGATTGGGCGCGAGATGGGCTTCAGCTACGTGGAATCCGGCCCGCTAGTGCGCAGCTCCTATCACGCGGCAGAAGCAGTGTGAACGGAACCGATAATCCGTAGTCAGTAGAACGAGTTCCAGCCAGAGCGACGATCGGGAACTTTTGCGGAGATTGCGCGTATCTTAAAAGTAACCATCATGATCAAATTTCTTCTCTGGTGCATCCTTCTGGTGCTCTGCTGGCCGCTGGCGCTGCTGGCCCTGGTTCTCTACCCGGTCGTCTGGCTGCTCCTCCTGCCCTTCCGCATCGTCGGGATTGCCGTCGCCGGGGTCCTCGAACTCCTATGGGCAGTCATAACCCTGCCCGCGCGTCTGCTGCGTGCCGTTTGAGCAGCACGAGGTGAGGAGACCACCGGTCCGGCGCTATTGAATCCAGTGCGCGTCGGGCTCGCGAATTGCGTAGCGCAGCTCGCTGTTAAGTGAAGAGCGGCGAGGCGCGGTGCGGGAATCCGCAACCTGCCGAAAAAAGTCGATCAGACGATCTGCGTGAGCATCGAAAGTGAACATATCCCGCTTGCTCCAGACGTTGGATCTGATGGCATCTGTGCGAGTGCGATCGCGAAGCAGAGCTGCCAGTTCCTCCATCGACGTGAAGAAGATGCCGATGTCATGCTCACGCACGAGGGATTGCGTCGCCACGCTGCTTCCTGTGTTATCGCGCTGAAGAAGCGGTAGTCCGGCGGCTACGATTGGCCCCAGGCGAGCAGGATAGTTCAGGTCGTCCCATGTCGAACGGGCAATCTCACCCTGGTTCAGGCTCTCGAAGAAGTGCAGCCAGCCCGCGTCGTACTGCGAAAACTCCGTCACCCACTTTCGCTGGTCAATATTGGGATGCAGGTGCAGATGCCGCGGAGCAAGCCGCAGGCACTCCTGGATCCACTCACGCCAAAGCGCGTGTGTCGACTCACCGTAGAAATGGAGATGAACGCCATTCGCAGCAAGCTCGGCCACGAGCGGAGGATGCAACCCAATCGGACGTCCGGCAACGACAGTGTGGATCGACCCGTCCCGGTCGGAAAGACGCGGTGATCGGTTTATCGTAAACCAATCTCGCTTCGGCAAATCGCCGTCGAGGATCAGGTGGGGCCGTCCTTCATCAAAGCACTCGGGAGCGACGGTCCGGAACCAGTCCCGCATCTCCGGACTGCAATAGATTTGTCCGGCAGAGTGGAGATAAAGATCAATTAACTGCGGCCAGGTCCCACGATTCAGGCAGACGAACGGCCCTTCCTTGAAGTGCCAGACGAAAGGGATGTCCGGCATGGCGTTCATCACAAAGTGCGCCCAGGGAACCGCTTGCCAGTTCAGCAGCCCGTAAAACAGATCCGGCTTGATCCGCCGCACTTCCTCGCGCCAGGACGAGACAGGTATCTCCTCGACGTGACCGAAAGGCAGCGGCCCGACGGTGTTGTAGGAATGCGGTTCCGGCAGCCATAGGCCATACAGCTTGTGTCCCCGCTCTTCGAGGGCCAGAACGCGTTCAGGATTATAAGCGAGTTCCCCGACGAGCACGATCTTGAGGGCGTCCGGGGAAGGAGGGGTGTCGGGTCTCTCCCTGAAGCTGCGGTAAAGCTCTCTCTCGTCGATCAAATTTCCGACGGAAGAGTGGAAGCGAAGCGGCGCGGACACTCCGTGGTAGCGTCGATACGGATTTACGCCGCCGAGCGGTTCCAGAATCAGCTTATGACGCTGCGTGGGTGAGTCCACCCATTCGCAGGTGACGCGATCCAACGCCACGCTCGGCCCTTCCCGGCGCAACGGATTCCAGAACAGACGATCCAGATCATCCGTTACAAGCTGGTCGCGCTCGATCCATCGAAGATTGGTCCTGCGGTGAAGCACCTGGACGAGCTGCAGAGGATATCCCTCAATCTGCCCCGGCGAAACACGATCGTACTGGTAACGGATACCGGAATAAGCGAGAACGGCACGAGGATGAGACTCAAGGATTTGGTATAGCGACTCGAGGTGGTCCTGATACCAGACATCGTCCGAAGGCAAGTAAGCGATCATACGCCCGCGAGCCGAATCCAGGCCGATATTCAGCACCGCAGCCATCCCGCGATTCTCCGCGAACCGCCAATAGCGAATTCGTTCATCCGCTAAGAATGGCTTGACCATCTCCTCCGTCTGATCGGGAGATCCATCGTCCAGGATCATGCATTCCCACGACTTGTGACGCTGCCGGAGCAGGCTGTAAAGCGCTCGTGGCAGGAACGCTGCCTGCCGGTAGGTGGGCATCAGAACCGTAATGGCTGGCTGCATCTCACTACTCCCGCCTGGCGAAAAACCCGGCCGAAGCGGCACAGGATGGAATGCCGGTCAAGGCAGTCCGTTTCGATCGTTGCCGTTCCCGTTCCGGCGCTCGCGCAGCAGCTCCATCGCGCTCTCGACGACGAGCTCCGGCGGAATATCGAGGCATTCTTTGTGATAGGGACATTCAAAGGCGCCGCAGGGCATGCAAGGAACCTTGTTCTGCAGAATGCGCGAAGGGGTAAATCGAGGCGCCCATTGATGCGTTTGGTCGGTGCCGGAAAAGAGAATTACCATTGGCGTGCCGACAGCTTCAGCTATGTGCATCGGTCCCGAATGGTTTGCCACAAGCAGCGAGGACTTGGCAATGATGGCCGACATCTGAGGCACAGACGTCTTGCTTAATACTCGTTCGAGCTTGCCTCCCGCTGTCTCCACGATCGACTGCATGAGCTCGGCTTCCCGCTCCGAGCCGATTAATACAACCGGAATTCCAGCCCGCTCTTGAATGCCTCGCACGACCGTTGCAAACCGTTGGGGATCGTAGCGCCGCGCGTCACAGCTCGCTCCTGGAGCCACTACGCAGTAGGGACGCGCAGGATCCACACTCGCGTCCTTCAGGACTCCGTCAACCGCCTTCCAGTCCTCTTCGGAAATCACAAGCTCCAGACGGCGGTTCGTGACGTCGAGCCCGGCCGCCTCCAGCAAGTGCAGACTTCGGTCTGTCTGATGCACATCGTCGGGCACAGCGGGTACGCGGTCGGTCAGCAGACGGCTGTCATTCTCTTTCGACTGGCCCAGCCGCCTCGGGATTTCGGCAACGGCGCAGGCATAAGCTGGCGGATAAGGCGATTGCGAGAAGCTTGTGAAAATGACGGAAACTTCGAAGGACCGCTGACGGAGCTGATCGATGAAGCGCCGTTCCTCGTCCGGGTTACAGGCGACGCCCTTCCGAATCTCCTGCCATATGGGTCTGTGGACGATGATGTTGTCGACCCAGGGAATCATCGGCACGACGCGTTGACCGGCAGCAGTCGTCAACAGGGTGATATTGGCGCACGGCAGGTTTTCGCGCAAAGTGCGCAGCGCCGGTGTCAGCATCACCAGGTCGCCGATATTATCGAGGCGCACGGCGAGAATCCGGAGGCTGTCGCTCCAAAGGTTGCTTAACGATCCACCCACATTTCTCACCGGCTAGTAGGACTCGTACCAGCCAGGACCGTTACGAGCAGAGACCCAGTTTACAGAGAGCCTTGAACGTGTAATGCAAGACTTGACCGGCTGTCATCCCCTGAGTCACACGAACGACTTCTACAGGTCCGCCAGCGCCCGCAGGACGCCAGCGGTCACACATGCGGTCTGATGTGAAACCGGAAAAGACAGTCACAAGAGGAACCCCGGCGGCCGCGGCCACGTGCTGACCTGCGGAGTCGTAGCCGACGTAAAGCCGGCTACGCGCGATTCGGGCTGCAAAAGGTGCGAAAGATCCCTCAACCGCGGTGACGCGGGAATTCCGAGGCAAGGACGCAATCACCTGTTCCACGCGCTCGCGCTCTTCCCCGCCCGCCCCTTTGTCAATCAGGATAGGAGCTCCGGTCGCTGCGAGCATCTCCATCAGTTCCCGTTCAAACGGCTCGGGCGCTCGCTTCGCCATGTTCTCGCCCACACCCAAACTGACAGCGATCGTTCCCGGTGGATCCACCGCCTCGGGCTGATGCGGGCAAAGAAACGGACGTGCGTCTTCGCCAAAGACGTCGGCCGCCCAGCGCGCCGCCAGCGTAGACAGTGGATCTGAACTCGCTGCGCTGTAGCACCGGCTTTCAAAGAAGTAATAGAGTTCGTCCGGACAGATTGGAAGGAGCCCGAGCTGGGTCAGCCGCGAATCGGGATCGACGACGATACTCCGGGGCTGCCCAAGGAGGGGCCCGAGCGCCTTCCAATGGGCAAGGCGCTCGCGCAAGGATGAACGCCTGCCGTAGGAGAGAGGGAGATGCCGGATGCGGTCGTCACCGGCAAACAACTCGTAGTTCTTCCGGGGACCAACAAAGACTATATCGGATTTGGGGAAACGCTTTAGAAGCGCGTCGAGTAGAACACTGGTTACGGCGACGTCCGCACCGAGGGTGATTCGCGAGAGGACGAACACCGCGTCAGGATCCTCGGCCGCTTGAAACCTTCGTACCTGCCTGATCCGCTCGTAACGATCCACGATCCGGGAGGCGTCCAGGCCAAGCACGCGCTCACACACGCGACTGAAGATCTCAACGTAAAGATTCACCAGCCGCGGCTCGAAGCTGTCGCAGAGCGGTTCTACAAGCTCCGCGAACAAGGCGCTGCTTGCATCGAGAGCCACCGATTCGTCAGGAGAGAGTGCCGCCTCGATGAGGTCGTTCAACGCATGTCGTGGCCAGGCTTCTCCCGCAAGACAGGCTCGGAGCAACTCGCCAGCCAGCAACCGCGGCTTCTCGGTCCCGGAATGGAGCGTCGTAGAGCGGATGGCCTCCTCCTGCTCTCGGCTTATGCAAGTCGTGTTCCGTTTGGCTCCTGTCCATCGTCAGCCTGGCGCTGCAGCCCGGTATCAAACGTGCAGACAGGAGTCCGCAATGCAGGCCCGCGTATCCGTCATCATGCCTACGTTCCAGCAGGCCGCCTTCCTGCGGCGCGCCCTCGAGAGTCTCCTTGCGCAAACGTTGGAAGACTGGGAATTGTTCGTGATAGACGACGGATCAGCGGATGAGACGCCCTCAATCATCAACCGGTACCTGCGGGATCCCCGCATTCACTCTATGCGGATGGAGAGGAACGTCGGGATGGGGGCGGCGATCAATGCAGGACTCGACGCATCGACTGCTCCCTTCATCGCTTATCTGCCCTCCGATGACGTTTACTACCGCGCACACTTAGCCTCCCTCATCCAATGCCTCGAAGACTTCTCGAACGCGGTGCTTGCCTTCTCCGGCATCCGCCACCATTACAATCGCTACTCCCTGTCGAATCCTCAGAACGAGCCCTTGCAGCCGGTTCAGGTGATGCACCGCAGAACTCAAGCTAGGTGGCTCACCCGTGAGGAACTAGTAACCGACGATCTGGAGAGGATGTTTTGGGGACGCCTGAGAGAATACGGCGAGTTCATTGGGACGGGCTCCATCACCTGCGAATGGGTGGATCACTCTCAGCAGCGGCACAAAGTTCTGCGCGAATCGGAAGGCGGAATCAATCCCTATCGCGTCCGGTACGGCGTCAAGGAGCCGATCAATTTCCATAGCACGACCGGCAATCATACAAACGAGAAGACGCTCTACGAACGCTTTCGAAACGAGTCTCATCCCGTCTTCGATAAAGAAGGACTCACGATTCTGCTGGTAGGAGAATTGGCCTACAATCCGGACCGCATCCTCGCGCTCGAAGAGAGAGGACACAGGCTATACGGTCTTTGGATGCCGGAGCCGTGGTGGTACAACTGGGTCGGTCCTTTGCCCTTTGGCAGAATTGAAGACATTCCGTTGAACGGCTGGCGGCAGGAAGTAGAACGAATCCGTCCTGACGTGATCTACGGAATGCTGAACTGGCAGGCCGTTCCGTTCGTCCATGAAATCGTCAGCCAGGTCTCCGGAATTCCCTTCATCTGGCACTTCAAAGAAAGCCCTTACATTTGTATAGAACGAGGAACGTGGGGACAGCTCATCGATTTGTACTTAAGAGCCGACGGCTACATCTTTTGCAACCAGGAGACGCGGGATTGGTTCAACCTTGTCCTTCCTCAAAGTGCTCAATCGAAGCTGTCGATCCTGCTGGATGGCGATCTTCCCAAGCGGGACTGGTTTGCGGGTACTCCGTCACGCCGTCTTTCTGAGATCGATGGCGAGATCCATACGGTGGTTCCGGGCCGTCCAATTGGGCTTCATCCCAAAGATGTAGCGGAACTGGCAAGCTACGGAGTTCACCTTCACTTCTACGGCGACTTCACCCAAGGGCAGTGGAAGTCCTGGATCGAAAAGACGCTGGCGCTCGCTCCGAAGCACCTCCATTTGCACAAGCACGTTGATTCCGATCGTTGGCTCGAAGAACTGTCTCAATACGATGCCGGCTGGCTCCACTACTTTCAAAGTGAAAATTGCGGCGACCTCATGCGGGCGAATTGGGATGACCTCAACTACCCGGCTAGATTGAGCACGCTTGCCGCCGCTGGTTTGCCGCTGATACAACGCGACAATTCCGGATCCCGCGTAGCCATACAATCTCTCGCCAAAGAGATGGATATCGGGATCTTTGCCACCAGCATGGAGCATCTGGCTTCTCAACTTCGGGACTCCCGCCGGTTAACCGAACTGCGCCGCAACGTCTGGCTTCGCAGGACGAACTTCACCTTCGATTACCACACGGCCCGTCTGACAGCTTTCTTTCGAGAAGTCATCTCTGCTGCAGCCTGCGGCAGTGCGGGATCAACAGAATTCGTTAAACGTGTTAACCGCCTATAGCCTTGACTCGCCTCCGATCACGACCTAAACTGAGGCTGTAGAGTTTACCGAGTATCAGTAAAGATTACCTTCCCGAGGTTCACCTGTTCGTTCCCCGATTCCCGTTGTAGAGCCTGACGAACCCGTGGTGTCTTGAAGCGGTACCATCACAAGGACGCTCGAGTGAATGTCAGCGCGAAATGATCCTGCGATACGAACCCTGGCGCTCTTCTTTGAGCAGCGCCGCAAGGCTTTCACCTTACTGGCACTGGTTGTAGCAGCCGCCGCCTTGGAGATCACGGTCCCGTTCGTCACTAAGGGACTCGTCGATAGCCTCGTTGGCTACTTCCGGGACCCGAGCCGGAACGTAAACCCGATGTCTACGGTGCTGTTCTCGGCGGGAGGCATTCTGCTGGCAACGGCAGCGACAAAAGCGCTGCGTTCTTACTACAACTACGAGCTATTCAAAACGACAACCCGCGCTGAGGACGAAGTCAAATGTCGTGCCCTTGAAAACTATCTCCGGCTGCACGCCCTGTACCACCACCAGGCAAACAGCGGACAACTGATCGGGCGCATCGACCGGGGCGGGACCGCGGTCTATACGATCCTCTACGACATCTTCGGCCAGACGTTGATTCCACCGGCGATCATCTTCACTGGCGTTCTCATTGCTCTCGCATTTAAGAACATCTGGATGGCAATCGCCGTCCTCTTGCCGGTACCGCTCTACCTGCTCGCAATCCGGCGATTGACGGCCAGGATATACGAGGTCGAGCAGAAGGTCAGCGAGGACTTTGAGGAAGTCGCCAAGGAGTCTTATGACATTGCAAGCAACGTCATGACCGTGAAAAAGTTCTCGCGGGAGGAAGACGAAGTGGAACGCCAGCGCACGCTTCTCCGCCGTGCGAGATCGACGCAATACGGCGCGGAACGGCTATGGGCGCTCATCGAGAATGCGCAGACGTTTTTCTCCGCGGCGGGGCGTGTGACGGTGATCGGTCTCGGCGGCTTGCTCGTGCTGCGCGGGAGCAGCACAATCGGAGAGTTCGTTCTCTTCGTTGCCCTTCAGGAGATGGCCTACCAGCCCATCTCGCAGATCTCCATCATTTTCCCGCGTCTCCGGCGCAATATGTCGCGTGCTGAGCGCCTATTTGCGGTGATTGACGAGCCTCCACGCATTGTCGATAAGCCAGGGGCTCCGGATCTGCCGAAGGTGTCCCGATGCATTGAGTTCCGCGATGTCTGGTTTCGCTACGGCGACTCGGAGCAATGGACTCTGAAAAACGTAAATCTGGTCGTGCCTGCAGGGTCTACCGTGGCCCTCGTCGGCCGCAGCGGGAGCGGCAAGACGACATTCATCAATCTGCTGTTGCGCACCTTTGATCCGCAGCGTGGCGCCGTCCTGATCGACGGCGTGGACATCCGCGATGTCACTCAAGAGAGCCTTCGCCGTCAGATTGCCGTCGTGCCGCAGGAGGTGGATCTCTTTTCCCGAAGCATTGCTCAGAACATTGCCTACGGCAAGCCTGGCGCTTCCCGGGAGGAAATTGAGAATGCTGCGAAGGTGGCCAAGGCGCACGACTTCATCATGCGCACCCGCGACGGCTACGATACGATTGTCGGCGAGCGCGGCGTGCGGCTGTCAGGAGGCGAGCGCCAGCGCATCGGTATTGCCCGGGCTCTCCTGCGCGACCCTGAGATTCTGGTCTTCGACGAAGCGACCAGCCACCTGGATACCGAGAGCGAGCAACTGATTCAGCAAGCCACGGAAGCAGTCATCCGAGGACGCACTTCCTTCCTGATCGCCCATCGCCTCTCGACGGTCCTCCACGCCGATATGATCGTGGTCTTCAACAACGGAGAGATTGAAGCAACCGGAACTCACGGCGAGCTGCTCCGCACCAGCGAGACCTATCAGACCCTGTACGAACTGCATCTTGCCGGCACCGGGACGCGCGAAGATCTGTTGTATGCGCGAGCGGCAGCGGCAAAGCAGGGCGCTGGCAACGAGGCAGCTTAGATCCACGGCTGTGGACGGTTGAACGCAAGAAGCTCTTTCGCCGCAGCGAACACCTCTTCTACGGGAATATCCGCTACGAACGAGCAGTGATGGTCGCAGCCATTTGTGGCGCAATCGCGGCCGCATTCCGGGCAGTTCAGACGCCAGGAGATGACAGGCCGGTGTAAGGATCGCGCGACCGGGCCGGCGTTGATCAGGTTGCCGCACCAATAGATGCCGAGCGTTGGAGTGCCGACAGCCGCGGCAAGGTGCAACGGACCGGTGTCATTCGAAACGAGCAGCCGCGCTCGGGATAAGAGCCCGGTCAGTCCTCCAAGAGACAGATTGCCGCAAGCCACCACCGGCGTCTTCGTCATCGCCTCTGCCACGCCCTCCACCTGGCTTCGATCCTTTTCGGATCCGTGCACGACGATCGTCAGACCCTCACTTGAAAGCCGGTCTCCGAGTTCCGCAAAGTGCGACGGGGGCCAGCGGCGCCGTCCGTCCCCGGCGCCGGGGTTCAACACGACAACCGACTGAAGATCTCCAGGCACCACGGCCGCCGCTTCGTCAAAGTCTTTCGCCATGACTGCGACTCTAGGCATGATCGACTGCGCGGTGGCGCCCACCAGACTCACCACTTCCAGATACCGAAGGATCTCTGGCTGGTAATACACGTAGGGCACCCAGCGGTCGAGAGG
>Ga0207864_1000993_pt1 | contig 34044 bp, 32 predicted proteins | sample HigsolmetaAR202D_FD_184834 | JGI IMG/M metagenome (GOLD analysis project Ga0207864, IMG submission 184834) | Ionic liquid and high solid enriched microbial communities from the Joint BioEnergy Institute, USA - AR20-2-D (SPAdes) (version 2) ... | reverse complement strand
CAGGAAGCGCGCCTACAGCACCTCCCTCATCAGGGACCACGCCGTGCGGTTCCTGCGGCGGCACCGCGCGAGCGGACGCCCGTGGTTCCTGTACCTGACTCCCTACGCCCCCCACGCGCCGTTCACCCCTGAGGCGCGGTATGCGAATCTGAGCGTCCCTTCATGGCGCGGCAACCCCGCCGTCGCCGAGTCGGATAAGCGGGACAAGCCGTTCTATATTCGGCGGTCCGACCCCGATCTCCACCGTGCCCGCCGCATCCGCGCCGGTCAGCTGCGCACCTTACGATCCGTGGACGACCTGCTCGGCGCGGTACGGGACGAGCTGCGCGCCCAGCGCCGGCTGGACGACACGCTCATCATCGTCATCAGCGACAACGGCTACTGCTGGGGGGATCACGGCTGGCACGCCAAGAGCGTCCCCTACTCCCCCGCGGTCCGCATCCCGCTGTACCTGTCGTGGCCGGCCGGCGGGCTCGGCAGGGGCGCCACCGACGACCGGCTGGTGGCCAACATCGACATCATGCCCACGATCTTGGACGCGGCGGGCATCGATCCCGGCGCCGCGAGACTGGACGGCCGGTCGCTGCTGCGTCCCGGGGAACGCGACCGGCTGCTGTTGGAATGGTGGAAGAGGGGCCCGGGGCAGGCCGGGCATAGCTGGGCGGCCACGGTCACGCGGGACTACCAGTACATCGAGCACTACGACACCATCCTGCGCCGGGGCAGGCCGGTGGGGTCGGGAGCGGTGGTGCATCGCGAGTACTACGACTTGCGCAAGGACCCGCACCAGCTCACCAACCTGCTGCACCGCACGGGGTCCGGCGTGGCGCGGCGGCTGGACGTGGCGGGTCTGTCCGCCCGCCTGGCGGCCGACCGGAGGGCCTGACCGCGAACCGCCGTCCCGCATCCGCGCGAGTTCCGCTTCGGGGCGTGCCCGGACCCGCTGAAGCGGTCGCCGGACGAGTCGTTCCCGCAAGGGCCGCGGCCGGGCTCAGCCGGCGGCCTCCTCGCGGAGCTTGTCCTGGAGGATCTGCATGTCCTCCTCGGCGGCGCCGGTGGCGAGCTGGGACAGCTCCTGCAGCGAGACCACGGAGGAGCGCTGGCGCAGCGGCGGGACCCAGCCCTTGTCCGGGTCGTGGCGGCGGAGGATCTTGGCGGGGACGCCGCCGATGACGCAGTGGTCGGGGAACTCGCCGCGGACCACCGCGCCGCCGGCCACCGCCACGTTCCGGCCCAGCTTGGTGCCGGGCAGGATGATCGCGCCGGTGCCGATCCAGCAGCCGTCCCCGATGACCACCGGTTTGTTCTCGGGCCACTGGCGTCCGATCGGGGTGTCCAGGTCGCTGTAGCTGTGGTTCTGGTCGGTGATGTAGACGTTCGGCCCGGTGAAGACGTCGTTGCCGATCTCGATGGACTGGTGGCCGACGATGTAGGTGCCGCGGCCCAGCGAACAGCTGTTGCCGATCTTGACGATGATGTCCGGGCCCAGGTCCAGACCGGGGACGAACCCGGCGGAGATGGTCACATGGGTGCCGATCAGGGTGTGGTCCCCGATGGAGATCCACCGCTCGCCGTAGATGGCGCCGGTGGGGAATCCGATGCAGGCGCCTTCGCCGAAGTAGGCGAAGCGGTACCGGCCCGGGGTGGACGGGGTGATCTCACCCTGCCGTTGAATCCATTCCCAGCCGCGGTGCACGGCCGCGTGGAGGCAACGGCGGACCCCCGAGACCAGAACGTGTTTCAGCGACATGCGGCACACGCTACCCGCTGGTAAACCCTCGCAGGAAAGTACCCCCATTGACAAATCCGGAGCTTCCGGATGCCAAAACTCTCAGTGGCCGCCCGCCACGGGGGTTCTCACCGCGGCAGGGGCACGCCGGTGTGCCGCTTCCGCCGGTTGAGGAGGGCAGTGACGCGATGCCGAAGGCCCGCCGGCGGGCGTGAGGGTCTTCCCCGTGCGGGCTTCACCGGTCAGAGGGGCGGCTCGGCCGGTGAACCTTGTCGGCGCGTCGGGGACGGGGACTTCAGCGGTGTCCGGTGCCGTGCCGTTGTCCGGGCTGCTCGCCTTAATCCGCGGAGATGGCGTGGCGGAAGGGCGCGCCGCCGGGCGGTCGTGCCGTTCAACACCTGGCCCCGGGGCATCGGGGACGGGAGCCCAGGCGGTGTCCGAGGCCATGACGTTGCAGGTCACAGCACCTCTTTGACCCCGAGGCCCCCGTCCTCACCAGTGGGAAGGTCGTGTTGAGAGGTTCAGCGGAGCCGTGGCGGCATGGGCTAAGGCGTCGTCGTCGGCTCCGGCATCCGCTCGCCCAGGGTGTGCGCTGCGGAGCGCCGGGATGCGAGGGCCCCGGCGGCCCCCGCCGCCGCGATCATGCCCAGCATCACCAAAGCGGCGTTACGGGCGCGGTTCGCCGGTTTCGGGGGTTCGAGCCGGTGGGCGGTGTCTGCCAGCATGGCGCTCAGCCGGGGCGCCAGGTCCCGCTCCACATAGCCGGCCGCGCGTTCCAGGCGGGGGGCGCTCCAGCCGCGCGCCTCCAGCAGCCGCTCGGCGGCGAACTCGCGGGAGTGCCGCATCGCCGGGCCGAGCCGGACGGCCGCGGTCACCGCGCCCTGCCGGGCCGCCTCCTGCATCCGGCGCAGCGGGGATGCGTCGACTTCGACCTGCGGTCTGCGGCGGACTGATATCAAAGGGGACACGCTACCCTCCCTGTCTGCGAGGTACCGCCCAGCACCCTTCCCGCAGGGCGCCGGGTAAACCACGCCTGTGGGATGATGCGATCACGCACCGTAAGGCAGATACCGGCCCGAGCCCTGGGTAGGAACGGGCGGGTCATGAAACCGGGGTCCGGCCGGACGGGGCGGGACGCCCGGTGGGACCCGACCCGCAGGGCCCGTCTCTCCCACCGCGGCGGGCGCCCAGAACGTTAAGGAGGCGGCCTTTCATGGCTGAAGAGCTCATCGCGACCCTGAACACCACCTTCGGGCCGATCTCGCTGCGGCTCTTCCCCGAGCACGCGCCCAAGACGGTGGCGAACTTCGTGGGGCTGGCGGAGGGCACACGGCAGTGGACCGACCCGCGGACCGGCCGTCCCTCCAACGCGCCGCTCTACAACGGGACGATCTTCCACCGGGTGATCGACGGGTTCATGATCCAGGGCGGCGACCCGCTGGGCACCGGCACCGGCGGCCCCGGTTACCGGTTCGAGGACGAGGTGGACTCGGGGCTGAAGTTCGACCGCCCCTACCTGCTGGCGATGGCCAACGCCGGGCCCAACACCAACGGCTCGCAGTTCTTCATCACCTTGACGGTGGAGCAGACCGCGCACCTGACCGGCGCGCACACCATCTTCGGGGAGGTCATCTCCGGGCACGACGTGGTGGACCGGATCGGCAAGGCCCCCACTGGCCCGCGCAACCGTCCGCTGCAGGACATTACGATCGAATCGGTGACGATCGAGCGTCGCCAGTCGTAAGTCAAGGGTGTGAACGGCACGTCCGCACCCGTGCGAGGAGCATGAGCGGTGGACGCACAAGCCCCTGGGGCGCCCGCGGAGGCGCCGACCTGCTACCGCCACCCGGGCCGGGAGACCTACGTCCGCTGCACGCGGTGCGACCGGTACATCTGCCCGGACTGCATGCGCGACGCCGCGGTGGGCCACCAGTGCGTGGAGTGCGTCCAGGAGGGCAGCCGGACCGTGCGCCGGCCGCGCACGGTCTTCGGCGGTCAGATCCCGGCGACCCCCGTGGTCACCTACACCCTGATCGCGCTGAACGTGCTGGTGTACCTGGCGCAGCTGTCCTCGTCGCGGATCGTGTACGACTTCGCGATGGTGGGGGTGCGGTTCGACCCCTACGGCGAGATGCACGGGGTGGCCGACGGTGAGTGGTACCGGCTGATCACCGCGGCCTTCCTGCACTCCCAGCCCGGCGGCGGCTCCTTCGGCGTCACCCACATCCTGTTCAACATGTGGGCGCTGTGGGTGATCGGCCCGCAGCTGGAGCAGGTGCTGGGGCGCTGGCGGTTCACCTCGCTGTACCTGCTGTCGGCGCTCGGCGGCTCGGTGCTGCTGTACCTGGTCGACCCGACCGGCGCCGCGGTGGGCGCCTCCGGGGCGATCTTCGGCCTGTTCGGCGCGTTCTTCGTGATCGCCAAGCGGCTGAACGCCCCGGCCGGGGGCATCGTGTTCCTGCTGGTGCTCAACCTGGTGATCACCTTCACCGTGCCGGGGATCTCCTGGGAGGGGCACATCGGCGGGCTGCTGACCGGCGGGCTGCTGACCGCCGTGTACGCCTACCTTCCGCGCGTCCAGGGGAGCGATCACCAGCGTCGCACCGTGATTCACGCGGTGGCCGTCGCCGCCCTGCTGGCCCTGTTCATCGCGCTGGTCGCGGTCAAGACGTCCGAGCTCACCGGGCTGCTTTCCTTCTGAGCGGCCCGGCGCCCCGGGCACGGTGAAGTCTCCACGGCACGGGTGTGGAAGTCGTGTCCACACCCTGTGGATAACTTTCGTGGATTGGGACGGGCCGAAGATGGGTAAAGATTCAACCCCTTGAATTCGCCGAAACCGGCCGGGGCGTCAACGCCAGCGAGTGGACAAGATGACGCCCAGGATGATGGAGCCGAACCCGATCCCCAGGTTCCAGTTCCCCAGGTCGCTCATCAGCGGCACGTCCGTGGCGGTGCTGGCCGTCACGTAGAAGGTGGCGATCCACACCAGCCCCGCCAGCCACAAAAAGAGCATGGTCGGCACCAGCCAGCGCGGGCTGACGGCGGCCTTCTGCGACCGCTGCGGCGGGGTGTAGACGGCCTTCTTGCGCACTTTCGACTTGGGCACGGTGGCTCGTTCTCCTCACGGCGGACGGCACGCGGCGCGATGGTCCGCGCATGGCTGTTTCGTCGGATAGCGTAGCCGCTGGTGAGCAGCGTACGGCCTGACGGCCGATGGGGCGAGACCCCGGCGGGCGAACGCGCGCAGGCCGCCCTCATCGCAGCCGGCCCATGTGCCCGGTCACGGCCGGAACGCCCCGCGGCGCGGTTGCGGCACAGTGGATCTTTTTCGACACTCGTTTCGGGCCGGCCCCTCCAGCGGGCCGGTGCGCCGCGCAGGCGAAAAGAATCGGTACGGACCTAGCCGGGACGAGTCGAGGACGGAACACTGCGAGTCATCATCCGCGGCCTGGGCGAGCTGTGCATCACCGCCGGGCTGATCCTGCTGCTGTTCGTGACCTACCAGCTGTGGGGCACCGACCGGTACACCCGCCAGCAGCAGGACCGGCTCAACAAGGAGCTGCTGCGGTCCTGGAACGCCCCCGACGAGAAGATCACCACCGAGAAGGTCAAGCTCGGCGGCGGGCTGGCACTGCTGCGCATCCCCCGGCTGGGGAGCAAGTACCGGTATGTGATCGTCGAGGGCGTCGAACCCGAGGACCTGCGCAAGGGCCCCGGCCACTACCCGGGCAGCGCGATGCCCGGCCAGATCGGCAACTTCGTGGTCTCCGGCCACCGCACCACCTACTCGGCCCCCTTCAACCGCATCGACCAGCTGCGCCGCGGCGACCGCATCCTCATCGACACCCGCCGCAAGCAGTACGTCTACAAGGTCACCGGCCACCGCATCGTCAAGCCCACCGCCGTCGAGGTGACCGCGCCCGTGCCGTTCCACCCCGGCCGCAAGCCCACCAAATCGCTGATCACTCTCACCACGTGCCATCCCAAGTACTCCGACGCCAAGCGCCTCATCGTCTTCGGGGAACTGGCCGAGCAGCGTTCCCGCCGGGTCGCGGCCCCGGCCGGGCGGTAACCTCCCATCGGGATAGGAGGTCCCGTGTACGGATGGATCTGGCGGCACCTGCCGGGGCGGGGACCGGTCCGCGCACTGATCGCCGCGGGGCTGGTGGCGGTGGCCGTGCTGCTGCTGTGGTACGTCGTCTTCCCCTGGGCCGAGTCGAAGGTCCGCTTCGATGAGAACACCGTCGAAGGCGGCTCCGTCGGCACTCCCGGCCCGGCCCCGGCCCGGACGGCCGATGAGCGCTGACGGCCCCCGCGTGCTGGTCGTGGACAATCACGACAGCTTCGTGTTCAACATCGTCCAGTACCTGCTGGAACTGGGCGCCGACTGCGTGGTCAAGGACCGCTCGGATGTGACGGTGGACGACGCCGCCGGCGTGCACGGCGTGCTGCTGAGCCCCGGCCCCGGCCATCCCGCCGACACCGGCGTCTGCCTGGAACTGGTGAAGGACGCCGAGCGGCGGCGCCTGCCGCTGCTGGGGGTCTGCCTGGGGCACCAGATCATCGGCCATGTCTACGGGGCCGCGGTCCATCGGGCGCCCGAACTCGTCCACGGCTACACCAGCCCCATCGAGCACGACGGCGAAGGGGTCCTGGCGGGCCTGCCGAGCCCGTTCCAGGCCACCCGCTACCACTCGCTGGCGGTGGACCCGGCCTCCGTCCCCCGCGCCCTGAAGGTCACCGCACGCACCCCCGACGGGGTGGTCATGGGACTGCGCCACCGCGACCGCCCCATCGAGGGCGTGCAGTTCCACCCGGAGTCCGTGCTGTCCGAATGCGGCCACCGCCTGCTGGCCAACTGGCTCGCCACCTGCGCTTTCGTGCCCTGAGGGGCGCGTCCGCCAGGCATTGCGAGGATTTTTCAAAAAAATCGGCCGATGTCTGTAACGACCGGCCCGTGAGAGGCGAATCACTCGATGAGGGCCTCCGCCATTGCCCCCGAGTGGCGGAGGCCCTCCTTCGTTTCCCGGCTCCACCCCCGTAACGGGCGGCGCCCCGGCCTCAGCGAAGAGACCGGGGCGCCGAAAGCCGTCAGGGCCGACCGGCCCTCCGGCGGTGCGGATCAGCCGCCACCGCCACCGCCGCCGCCCGGCGGGCCATGATCGTCGCCGGGATCGCCGCCATCGGGGTTCTGCACCACCAGGATGATCACCGTGGTGCCCGGCAGGACCTCACGCCCCGGCTCCAGGCTCTGCTGGACGACCGTGCCCACCTGCTGGTCGGGCGACCGCTGCGGCACCACCTGCACCTGCACCCGCAGCCCGGCCGCGCGCAGCGTGTTGACCGCGTCGGCCTCGGTCTGGCCCACCACGTTCGGCACCCGGACGTTCTCCGGGCCGGACGAGACGATCATGGTGATCGTGGAGCCCTTGGGGGCCTGCGTTCCGGCGGCCGGCGAGGTCTGGATGACCATGCCCTCCTGGACCTCGGAAGAGGGCGAAGAACGCTGGGTGACCTTGAAACCGCTCGCCTCCAGCACCTGCCGGGCGGCGTCGGCCGGCTGGCCGGTGACGTCCGGGACCGCGACCTGCTCGGGCGGCTCGGGGCCCTTGGAGACCACCAGCGAGACCTCGCTGCCGCGCTCGACGCTCTCCCCGGGGGCCGGATCGGTGCTGATCACACGGCCCCGGCGGACCGTGTCGCTGTACTCCTCCTCCACCGAGCCGACTTTCAGCCCGGCCTCCTCCAGCTCCTCCTCGGCGTCCTGCCGCCGCTCGTTGCGGACATCCGGCACCTCGACCATCTGCACGGACGCCGAAGGGCTGGCGGTCGCCCCGCCCTTGCCGCCGCCGCTGGACAAGGCGTAGCCGATGAGCGCGGCACCACCGATGAACAGCGCCACGACCAGCGCCCAGATGGCTATCTTCTTGCCGTTGCGGCCGGACGGCTCGGGGTCCTCATAATTCACCGGGGGCAGCTCGTAACCGGTGTTCACCGGGTGCTGCATCCGGGTGTGCGGAGGCACCCCGCCGGGGCCCGCCGGGCCGCCGGGGACCGGGCTCATCACCCGGGTGCCCTGCGGGGCGGCCCCGCCCATCACCATGGTGGACGCCGCGGGCGCCGACACCGGCATGCCCTGCAGGGCCCGCTGGATGTCGGCGCGGAACTCCGCCGCGCTCTGGTAGCGGAGGTTGGGGTCCTTGGCCATCGCCTTCATGACGATGTTGTCGCACCACTGCGGGATGGCCGGGTCCAGCTGGGACGGCGGGACCGGCTCCTCCCGGACGTGCTGGTAGGCGATCGCCACGGGGGAGTCCCCGGTGAACGGGGGACGGCCGGTCAGCAGCTCATACAGCACGCAGCCGGTGGAGTACAGGTCGCTGCGGGCGTCCACCCGCTCGCCGCGGGCCTGTTCCGGCGACAGGTACTGGGCGGTACCGATGACCTGCGCGGTCTGCGTCATGGTGGCGGCCGAGTCGGCCATCGCCCGGGCGATGCCGAAGTCCATCACCTTGACCTCGTGATTGCGGGTGAGCATCACGTTGGCCGGTTTGATGTCCCGGTGGATGATCCCGCCGCGATGGCTGTAGTCCAAAGCCCGCAGGATGCCGTCGGTGATCTCCAGCGCCCGTTCGGGAACCAGCCGCCCGCCCTCGCGGAGCAGGTCGCGCAGGGTGTTCCCCTCGACGTACTCCATCACGATGTAGGGGATGGAGGTATCGCCCACCTGGTCTTCGCCGGTGTCGTAGACCGCGATCACCGAAGGGTGGTTCAGCGAGGCCGCCGACTGCGCCTCCCGGCTGAAACGGGCCTGGAAGACCGGGTCGCGAGCCAGGTCGGAACGGAGGGTCTTGACCGCGACGACCCGGTCCAGCCGCAGGTCCTTGGCACGGTAGACCTCGGCCATGCCGCCACGCCCGACCACTGTCTCGAGCTGGTAGCGGCCACCGAGTAGCCGAGGCTGAGTCATGTCGAATGCACTTTCCCTCGTACGTCTACGCCTACTCCGAACCTAGCCCGTCACCCGTCGTCGGCTCCTCCGGCTCCGGCTCCGGTTCCGGTGGCGGCTCCACCGGTGGTGATGGATCGGGTGAGTTGCCACTCTCCGAAGGGGTCGGCGACGGGCCTTGGGGGGTTGGACTGCCTGTTGTCGGAGAAGGCCTGGGCCTCCCCGTAGAGGACGCGCTGGGCGTCGGAGTCGTTGACGCGGTGAAGTTGTTGCCTGGAGGTCTGGGACCGGGCCAGGCGGGCAGGCTCGGCGTGCCCGTTGGCGATGGTACCCGGCTGGGAACCAGTGAGGACGGCTCGGGGACCACCGATGGAACACGATCCCTGGTCTCCTCGATGCCGGCCGACGGGCCCCGTGACAGCGAGCCGGCGGCCACCGCGCCGAGCGCCAGCACCCCGGCGGTCACCGAGGCGATCGCCACCACGGTGCGCCGTTGCACCCTCACCTTCGTGCCCGCGAACGCGACCCGGGATCCCGCGGCGGCGGAGAAGCCCGCCGGGTGCACTCCCGTGAGGGTATCCGCCGTCTCCCCGTCCTCCAACTCCGACCACGTGGCCAGGCCGCCGCTCGGCCGCAGCGCGTCCACGGCGGATCCCCGGACGGTGGCCGGTTCCATGCCGGCCGCCTCGTCCAGCAGGCGGGTGCGCGCCACTTCGGACGTTCCGTCACGGACGTCGCCGTAGCCGTCGTCGAACGCGTCATCGAACGGGTCGCCGAAGCGGTGGGCGGGCAAGGACGCGCCGGAGCCCGCGAGCAGGTCGCGAAACGAGCTTTCCACCGGCTCGCCGGCCTGCAGCGCATCGTGGATCCGGAACGCCTCGTCCGCCACGGCCTGGGCGCTGGGCGGCCGGTCCTCCGGATTCTTGGCCAGCAGGACGCGCACCAGCGTCCGCACCGCCTCCGGGATCTCCTCCGGCAGCTCCGGAGGCGCCTCCCGCACATGCTTGAGGGCGATGGCGACCGGCTGCTCGGCGTCGAAGGGCGGCCGCCCGGTCAGGCATTCGTACGCCACCACCCCCAGGGAGTACAGGTCGGTGGCGAAGGTGATGGGCTGGCCCGAGGCCTGCTCGGGAGAGACGTAGTGAGCGGTGCCCATCACCATGCCGGTCTGGGTGAGGGTGGCGACGTTGAGGCCGCGGGCGATGCCGAAGTCGGTGATCTTCACGACCCCGCTCGGGGTCATCATCAGGTTGCCGGGCTTGACGTCGCGGTGGATGATCCCGGCGCTGTGGGCCACCTGCAGCGCCCGGGCCGCCTGGGCCACCACGTCCAGGGTGGTCTCCACCCCCAGCGCGCCCTGGCGGGCCAGGATCCGCGACAGCGACTCCCCCGACACCAGCTCCATCACCAGGTAGGCCAGGTCGTCGTGCTCGCCGTAGTCGTAGACCTGGGCGATGCCGCTGTGCTGGAGGGCCGCCGCATAGCGGGCCTCGGCGCGGAACCGGGCCCGCGCCTGCTCGTTGCCCACATGTTCCTGGCGCAGCAGCTTGACCGCGACGGGACGGCTGAGCAGCTCGTCGCTGGCCTCCCAGACCTCGCCCATGCCTCCGGTGGCCAGCCGCCGCAGCAGCCGGTACCGGGAGTCCAGGACGAGGTCGGCCGTGGTCACTTGCGGAGAACCTCCCGCATGACGCTGACCGCGATCGGCCCGGCGGCCTGCCCGCCGGAGCCGAGGCCCTGGGTGAACACCGCGAAGGCGTACCGCGGTTCCTGCGCCGGGGCGAAGCCGACGAACCAGCGGTTGTTGTACTCGACGCCGTCGATGTCGGCCGTGCCGGTCTTGCCGGCCACATCGCCCAGGCCCTGGGCGGTGCCGGTGCGGGTCACCTCGCGCATCATGTCGGCCAGCTGGTCGGCGGTGTCCTTGGAGATCGGCCGGGCGTACACCTCCGGCTCGGCCTCCTCGATGACGCTCTGGTCGGCGGCCCGCACCCGCTGCACCAGGTACGGCTTCATGATCTTGCCGCCGTTGGCCGCGGCCGCCGCGATCATCGCCATGTGCAGCGGGGTGGCGCGGTTGTCGCCCTGCCCGATGGAGGCCAGCGCGGTCTTGTCGTCACCGGCGTCGGGGAAGGAGCTCTCCACGGTCGGCATGTCCGGCTCGACCGGGATCTTCTTGCTGAACCCGAACTCCTCGGCCAGCTTCAGCACCCCGTCGGTGCGCAGCCGCTCCACGCCGAGGATCGCGTAGGTGGTGTTGCAGGACTCGGCGAAGGTGAGGATCAGCGGGGCCTGGCCGGAGCCGCCGCAGGCGCCGCCCTCGTGGCTGTTGGGCATCTGGGTCCTGGTGCCGGGCAGCGTGTAGGCCGACGGCGCGGGCACGGTGCTGCTTTTGTTCAGGCCCTGCTCCAGCGCGCCGGCGGCGATCAGCGTCTTGAAGGACGACCCCGGGGAGAAGGTGTCCTCCATCGCGTTGTTGATCAGCGGCTTGAGCCGCCGGTTGCGCTCGTTGACCTGGCCGTCCTTGTTGGGCTTGCCGTCCAGCTCGTTCAGCCGCTCGGCGCCCTTGAGCCCGGTCTGCGGGGCGACCTCGTTGGGGTCGTAGGAGGGGTAGCTGGCCATGACCACGATCGCCCCGGTCTTGACGTCCATCACCACGATCGCGCCGCGCAGGTTCGGGTTGGCCCGGCTGAGCTGCCGGTAGGCCTCGCGCTGGGCGTCGGGGATGATCGTGGTCTCCACGTCGGCGCCGATCGCCGGCCGGCCGATGAACTGGTCGAACCAGCGCTGGTTGGTGATGCGCTTGTCCCGGCCGTCCAGCAGCGAGTGGTAGGCGCGCTCGATCCCCTTGGCGCCCCCGTTGAAGTAGCCGGTGATCGGCGCGAAGACCTCGCCGTCCTTGTAGGTGCGGGCGTAGTTCTCGCTGTCCTCCCGCTTGGAGGAGGAGACCAGCACCTCGCCCCCGGCCAGGATCTTGCCGCGCGGGCGCTTGAAGACGTCCAGGTACTGCCGGTTGTTGAGCGGGTGGGTCTGCAGCTTCTCGGCCTGGCTGCCCTGGATGTAGTTGACCTGCACCATCAGGGCGCCGATCAGCAGCAGGGCGAAGACCGTGACCTGCCGCAGCGGCTTGTCCATGTTCATGCTCGCGAACCCCCGATCGCCGGCAGCGCTCCGTCGGTCATCGGATGCTCACCACCTGGGTGAGGCCCTCGTCCTGGATGGCCTGCGGGGCGGGCTGGCGCGCCTGGTGGCTCATCCGCACCAGGATGCCGATCAGGATCCAGTTGGCCATCAGGGACGAGCCGCCCTGCGCCAGGAAGGGCGTCGTCAGACCGGTGAGCGGAATGAGGCGGGTGACGCCTCCGACGATGACGAACACCTGCAGCGCCAGGACGAACGAGACGCCCCCGGCGAAGAGCTTGAGGAAGGGATCACGGGCCGCGATGGCGGTCTTCATGCCCCGTTGCACGATCAACGCGTACAACAGCAAGATCACCATGAGCCCGGTCAGGCCGAGCTCCTCGCCCATGGAGTCGAAGATGAAGTCGCTGAAGGCCAGCGGGGTGCGCCACGGCTCGCCCTGGCCCAGGCCCTTGCCCAGCACACCGCCCTCGCCCAGCGCGAACAGGCCCTTCATCAGCTGGGCGCTGTCGGCGTACTCGCCGCCCATCCGGATGCAGGCGGTCAGCCCGGAGCCGATGGTGTTGCCGGCCTGGATGTAGGGCTCGGTGCCCGGCGCCACCGAGACGACCTTGTCGCCCACCAGGCAGCCGCCGTCGAAGTAGGGGTCGGGGTTCTGCCAGATGCTCAGCCGCTGGTTGACGTGGCCCAGGAACGGAAGCTGGGTGGCCACCAGCACGCCCAGCGCCAGCATGCCCACGCCGATCAGCACCCACGACAGCCGCTGCGTGGCGATGTAGAGCATCGACACGAACAGCCCGAAGTACAGCAGCGCGGTGCCCAGGTCCTTCTGGATGAACAGCACGCCCAGCCCGAACAGCCAGATCACCATGATCGGGCCCAGGTCCCGGGCGCGCGGCAGCGACAGCGGGCCGATCTTCTTGCCCACCAGCGACAGCGCCTGCCGCTTGTTGACCAGGTACCCGGCGAAGAAGACCACCAGCAGCAGCTTGGCGAACTCGCCCGGCTGCACCGAGAACGGGCCGATGAAGATCCACACCCGGGCGCCGTTGATCTCCGCGCCCAGCCCGGGCACGATCGGCAGCAGCAGCAGGACGATCGCGCAGGCCCCCAGCGTGTACATGTAGCGCTGCAGGATCTTGGAGTCCTTCAAAAACAGCACTGTCAGCGCGAACAGCAGGATGGCCACGAAGGTCCACTGCAGCTGGGTGCCGGCGGAGGCCAGACCCGAGGTGACCACCTTCTTGCCGTCCCGGATGGCGTCCTGGACGTCCTTGCTGGTGGACAGGTCCAGCCGGTAGATCATCGCCAGGCCGAGCCCGTTCAGCGCCACCGCCAGCGGCAGCAGCAGCGGGTCGGCGTACGGGGCGAAGCGGGCCTGGATGTAGTAGGCCGCCCCGGCCAGCACCGCCAGACCGCCGCCATAGCCGACCAGGCCGGCGGGGATCCGGCCGTCCCGGGCCAGGCCGACCTCGGCGAACGCCGCCAAGGTCATGACCATCGCGAAGATCAGCAGCGCCAGGCAGGCGGCCTTGCGCGGCTGATGCTGCACGGGTACCTGGTCGGGGAGCTGCTCGGGGGCTGAGCTCATCTACGGCCGCCTCACTCCGTCACTGGCGTTGTTGCCGCCGGGGCAGTCGTCGATGCCGCTGCCGGCGGCGTCGTCACTACAAGCCCTGCCGCGCCCGTCCAGCTCCTCCAGCTTGGCCAGGGCGGCCTGCCGGTCGCCGAACTCCAGCGTCCCGTCCTGCACCGCCTTGCGGTCGGAGGCCGGCAGTTCGGCCAGCCTGACCTGAGACTCCTTGATCCGGGTCGGCTTGCAGCCGTCCTGGCGGCTGCCCCGCATCACCGCGATCCGGTCCCCGACGGACTCCAGCGAGTACTTGCACACCTGGCTGGCCAGCTTCTTCCAGCCGTCGGCGCCGCTGAGATCGACGTATCCGGGGCTCTTGAGGTTCGACTGCAGCGCCTCCGGCAGGTCCTCCACCCGGATCGGCGGGTTGGGCTGCTGGTGCGCCGGGGCCTTGCTGTTCAGCTTCAGCCCCAGCAGGCTGTTGGGCGACCCCTTGTAGACCACCACCATGCCGTTTTCGGCCTGGGCGTAGAAGCCGTCGTTGCGCATCGAGTACACGGCGAAGGCCGCGCCCCCGCCCACCAGGACCACGAACACGCTGACCATCACGATCAGCCAGGTCCAGCGGCGGCGCGGCGCCCGCGGCGGGGCCATCGGCATCGGCTCCGGCGGGCGTCCCATCGGCTGCGGCTCGCGTCTGGGCGCCGGAGCGGCCTGCGGCGGCGGCATCTCCTCCACCGCCACCGGCGGTTGCGGCCTGGTGTCGCGCAGCTGGGCGGCGCGGCCCGCCGGGGTGTCCGAAGACGGCGGCGCCGGCGGCGGTGGCGAGCCGCCGGCCAGCTCGGCCAGCTCGCTGTGCTGGACGTTGGCCGCGGCGCCGACCGCCTGCGGGCTCTGGTTCGGCGGCGGCGCGCCCGGCGGCAGTTCGATCACATCGGCGACCACGCAGGTGATGTTGTCCGGGCCGCCGCCCCGGTTGGCCAGGTCGATGAGCTGGTGCACCGCCTGCTCGGGGTCCTGGTACTCCGACAGCACCTGGAAGATGGTCTCCGCGGTGACCACTCCCGACAGCCCGTCCGAACACAGCAGATAGCGGTCGCCGACCTTGGCCTCGCGCAGCGACAGATCCGGATCGACCTCGCCGCGGCCGTCCAGCGCCCGCAGCAGCAGCGAGCGCTGCGGGTGGGAGGCGGCCTCGTCCGGGCTGATGCGGCCCTCGTCCACCAGCGACTGCACCAGCGTGTGGTCGTGGGTGATCTGGAAGAGGCTGCCGTCGCGCAGCAGATAGGCGCGCGAGTCGCCGATGTGCACCAAGGCGACCTGAGTGCCCGACCACAGCATCGCCGTCAGCGTGGTGCCCATGCCCTGCAGCGCGGGGTCGGACTCTACGATGCGGTGCAGCTTGTCGTTGGCGGCCTTGACGGTGTGCTCCAGCGCGCCCAGCAGCTCACTGGCCGGCAGGTCGGTGTCGAGCTTGCGCAGCTCGCCGATGGCGGCGGCGCTGGCGATCTCACCGCCGACATGCCCCCCCATGCCGTCGGCGACCGCGAGCAGGTGTGCGCCCGCGTACGCCGAGTCCTCATTGCCCTCGCGCAGCATGCCGACGTCGGAGCGTGCGGCGTATCGGATTCCTATGGTCATGGGCGCAACTCGATGACGGTCTGTCCGATACGGATCGGAACTCCGGGGGGGACGGGCGTGGGCTGATTCACCCTGTTACGACCGAGGTAGGTCCCGTTGGTCGAGCCGAGATCTTCCACGATCCACTGACCGTTCTGCGCGTAAAGCCGGGCGTGCCGGCTCGAAGCGTAGTCGTCGGCGACCACGATCGTGGCGTCATTGGCGCGACCGATGGTGATGGGCACACCGGGCGACAGCTCCATGGTCAGGCCGGCCCGGTCGCCCTGGGTCACCACAAGCCGGCGCGGCCCGGCCGGCTGGGGGGGCCGCCGGGATCCCTCCGGGCGCTGCCGCGGACGGGCCGTGCGCCGGGGAGCCCGGGCACGACCCGCCGCCCGGGCCGCGGCCTTGGAGGAGCCGAACATGTCGGCCCGGATCACGCCGACGGCCGCGATGACGAACAGCCACAGCACCGCGAGGAACGCCAGCTTGATCAACGTGAGGGTGAATTCGGACATCGGAGTGGGGGCTACTCCCTATCGCGGCGGAACACGAGAGTGGTCCGGCCCATCGTGACCCGTGCCCCGTCGACGAGAGTCACCCGCCGGATGGGATTGCCGTTCACGAAAGAGCCGTTCGTCGACCCTAGATCCACCAGGACGACTTCGGGACCCTCTACGCGAATCTCGGCGTGATGACGTGAGACCCCCGGGTCGACCAGGCGAAGATCGCAGTCGGTGCCGCGGCCGAGCAACGTCACCGGCGTGGTGATCTCATAGGTCTGCTGGGTGCTGGGCCCGACGTCCTGCGCGGTGGTGACCAGCAGCCGCGGCCGGCCGGGGAACCCGCCAGTGCGCCCCTGCGGGATGTCGCTGGCCGGCTTGCGGATCTCGCCGCCCTCGACGATGGCCCCCCGAACCACCCCCGAGCGGATCCGGAACAGCCCGGTGGCCAGATCGCCGGCGCTTTCGAACCGCACCTGCACCGGTCCTACGAAGGAGTAGCCCTGCTCCTTGGCGTACTCCCGGGCCAGGTTGGCCAGCTCCTGGCTCAGGCTGTCGGCGTAGACCGCCAGCCGCTGGCTGTCGGCCTGCGAAATCTCGACGACGAAGTCGTTGGGCACCAGTGTGCGCCCGGCCGCCACGATGGCGGCGCGCTCGTCCATCTCCCGCTGTACGGCGCTGGCCACCTCGACCGGCTGCAGCTCCGACTTGAACGCACGAGCGAAGGCACCCTCCACCATGCCCTCAAGACGTCGCTCGAAGCGCTGTAGGACACCCACGGGCACCTCCTTTCTCCACTGGTAGACGATCGTATCCGTGCTCCGGTTCGCAGGAAGTATCCGTGTGGCGAACCAGTGCCCGGACCGTGCTAATCTTTTCGAGCAACCCCGGGCGGGTGGCGGAACGGCAGACGCGCACGGTTCAGGTCCGTGTGTCCGCGAGGACGTGAGGGTTCAAATCCCTCCTCGCCCACTTCGAGCGTAGGGCCAGTGTGGTCGGCGGTGGTACCGCCTTCCCCGCTGGCTCTTCGTCGTGTTGGCCCGGGGGGACGACCCCCCGGACCCCCCGCGTGTGAGGGCTTCGCCCCCACGCCCCCGGTCCGTCGGGGTTCTGTTCTCCCCCCTTGATGTGGAAGGTGCCGCGGGCGGGGGTTTTGTGCCGGATGAAGAGCTGTTTGATGCGGGCTCCTTTCTGATCTTTGTTGGTGATCTTCGGGGGGCTGCTGTCGCCGGGTTTGGGTCTCCCTTGTCGTTGTGAAGAGCCGGGGCTTGGAGCGTTGGGGATCTCTGTTGCCTGGTGGGCTGTGGAGATCCCTGTTGTCTTGTGCGGCTGGTGGGGTGATTCGCTTTGGCGGGGGCGGTTGTTTGCGGGCTGCTCGTTAGTGCTGGTTGGGATGGGGCTTGACGGTGGGTCTCGTTGTGCCTCCTTTTGAAGATGGGGGTGGCGGTCTCAGGTTATGCGTCGCGCCTGGTCGTGGTGGGTGGCTCGAAGGTTTGGAAGCTCTTCCCACTGTCTCGCGAGAAGAAAGCCATGACCAGGGGTCTGGGGGATGTGGATAACCCTTCATGGAGAGGGCTGACCTCTGGGGGAGCGGGTGGCCGGTAGGGGCGTGCGGGGGCGGGAGCGGTGGTGCGGGGCGGCCGGGGCGTGGGTCGGGGCTGATCACGTTGCCTGTGGCCGGCTGGGGGAAGGCGCGTTCTGCTTGCCGCGTCAGGGGGGCGGGGAGCGAAGCGGCTTCCGGCGGTTTGGGGTGGGATGTTCGGGCCGTCTCGGTGATGCGCTCGCCGGATTTCCCGCCGGGGTGGGGATGCGTCGTTCGGCGGGAAAACGGTGCGCTGCCCTGAGCTTGTGGTGTTGGGTGGGTCGGTGAAGATTCGGCGAAGGTGGACGCCTTACGTCGGCAGGTATTTTCTGAAGCTGGTTTTTGTGTGTTGGGTTGGTGCCGCCGGTCGGTGATTCACGGTTCGGGGGCGATGACCGAATAGAACGCCGGCCCGGGCTGTGCTGGTGCAGCGTGTGGGCCGGCGTGCGGATGTTTTTTGGGGTCGAGGGTTACGCGGTCTCCCTGAGGGTCTGTCGGTTTACGGGCTGAGGGCTCGGTGAGGTGGCGGGGCCTGCTCAGGGTCGAGTGACCGTTCACGGGTGGGGTGCGCGGTCACGGGGAGGTCTTTTCCGGCTGCTGTACGGGTTGGCCCTTTTGAACTTTCGGGAGTCGCTGCGTCTGCTCGGAAGCGGCCGCCGGTGCGGACGCATCGCCGGGCAGGTCGGGGGCCGAGGTGGTGAACAGCAGGGCCGGGAGGGGGACGTCGAGGATGCGGCTCAAGGCCAGCAGGTCGTCGGCGTCCAGGGAGCAGGAGGGGTTGGCCGGGTCCAGGTCGGCCGGGGTGCGGGGGCGGCCGGTCAGGGAGCCGAGGGAGGAGGCCACCTGCTCGGGGGACAGGTTGCGGGTCTGGCTCCACCAGGCGACGTTGGCGGCCACGGCCTGGTTCATCGTGCGGGGCGGCAGGCCGGTGGCGGTGAGGGCGGCCGGTGGGCGGCGGAGCGCGTGCTTGCCGCGGCGGGCGGTCAGGCCGGTCAGCGGGAGGACGAGGGCCGCCAGGACGGGCAGCGCCCACGGGTAGGAGGAGGTGTGCGCGGTGAAGGAGATGGGCTCGTCCAGGCCGGTGATCTCGCCGCGGACGGTGTAGCGGCCGAAGGCCGGGGCGCCCACCGAGAAGGGAATGGCGTAGGTGCGCTCCTGGCCGGGGGCCAGCGTGCCCAGGGCCGGGGCGGTGATGGGCTCGGTGGGCTCGGGGCCGCGTCCCACGGTCAGCGACAGCGGCGGGTCGGTGAGGGTGGCGGTGCCCTCGTTGCGGAGGGTGACGCGCAGGGTGCGGTGGGCGGTGCCGCCGAACCACGCCTCGCCCGGGCCGCCGCCGGTGACGGTGACCTTGGTGGCGGTGAGCTTGCGGGAGGAGCCGGCGGCGGTGGCGGTGCGGCGTTCCGCCTCCGACAGGGTCGGCACCCCGCTCACCTTGATGGGGACGGTGCGGGCGGTGCCGCCGGAGACCGGGCGGACGGAGACCACGCACGGGCAGCCGATCGGGGGCTTGCCGACGCTGAGCATGACCGTGGCGGTCCTGCCCTCCTGGACGTAGGTGCTGGCCGAGGAGGCCACGGCGCAGTCCACCGTGCCGCGCAGGCCCTCGTTGCCGCACAGCTCGACCAGCACGTTGCCGGCCGGCCAGCCGACGAGGCGGACGGTCAGCGTCTGGCCCACCTTGACCGTGGTGCGGTCCAGGCGGATGGCCGGCTCGGCGTGGGCCGGGGCGGCCGGCAGGGCCAGCAGCGCCACGGCGGCCAGCGCTCCGGCGCGCCGGGCCCTGCGCAGGAGGGACTTCACCGGGCGTACCCGGAGCGGCGGCGCCGGGCGTACAGGACGGCGGCGAGGAGCAGCAGGACGGCGGTGAGCGGGAGCCATGGGATGTTCCAGATCGAGGACTTGCGGATGATGGGTCGGGCGGCCAGCGGGGCGCCGCTTTGGGCGTCGGTGGGCGACAGCCGGATCGAGGAGGTCAGCCGTCCGGCGGGGAGGATGCCGTCGAGCTCCTCGCTGAAGGTGTAGCTGTTGCCGGGCAGCAGCTCGGGAACTTTGCGCGCGGCCTGCTCGCCCAGCGGCAGCCCGAAGGGACCCTGGGCGCGGATCCTGGCCAGGGCGGTCACCCGGATGTTGCCGGTGTTGCGGACCGTGTAGGTGACCTTCATCCGGCCGCTGCCCACGGGCGGGGCGGAGTACTCGGCGCGCAGGTCGGAGATCTGCAGCGAAGGCGTGATGGGGCCTTTGACACGCAGGTAGATGCGGGCCGCCACGCGCCGGTCGACGTTGACGAGCCGGCCTTTGGCGTCGGTCTCCTGCTGGGTGATCGAGGCGATGACGCCTCCGCCGTGGTCGCCGGGGGTGGCCTGGTGGGGCACGGTGAGCGTGAACGGCACCCGGACGGTCCTGCCGGCCTTGACGCGCTGGACGCCCCGGTCGAACTTGACCCACGTGCCCACGTCGGTCGGCTGCCGGTCGGCGGTCAGCAGGGCGAAGGAGCCGTCGGCGGTGTTGAAGGCGTCGGTGGCGTAGACCCGGAACGTCAGCGTCCGGTCGCTGAGATTGGAGATGGCCACCTCGTCCTTGATCGTCTGTCCGGGCGAGGCGTTGTAGACGAAGTAGTCGCGTCCGCTGGGGCCTTTGGGACCGACGGGACGCACCGCCCAGGTCATCCCGCCGGCCCGGGGGTCGGGGGCCGTGCCCGGGCGGCCCGCCGTCGGGACGGCGGCGGAGACCTCGGCGGGGGCGGCGGCCGATGCGGCCGGGGAGGCGGCGGCGAGGAACGCCGTCAAGGCGAGGCCGGCTGTCAGGGCGGCCGTTTTGGTCATGTGCGGGCTCCGCCGAAGATGCCGGGTGGCGCCGTCCCGGGCGTCCGGGACGGCGCCACGGCCGGGGGTTTCAGGACAGGGTCAGGGTGAGGGTGCCGGTGTAGGTGCCGGTGGCCACACCGGCCGGGATGAGCAGGTCGAGCGCCGCGCCGGCCTCGAAGACACCGCCGCTGCTGCCGCCCTCCGAGGAGGCCAGGGTACGGGCCACGTCCAGGCCCCGGACGGCCGGCCCCGGGGTGACCGTGGCGTTGGAGCCGTCGTTCACCACCGAGGCGGTGGGGGTCCAGCCCATGTTGGCGGCGGGAATGATGTCCCCCTCGGCGGAGGCCAGGTCGCTCATCTGGCCGACCAGGCTCCAGCCGGCGTCGGTGCCGCGGGCGTCGGTGACGGTGGCCTTGTTGAGCCGGCCGGTGGCGTTGCCGCCGGGGGCGGCGTCGCTGAGGGTCACCTCGGTGCCGGCCACCGACAGGGTCAGCGCGCCGGTCCGGGTGACGTTGGCGATGATCACCTGGTCCTTGCTGTCGCCGGCCGGGGGCTGCCCGCCGCCGTTGTCGTCGCCGCCACCGGGGTTGTCGCCGCCGACGAACGTCACCGGGATGGCGGTGTCCTGGCTGCGGTCGGGCAGGCCGTGCGCGGCGAAGGTGAGGATGTAGCACTGGGTGACCAGGCAGTCGACCTGGTTGCCGTCACCGTCGGTGTAGCGGGCCTTGATGCCCGTGAGGGTGATGTCGAAGGTGCCGTCGGCGTTCATCTTGGCCTGGCTGGGGCTGCCGGAGGCGTTCTTGTGCACCCACTTGGTGGCCTGGAAGGCGTTGGCGTTCAGGTACCACTGGTCGCCGTTCTTGGGGCCGAAGGACACGTAGATGCCGAAGCCGTTGTTGGCGTTGGGGTCGAAGCCCGAGCCGACGACGCGGATGTCCTGGCCGTCGGGGTTCAGCTCGCTGGTCGGGGTGACGGTGATCGAGGGGCCGGCCGCGGCGGCGGGGGTGGCCGCCAGGCTGAGCCCGAGCAACCCGGCGCCGGCCACGACGGCGGTGGCGCGGGTGAGCCGCCGGAGGTTGAACTTCATGTGGTTCTCCTTAACGGGGGGTACCGGCATGCGGTCATGCCGGAGTCGGGGGTATGCGGGGCCGCTGCCGGGCGGACGGCCGGTCGTGGCGTCGGCGGGCCGGGAGAGCGGGAGCGGCGGGGCCGTGCCGCCCGCGGTGGGCTCACCGGTCCGCCGGGGTCGGCCGGAGGGTCAGGTCCGGCGGAGCCTGCGCCGGATGATGAGCCGCCGGGCGGTGAGCCCGGCTGCCACCAGCACGGCGGTCGTCAGCCAGAACGGCCAGGGGGATTGGGCGGGCGGTCCGGAGGCGGTCTGCCGGAACGGCTGGACGGCCAGCGGCGTGGCCGCTCCGGCGGCCCCCGCCGCCGGCGCCGCCATGCCCGGGGACGGCAGGGGGGAGGCGCTGGAACCGGTCAGGGCGCCGGCGGAAGGAGAGGCGCTCGACCCGCCGCCCGGCCCGGTGGAGCCGCCGGAACCCGAGCCGCCGGAGCCGGGGTTGTCCGGGTCGGAGCCTCCCGGGTTCGGGGAGTCCGAGCCCTTGAAGGACACCGGGATGAGGGTGTCCTGGCTGCGGTCGGGCACCCCGTGGGCGGCGAAGGTCATCACGTAGCAGCGGGTGCGGGTGCAGTCCACGGCACGGCCGCTGCTGTCGGTGTAGCGGGCCTTCACCGTCAGGCTGACTGAGAACGTTCCAGACGGGCTCATGCGGGCCTGGCCGCTGCCCGCACCGCCCGGGTGCACCCACAGCGCGGCCCCGTAGTTGCCGGAGTTGGTGTAGTAGTCGGCCCGGCGGGGGCCGAACACCACGTACACGCCGAACTTGTTGTTGCGGTTGGGATCGAACCCCGAACCTGAGACCGATATGGTCTGTCCGTTGGGGTCGAGCCCCGTTGATGGGGAAACGCGCAGGGAGGCTGCGGCGGCGGGCTCGGCCAGGGCGAGCAGGCCCGTGCCCGTGACGGCCACCATCGTGGCCGCGGCGAGGGCACGCTGGAGCCGGCCCATGACGATCCTCCTTAGGTAAGCCTCACCTAAATCAGATTAGGCATGCCTAAGCTAAGGTATTGGTCCATCCAACGTAAAGAGGACACGCGACATCAAACGCTACGACGGCTGGATGGACAATGAAAACGTTCGCGACCTCCATCACAGTAGGCGTCTTGGGCCTGAGTGTATGGACAGCGCCACTCGCCAACGCCGACGGCTCCTCGGTCACCGGGCCCCAGGGGCAGACCCTCACGGTCTCCAAGGCCGCCGGCCTGTCCCCCGACGGCGAGAAGATCACCGTGACCGGCCGGGGGTATGACCCGAACAAGGGCATCTACGTGGCCTTCTGCAAGGACAACGGCCCCGACAAGGCCCCCTCGCCGTGCGGCGGCGGCGCCGACACCTCCGGCAGCACCGGCGGCTCGGTGTGGGTGTCGTCCAACCCGCCGCCCTACGGCAAGAGCCTGGTCGTCCCGTACGGGCCGGGCGGCTCGTTCGAGGTCACCATCAACGTATCGCCCAAGATCTCCGACGAGGTGGACTGCACCAAGACCAAGTGCGTGGTGGCCACCCGCGCCGACCACACCCGCAGCGGCGACCGCACCCAGGACGTGCGCATCCCCATCGCCTTCGACGAGGGCGGCCTGCCGGTGCCGCTGATCGCGGGCGGCGCGGCGGCCGTCGCCGTCATCGCGGTCGCGGGCGGGGCGCTGCTGATCCGTCGTCGCTCTCGCGCCGCGGCGGCCGCTCCGGCGGACGGCGGCGCCGGGGGCGACCGGTGAGCCGTGGGCCGCTGCGCGGGAGCGGCGGCCGAAGGAGAGCGCGCGCCGTCGTGGCACTCGCCCTGCTGGCCGGGCTGGGGCTGAGCGGATGCGCGGCGGGCACCGCGCCCGCCGCCGGCGGCGGCCAGGACCCGGCGGCCGGGTGCGGGCCGTCGTCGATGAAGGTCTCCTACGAGCCGGACCCGATCGAGCCTGCGCCCACTCCCAAGCTGCCGGTCACGGTGAAGTCCGCCGACGGCCGCAAGGTCACCGTGCGCAGCGCCGACCGCATCCTGGCGGTCAACATGTACGGCTCGATCGCCGAGATCGTCTTCAGCCTGGGCCTGGGGGACCGGCTGGTCGGCCGGGACGCCTCCACCACCTTCGCCGCCGCCCGCGACCTGCCGCTGGTGACCGTCAACGGGCACGACCTGTCGGCCGAGGCCATCTTGCGGCTGAACCCCACCGTGGTGCTCACCGACGCCGGGATCGGGCCGGCCGAGGTCCTGGACCAGCTGCGCGCCTCGGGCATCCCGGTCGTCCTGATCGGCGACGAGCAGACCCTGCCGGCCGTCGGCGAGCACATCACCGAGGTCGCCGCCGCGCTGGGCGTCCCGGAGGCCGGCCAGAAGCTCAAAAAGCGGGTCGATGAGGAGATCGAGTCGGCCAGAAAGCAGGCCCCGTCCGGCGGTGAGCCGCTGCGGGTGGCGTTCTTGTACCTGCGCGGCACCGCCGGGGTCTACCTGATCGGCGGGCGGGGCGCCGGCTCGGACGCGCTGATCGAGGCGATCGGCGCCGTCGACGCCGGGTCGGCCGCCGGGCTGACCGAGTTCCGGCCGCTGACCAGCGAAGGCATGATCAACGCCGCACCCGATGTGATCTTGGTGCTGACCGCCGGGCTGAAGTCGGTCGGCGGCGTGGACGGCCTGGTCAAGCTGCCCGGCATCGCGCAGACCCCGGCCGGCCGCAACCGCCGGATCGTGGACGCCGACGACGGCACGCTGCTGACCTTCGGCACCCGCACCGGCAAGACCATCAAGGCCCTGGCCGACGCCGTCTACCGGCCCTGTGAGTCGTGATGTCGCGTCCATCGACGATGCCCGGGCCCGCGGAGGGCGCGGACGCCACCGGAGAGCCGGCCGCCAAGCCGTCCGTCCGGGCGGTGGACGGCGCGGGGCCGGCGGGTGCCTTGCAGAACTCGGGGCCGAGAACGCCCGAACGGGCCATGAGCGGGGTTTCAGGCGGCCCGGTCGCGGACGCGTCCGGCCGGGCCGTGGGGGGTGAGGTCGTGAACGGCGTGGAGCCGGGACGTCTTTCGAAGGGAACGGTCGCGCCCGCGGCCGGGCCGGCGACGGAAAAGGGCGGGCGGGCGCAGCAGGCGCAGGTCGCCGCGGCCAAGGGGGGCGTGCTGCGCGGCGGGCTGCTGATCGCCGGGCTGGCGGTCGCGCTCGGCGCGATGATCGTCGTGGCGGCGAGCCTGGGGCAGGTCAACATTCCGCCGGCAGAGGTGCTGGGGTCCATCGCGCACCGGCTCGGGCTGGACATCGGGCCGCTGCCGTCCGGGCCGCAGGCCGAGAACGCGCTGTGGGTGGTGCGCTTTCCGCGCGTTGCGCTGGCCGCGGTCACCGGGGCGGCACTGGCCTGCTCGGGCGCGGTGATGCAGGGGGTGTTCGGCAACCCGCTGGCCGAGCCCGGCGTCATCGGGGTCTCCTGGGGCGCGGCGGTGGGCGCGGCCACGGTGATCGTGTTCGGCCTGAACGCGCTGGGCAACTGGACGGTCGTGCTGGCCGCCTTCGCGGCCGGGATGCTCACCACGCTGCTGGTCTATGCGATGTCCCGGCAGGGGGGACGGACCGAGGTGGTCACCTTGCTGCTCACCGGCATCGCGGTGAACGCCATCGCCACCGCGGCGCTGGGCCTGCTGATGTTCATCTCCAGCAGCGACGCGCTGCGCTCCATCACCTCCTGGCAGCTGGGCAGCCTGGCCTCGGCGACCTGGCCGGCGGTGGCGACCGTGGCGCCGTGCGCGCTGGCCGGGATCGCCGTCTCCTGCGCCTGCGCCCGCAGCCTGGATGTGCTGGCGCTCGGCGAGCGGGTGGCCCGGCAGCTGGGCGTGGACGTGGAGCGGCTGCGCTTCACCGGCATCGTGATCATCGCGTTGACCACCTCGGCGGCGGTGGCCTTCAGCGGGATCATCGCCTTCGTCGGGCTGGTGGTGCCGCACCTGATCCGGATGGCGATCGGCCCGGGGCACCGCACGCTGATCCCGGCCAGCGCGCTGGGCGGGGCGGTGCTGGTGGTCACCGCCGACCTGGTCGCCCGCACCTCCATCCCCTACCAGGAGCTGCCGCTGGGGGTGCTGACCTCGCTGGTGGGCGGCCCGTTCTTCTTCTGGCTGCTCCGCCGCACCCGCAGCAAGTCGGGAGGCTGGGGATGATCGCGCTGCGCCGTCGGCCGCGGCTGCCCGAGCCCGCCGCACCGGGCACGGTGGCGCTGTCCGCTCGCGGCCTGGCCGTCCGCAGGGAGGGCCGCACCGTGCTGTCGGGGATCGACCTGGAGGTCCGCCACGGCGAGATGCTGCTGCTGGTGGGCCCCAACGGGGCGGGCAAGTCCACCCTGCTGGGAGCATTGTGCGGGGACATCCGGCCCGCCGAGGGCCGGGTGACGATCGCGGGCCGTCCGCTGGAGTCGTGGACGGCGCGCGAGCTGGCCATGCGCCGGGCCATGCTGCCCCAGCACCATGCGGTGGCGTTCTCCTTCACGGTGGCCGACATCGTCCGGATGGGCCGCTCGCCGTGGGTCGGCACCCCGCTGGAGGAGGAGGACGAAGAGGCCGTGCAGCAGGCCATGCGCGAGGCCGACATCGACGCCTTCGCCGACCGGCCCTTCACCGCGCTGTCGGGCGGCGAGCAGGCGAGGGCGGCGCTGGCGCGGGTGCTCGCCCAGCGCACCGCGACGCTGCTGCTGGACGAGCCGACCGCCGCCTTGGACATCAGGCACCAGGAGCTGGTGTTCACGGTGCTGACCGCCCAGGCCGCCGCCGGCCGGGCGGTCGTGGCGGTGGTGCACGACCTGGACCTGGCCGCCACCTACGCCGACCGGGTCGCGGTGCTGTCGGGCGGCGCCGTGGTGGCCTGCGGGCCGCCGGCACAGGTCCTCACCGCGCCGCTGCTCAGCGAGGTCTACCGGCACCGCATCGAGGTGCTGCCGCATCCCCGCACGGCCCGTCCGGTCATCCTCCCCGAGCGATGACGAGCGGGCCGCCGGATGAAACCCCAGGAAGGAATGAGGACGTGGAGCAGGAACCGTTCACCCCGGACGTGGTCGAGGCGATCGCCCGGCACATGAACGACGACCACGCCGAGGACTCGGTGCTGATCGTGCGGGCGCTGGGCGGGCAGCCCGAGGCCACCGCCGCGGTGCTGACCGGTCTGGACGCCGACGGCGTGGACTTCTCGGTGGAGGTGGAGGGGCGGACCGTCCCGGTGCGCATCCCCTGGAGCAGGCGGCTGACCGAACGCTCCCAGGTGCGGGTCGAGGTGGTGCGGATGTACGACGAGGCGCGCAAGGCGCTGGGGCTGCCCCCGCGGGAGCAGAACCGTTCGCACTGAGACCTTTTCGGTGCGCCGTCTCCGCAGGTCGCGTGCGGGCCCCGGCAGGGCCCGCTCCCGGCGTCGGAGACCGCGCGTTTGAGGGGGCACAGCGTCCGTCGCCGGCGAGCCGGGACGGGGGCGCCCGCCAGGGTCCTCGTCCCGGCCGGCTGGAGATCTTCCGGAGGAGGGGGCCGGGTCTTCCCGCCGGGAACGGCCCCTCTACCGTTGCCGGGGGCGCCGTAACCCGGTCGCGGTCGTCGTTTCTTCAGCGTCCGGCCGGTCCGCATCGCCGGATCGGCGGGCGATTCGGACAGAAAGTTCCGATAAAAATGATCAGACCTCTTCCGTAGATCCTTAGGCAAGGCTAACCTAAACTCGCTTGATCTGCGGTTTCTAAGGGAGGGGCCAGTGGGCGAAGCGCGCCCGGAGAGCACTTTGGAACGTTTCTCGATCCGGTTGCGGGCGGCCACCCGCACCGATCACAGTGACAACGAGCACTCGGCCTACATGAGCGCTCTGCTGGACGGCCGGCTGGCCCGCGAGCAGTACGCCGCCCTGGTCGGGCAGCTCTACTTCGTCTACGACCTGCTGGAGCAGGCCGCCGACCGGATGCGACGGGACGCGGTGGCCGCCTCGTTCGACCTTCCCGGGCTGCGCCGCCGTGAGGCCCTGAAAGCCGACCTGGAGTTCTACTACGGGCCGGACTGGGCCGAACGCGTGCAGGCCAACGACGCCACCCGCCGCTACTGCGACCGGCTGCGCGAGGTGTGCTTCGACTGGCCCGGCGGGTTCGTGGCCCACCACTACACCCGCTACCTGGGCGACCTGTCCGGCGGGCAGGCCATCGCCACTCTCGTGACGCGGACCTACGGCCTCAGCGACGACGACGGCGTGCGCTTCTACCGTTTCGCGGAAAAGCCCAAGCACCTCAAGGACCGCTACCGGCAGCTCCTGGACGAGGCGCCCTGGGACGAGCCCGAGCGGGCGCGGATCATCGAGGAGGTCAAGGTCGCCTACCGGCTGAACGCCGAGCTGACCGCCCGCCTCGCCCACGACCTGCGCATCGACCCCGCCGCCTGAGGAGGGGCGGGCCCACCGGCGGGTTTCAACGAAGACGGGGCATGGAAAACAGCACCTCATCGGGCCGAGATTTCACGCTGGGTGCCTGACCGATCGCCTCACGTGCGGGCGCCCACGGTTGCCGAGTGAGGCCGTCATGCATGTGCTCCGTCTGTGTCCGGTGTTCGAGCCCCCGGCCACCGCCCTGCTGGGGCGCGGCGCGCGCTTTGCTCCGATCGGCGGCATGCACAGCCACACCGCGCAGCTCACCCGGGCCCTGGACGAACTGGGCGTCCGGCAGACCGTGGTCACCACCCGTCCCCCGACCGCGCCGGCGGTCGCCAGGCTGGGACGGCACTGCCGGGTGGTGCGGCTGGGGGCGTCGGGACCGCTGTCCCGCCACTGCTACGGCCCGGCGGCCTGGCGGCGGGCCCCGACCCTGGTGCGGGGCGTGGACCTGGTCCACGCGCACCTGGGCGAGGACCCGGTCGTCATGCCGCTGGCCCTGCGCACCGCGGCGTGCGCCGGGGCGCCGCTGGTGGTGACCGTTCACCACAGCCTGCAGCACACGCTGCGGGTGAGCGGGCCCCGGTCGCTGCTGCTGAAAACCGTCGGCGGAGCGCTGGAGCGGCGCCTGCTGGAACACGCGGACGCGGTGATCACGCTGACCGAGCGGCTGCGCGACCTGCTGCCCGGCGACGCCGTTCACGTCATCCCCTCCGGGCTCGGTCCCGAGTTCACCGCGCGATCGCCGGCGCGGACATGGCGGATGCCGGACGGCGATGCGGTGCGTCCCAGGCTCGGCTATGTGGGCAGGCTGCAGGCCCACAAGAGCGTCGACGTCCTGCTGCGGGCCTTCGCGCTGCTGGGCGGCGACGGCGGGCGCCTGCTCATCGTCGGGGACGGGCCGCAGCGGCCCCGGCTGCGGCGGCTGGCCGGCCGGCTGGGGATCGCCGAACGCGTCACCTTCTTGGGCGCCCTGTCCCACGACCAGATCCCGGCCGTCCTGCGCACGCTGGATGCGGTGGTGCTGCCGTCCCGCTGTGAAGAGTTCGGCTCGATCCTGCCGGAGGCCATGCACTGCGGCGTCCCCGTGGTGGCCACCCAGGTCGGCGGCATCCCCGAGCTGATCGAGCACGGCCGCAGCGGGCTGCTGGTGCCGCCCGGCTCCCCGGCCCGCCTGGCGGACGCGCTGCGCCGGCTGCTGGGCGATCCCGGGCTGGCCGCCGCCATGGCCGGCCGCGCCCGCCGCCGGGTCCGCGGCCACACCTGGGACCGCCTGGCCCGGCGCGTGCTGAAGGTCTACCAGTCGGTCCTCACGACTCCGGCGCCACAGCCCTTGCCCGCGTCCAAAGTCGTTCCGATCAAATGACGGCACGCCTCCCGAAAAGGACCGGCCGCTATGCCGGTGGGCTCAAGGCGCTGTCGACGATCTCGCGCAAGGCGGCGCAGTGGGAGGCGAAGGCGGAGCGTCCGGCGGGGGTGAGGGAGAGCCAGGTGCGGGGGCGCTTGCCCACATATCCCTTGGTGACCTTGACGTAGCCGGCCTTCTCCAGGGTGGAGACCTGCTTGGACAGCGCCGAGTCGGTGATCTCGACGGTGTCGCGGACGAAGGCGAACTCGGCCCGGTCCGCGGCGGCCAGCGTCGCCATGACCGCAAAGCGCACGGGCGCGTGGATGACCTCGTCGAGCCGGTGCCGGGGGTGGTTCATCGCCGTCCCTCCAGACGGGCGCCGAGGAAGGCGGGCAGGGAGACCACCACCGCACCGGGCAGCCACCACAGGAGCTCGCCCTCGAACCAGAGGACGCCGGGCATCAGCACGGCGGCGTAGAGAACCGCCCAGCTGGCGATGATCATCGCGTGCCGGCGGGCGAACCCGTGCCGGCTCACCGGCTGGCGGACGGCGTAGGCCGACAGTGCGGCGACGACCGCGCCCCACACCGCGACCGACGCGGCGACCCCGCGCGGGCCCAGCCCGAGCAGAAGGGTCGCCACGAAGGCCCCGGCGCCGTAGATCTGCAGGTAGCGGACGTACCAGCGGGAGCGGCGGCGCACCCGGCGCTGCAGTGTCTCGGCCCGGGTGAGCGCGGCGCCGGCGGCCTCGGCGTCGATGTTCGGCATGACCATCCCCTTGCTCTTCGGCGACTATGTGATTCTAAGAAAGTACTTTCCAAAGTGGCAAGTACTTTCCGTGCAATGTCACGCCCGGCGCCGCCACTGCATTCGCTGAATTGTTTGACCAGGTCATTACTCTCAAGCAGCAGCCCAATGGCCGGGCGGGTCCACCCGGCCACAGGCGGGGGACCGGTCGGGGTTCATGCGGGGGCCGCTGCACAGAGCCCTGGTGCGACGGCGGCCGGAAGCCGGTTTGGGCTGGTTGGCATGGCGGAACCGGGCTCTGGAATCATGGCCGACGCTCGGGCGAGACATGATCGGCCCGGCTCGGAAGGAGAGACAGTGGACGTAGAACGGACGGCGCTGCCCGGCATCGGGCTGCAGCATGTGTTCACCACCCGCCGGGGGCGGCAGATCGGGGTGGTCTCACACCGCAATGGACAGCGGGACCTGGCCGTCTACGACAAAGAAGATCCCGACACCTGCGTGGTGATGGTGAAACTGACTCCAGAGGAGGCGAACGTGCTGGCGGAACTGCTGGGGACCGAGCGGGTGGTGGAGCGGCTGGCCGAGCTGCACCGGCAAGTGGAAGGGCTGGTCACAGAGCAGATACCGATAACAGCGGGCTCCCCCTACGACGGCCGCACCCTCGGCTCCACTCAGGCCCGCAGCCGGACCGGCGCCTCCATCGTGGCGGTGGTCCGGGACGCCCAGGTGATCGTCAGCCCACGCCCCGACTTCGTGTTCGCCGCCGGTGACAAGGTCGTCGTCGTCGGCACCGGAGAGGGTACGGCTGCGGTGGCCCGTATCTTCTCGGACGGGTGATCGATGCATTCGGTCGCCGTCCAACTCATAGAACTCGGTGCGATCATCCTGGCGCTGGGGCTGCTCGGCTCCATCGCCGTGCGTTTCTCCATCTCGGCCATCCCGCTGTACCTGATCGCGGGCCTGGCGTTCGGGTCCGGCGGGATCCTGCCGCTGACCGACAGCGAAGAGTTCGTCTCGCTGGGCGCCGAGGTCGGAGTCATCCTGCTGCTGTTCACCCTGGGGCTGGAGTACTCGGCCGACGAACTGGTCGGCACACTGCGCACCTCCGCCCCGGTGGGCCTGGCGGACCTGGTGCTCAACGCCGCCCCCGGCGTGATCGTGGCGCTGCTGATGGGCTGGGGCCCGGTGGCGGCGCTCGCGCTCGGCGGCGTCACCTACGTGACCTCCTCGGGCATCACCGCCAAGGTCATGGGAGACCTGGGCTGGCTCGGTAACCGCGAAACCCCCGCGGTGCTGTCGGTGCTGGTCTTCGAAGACCTGACGATGGCGGTCTACCTGCCCATCCTGACCACCGTGCTGGTCGGGGCCGGGCTGGCCGCCGGGGCCCAGAGCCTGGCCATCGCGGCGGTGACGGTGGCGGTGATCCTGTTCATCGCCCTGCGGTACGGGACGGCGGTGGAACGCTTCGTCGCCAGCCCCAACGACGAGGTGCTGCTGCTGAAGGTGCTGGGGCTGACCGTGCTGGTCGCCGGGCTGGCCCAGCAGCTGCAGGTGTCGGCCGCGGTCGGCGCCTTCCTGGTGGGCATCGCCCTGTCGGGGCCGCTGGCGCACACCGCCCGCGAGATCATCACCCCGCTCAAGGACCTGTTCGCGGCGGTGTTCTTCGTCTTCTTCGGCCTGCACACCGACCCGGCCACCCTGCCCCCCGTGCTGGGCGTCGCGGCACTGCTGGCCGTGCTGGGCATCGCCACCAAGCTCGGGACGGGCTGGCTGGCGGCCCGCCGCGCCGGGGTCGGCCTGAAGGGCCGGCTGCGCGCCGGCGTCTCGCTGGCTCCGCGCGGCGAGTTCAACATCGTCATCGCCGGCCTGGCCGTCTCCGGCGGGGTCGATCCGCGGCTGGGCGCGCTGGCCGCGGCCTACGTGCTGATCCTGGCCATCGCCAGCCCGCTGCTGGCCCGGTTGGCCGAGCCGCTGGCCCGCAAGATCGAAGGCCGCGGCAAGCCGCAGGCGCAGATCGACGAGGACCTCCCGCCGGAGATCCCCGTCCCGGCCCCCGCCCTCGACGATGCGGCCGGGAAGGCCGCCTGCGGCACCGAAAGCGGCGACGAGGAACCCCGGGACGACGTCAAGGAGGCCAAAGAGGTCACCTGAGGCCCCGCCGCCCCGGCGGAGAACCAGCCGTCCGACGTCGTCCAAGTGACCCTTCCGAGGTTGCCGGGCATCGGCCCGCACCCCCTTTCCGGGAGGCCGGGGGTGCGGGCCGATGCCGGTTGAGGTCCGGGCGGCCTCCGGCGAAGGGAGGCCGCATGCGTTCGCGCCCTGCGGAGGGCGGTTTCTTTGGGCGTTCCCGTTGTGGGGAGCATCGCTCACCGGGATGCTCCGGGCGGCGCGGGTCAGCGCCTTTGGGAGGTGAGCCGTTTCTCCACGGCCGCCAGGCGGCGCTCCAGCTCGGTGATCCGGTCGACGATCGGAGGGTCCTGCAGGAGCTGGGCGAGCTGGTCGGCCTCGTCGCGGTCCAGCTCGATGGTGTGCCGCGGGGAGTCCGGGTCCTCCCCGTTGTAGATCATGAGCGTGCGGTGGCCCTCATGGTCGATGAGCACACCGAGCCGGTGCCCACGGCGGGTCTCGTAGTGGTGCACCGTGCCGGTGCCGGGAATCGTGTGCATGGTCTCGGCTCCGATCAAGTGGGAGAGGTAGGGGCGGGGTCGGGATCGCCGTACTCGCCGTACCAGTGGGCGAGCCGGCCCTTGCGGCCGACGGCGCGCAACCGCCGTTCGGTGGCTTCACGAGTGGCGCTTGTGGTCACGATGAGCAGCTCATCTCCTTCCAGTAGCGGGGTGGTGTCGGTGGGCACGAGGGTGCCGCCGTCCCGGACGATCAAAGTGATCGCCGAGGGGGCGGGCAGCCGCAGCTCGGCGATCTCCACGCCGTGCAGCCGGGACCCCTTCGGGACGGTCACGGTCAGCAGCTCGGCGCCCAGCAGGTCCAGCGGGGCCGCCTCCACCTGCAGCTCGCGGGCCTGATCGGCGCGGGTCACCCCCAGGTGCCGGGCCATCGCCGGCAGGGTCGGCCCCTGGACCAGGGTGAACACCACGACCAGCACGAACACGATGTTCAGCAGCTCGCGGCTGCCCGGCACGTCCGCCACGATCGGGAAGATCGTCAGCACGATGGGGACCGCCCCGCGCAGCCCCGCCCAGGAGATGAACGCCTGCTCGCGCCAGGGCACCTTGAGCGGGATCAGGCAGACCGCCACCGAGATCGGGCGGGCCACAAGCAGCAGCACCGACCCGACCACCAGCGCCGGCAGCAGCGCTCCGGGCAGCTCGCTGGGATCGACCAGCAGGCCCAGCAAGATGAACAGGCCGATCTGGGCGAGCCAGGCGGCCCCCTCGGCGAAGGAGCGGATCGCCGCCCGGTGCGGCAGCACCGCGTTGCCCAGCACGATCCCGCACAGGTAGGCGGCCATGAAGCCGCTGGCGCCCGCGACACCGGCGGCGGCGAACGCCACGATGCCCACCCCCGCGGTGGCCAGCGGGTACAGGCCGGAGGCCGGCAGCGCCACCTGCCGCAGCGCGGTGGTGCCCGCCCAGCCGGCCAGCAGCCCGATGACCATTCCGGCGACGAGCTGGTAGGTCACCTGGGCGAGGACGCCGGGCGGGGACGGCAGCGCACCGGTGGTGCTGAAGACCGTCACCAGGATCACCGTGGGGGCGTCGTTGAAGCCGGACTCGGCCTCCACGATTCCCGACAGCCGCCGGGGCAGCGGCAGCGACCGCAGCACCGCGAACACCGCGGCCGCGTCCGTGGAGGAGACGACCGCGCCCAGCAGCAGCGCCAGCCGCCACTCCATGCCCAGCAGCAGGTGCGCTCCGGCGGCGGTGACCAGGACGCTCACCGCCACTCCCACGGTGGCCAGCACCCCCGAGGGGGTGAGCAGTCCGCGCAGATCCGACCAGCGGGTGGTCAGACCGCCCTCGACCAGGATCACCGCGAGCGCCAGCGTGCACAGCGTCTGCGCCAGCTGGACGTCGTCGAACTGGACGCCCAGCACGTCCTCCCCCAGCAGCACGCCCAGCGCCAGGAACAGCAGCAGGCTCGGCAGCCCGATGCGCGCGGCGGCGCGCGCCGCGGCCAAGCTGACCAGCAGCACCACCCCGCCGGCCAGCAACACTTGGTAGAGCTGCTGCAGAGTCACGCCCGTGCGGCTACCACTGGCACAGGGGGAACGAGGGCGGGGTCGCGCGCTTGTGATCGTGCTTTTTCAGGCGTGCCTCCCGGTGCTCCGTCCGCCGCGTTCGTCGGCTCGATCCCCAGTCTGACCAGGTGGGAGGCGATTCGGGATGGGGGCGGGCCCCCATTTGGCAGGGCGTTGATCATGTACTTGAACAGCATGCGGACACCCATGCCCTGACGACTGCCGATGCATGAGAGCCGCGCGCCCGCCCGAGGCGGAAAGATCTCGCCGAGCCGTCATCCGGGAGGGGCCTGTGCCCTGGGACGGCCGGTGACCGTCCCGGGGCACGGCATCTTCCCCGACTGCCGGGCACCATAGGCAACCTGCGGAAACGGT
>Ga0207864_1000984_pt1 | contig 34370 bp, 33 predicted proteins | sample HigsolmetaAR202D_FD_184834 | JGI IMG/M metagenome (GOLD analysis project Ga0207864, IMG submission 184834) | Ionic liquid and high solid enriched microbial communities from the Joint BioEnergy Institute, USA - AR20-2-D (SPAdes) (version 2) ... | reverse complement strand
TGTGCGAGCACGTCGGAGGCAAACACCGTCGGATTCGCGTGCTGCGGAGGCTACAGGGCCAGGAGCGGCTGCGGATCCTGCTGCACGAGCTGCTGCATGCGGCCTTGTGGGACCTGTCCGAGGAGACGGTGGATACCGTCTCTACGGACTTGGCGGAGATTCTGTATCAGAAGCTGGGCTACCGGTCCCCGGAGGATCCTTCCGATCCAGTGTAGCCTTCCTGCGCGCCTTTTCTAGCCGTTTCCGCGCCCTTTTTGCGTCGGCGATCTGGCTACTCAGGTAGATATTCAGCGTGTCGAGTTTGGCGTGCCCCATCAGAATCTGGGCATCCCGTGGCCCGACGGTGGTAGCAAACTCGTCGGCGGCCGAGTGCCGCAGCTGGCCAGGAGTCCATACCGGCAGTTCAATCCCCTGCTTGGCGGCCCGCTCCACCGCTCGGCGAATCGCCTTGCAATAGCTCTCGGGGCTGAGCCGGGAGCCCCGCCGGGATCGCGTGAAGACGTAGCCGGTCTGGCGGGCCTGCTTCTCGCGGACGATGTAGCCGTGGAACTCGGGCGGGATGACGACCGCCCGCACCTTCTTCTTGCGTGCGGTCTTGTGCTTCGCGGGGACCCATACGAAATCGTTGCCGTCCCGGCGGATGTCCTCAAGTTTCATGTTCAACACTTCCGATGGGCGCATACCGCAGTCGCGCTGCAGCTGGGCCATGGTTCGCCAGGGGTCTTCCATGAACCGCACGGTCTGCTGGTACACCTGGTCCGCGACCGGCAGCTTGGACTCGCTTTCCATCCCTTTGACCTGGGGCACCGTGATCGCCTCGAACGCCGGCAGCAGGGCGGGGTCGATGACCTCGCGGACGCTCCACCAGCGGAGCATGCGGCGGACGCCGTTGAGGTAGCCGCGGGCGGTACCGTGTTTGAGTTTCTGGGCCAGGTGCCTGGCGAACTCCTCCAGCAGGAGCGGCCGGAATTGTTGGATCGGGGCCTGCCCGCAGTACTCCACCAGCCAGCGGGCGGCGGAGCGGGTGACGGACAGGGTGTTCTGGAGGGACGGCTCGCTGGCGCAGTGATTCAGATAGGGTTGGATCAGCTGGAAGACGAAGCGGGGCTTCACCGGGGACCCCCACTTCCGGCGTTGCTCCAGGAGGGCGGCCTTCCGCCGGAGCTCCGGGTGGTCCTGAAAAATTTTTGCGAGCAACTCGTGGAACCTGGCGTGGCTTTCTGGTGTCCCGTACTTGCCCAGGTAGTAAGTGACTCCTCGCCACTTCACCCGCGCCTGACCACTCGCGTGGGGGGTGTTGGGATAGCGGGGTAGTTGGTAGCGTCGTTTCGAACGCTTTGGAGGGGTGGTTCCCATCGGGGGTACTCCTGTTCAGCGGGGAGAGGGGTTAACTACTTCCTGTAGAACTACTTAGGAATTACTATTGTTTTGGGCTGGGTCCTGTCTATATTGGCCTCAGTTCAGGCGTATTGACACCAGAAGGCTGGAAGCGGCCAACCGATTGGCCGACGATGCCTTCGGCAGCCTGACGGCCGAACCAGGGTGGTTCGGACCGCCATTCTTTTTCTCTCCAACTGCGCATAGGTGCGCAAGGGAGCCCTGCGATGCGTAACACCATCATCGCCATTAACACCACCGTTCGCTTTGCCGTCATCAACCGCGGCGTAGTGGTGGCCGGCGACGTGATGGGCATCGTAGTGCGCTCTCTCATGCTGCGCCATCTCCGCGCCCTGCCCAAACGCCAGCGCCATCGCTGCACGCCTAAACGTGCCCAAGCGGCACCGTGGCGAGCTACCTGGGCCGCGGCACTGCCCTCGTATTCGGGCAGTTCGCAGCGGCCTTCGTCGGTGGCCCTAGCGTGTCCCAGCGGATCCTTCTGAGCGCGTCTCACTTCATCGCGAACCAGAAATCCCGCTGACGACGGCGCCGCGCTGCGACCGGTTGTGCGCTCCCGATTTGGGTCCGCGCAGTCTCCCCGGTTGCCTGCACTGCTTTCCCCCCAGTGCCGCGCGTAGGGTGCTCGTTCGTCTTCGGGCATTTGGAGAGAATCATGACCCAGGTTTTGGACGAACAGCGGAATCAGGAAAAGTTCGAGCTCCGGGCTCTTGTCTTGCGTGCTCAGGAAGGTGACCGCGAAGCGTTTGGCGAATTGGCCCAGCGATTCGAACGGGCGGTGTACCTCACGGCCTTGCGGCGGTTGAACAACGACGCGGAAGCTCAGGAGTTGACCCAAGAAGTGTTGATCCAGGCGTTGCGCAAGCTGCCGCAGTTGCGTGAGCCCGATTGCTTCGCAAGCTGGCTGAAGTCGATGACGGTGCGGATGGCGATCAACCGCGCGGTCCGCAGCGGCCCCATGGTCTCGGCCGAGCCCGAGGCCCTGGAAGCCACCTGTGTCGACTCGCAGACGCCGCTGGCCGACGCGCTGGCTCAAGAACGGGCCAAACAAGTGCAGGCCGGCTTGAGCCGGTTGCGGGCGTTGGACCGCGACACGCTGGTGGCGTTCTACGTGCGTGGCCAATCGCTGATCGAAATGAGCGACGAGTTCGACTCGCCGGTCGGCACGATCAAGCGACGGCTGCATGTCGCCCGGAAGCGGTTGGCAAAGGAACTGGAACAGTTGGCCATCTGAGCCGGTTTCTCGCCGCTGCGTGTGCCGGGTGGGCAAGCGCAGGCCGCGGCAGGCCAAAGGTTCGCCCCGACTACCTGAGGCCCCACGCAGCTCTATGATCATCTTCGCCCCATTCAAGCGGCCGCAGGGGGCGCGAGGCCCGGAGTGACCAGCGACGAAATGTCCCCGGTCTGCCTGCCGGGCCAAGGCGGCGGGCCGGGGGTTCGTTGTTGCGCTGCGGTGAAAATGGATGCGGCAGGTGGGTCGGCCGCTTAAACGCTGCCGCGCTGGGCGGCTTCGAGCACGTCTTTCAGCCGCCAGATCCGCTGGGCCTGGCTCCGATCGGGGTTCAGCACCGCGAAATCAATTTCCTGCGTCGAGCAGGCTTCCAAGATCGATTGCAGCACGGCCCGATCGGGCTGATACACATGCCAGGCTTCACCCAGCTCGGCCTCGCCGCGGTATCGCTCGGCCGACTCGCGATCGACGAATAGGGCCAAGGCCACTTCGCCTGATGCCAGCCGCCACACGGCAAACTCGGCCTGCTGCTCCGCCTTGGTGTACAGCAAGAAGGGTTCCAGGTCGTGCACCGGGCTGGTTTCCATCGGCGGCCTTCTTGAGGTTGGCGTACGGCAGGCGGGGTTTGGTCGTCAGGCTGACCGCGGTTACTGCATCCGCGCGGCAGCCATTACTTTCGGCCTTTGATTCTTGTGGACCGCCGCAACCAGTTGCCGCAAGCGGTCGCGATCGAGCTGGCTTTCGCGGCCCGCACGGCATGCCGCACCACGCACGGCGACCAGCCACGGCTGGAGCGGCAATAGCGTTTCGATCTCGGGCAGCGTGAGCGATCCGGCCAGCGCGACTGGCATGGCTACTTGCCGCGTCGCCATCAGAAAGCGCTGCACGCGACCGAGGCTCCAGTGCGTCAGCAGCTTGCCCGCCTGCTTGTCGAATGTATCTACCAGCACTGCGGCTGCACGGCAGCGCACGGCGAGCGCGAGGATGTCTTCTTCCGGCGGCGAGGCGGCCCTTGGAGCGTCGGCATAGACCACGGCCACCGGGGCCACGCCCGCAGGCAGCGATTCCGCCCAAGCTGTCCAGCGCCTGGCCCAATCCCGATGGCCGACACACTGCGACAGCCCCAGCTTGGCGTACCGCACACCCTCAGGCAGACAAACGGCGGGCGAATCACTTGCCCACGCAACCAGTTCGCCCAGCGCTACGCTGAGCGGGACACGGCCAGCCGCCAAAGCGGCAATCTCGGCGATGGTCGCCTGATCGGCCGCGCCCAGCGCCCCCCGGGCGGGCTCCTTCACATCCAGCACGTCAACGCCCGCTTCGATCGCCAGCCGGGCTTCGTCGACGCTGCGCACGCTTACCAGCAAACCAGTCATGGCTGGGCACCTTCGCGGTCGGCCGAGGTCTGTTCTGCGGCGTCCGCAGCCGGAGGGCAGGGCGGGGGCGCACAACAGGACGTGCTCGGCATGCACGGTGAGACAGGCATGCCAGGCATGCACGGCGACGCAGCGCGGCCAGCGTTCGCCTGGCCGGCGGGCGGCATTTTGCCTTCTTCACGCAGCTTGCGATGGGCTTCCGCCAGCAGATGGTTCAGGCGGTTCACCACATCCACGGTAAGCGGTTCGCAGAACGTACCGCGTAGTACGATGTAGCCGTCGCACCAGGAGCCGATCAGCGGATGGATGCGGCCACGCCGCCAGGCTTCGGCTTTCTCGGCCAGGCGGATGACGACCGTTACGGTTTCAGCCCGAGCCCAGTGGCTGCCCGGCAAGAACGCCGGCCCTTGGCCCAGCAGAAAGCACTCGACCACTTCCAGCGGAACGGCGGCCCGGCCAGGAAAGCCGACATCGATCAGCAGGCGCTGGCCATCGCAAACAATCCGGGGGCGAACCAATTGGCAAATCGCCACCGCGATCAGCACCACGCCCAGGCCTGTAACCAGCCAAGCCAGGACCTTCAACCAGATCCAAGCGCCGCCGCCAGGCAAAAGGAGAGCCGCCACCAGGCCCGCGCTAAACACGAGGCCAGGCGCCACAAGGGACCAGGCGGCGATCCGGCGATTATTCTGAAGCCAAAGATGAGATGCCATGCAGCCGGAACGTCGATTCGGCAGGTTGTACGCCGGCAACCCAAGCACGCGCGCAGTCCGCTAGCCGGCCAGACCACTCCAGTTTAGGAAATGCCCCGGAAGAAGACTACCGGCCCCATGCGTGGGCCGCTCGCCGCGGAACGCGGGTGACAGGTTCTAGAGACAGGCACCCTTCTCAGGCCCCCAATTGCGACCTGAGAAGGGCGTTGAATGATAAACTAAGGGATCGCCCCGGAGGGTCGATTAATAGCGGCGAGATCCGCCGAAGCCACCGCGGCCACCGCCACCACTGCGACGGTCTTCGCGGGGACGAGCTTCATTCACCGTGAGAGGCCGGCCGTTCAACTCTTTGCCATTGAGCGCCGAGATAGCGGCATCGGCTTCCTGGTCGTTCGTCATCTCCACAAAGCCGAAACCCTTCGAACGACCGGTTTCCCGGTCCGTAATCACTTGGGCCGACTTCACCGCTCCGTGTTCTTCGAAGAGCCGCTCCAAATCGCTGCTCGTCGTCTGATACGGAAGGTTACCCACATACAAATTCTTCGCCACTTCCGGCCTCTCACAGAAAATCAGCGCAACGAAGCGTTGCCTCACGTTGGGCCAACGGTTCGTCGCATGAGACTGGTATGATTCTCCGGTCGCCAGTGCAAATTGCAAGCGAATCTTGATGAAAACTCGTTAAGCAACAACCAACGTGCTAGCAGCGCGAAACCGCCACGCATCAAAAGTTGCTTTGAGCAATACGCAGTGTTGAAACCCGACAACCGCGCACGGCAACCAATCTGCCATCAAAAACCTTCGGTCCCTGACGCGTGTGCAGCGCCATCACGCGATTGCGTGTCTTGAAGCTCGCGTGACTCCGTTCCCATCATGCAAACCAAGAACCAATCCCCCACAATGAATGCCCCCACGTTGGCGTCCGCACGGAGGGAAAGATCTCAAAAAGCGAACGCCACTCTCTAAGAACGCGGGCAATTGAGACGTGTGCGACGGGTTGTCTTGGTGACCGTTCAATCGCGTTGCTTCACCTTCAAATGGCCTGGCGCTTGCTTCAGTGGGCGCTGCTTTGGGGGCCATAGGAGCGCGGTGGGGGGGGGCAGGCATCGCCCCTCGGTCATGTCCTTCCCCCTGGAACCATAGCAGTGGCTCCGCCAGGCAAACCACCTGCGGCAGCAGTTGAATCTTCCCCCGCAATCAGGAGTGAATTGGTAAGCTGACGGTATTGGCCCCGTCGACCCGGGAGCGATTCGGCGGCAGGCATTGATCCTTTAGCCAGGAGCAGAAGGCGATGAGGGATACCGAAGGTGGTGGATCGCAGCACGATCTATCGGAAAGAGGCTCGCCCGTAACCAGCAATATTCAGCACGTATTGTTGCCTGCGTCCGAAGGTTGGCCCAACAACGCGCAATTGCCGGTGCTGATCTATCGCGGGGTTATGGTCCAGGAGTTCAGCGACCAGCCCACGGCACTGGACGCGGGCGAAGTATCTCGGCGGCTGCGGCAGAACGGCTGGCGGGGAACCTGGGAGAACGGCGTCTTTGGCTACCATCACTTCCACAGCAACGCCCATGAAGTGCTGGTGGTGTGCGAAGGCGAGGCCACGCTGCAACTGGGCGGCCCGCAAGGCCAAGCGTTTCAAGCCCAGGCCGGCGACGTAATCGTCTTGCCGGCTGGCACCGCACACAAAAATGCTGGATCATCGCCCGACTTCCGCGTGGTGGGAGCTTATCCGGCAGCGCAAGAAGACTTTGACCTGCTGCGGGGCGTCACCTCTGGCGACGAGCCCAACATTCGCCAGCGGATCGCAGCGGTTCCGCTTCCGGACACGGACCCCGTGTATGGTTCGGAAGGTCCGCTGCTGGAATTGTGGTCGGCCCCTTAGTGGATAACCGGCTGCGGTGCGGAAAACAGTGATGAATTGCCTAAGCGTGCCCCGCACGTGCCCGCCTTGGTCCAGGAGCCTTGATCGATGCCCACCCCGCAGCCCTCGCCGCCGCAAGCACGCGCCGCTCCAATCGGCCTGCGTCCCTTGCGCTGGCTGAAGCGGCTTGCCACATACCTGGGCGGCCGCGAACCGGTGGTGCTGGTGGTGTTGCTTCTGCTCGCCGCCGCCATCTGGGGCTTCTTGGCCCTGGCCGATGCGGTGATGGAAGGCAGCACCGCGGAGTTCGACCGCTGGGCCGTACGTTCCATGCGGCAGGCTGACGATCCGGCCGAACCGCTTGGCCCGCTGTGGGTGCAAGAACTGGGACGCGACGTAACGGCCCTGGGTGGGCTGGGGTGGTTGATCTTTTTCACCCTGGTGGTCGCCGGCTTCTTATGGCTGGACGGCAAGTGGCGGATGATGCTGTTTGTCCTGGCGGCCACCGGCAGCGGCACCTGGTTGAGCCACCTGCTCAAGCAACTGTTCAGCCGCCCTCGTCCTGATGTCGTCCCGCATCTCTCGCATGTGCAGAGCCCCAGCTTTCCCAGCGGCCATTCCATGCTGTCGGCCGTGGTGTACCTGACCTTGGGGGCCTTGCTGGCCGCGTCGCTCTCCAAGGTGAGGCTCAAAATTTATGTGCTTTCGATCGCCGTGTTTCTGACACTGATGGTCGGCAGCAGCCGCGTGTACCTGGGTGTCCATTATCCGACCGATGTGCTGGCCGGTTGGACCGCCGGCCTGGCCTGGGCACTGGCGTGCTGGTGCTTCGCCCATTGGCTCCAGCAGCGGGGACGCCTGGAACCGGAAGCCGCCCGCCGCCGGAAGAAGCCCAAACCTGACGGCCAGGCATCGGCTGCCTTCCCGCCGCGGCAACGGCGGCAGGAACCGTTCTCATGGAACACGGCCAATGCGGCCAGCCAGGCTTAGGTCATGCCGGCATAGCTGCCGGTCAGGGTGAAGATATCGAGCTGGTTGTCCACCGAGTTCACGCCCGGCACGCTGCGGATGCACGTCAGTAGCGCCTCCAGCTCTTCGGCAGGCACTTCGCCCCGCAGTTCGACGTGGCCATTGCGGGCCTTCACCTCGATCGCCGAAGGCGAACTCACCACGTGGCCCATCCGCGAGCGAATCCGCTCCACCAGTACGTCGTCGGATGGTTCGTCGTGCCGGAGCCGCGACGCCGTCTGTGCCGCCACGCCTTTGAGGCGGTTGCGCACGTGCCGGAAGGTGCGGTCAAGCTGCCGGGCAGCCCGATTGCCGGTGGCCAGCATTTGATCGCGGGCAAGCGAGCGGCGTCGCCGGCCGCAACGCGGATCGAAAAAGTACATCAGCCCGGCCCCGCATCCGGCCCCAATCAGAAACGTCAGGAAGTTGTTTCTCATGGCGAACCTCCGTTCTCTGGGGGACTTAGGTCGCAACGTGCGATGCAGAGCAGTTGGCCTGAAGCGCGCGGCGCGCGTGCAGCCGGTTAACCATGCAAGATGCGCGCCGAGCACATTGCGATCAGCCAATTCGGTGGGCAGCAGGGCGCATCATCCCGCGGCCGCGCGCAGCATGTACGTTCATGGCCACTGAGTGGTTCAGATAGTCGGCCAGGCATACGCTTGACGGGTAAGTTCGGCTATCATCGACACCGTTGGCCTGGCGGCGGTTTCGTTCCATCGCCGGACGCCGTTTCCACGGCTTGCAGCATTTTCGCACGTTCACCCGCGTGGCTTGGTTTGACACATGCTCCCCTTGATTGAACGCGCTGCCGACTTCGCTGATCGCGTGGCCATTGTCGACGAGCAGGGCAGCTATACGTATCGCCAGTTGCTGGAGGCCTCGGCCGCCGTGGCAGCCGTGCTCTTGGACGGCAGGACCGACCTGGAACAGCGCCGCGTGGCGTTTCTGGTGCCGCCGTCGTTTGGATACGTGGCCGTGCAGTGGGGCATCTGGCGCAGCGGTGGCATCGCGGTTCCGCTGGCAACCATGCACCCGCCGGCTGAACTAAAGCACGCGCTGGAAGACGCCCAGGTAGATGCACTGGTCGTCGATCCGTCCTTGGCGGCCAACGTGGACCCGGTACGGGGCTGTTGCAACGAGCGATACCTGAGGCTCGATGAGCTTCTGCCGGCTGCCGGGAGCGTATCGCCGTCGCTGCCGGACGTGACGCCCGATCGGGCGGCGATGATGCTTTACACCTCGGGCACGACCAGCCGGCCCAAGGGCGTGGTCACCACGCACGCGAACCTCACGGCACAAATCACGACGCTCGTGCAGGCGTGGGAGTGGACGGCCGACGACCGCATTTTGAACTTCCTGCCGCTGCACCACGTTCACGGAATCATCAATGTATTGTCGTGCGCGCTGTGGAGCGGGGCGTGCTGCGAGTTCATGCCCAAGTTCGATGCGGTTGCCGTGTGGAACCGACTTGCCCAGGTCGATGCCCCGCCGCTGACGCTGTTCATGGCCGTGCCCACCATTTACGCGCGGCTGATCGCCGCGTGGGAAGCCGCCGGCCTGGAAGAGCAACAAGCCTGGTCGGCCGCATGCCGGAAGCTGCGGCTGATGGTTTCCGGGTCGGCCGCACTGCCGGTGAGCACGCTGGAGCGGTGGCAAGCGATCAGCGGCCACGTGTTGCTGGAACGCTACGGCATGACCGAGATCGGCATGGCCATTTCCAATCCACTGCATGGCGAGCGGCGGCCTGGCTTTGTGGGCATGCCGCTACCCGGCGTCGATATACGCTTGACCGACGAAGCCGGAAACGACGTACCGGTCGGCACGCCCGGCGAGATCGTGGTCCGCGGACCTGGCGTCTTCAAAGAATACTGGAACCGCCCCGATGCCACTGCGGCCTCGTTCCGCGACGGCTGGTTCCTCACCGGCGATGTGGCCGTGCTCGAGAACGGCTATTACCGGATCCTGGGCCGCAACAGCGTCGATATCATCAAGACCGGCGGCTACAAGGTATCGGCCCTGGAGATTGAAGAAGTGCTGCGCACGCACCCGGCCATCGCCGAGTGTGCCGTGGTTGGCGTGCCGCATGAAGAATGGGGCGAAGCCGTCGCGGCATGCGTGGTGCCGCGTCAAACGCCCGATGCCGCAAGCCAACTGGCCCTGGAACCGCTGCGCGCCTGGGCCAAACAGCACTTGGCCGTGTACAAGGTGCCGCACCACGTGCTGGTGGTGGATCAGTTACCGCGCAACGCGATGGGCAAGGTGCAAAAGCCGGCCGTGGTCGAACTGTTTGCCGGCTAACGGCAATGTTTTGACCTGCAAACGGCCGCGTCTACCAGTTGGTCGTCAGGCAGACTTCCATCACCACGATTTGCAGCATCAGCAGCAGCACGGCGATGGAGGTTTCACGGCCGCGGTTGTCGTCCGGCGATTGCAGCGCACGCACGGCGGCAATCGCCACCAGCGGCACCATGTACAGCCAGATATGCTCCACCTCCAGCGTATGGATCGGCAACAGGACCAACACGGCAAGCGCTAGCGCATAACTGACGCCCAGGAGCCAGGCGCCGTCGCGTGCAGGCCGTCTTAAGTCGCGCCAGGTTTGGCGCAGCCACAGCACCGCCAGCGGTAAACCCACGCAAAACAGGAATGCCGCCAGGTTACCGACGACCAGGTGCCCATACTGCCGCCAGGAGCCGTAATTGCCGCCCTCCATGATTTGCACGTGCCGCTGCGTGCAGGCCATGAGCGTTTCGATCAGGTTATAGCCCGTCGCCAGGTACAACAGCCCGTAGAACAGGGCGGAAGTCACCGCCGCGGCAATCCATGCGGCCAGTGTTGCCCGCAGTCGCTGGCGGTCAAAGCACACGGTGAGCACGGCCACGGCCAGGGCCCAGAACACCAGGAAGGCGGCCGAGAAGGTCATCAATGCGGCGACCGCTGCCGCCAGTCCGCCGGCCGCGCCCCACAGCACCGGCGGACACAAGCTCTGCTGCTCGCCGCCCGCCGTGCGGGCCTTCCACATCAGGTAGAACGTCCAGATCATCGGCACGGAGAACACGATATCCATGCCGGTGGCCGTGAACAGCACGATGCACGGGGCCAAGGCAAACAGCAGGCAGGCCAGTGCGGCGCCGCGCCAGGGCAGCACACAGCGGGCCAGTCCCCACACGGCCGGCATGGCCAGCGTGCCGGCAACGATGGAAGCCGCCGCGGCCGGAGCAGCCCCCGGGCCAAGCCACTGCGCTACCAGCCACAAGAACAACGGTCCGCCGGGCGGATGGGTTTGGCAGTGCATCGGCAGCTCTGGCAACAGCGCTACATAGTTGCCCAAGAACCAGGCGGGCGATTGCACCTGCGGCACCGCGCCGATGTAATCGGTGGCCACCAACAGTTCGTAGGGACGCCACAAACGATCGAGGCCGCCATCAATCAACGCCACGGCGCATGCCAGGCCGCCGTGAATCAGCATCAAACTGGCAACCAGCGCGGCCGGGCGGGGCGGTTCTTCTCGGGTTTGCAGCCGTTGGTACCACCACCAGATTCCCGCGCATGCCGCCACGGCCGGCAACAACCACAGCCTTAGATGCACGCGCACGTGCATATAGATCGGCACAATGCGATACACGCGAGTGCCCGGCCGCACCACGCCCAGCTCCAGGCCGGTGTGTCGCATCAAATAGATGAGCCACAAGTGATAGGCCACGAACGCCGCCAGGGCGATCAGGCACCAGGCAACCAGCGGCATCCGCCGCGTCCCCGCGACAGCCACCGGCGCGAGCGGCAGATTTGTTGCAGCAGCCTTGCCCGAGAGCGAAACGTTCGCCACCGTGTCGCCTCCATGCGTGCGGAATGTTCCCGGCACGTATCCTGCGTGCGGTACTAGCAGCCCCCCATGTACTGGTGGATACACAGGACGTCAACGCGAGTTGCGCCGCCTTGCTAGCGACGCCAGCATGCTCGGGGGAACGAGGGCGTGCGATGCAGGGGCAACACGCCGAGCCGACGGCTCAAACCGCCGCGTTCTTCCACACGCACCACGTCCAGTGGCGGTCCGACGTTTGCCGGACGTCGGACGTGGGAAGCCCCAACCGAGCCACCAGTTCCTGCATTTCGTCCAGGCTCAGGGCAGCCCGCAGCGAGTTGTCGAACATCTTGCGCTGATGCTCGGTGGCGTCGCCGGCATACATCTCTACCAGCTCCGCCACGGTTTCGGCATCGGCCGGCCGCAACAGGTCGCGGAAGAACAACAGGCCACCGGGTGCCAACACCCGCCATGCTTCGCGGAGCGCCGGCTCGGGATCGGGAATGTGGTGCACGATACTGTTGGACATCACCACCGCGAACCGGCCGTCCTCGTACGGCAACCGTTTGCTATCCACCCGGTCGAGCTGAATCTGATCCCGCAGGCCGGCGATCTCGATGTTATTCCGGGCAACGTCCAGCATGTGGATCGACAGGTCCACGGCCATCACGCGGACCTCGTCGGTTCGCCCGCACAACTCGATCGGGATCAGAGCGGTGCCGGTGCCCAGGTCCAAAAACTCGCCTTCCGCCCGGCGGCCGGCATCGGCGAAGGCCGCCAGCAGGTCGTCCACAAAAATGCGGTTCACCTCCGCGTGGTCCATGGCGTCGTAGGCCAAGGCTTCCTCGGGGGTGTCCATCACTTCGGGTTCGAGTTGCCGTTCCATAAGGAATGCCGCCTGGTGCAAGAGGGAAGGTGGCCACCGTTGTCGGCAAGGCTGCTTTCGCCTGCTGGCGATTATTGTACCGTACCGGCCGGTTCGCCCAGCCAGTACCATAGCATCAGGCTGATCAAAACCAGGTGCAGCAGCACGATAGCCCACAGCCTCACGCGGAAGGACAGCTTCTGCGTCTTGTGGCGGAAGACACGTTGCCCCAGCAGCGCGCCGGGCCAGCCGCCGCTTAGGGCGAACAGGTGCAAGGTACGCTCGGGGATCCGCCGCTGGCCGCGTACGACGTACCGCTTATCGAGCCCAAACGCGGCAAAACAAAGGGTACTGGCCAGCAATGTGACCACCAGATAGGCTTGCAACAGGATCGCCATGCGTGGGCGCTCACTCCCTGGTTCACCCCGGTTTGCCGGCCGCCCGTCGGCGACAGCCGCGCGTGTAACCTGGGCCAAGTTTAGGGAAGTGCCCACCACCACGGAAAGGCCACCGCGTGTTGGCCAGCCTGGTGTGATCCAGCCCTCCGGGGCAATGCCGCGTTGCCGGCCCCGTATCTACCGCGATTGATACCTTCGCAGCCCGAACATGACCGTCGCCGAAGTCATCTCGATTGGGGACGAACTGACCAGCGGCCAGCGGCTGGATACCAACAGCCAATGGTTCAGCCAGCAGCTTAGCGACCTGGGCATCCAGGTGATGTATCACACCACCGTAGCCGACGATCTGGCCGCCAACCAAGCCGTGTTCCGCACGGCGGTCGACCGGGCCGACGTGGTCGTCACCAGCGGCGGCCTGGGCCCCACGGCCGATGATCTGACGCGCGACGTGATGGCGTGGCTGCTGGGCACGCAGCTTGAACTTCACGAGGAATCGCTGGCGCACATTCGCGGCCTGTTCCGGCACCGCGGCCGCGAGATGCCCGAGCGCAACGTCATCCAGGCGATGTTCCCTGCCGGCAGCCGCCCGATCTTCAACCCCCACGGCACCGCCCCGGGCATCGAAGCCCAGGTTACCCGGGCCGATGGCCGCACCTGCCGCGTGTACTGTCTGCCGGGCGTACCCGCCGAGCTCAAGGAGATGTGGCCCTCCGTGGTGGCGTCGCTCCGCGAGGCCGGGCTGGTCGGCAAGGCGATTTGCCACCGCGAGATTCGCTGCTTTGGCGTGGGCGAGAGCGACCTGGAACAGATGCTGCCCGACTTGATCCGCCGAGGCCGCCGGCCGACCGTCGGCATCACGGCCAGCCAGGCCACACTCACCCTGCGCGTGATGGCCGCTTGCGAGAACGCCGGGGAATGCGAATGCGTGATCGAGCCCACCGTCAAAACCATCTACGACTGCCTGGGCAACCTGGTATTCGGCGAAGGTGAGGACGAACTGCAACACGCCGTCCTGCGGCTGCTGCGTCAGGCCGGCAAGACGCTTGCCACGGCCGAATGGGGTACCGGTGGCCAGATCGCCCATTGGATACGCGAGGTGCCAGACAGCGAACAGCAGTTCTTGGGAGGACTGGTCATTCCTGGGCCCGATGCCGCCCATAAGTTGCTGGGCATAGCGGCCGATGTGTTCACGCACGAGCCGCCCGGGGAGGCCATGGCCAGGCTGGCCGTCGCCCTGCGCGAACGGCTCGGCTCCGACTACGCATTGGCGGTGAGCCCCGTGCCCAGCGTCGAGCCGGCCGACGACGAGCCGCCGCTTATCCATTTCGCGCTGGCCGGTCCCAACGGCGTTCGCACCGAGGCCGCCAAGTACGCCGGGCATCCCGACATTCTTCAAAGCCGGGCGTCCAAGCAGGCGCTCAACCTGCTGCGGCTTGAATTGCTGCGCAGCGTTTGACGCTTCGTTGTCCTCGCTGCCCCCCCCATTCGAGACAACCGGCTCCCGGTTTGGCATCTTCAGGGGCCGCTGGCGGCATCGCACGCGTCCAGGGGCAGGACTCGTTGAAGGGCCAATCGATGCCGAAGTCGTTCGTCGTCGATGACGCGGCCCTTGCGCGCTCCCTCTCTTTGGCACGTCTGAAGCCGTGGCCCGCCGGTATGACCTGGTAGCGATCGCCGGCCAACCCGTCTGGCCTTTCATCGCCCCCCATCTAGGGCTTGGTTCTGCCCGCGCACTTCAATCGTGCGGTGTCTCGATGGGCCAAGCGTCTCAGGCGCTAGGCGCGGCACTCACACCGAAACGAAACGCGACATCCGAACGCGTCAATTCGCGAAATCAAGCATACGAGTCTCTAGTGAGGGCAGGCGTCGATGAACTTCTTGAAGAAACGCAGGGACATTGTCAGCCCACACTAGCAAACTGATCTCCGAGCTGATTGACGACCGATGCCTGGGTCTGTACTTCGTCAACGCCGGCAAGTTGCTGCCGAACTCGCCCCACCTGGTAGCGGCCCTGCGCAGCGATAACCCGGCCGCCTCGCTACAACTGGACGCTGCCGCCTCGTGAGTGCTGCGGCGAACCGGACTCGGGCCAGGGCGAATTTCACTGCGCTGGTCCAAGTCTCTCCAGTCCGATGCCGCCGGCATCCAGCTCCCCGCAAGTGGTAGAGACGTTCCACCATACCGAGCCTGACCGGGCACCGCAGCCGGCACCGGCCGTACATTCGCTTTCTCTTATCCGTCGGGGCGGTCGACGGTCGCGACGCGCCGCCGTTGCTTGGATACCAGGTGAACTGGTATCACGAAACTCGGCCGCAGGGTCGTGGCGGACAGGGGCCGGCCGTTGAAGGCCGAAACGCCGCGGGCGCCCCCTCTGTATAAAGGGCCGCTGCGAGTTACAATCGGGTTCGCGATGCTGTCGCGATGGCCGCGGCGGCTTTCTGAGTACAACTTCCGACAAGGCGACGGTACGAGCTTCTCGAACGTGATCGAACGCCCCGCACGAAGCAAAACTCTCGCGCCCTTGCCGGACGACTTTGCCAACCGGGGATGGTTTGCTCGTCTGACGGCCTCGGTCCTGGCTGGCACGGCCAAGCTGATCAGCGGGGCCAGTGCGCGGTGGATCGACTGTCAGCCTGACACCTGCCAGCGGGTTTACTTCGCCAACCACACCAGCCACCTGGACGCGGTGGTGATCTGGGCCGCTCTGCCCCCGGAGGTGCGTTCGCTGGCCCGCCCCGTGGCCGCGGCCGACTACTGGGAAAAGAACGCCATCCGCCGCTACCTGGCCCACCAGGTCTTCAACGCCCTGTTGATCGACCGCCTCAAGGTCAAGGTCCACCAAAGCCCGGTCGACCTGATGCTCCGCGCCATCGGCGACCGCTACAGCTTGATCGTGTTCCCCGAAGGAGGTCGCACCAGCGGCGAAGAACTGGGCGAGTTCAAGAGCGGCCTGTACTACTTGTCGAAAAAGCGGCCGGAACTCGAGCTGGTACCGGTCCACATCGATAACGTGAACCGCGTACTCCCCCGCGGGGAGGTCTTGCCGGTGCCGCTGCTAAGCTGCATCACGTTCGGACCGCCCATCTACCTGGAACACCGCGAACCCAAGGCCGAATTCCTCCGCCGAGCCCGCGACGCGGTGCTCCGGCTGAAAGAAATGTGACCGTCGCACCCGGCGATTATCCTTAACCACTCCCCACCAGGAAAGCACTCCCCGAGCAGTTACCATTACCCGTTCGAACGATCCGCCTGGCCCGCCCCGAGGCGGTTCCGCGAAGCCCGGCCTGGCGTGGCCGGCAGCCAGCGTCCCACGGCCCATTAAATCCCTTGATGCCGCCGAGCACCCTAGCCATCGCCATGATCATTCCGGACACAAAAACGTACTTGCTGGTAGGCAGTGTACTGGCGGTGCTGGCGGCGGCGACCGCGGTAGGGCAAGTGCTCAAGCGGCGGCTGGATGCCGGCCTGAACCCGGCCATCGTCGAGCAGTTCCACCTGCGGGTCCGCACCTGGTGGCTGATGTGCACGGTGCTGGCCGCCGCCTTCATCGTGGGCCGCGAGATCACCGTGGTCCTCTTCGGCCTGATCTCATTCTGGAGCCTGCGCGAGTTCATCACCCTCACGCCCACCCGCCCCGGGGATCACCGCGCGCTGTTCTGGGTGTTTTTTGTCATCACGCCGCTGCAATACGTGCTGGTAGGGCTGGAAGAATACTCGCTCTACAGCATCCTGATCCCGGTGTTTGGGTTCTTGTTCATCACTGCCCGGGTGTCGTTCTCGGGCGATCCCAAGCGGTTTCTGGAACGCACGGCCAAGATCATGGCCGGGCTGATGATCTGCGTGTACTGCCTGAGCTTTGCGCCGGCGCTGTTAAGCCTGCCGCCCAAAGGCAAGCCGATCGACGAGAACGCCCGGCTGCTGTTCTTCTTTGTGCTGGTGGTGCAGTTCGCGGATATTGCCCATTACCTGTGGGGCAAGCTGCTGGGCAAACGGCTGATCGCGCCGGAGGTAAGTGCCGGCCGCACCTGGGAAGGATTTTTGGGGGGGATCGCCAGCGCCACGCTGTTTGGCACCGTGCTGTGGTGGTCGGTACCGCTGACGGCCTGGCAAGCAGCCTGCCTGTCGGCCCTGACGGCCACCGCCGGTATGGCGGGCGGCATGACCATGTCGGCCATCAAACGCGACCGGGGCGTGAAAGACTACGGCACCCTGGTGGTCGGCCACGGCGGCGTGCTGGACCGCATCGACTCCATCTGCTTTGCCGCGCCGGTGTTCTATTACGCGGTCCGCGTGATGCTCGATCAGTGGCCGACGGGCTAATCGGCGGCGGCGTGCCGTCCGCCTGGCGATAGGGCAGGGCGCCCCCGATCGGCGTGCGGGGAGTGTATCGGCTGGGGACGGTGGTTATTACCGGCGGCCCCGCATGGCCCGCTGGATATCGCGCTGGGCCTCGGCCTTCTTCTTGACCTCGCGTTTGTCGTACATCTTGCGGCCGCGGCCCAGTCCCAGAAGCACCTTGGCCCGACCTTCGGCGTTGAAGTACAGCTTGAGCGGTACGAGCGTCAGCCCCTGCTCGTAGGCCCGATTCGCAAAGCGGCGAATCTCCGAGCGGTGCAGCAGCAGCTTGCGGGGACGGCGGGGCTGGTGGTTGAACTGGTTGGCCTGAACGTACTCGGGGATGTCGCAGCCGATCAGGAACACCTCGCCGTCGCGGAGGCGGCCGTACGCTTCGTCCAGCGACGCCTTGCCGGCGCGCAGGCTTTTCACCTCGCTCCCACAAAGCACGATGCCGCACTCGAGCGTGTCGAGGATATCGTATTCGTGCTTGGCGCGGCGATTGAGGGCGACAACCTTTTCCTCGGGCTTGTCACCTTTTTTGCCGGATTTGGACGACTTGGCCGTGGCAGTTCCTCCTCAAAAGGGGTTGGCAGGAAAGCCGCAGGCGAGCGAAACCGCAGCTAGCTCTCATGCCAATATCATATGTACCCGATAGATGTCCACGAGCCTGCCCCGGCGCCGGCCTTTCCGGCCTGCAAGCGGCACCGGCCCGCTAGGACAATACGCGGCACCCTGGCCGATTTTGGTTCGCCCGGCGGGTGGAAGTTCCGCCCGCTGTGGCGTCCCGCGGCAGCCTGCCCACCCCAGAGGGGATCGGCGCAGCGCGGCTGGAACCTTAACCGGCGTTGTTGCGGCGGCAGACCGTATGACGCAAACTTTTAGCGACTAAGGGGTTGCCGTCGCCACTGGCGGCTGGTAAAGTCGCTTGCCAGCAGTCTTACGGCTATGCTATAGTAGCCAGTTTGCCGGAGAAGGGTAGCCGGCATTTTGCACGCGTTGAATCGATTATTTGCATTGGCCTGATACAGGAGGAACATGTGGTCAAACTGACCCTGCGTGATCGCGAATCCATTCACGAAGCGGTCCGCCGCTTCCGCAAGCTGGTCGAGCGAAGCGGTATCAAGAAGGAAATGCGGCGGAAAGAGTATTACGAGAAGCCCAGCGAAGCCAAGCGTCGGGCACGTCTGCGGGCTGAGCGCCGCGCTCGTCGCAACCGCGCCGTTCGCTAACCGTCAGGGCTCACCGGCCGCAGGCCCCGGTTCCTTAGTGTGGGGCCAGGCAAAATCACCGCTTCGTTCCATGGGCGCCGCGTCCCGCAGTCACACGCGGGCCAGGCAGAGCAGGGCGTTTTGTTGCGCGCCCGGCCTGTCGTTCACGCGCCTTCTTTGCCCAGTTGACCACCGTTCCACCGCCGCCGCTGCCCGAGACGGCTGAACCCGCGGGAGACCTATCCGCCATCCAGCGGTTCCGGCAGCGGCTGCGGTGCTGCGCGGGGAGATGGGAATTCGCCCGACTTTCTCCTCCGCGCCCCGGTTGGTATCTTCGGGGCGTTCGTTAACCTTTGACGCCAACCGGAGATCCCGCCATGTCGCGCGCTTTGCTGCTCGTTGCCGTTCTGGCCGTTTTTGGTCGTCCCGCCTTGGCCGAGCTGCCACCGCTCTCCAAGGCTCAGCTCGAAGACCAGGCCAGCCATATCGTGACCGGCCGCGTGGTCGAAGTGTTCAGCACCGAGCGGCAGAAGCAATCGCCCGAGTTCGTCGACACGCTGTACGCCATCGAGCTGGACGTGGCCAGCGCCGCCAAGGGCGACGGCATCAAGCCCGGCCAACACCTATTTGTCCGTACCTGGAAGTCCAGCCGTCGGCCGCGGGGCTGGGTCGGCCCGGGCGGCCAGAGCGTGATCCCCAAGCCCGGCAACACCGTGACCGTGTACCTGCGCAACCAGGACGGCGGTTACGAGATCCTTATCCCTAACGGTCTCTCCGTGGATAAGGCCGGCTCCCAGGCTGAAAGCGGCCAGTAAGGGGTCGCGGCGACAGCCGTCCGTCCGTCACGTCGCAGAAACCACGCGGACCAGTTTGGCGCCGCTTTCGTACCAGCCGTCGCGGATGAAGCGGCCCCAGCGCAGCGTGATCTCGAAGAAGACTGAGCCGCCGCCGGGCACCTCCAGTTGGGCCAGCATGCGCCGGTCGGGTAGCGGCTGGTTGTGGTAGAAGCCCAGCCCCTCCTCCGAAAGGTGCTTGCCGACCACGGTCATCGGCCCTTGGCTTGCGAACTCGCCATCGACCGTCAGGGGCGCGAGCCGGATCAGCCGCGGGTAGGCAAAGCGGCTTCCCTCACGGCGTTCGTGTTCGATCGGAGAGATGCCTGACAGAATCCGCCAGACCTGGGCACGCACATCGTTCTTCCGGTCAATGGTGGGTGGCACCTGAAATTCAGCGGTCGCTTCAGATGCGAACAACGTCGCCATAGGGTGAGTCTCGCAGAGGTGTTGATCGTTGCGCTCGAAATGGGAGATCCTTGCCGACCGGAAACGCCGCTCCCCCTCCAGACTCCGACAAGCTGCCCAACCTCGTGGGGAGCGCGGAGCTTCAACCGGGAACCGCCCAGGCCGGCGGGCGGAAAGCGCGAGCCAAACCGTGGCTAGACTTACCCCGGTGGGTAAGACCAAAGGATGCCCTTGAGAGTGGCCCGGCCGCCGTGCGGTCAGGTCCAGAATGGGACCGCCGGCCAGCTTCCGATCGATGACGGATCGTCGATAGGACAAGTTGTTAGGAAAACTAGATCGCGTTTAGCGCGTCGTCAAACCGCGGCCGCTACGGCGGTTGCAATGTCGATCCGACCCGTCAAAAACCCCGCTTGAGCTACCACAAACAGAGGGGAAACCAGCAAGAAGTTGGCCCGGTGGCGCAAGCCTTCTGGCCCCGTTCTACCCGGCCAGCGGTTCCAGAATAACGTCGATCGGCCCCTTGGGGTGCAGTGCGATGTCGGTACCGAGCTGGGGCGGCACGTGATCCGCCGGCAACTGCATCCGGCACCGCTGAAGGATTGTCGCCAACGACAGGACCGATTCGAGCATGGCCAGCCGGCCGCCCACGCACACCCGGCGCCCCCCACCAAACGGGAAGTAAGCAAACTTGGGCAGATTCTGGATCCCGCCCTCAAACCGCTCGGGCCGGAAGTCCTCGGGGTCGTCGAACCAGCGAGGGTCGCGATGAATTTGGTAGGTCAGCAGCAGGACGATGCTGCCCCGGCGAATTCGGTACCGCCCCACGTGAGTGCTGCGGAGTGCCTGCCGACACATCATGTAAGCCGGCGGGTAGAGCCGCATGGCTTCCTTGCAGACCAGGTCGAGGTAGGGCAGGCGGGCCACGTCGGCCGCGGTCGGCTCGCGGTCGCCCAGCACCCGGCGAACCTCCGCAATGGCTTTCTCCTGCACCTCGGGATACCGGGCCAGCAAGTAGGCCGTCCACACCAGCGAGAAGCCGGCCGTTTCTTTGCCGCCAAAGATCATCGTGATGGCTTCGTCGCGGATCTCGCGATCAGTAAGCGGCACGCCGTGTTCGTCGCGGGCGGTGAGCAGTTCGCCGACCAGGTCGGTTTGTTCCGGCGGGTTTGGTCCACGCCACCGCTTCAGGGCGTCGCGCAACGCTTCATCGAACGGCCGCGTGGCTGCGTCGATCCGGCGATTGCCGGGCGTGGGGATGAAGTACGGCAACTGCACAAAGCTGCTCATCTTGGCCACGCCGGCGAACTGCAAGATGTCGGACTGCTCAAACAGCCAATCGCATTGATCGGCCACCGCCCGGCCAAACACGGCCTCGGTAACGACGGCAAATGCCACTCGCTGCAGCGCGCCACTGATATCCATCCGCTGGCCGATCCGGCTGAGAACCAGCCGCCGCGCGTGGCGCGTGGTGATTTCGGCCTCGACCTCGGGCGGAATGCGTTGGAGCGCCGCTTGCACGATGCGCCGGCGGCGTGCCCAAGCGGGGCCTTCGGCGGTGGCGATCCCATCGCCAATCCAGCGACCAAACACCCGGCGGAAGAAGGCCGGTTTGCGGAAGTCGTCAGCACGGTTCACCAGCACGTCCTGAACGTACTGCGGATGGGCGAACTGAAAGATCCGCACGCCTGCGATCCGCACCACGGCCGCCTCGCCATATTCGCGCGCGAGGTTCAGGCCGAAGTCCAGCAGGTCGCGCCGCAACGGACCGATATGCTCCAGCCCCAGCCAGCGGTTACGCGGCCCCGGAGGAAGATGCGGCAGGGCAGCTTGCGTTTGCGCGTTGTCTCCATCGGCCGAAGACGTTCGTGGCGGCGTGGAGCAGCACTGCGCTGGCGGCGATTGCAAACCGGTCGCGCTGGCTGCCGGGCGGCCGGGCAACGTAGCGTCGGCGCACGCCACCGAGGTATCGAGCTTTGAGAATGCGTTTTCGCGAGTGGCTTGGCGCTCTCCGGAATGCATCGAACAACTCTCCAGCTAGCGAATGGAGAAGAAGCTCAGTCAGCCGCTGATATCGCACAACCCGATTCACCAGAACAGGGGGGCCGTGCGAACTCTAAGGCGACAACCAAGACTGTTTGCTACAGCGGAGCTCTCGATCGACATGCGTTGGACCGCAGGACCATCGTCCGCAGCCATGCTTTAGAGGGGGCCACGTCGGATCATTTTGGCAATCACGATGCCAAAATTCAAAGCTTTACCTCCCCCCAAAACGACCAGTGCTGGCAAGTGGTCCTCCAAATGTGGGCCCGGCGCGCAAAAAGAAACGGGCGTCCCGGCGAAGCCGAGGCTTCCCCAGGACGCCCGAGCATTGGGCTAAGCGGCTGCTGCCGCACGGCAAGGCTTTACGGCCGGGCCAGCGAGATCCGCGCGTCGAGCACCTTCTGGGCCCGGCTGGAAACCTCTTCCAGGTGAACCTGGCTGTAGCTATCCAGCTTGACCTTGTTGCGCTTGAGCAGGTTCTTCACGCGAGTGTCGATCTCCTTAAGCTGCGCGGCAGCCACAGCCTGGCAGTCACGCGGTGCCGGCGTGTTGCCCAGCGCCAAGTTCGACAACTGCTCCAGGTAGTTCCGTTGCAGATTGCGGCGCAGGCTGTGGATCGCCGGCTTGCGGTTGGTGAACTCGCCTTCCTTGATGTCGTTCAGCTCCGAGAAGATGGCGCCGGTGAGGCCATCGAGCAGCTCGGCCACGGTGAAGGCGTCCTCATCGGCGGGCACCTTCAACTCCGAGTCGTGCAGCCGCGTCAACGTCAGGGTGTTGAGCATCTGCCGGAGAATCCGGTCCTGCCACATGCCGATCACTTCGTGCACCGGCACGTCCAACCGGTCCCGCTGGAGCGTACCCCAGTGGTTCCAGCGCGAGGCAGCCAGGTGGTTGTACAGCTCGGGCGGGAAGTCGAACGGCTCGACGCTGAACACCTGCTTTTCGAGGAACTCCAGCGCTTGCCGCTGCTTCTCGGCCTCGACCACCTTGAACGGCGGGCGACCGTTCTCGTCGCCACGGTGGTCGCGGTGGACGTACACGCCGCCGATGAACCGCGACACGAACCAGGCCGCCTGGCCGTGATTGGACAGCAGCACGCCGAACGCGCGGCGAGCCCGCTGGTAGCCCTCGCCATCCTCGGTGACGCGTTCCACCAGGCCCGGCCACAGCTCCTTAATCAGCTCGGCCCGCTGAGCGGCGTACGCGATCGGATCGGAGCTGAGGTCAAAGCGGTTGCTGAGCGGGTCGGAGTCGATCCCGCGGGTGTCCTCGTCGGTGGCGTAGTCCAGGCCCGGCTCGCCGGCCCGCGACGCAATCTTGCGGAGCTCGGCAACCTCGCCCTGGGTACCGCCCGGCAGCGGCTTGTAACCGTACTCGATAGCCCACATGTCGTACGGGCCGATCGTGGTGGAGTAGTAGTCGCCCTGCTTCACGCCCTTGGGCGTGATGTACGAGGGCGCGTAGTCCATCACCGAGGCGGTGAGACCGGTCTTGGAAGTCACTTCCGGATTGTTCAGATCTTCCAGCTTCAGATAGGTGCTGGCCTTGAAGTTATGCCGCAAGCCCAAGGTGTGGCCCACCTCGTGCATCACCACTTCCTTGAGGCCCTGCTGGATCATCCGTTCGCGCTCGGCGGCCAGTTGCGCGGCGTCGGCCGCCCGGGCGAACAGCGCCGTCGAAGCGAAGGCCAGTTCGCGGCCCAGGCCGGAGTGATACTCGCAGGCACAGCCGGCATGGTGCCGGTGACCGGCGGGGTTGGTCAGCATCTGCTGGCGGTACTCCTCCAGCGTCAGCGGGCCGCCCGTCATGGCAGCCACCTTCTCCGGCGAGAAAATCTCGTACTCTTCCTTCCAGAAGGTGAGGAAGTCGGCGTCGAAGATGATGTCGGCGTCGAGGATCTGGCCGGTGAGCGGGTTCACGCGGCTGGGTCCCATGGCAAACCCCGCGCTGGAGGTGATCCAGCGGAAGGTGTTGTAGTTGATATCCTCGGGGTCCCAGTCGGCATCGTCAGGCTGCTGCCGCACCTCGATGGCGTTGGCAAAGCCGGCCTTCTCGAACGCCTTGTTCCACTCCAGGATGCCTTCGCGGATGGTCTTGCGGTACTTGAACGGCACCGTCTTTTCCAGCCAGAAGATGATCGGCTGCTTGGGCGGCGAAAGCTCCGCCGTGGGATCGGCCTTCTGGAGGTCCCAGCGGTTGATGTAGCGGACGAAGCGGTCTTCCTCGCCCTGCTTGGAGTAGTCCTTGATCACCGTGAGGAAGTAGCCCACGCGATCGTCGGCCAGGCGCGGCTGATAGCCCGTGTTGGGCAGTGCGCTGATCGAGTAGTGCACGTTGACGGTCACGCCGCGGGTGTCGGGCACGGTATCCAGGGTCATGGCACCACTGGAGGCGTACGTAGCCGCAACTTCCAGTTCGACATTGTCGCGCAGCGCCTTGGCTACCGCCCACGTGCTGCGCGAGCTGGTGAAGCTGAAGCCCCGCAGCACCTGGCCGATCTGCGGCAGGTCGCTCATGAAGATCATGTCCAGGTCGATCACCATGCCGCCGCCGGGCGCCTTGGCCACGATCGGCAGGGCGAACAACACACTGTCGGTGTAGGCCAGTTCGACGGCCTTGGCCTCGGGCGTGCCCTTCTTGGCCGTGAAGCGGATGTTGCGGCGGACCACGTGGATCTTGTCGTCCACCTTGCGGAACTGCCACAGCCAGTCGTCGCCAAAGCCCCACGACATGCCGCCCAGCAGGCTGCCTTGGCCGATGCCGCGGGCGATCGAGGTGACGATGATGTAGTCCTTGTTGAGGTTCGCCGGGGTCAATTCGGCATAGAGCTTGCCTTCCTTCTGGATCAGCTTGAACAAGCCCGTCTGAACCTTGGCGTCCTTAATCAGGTTTGTGTACTTGGCGTTGTCATTATCGTTCTGGGCCTGAGCCCCGGTGGCCGTGAGTGCTACAAGAGCGACCGCGGCCATCCACATCCGACGCGAAAACGGATTGCGCATAAGGGAGTACCTGGAAAACCTGGCGAGAGGAAATTGCAGATGGGCCGAGCCTACTGTTGAGTCACAGGTCCGGAGCGTCGTCCTCCCAGGACATCACTCCATTCTTCGTTGCCCTGGGGCGTTAGCAACAAAGTTGACCTAAATTGCCGCGCCGATACGCGCGATGGTAAGGGTGGGGTCAGACTGGCCGACTTTGCGGGATGTGCCGGTATTTTAGGGTGTGCCGAATCCCCAGGCAACAAGCCCCAAACTGCGATTAGGCAAAACGGCCAAAGTGTCAACCGCCTGGCAACCGGCCAGCCGCGGGGCGTCAAATCGCCGCAGCCGCTGTGTTCCCAGGCGGTCGCCTCACCCGATAGGTTCTACGCCTTTTTTGGTTCATCGCTTCCAAGGCCCTACGGCGGTTCACGCTCTTGGTCGCATCAACCGCCACTGACGCCACTGTCTCTATGTTACGAACGCGCGCGGCGAAGCGTTCAACGTCGTACGCACAACGAGGCATCGTTTGCCCTACAGGCGAGGCCAACGGTCGGTGTTTTCTCCTGCGGAGCCGAACGTCGTTTTCGCATGTAACAATCGCCTGCGTGTTCCCGCTGCACGGCGGTGGCACCGCCCACGGAGCACTGTGATTGCAGGTTGCCTCTGTGGCCGTATGATTACAGTACTGCACGGCAGCCGAGAGTTGTGCCGCCCCCCAGGGCAAGCACCGCTCCGCCGATTTTTCGTGGTATTGCCATGATTCCGCCCGATCGACAATTCGACCTGCCCCCTTGGCGGCGCGGCCTGTACGTCGTTCTGGGCTCGTTTTTCGTCGGGCTGGGCGCCCTCGGTGCGTTTCTGCCGCTGCTGCCCACCACGCCGTTTCTGCTGTTGGCGAGCTTCTTCTATGTGCGTTCGTCGCCACGGCTCAACCAACGCCTGCTGCGCTCGCGGCTGCTGGGCGGCTTCCTCCGCGACTGGCAACAGCGGGGCGGCGTTCGCCGCGAGGTGAAGGTACTCGCCCTGGCCGTGGTAGCCGTAGGCGTGACGGCCAGCATTATGCTGGGCAATCTGCCTGCCTGGGGGATTGGGCTGCTTCTGACGCTCGCAGCCATCGGCATTACGGTCGTGATCCGGCTGCCAGTCGTGGCCGACGAATCGGCCCCGCAAACGCAACGGGCTGATGCCGACGAACAAGCGGCGGCCGAGTTGAGCGGCGTGGAAGCGAACTACTAGGGCGCCGCAGTTCGACATTCGCGACTGCCGCTGACGCCCGCAAACCGTCAGGCGGCCTTGGCGGCCACCTGCTGCCGAATGAAGGCAGCAATGGTTTCCAGCGAAGCGCCCGGCGTGAACACTTCGGCCACGCCCAGCTCGCGCAGCTTGGGGACGTCGCTCTCGGGGATGATGCCGCCCACCAGCACGGTGACGTCGTCCAGGCCTCGTTCGCGCAGCCGTTTCATCAAATCGGGCACGAGCGTCATATGGGCTCCGGAGAGCAGGCTTACGCCCAGCACGTCGGCGTCTTCGTCCTCGACCGCGCGTACCACGGCGGCAGGCGACTGCCACAGCCCGGTGTAGATCACTTCCATCCCGGCGTCGCGCAACGCCCTGGCGACAACCTGAATCCCACGGTCATGCCCATCGAGGCCAAGCTTGGCAAGGACCACGCGGATCGGCCGGGTATTGCTTGGGGCAGGTGAAGCGGCAGGCATCGTTGCTCTCGGTTCAGGTTACATGGGGAACAACCAGGGAGGCGGGCACAGGCCCCTAACTGGTCGGTCGATAACGTCCCAGCACATCGGCCAAGGCGGCCACCATTTCGCCCAGCGTGACGTCAGCCCGGGCAGCGTCGATCAACGCCGGCATTAGGTTCTCGCGGCTGGCGGCCACCGTACGGATGCGCTGGAGCATCTTTTCGACGGTTGCCGGGTCGCGCTGGGCCTTCGTTTCGGCCAGGCGTTGCCGCTGTCGGACTTCGACCGAGGGATCGATTTCGAGCGTGGGCACGTTCGGGCCGGAGTCATCGGTAAACGCGTTCACGCCCACGATCAACTTGCGCTTGGCATCGACCTCGCGTTGGTACGCGAAGGCGCTCTCGGCGATCCGGCGGCGGAAGTAGCCTTTCTCGATCGCCGCAATCATGCCGCCTTGTTCCTGGATCTCGGCAAAGATGGCCTCGGCGTCCTGCTCCAGGGCGTCGGTTAACGCTTCCACCTGGTAGCTGCCGCCCAAAGGGTCCGCCGAATTGGCCACACCGGTTTCGTGGGCCAGCACCTGCTGCGTCCGCAGGGCAATCGTTACGGCTTCTTCGGTCGGCAGCGAAAGCGTTTCATCGCGGCTGTTGGTATGCAGGCTCTGGCAGCCCCCCAGCACCGCCGCGAGTGCCTGGTAGGCCACGCGAATCACGTTTACCTCAGGCTGTTGCGCCTGCAGGCTCACGCCCGAGGTCTGGGCGTGGAATCGCAGCATCCAGCTACGCGGATTCTGGGCGCCGTATTTGTCGCGCATGTGCCGGGCCCAGATCCGCCGGGCCGCGCGGAACTTGGCGATCTCCTCAAAGAAGTCGTTGTGGCTGTTGAAGAAGAACGACAACCGCGGCGCAAAGTCATCGACGGCCAGACCGGCTTCCATCGCCTGCTCGACATAGTGGAAACCGTCGGCCAGCGTGAACGCCAACTCTTCAGCCGCCGTGCTGCCGGCTTCGCGGATGTGGTAGCCGCTGATGGAAACCGGGTTGAACAACGGCGCGTGCTGCGTGCAGAAGGCGATCGTATCCACGACCAGCCGTACGCTTTCCTGCGGCGGAAACACAAACTCGTTCTGCGCGTGGTATTCCTTGAGGATGTCGTTCTGGAGCGTGCCGCGCAGTTGTTCCCAGGGCACGCCTTGCCGCTCGGCCGCCACCAGGTAGAAGGCCAGCACGATGGCCGCCGGGGCGTTGATCGTCATCGAAACCGAGACTTCGCCCAGGTTGATGCCTTCGAACAACCGGTCGAAATCGCGGGCCGTATCGACCGCCACGCCCAGCCGGCCAACCTCGCCCTGCGAGTTGGGATGGTCGCTATCCAACCCCATCAACGTGGGCAGGTCGAATGCGGTCGATAGCCCAGTCTGCCCTTTGGACAGCAGGAAACGGAAGCGAGCGTTGGTTTCCTCGGGTGTGCCGAAGCCGGCAAACTGCCGCATCGTCCACAGCCGCCCGCGATACATGTTGGCATGGATCCCGCGGGTGAACGGGAACTGGCCCGGATACCCAAGCTGCTCCTCGTACCACGCGTCGGGCTCCGCCGGAAAGTACAGCGGCTCGACCTGGCGGCCGCTGACCGTGGTGAACGGCACGTCGCGCGTCGGGGCAGCAGCCAAGGCCCGTTCCCAGGCTTCGCGGGCAGTGTTGGTATCCGTTGCCATGTTGAACCAGGGGTTAGGGGGATCTGCTTCTGAACAGGCGACCCGGCCTACGTGCGAGGCGGAAACAGCTCCGCCAACGTACAGCGAAAGCCCGGCAGGACGCGGCCGCCTGCGAGGTAACCATCGGCCGCAATTGGCTGGGGCTCCGCATCCGTTTCGTAAACCACGGCTTCACGAACCGACGGATCAATCACCCATATGGCTTGCGTTCCAGCCGCCAGCCAGCGCTGCACCTTTTCTTCGATCTGTGGGGCACGGTCGTTCGGCGAGCGCACCTCCACGACCAGGTCCGGCGCACCGGGGAAAAAACCTGGCGGATAGCCGATGGTCTCGATCCGCTCGCGGCATACAAACGCCACGTCGGGAGCCAGGACCGTATCGGGATCACTTTCGATGCGAAAACAGGTTTCCGCCCCGTAAACCTCGCCGAGCTGATGCTCCTCCACGTAATTGCCGATCCGCCGGTTGAGCCGCGAAACAATCACGCCATGTTCCGACCCGCCCGGGCTCATCATGGTGAATACTCCCGCGACCAGTTCATACCGGTTGCCGTCGTCCGGCAGGTTCAGCAGGTCGTCGGCGGTAAAGGTTTGCGTGGACATTGGCGATGTCCTGAGGAGCGAAACGGTCAAATCGCCGCGTGGCACCGGATCGAGCTACACCCGCTCGACCACCATGGCTACCGCGTTGCCGCCGCCCAGGCACAAGCTGACCAGCCCGGTCTTGGCCCCGCGATCGGCCATGGCATAGAGCAGCGTCACCAGGGTGCGTGCGCCGCTGGCGCCGATCGGGTGCCCCAGCGCAATGGCGCCGCCGTGGACGTTGGTCTTTTCGTGCGGAATCTCCAATGGTTTCAAGCAGGCCAGACACTGGGCCGCGAAGGCTTCGTTCAGTTCCACCAGGTCGATGTCGTTGAAGGTCAGCCCCGCTTTCTCGACGGCCCGCTGCATGGCCGTCACCGGCGCAATGAAAATATCCTTGGGGGCCACGCCGCTGGTGGCCGCGGCCAAAATGCGGGCTTTGATCGGGCTGTCGACCTTGCTGGCGACGTCGGCCGAGGCCACCACCACAGCCGCCGCACCATCGCTCAGTTGCGACGAATTGCCGGCCGTGACCGTGCCATCGGCTCCAAAGGCCGGCTTGAGCTTGGCCAAAGCTTCCAGCGTGGTATCCGCCCGGGGACCTTCGTCGACGGTGACGAGCGTGTTGCCGCGGCGTGACTGAGTCTCGATGGGCAAAATCTCGGCCGTGAACTTGCCGGCTTCTTGCGCGGCCAAGGCCCGGCGATGGCTCTCCAACGCAAAGGCGTCCTGTGCGGCGCGATCGACGTCGCACTTGGCGGCGATGTAGTCCGCCGCCTCGCCCATGATCGTATCCTCAAACGGGCACCAAAGCCCGTCGTGAATCATCGAATCGAGCACCTGTTGATGCCCGTACTTCCAGCCGGCCCGGGCGCCCATGATCAAATGCGGGGCACGGCTCATGCTTTCCATGCCGCCAGCGACAACCACTTGCGCATCGCCCGCCCGGATCGCCTGATCGGCCAGCATCACGGCCTTAAGGCCCGAGCCGCACATCTTGTTGATGGTCAGGGCAGCCACCGTCGGCGGCAAGCCGGCGCCCAGGGCCGCCTGGCGGGCGGGGGCTTGCCCCAACCCGGCCGAGAGGATGTTGCCCATGATGACTTCGTCCACCCGATCCGCCGATAGGCCGGAGCGGCGCAGGCTTTCGGCCACGCAACGTGCTCCCAGTTCCGTGGCCGGCACGGTGGAGAGTGCGCCCTGGAATCGTCCGATCGGGGTGCGGCAACCCGCGAGAATATAGCTATGCGGCATCGATGATCTCGCTGCGCTGGCGATATGTGCAGTTGGCGTGAACGCGCTGGCAACCTGGCGCCGGGCGAGCCTCGGCAGCCTGACCGGCAAAGTTGCACTGTCATTATACGGGTTTGCCCCTTACCGACGACGCCGGTTTTGGCCACGTGGCCTGAGTGAGCCAACCGCGTAGCCCTTTTTGCGCCAAGAGTTTGTGTGCAATGGGCGCGGGCCCCAGCCGCGGCCGGCGCCGCGTACTAGCCACCTGCTAGCAGCGCAGGCTTTGCCTGCGGCGGCAGCACGCAGGATTCCTCAAATCGCCTCGGCCGGTTTGCCGATGGTTCGGGTAGATGGGCGGCTCTGCCCGCCAACCATCTGCCGAGCTCCACCCCGGTGGACCGCGTTCGGCAAGCTCGCTCGGCGGCCAAAGAATGGCCGCTTTAACCGCCGCGCCAATCGGCCAAGGATGGCGGATCGCGGCGGATTCTATCCTGCCACCAGGAGCCCTGAATGTCTGCGGATCAAACCTTGAGCCTGGAGGCTTTGCGCGCCGCGCTGGCCGACATCCCGCAAGAAAAACTGTTGCAGATCAAGCATTTGATCGACCAGATGGGCGGCATCGAGGCAGCCCGGCAATCGCTCGCCGCTCTGGAAGACGACGACCTGGCCGCGGCCGCCTGAGAATAGGCCATTAGCCAACGGCAAAAAATGTTTGACGCTTTCACGGCGGGATTGCTATCAAAACACGTGTCGGCCGACAACGAACGCATCTGCCCACATACTGAAAGAGGAGGGCAAGCCATGTTCGATCCACCGGACACGACAGGCTGAGGAGACGCTAGCCGCAACCGCAAACGGCGTTTCCTCACGATAGACCTTCCCGCAACCGACTCGTGTGAATAAGGGCCCGCGGTGTGTTTCGCACACCGCGGGTTTTTCGATGCGCGCAGGCTCACCCAGGTCGATTGAATGAGCCAACGGCCATGAGCCTTTCAGCATGGCCTTAAGCGTGCCCAAGCAGGGCAAGGGGGCGTTTCTAAACGCCGGGCCGGCGCCGGCGGCACCACTAATTGAGCGTGGCATCCTCAGGAAAACTGCGAATGCCGATCGAGGCATAGAAGTCGCGCCCGCACTTGCGCAATGCCGCGGCCCAAAGTTCGTCGGGCGGCGCAAAGAGCAGTTCGCTGGTGGCCGAAGTCACCAGCCAGACGCCTTCCTGGATCTCTTCTTCAAGCTGGTTGGGAGACCAACTGGCCGTGCCCAGGAACAGGCGGAAAGGTGCCTTGGTCTGATGCACCACCCAGTCGAGATTGTCACGCTGCACGGCCAGAAAGACGTTGGGCACCACGCGGATATCGGCGAACGATTCCTCGGTATGCAGGGCCATGATCGGCCCGTCGACCGGCCCGCCCACGTTCGCCGGCTGCTCGCAGTCGCATGGCGAGCCGCCAAGCTCGTTCCAGACCTGGCCCACGGTTTCGTAAGTGGGCCGGTTCAAGACCACGCCGAACGCCCCGTTTTCGTTATGGGCGATCAGCAACACCACCGTCTGTGCGAACCATTCATCGGTCAGGTGAGGCGAAGCCACCAACAGATGACGTTCAAGATTGGCCATGTCGGGTGATCTCCACGCAACTGCCGATTGCCCCGCTGCCGTGGTGGCTCACGTAGGCATCAGTTCGGTTGATACTCGGCTCGCACCCAAACCTCGTTGCTGTCCTCCAGCCGATCGGTCACCACGTAATAGTGATGCCGGAACGAGCCCGGGAACTTGCGCACCGGCCAGTCTTTGGCCAGCGTGTTGACCGAATAGTCGGAAGCTACCTTGATACGCTGTCCGACGCGCCCATGGTTCGTAAACAGGTAATACCGCTCAGCTTCACTGGCTTCGCCCAATCGGCCCGTGGCAATCTTGCCGTCATCGGGCCCACCGACGAACTCGAAAGTGATGTTCAGATTTTCCATAGAGGCCCCTTAAGCAAGACATGCAAGTGGTACGCCTCATTCTTTCGGGCTGGCTGGGGCCAGTCAAACTTGGCAGGCGTAGGGCCGCTACAACTTGTTACTCAATTATAGGTTACGGCAGCCCCGCCGCAGCCGCGGCCCGGCTGCGGCGCTTGCAAAATGGCGCAAAACGGGGCAGGCAGGAAAGTTAGCCTCCGCGTGCCCGCATGACGTCGCAACTGCCGCAAGCAACCAGCCCGCACAAACAAAAACGGCTCCAGCGCCCTACAAGACACAGCGCTGGAGCCGTTGGTTCTGTACTCGCTGAACCGTTACTCGGCCGGTGAGGTGACCATTACCTTCAGGGCGTTGAGCACCGTCACGATGTCCTTGGCGCTCACTTCGGTCCAACCGGCCAGCTTGTGCCGCAGGATCACCAGCTTGAACTGCTCGTAAGCTTCGTCCACATCGGGAGGAAGCTGCGGCAGCGCTTCAAACGGCCGCACGGCCTGGGGCTTTTCGCTGGGAGCCGCCGGGATATCAGCCGCTTCGGCAGGCGTTTCGTCGACCGGCTCGCTGACCTCGCCAAGCTCGGCAGCAGGTTCGCCTTCATCGCCGAAATCGGGGCCCTGGTCGTAATCGGGACCGCCGGAAACGCGCTCGTACGTGGGGCTGAACCGCTCCGACATGTTGGCTTCGCGCGGGGGCGCTGCGCCCTCGTCCAGCTCGACCGAGATGATGTCGTCGTCGCTGGGCTTCTTGTCCTCGGGCGCGCCCATCGCTTCCCAGCGCTGACGCCGCATCTCCGAAACCGACCAGTGGTTCTGCACGGCGCCTTCGAGCCACATTTCGGCATCGTTCCAGTCGAGCGCCGCCTGGAAGTGGCTCCAGAACAAGCCGGGGTAGCTCTCATACACACCGCCGAACCGTTCGTACACGCGGCGGAGCCGACCCACGTGCTGGCCGCTGATGCCTTCCACCTTTCGCCGCCAAGCTTCGTCGGAGTACTCCGAGGCCGGAGCGCCGGCGGCAATCAGCGACTCGCGCCACTCGTAGATGATGCGGCCCTTCTCCCAGTTCGTGGTACTGATCAGTCGATTCCAGCGGGCCACAAACGGCTGGGAAGTCTCCTCTTCGACGGGCAGGCCCTGTTGAGACACGTCAATCCGTCCTTTTCTACGCGGCAGAAGAATCACCTTGGCGGCAGCGGCAGCCTCGCTCGCCGCTTGCGGAAGGTCGATTCTAGAACTCGCCCGAAGTGGCTTCCAAGTCACCGCCTTGCCAGGCCGCAACCGGCAGGCCACGTAATTGCCCTAAGCAACTACTTGAAAGCAACTTACGACGCACCATCCGTCGCCGCGACGACGCCCCGATTGGGGAAAAGCTGTTCGCAAAATCGGCCAGCCGGACGGTACAGCGGCCCGCCCGGCGTGCCGCAAGAGGCGCAAGGCTGTAAATATGAGCAACTTACAAAAATTGGGGCTCACCGCCTTGCACAAGCACACGTTCTTGGCGCAGGTGGGGCACTGGATCGCGAAATTTCGCCGGAAAACGTGCCGGCCGGCTGGGCTGTAACGGCTGGCGAGGCTGGAGCATGGCCAAGGCAGCGGCTCGAAGCCGGCCCGCCCAACGCCGCGCGCCAGGCAGGGCGTCTTACGGCAGGTAAGCCACTAAGGCTTCGCCGGGTTCTTGCGGCTCGATCCGTACCGCTCCCGCCGACGCCGGCAACAGCGCGGTGCTTCCGGCCTTGAGCGGCTCGCCTAGCGGGTCGCCTTGCAGGGTGGCTAGCCCCTTGGTCACGCAGATGATGTAGAACCGTTCGTCGCCCCCGATCACGTGAGGGCTATCCAACTGCCAACGTTCGAGCACGAACTTGTCGCAGGCTGCCAGCCGGGTTACGTGCGGCCGGCTGGTCGGCTGGGGCTTCTGCGGCATGACCGGGCCCCGGTTGTAATCGATCACTTCCAGGGCTTGCTCGACGTGCAGCTCGCGCGGCTTGCCGTCGGGGCCCACGCGATTCCAATCGTACAACCGATACGTCACGTCGCTGGATTGCTGGATCTCGGCAATCAGCAGGCCGGCGCCAATGGCGTGCGGCGTGCCGGCCTCAATCAGAATGCAATCGCCCGGCTTTGGCTCAAACTGGTGCAGGCATAGTTCGCAGGTACCGCGTTCCACCTCGCGGGCCAGGGCACGGCGGTCAAAGCCGCGTTTCAAACCGGCATACAGCACGCTGCCCGGCTTGGCATCGAGCACCACCCAGGCTTCGGTCTTGCCCAGGTCTGGCGGGTCAAGTTTGGCCGCCTGCTCATCGTTGGGGTGAACCTGCACGCTGAGCGTCCGGTTGGCGTCAAGCAGTTTGAAGAGCAGCGGGAATCGCTTCTGCGGGGCGTGGCGCCCGAGCAACTCCTGGTTGAATTCGGCAACCAGACTCCCCAGCGTGCGCCCCGCCAGTTCGCCGGCGAGCACAACGCTCTGGTCGCGATCGTGGTCGCACACTTCCCAACTTTCAGCCCAGTGATCACCGGGCCCCAGTTGTTTACCCAATTGCTCAAGACGGCGACCGCCCCACAAGTAGTCACGCAACAACGGTTGAAATCGCAGCGGATACATTTTCGTAAGAGCGTGTCCAAAAAGCTAGGAGTTGCTTAGTCGCCGAGCCATAAGGTGAATCATAGTCACAAGAATGAACGCCTGTTCGCTCTCCGTGGTGCGTTCGTAGCATTTCGCCAGGCGGCGTGAGCGAT
>Ga0207864_1000981_pt1 | contig 34377 bp, 23 predicted proteins | sample HigsolmetaAR202D_FD_184834 | JGI IMG/M metagenome (GOLD analysis project Ga0207864, IMG submission 184834) | Ionic liquid and high solid enriched microbial communities from the Joint BioEnergy Institute, USA - AR20-2-D (SPAdes) (version 2) ... | reverse complement strand
GCCCCCGGCTACGGTGAGCCCCAGGACCCAGGGGTCCGCCGCTGCCGTTCCGACCAGGGTCCCCCCGCCCAACACCCGAGCGACCGGCTCCAACCACACGACCGCCAGCACGCCGATCCCGGTCCCCGCGGTGGTGAGCATGGCGCCGTCGCGGAGGAGGAGTCCCGCGATCTGCCGGTCGGTGGCGCCGAGGGCGCGCCGGATCTCGAACTCCCGGGCTCGGCGGTTGGCGGCTTCGGCCACGGCGCCGTGCACGCCGAGCAGCGCGAGCCCGGGGGTTGGGACCCGGCTCGCGATCGGACGCGTGTGCACCAGGCAGCGGGCCGCCGATCGGGAACGGTGCGAGGGGTGGTGGGAACGGAAGTCGGCCACGGGGATTCGTCGCGGCAGGAGGCCGAAGTGGCCGCCGTGAGCCATCGGTCCGGACCGGTCGTTCGAGAGGGAGGGAGTAGGGTCGCGGACAGGATCCGGCAGCGGCTCGGAGCGCCCTGGTGGGCGGCGTGGCGCACGTTAGATTGTGCCGGCCGATCCAGGCCACCTCGGCGGACGGGGCCGACCCCGGCCCTCGGCCGTGCTGTCTTTGTCGTTGGGGGGCGCGTGCATGTCGGGATCGGCCAGCGGAACGTGGCCATCCCCGAGCCGGGAGGAGCTCAGATGATTCATTTCGTGTTGTCGGCAGCGCTGGTCGTGACGGTCCCGTGCGCGCCGGCCGACCGGTTGGCGGTGGAAGCCTCGCCCCGGCCGCCCGCCGCGCAGGCGCGCAGCGGGTTCGAGGACGGGAGCCGGGCCGTGGCCGCGCGCGGCCGGGCCCCGGCGGGACCCGCGCGAACGCAACGGGTTGGGGGCGTGGCCGTGATTGCCGCCGGGCGTAACGACCCGCCATCGCCGGCTCACGTCCTGGGCCGGGCTCGGGAAGGCATCCGGCTCCGGGCCGAGGACCCCGACTCGGCGGCGGTGCTGGCCGCGGTGCAGCGGGTGTTCGACGGGATGGCCGAAGCGGACAGCGGGAAGGTCCGGGCACAGTTCCACGAGGGTGCCCGGCTGGTGGGCGTGACGGTGCGGGACGGCCGGCGGGAAGTCTCCTATCTGGGGCTGGACGGCTGGCTCCGGGCGATCGCCGGGTCCGACCGGCGCTGGCTGGAGCGGATCTACGACGTGACGGTCCAGGTGGACGGCGACATGGCCTCGGTGTGGGCGCCGTACACGTTCTACCTCGACGGCCAGGTCCGGCACTGCGGCGTGAACTCGATCGAGCTGGTGCGGACCGACGAGGGGTGGAAGATCACGCAGATCACGGATACCCGGCGCCGGGAGGGGTGCCCGGAGCGCTGACCAGAGGGGGCGCGCGTCGGGCGTCTGCACCCTTCGCCCTCGGCCGGGCGCGGCCGGGAGCTGTCCGCATGTGTGTGCCGTGAGCGTTGATGGGGCAGTGGTCGGGTCAGGCGGGTTCGCGGGCCGGGGAACGACGGCACGCCGGGGCACGGCCGGACGCACGGCGGGGGATGAGCCGAGCGGGCCGACCGTGCCGCGTCGCGTCGGGGCTTGCCTCCCGTATCGTATTACTTGCGGCGGAGCGGGAAGACCAGGACCGGGACGGTCGAATGGCGGAGGAGCGCCTCGGCGACGCTGCCCAGGACGAAGTGGCGGAAGCCGCTGCGGCCATGGGTCGAGATGGCGATCATGTCGGCGTGGTTCCGCTCCGCGTACTCCGCGATCGCCTCGGCGACGTTGCCGCCCGCGATGACGTCACACTTGACCGGCACGTCGCCGAAGTCGACTTTCTGCGACTCGAGCTTCTGACGCGCCTCTTCCAGCCGCCGCTCGAGGTCGGGGGATGGGAGCGGCGGCGCCAGCGGGGCCCCGTGGGGGAGCGCCTCGACATACTCGACGACGTGCAGGATGGTCACCCGGGATCCCCGCGCACGCGCGATGTCCGCTACGTCCGGATAGGGGCGGGCGGCTTCTTCCGAGAGGTCCGTGGCCACCACGATATGGTTGATCTCCATGCTCGTCTCTCCGAGGTTCACAGGGAAACCGACGGCCCGGGCCGAAATCCACGGGACCATCCAATGCCCTCGCGGGTACGCGGGAATATTAACTCCAAACGGTCGGCATGGCCAACGGGGGCGTTGCGGCGCGGCTGCGCACAAGGGTTGTCGTGTGCCGCTCCCCGACCGTAATGTTATGCAAATGGCACATCGTCGGGCACCGGCAGACCAGGCCTACGCGGGCCCGGCTAACCCCCACATGCACTGGTGAGGCAGATGATTGCACGTCAACGAGCGGCAGCGCTCCTTTCGGCCCTGGGCGCACTGTTCGCAGCCCCGACCTACGCGGCCGCACAGGAAGTGGTCGAGAAGGGCGTCATGGAATCCGTGGATGCGGTCGCCGGCCGGTTCAACGCGATCCTCGAAGCGGTCTTCTTCTACGACCTCGCCTTCTGGACCGACGCGTACCGGATTCCGCTGGTCGTCTTCTGGCTGTGCGCCGGGGCGCTCTTCTTCACGTTCTATTTTCGGTTCATCAGCATTCGGGGGTTCAAGCACGCGATCGACTGCGTGTCCGGCAGGTACAGCTCGCCCGACGACGAGGGTGAAGTCTCGCACTTCCAGGCGCTGGCGACCGCCCTTTCGGCCACGGTCGGCCTCGGCAACATCGCCGGCGTGGCCATCGCGATCAGCATCGGCGGGCCGGGCGCCATGTTCTGGATGATGGTCGCCGGGTTCCTCGGAATGAGCACGAAGTTCACCGAGTGCACGCTGGCGCAGCAGTATCGCCAGGTCCGTTCCGATGGCCGGCTCATGGGCGGCGCCATGGAATACCTGTCCAGGGGGCTGGCGGAGAAGGGCTGGCCGAAGCTGGGCACGGTGCTGGCCGTCCTGTTCTGCATCCTGTGCATCGGCGGTTCGCTCGGCGGCGGCAACAGCTTCCAGGTGAACCAGTCGATGAACGCGGTCAGCGAGACGTTCCCGATCTTCGCCACCCACTCGTGGATCTACGGGCTGATCATGGTCGTCCTGGTGGGGATCGTGATCATCGGCGGGATCCGCCGGATCGCGAACGTGGCGGAGAAGCTGGTGCCGCTGATGGCCCTCATCTACGTCGCCATGGCCCTCTTCATCCTGCTCTCCAACTTCGACCGGATTCCGTGGGCGTTCGGCGAGATCTTCAGGGGCGCGTTCAATGCCAGCTCGGCCTACGGCGGGCTGATCGGCGTGCTGGTGGTCGGGTTCCAGCGGGCGGCGTTCAGCAACGAGGCGGGCGCGGGCTCGGCGGCCATTGCGCACTCGGCCGCGCGTACGCCGTACCCCGTGCGGGAAGGGTTCGTGGCGCTGCTCGAGCCGTTCATCGACACCATCGTGGTGTGCACCATGACCGCGCTGGTCATCGTGATCACCGGCGCCTACTCGAACCCGGACTACGAGGTGATCCGGGCCGCGAACATGGGCGCGACGCTGACTTCGCGGGCCATGGGCGAGGTCTCGTCGCTGTTCCCGTACGTGCTGAGCCTGGCGGTCTTCCTGTTCGCGTACTCGACGATGATCTCCTGGTCGTACTACGGCGAGCGGAGCTGGACGTGGCTGTTCGGTGACAAGAGCTCCGGGCTCTTCCGGAGCCTGTTCCTGATCGGCACGTTCCTGGGCTCGGTGGTCACCTCCACGAACGTGCTGGCGTTCGGCGACCTCATGATCCTGGGCATGGCGTTCCCGAACATCCTGGGGTTGTACATCCTGCGGAAGAACGTGAAGCGGGAGATGGACGACTACTGGGGCAAGGTGAAGAGCGGCGAGATCCGGCCGTACACGGCGATGGCCGCGGCCCAGGCCGGGGACTGACGCCGGCACGGGGAGAGGCCTGGCCGGGGGATCGGGGGAGTGAGCCTGGAATAGGGACCCGGCCCGGCCACGAACGCGGCGCTGGTCGATCATGGGATCGGCCGACGCCGCGTCGTTTTTTCTTGCGGCGATTCGGGATGGGATCGGCGGGGGCGCCGGTCCGGGAGCCGCGTGGCGCGGTCGTCCCCGGTTCGGGCTCGACCGGCCGGAGTTTCTGGGAGGCGACGTCGGGTGGGCGACGTCCCGGGCCCGACGCATCGTCCGGGGCGAGGCAGCCCGCAGCCGTCCGATGCGCCCGCCGCTCCGTTCCCGTTCCGGCGAAACCAGAGGCCAGGAGCTGCTGGAGAGAGTCATGCCTCGGGCTCCCGAGGCCGGACGGACGTCGGGGCATCGGTGAGGCGCCGGTGTCGTGGGGTGGTATCCCGGAGGCGGGATCGGCGGCGGGTGGCGCGGAGGTCGACGCCCGGGGCGCGGCGTGCGCCGTTGGCCTCGCCGTGAAAGGCGTGGCCAGGCCGATTGGCGGGTCGCGTGGGGGCCGGAATGGTCGGCGCATGCCCCGACCGCGGGCGCCATCGTACAGCCATTTCGGAATGAAAAAAGATGCTTCCGAAAAAAACGCGTCCGGGCGCGGGGTGGATCATCGAGCGGCGGGGCGGGCGCCGGAGCCTTCCGGCATTCGTGGGATCCGTCGGGGCCGGACCGGGGGGAGGCGGTCGGCGCGGGGGTGCCCGAAACGTCGAACGGCCGCCAGTACTTCGGCGGCCGTCCGACCATCCGCGGCGCTCTCCCCGGAGTTCCCATTCGCCGCGGTACCCAGTTGTCGCCGGCAGGATAGTGCACGGCGCGGGCCAAACCGGAGGCTTCCCGGCAAGTGTGGGTGGGGAAAAGAGATGGGCGTTTCCGGCGCGGCGTCGCCCACCCGGATTCCTCGCTAGAATCTGCGCGATTCCGCTACAACGTGCGGGGTGACGGAGGTGGTACCGGAGGCCGGGAACGAGCTGTCGGTCGGCGGGGCGCACGGGCAGCCTCTCCGGTGTCACAAAATCCGATTCCCAGTCGTTGATGGGACGTAACGAGGTATGAAGGGCCGCTGGGCAGTACGGAAATCGAACGTGGCCGGGGCCGGATGGGGCGCCGGCCACTCGGGTCTAGCGCCGTTGTTCGTGGAGTCTTGACGGCGGCGTGGCGGGACCGTATTACTGTCGCGTTTCCGACCACCCGACGGCGGCGGACGGCCAGGTCGCGCTGGCCGCCCGCGCGAGAAACGATGGGAGACATCGAGAAGTCCCGCATTTCGGTAAAGATGCCGAGCCCACCCATTGGACGTTCGATCGGGGTCCGGGCCGTACGCGTCGTGTGCGGCGTCGCCGGGCCCGTACGTTCCCGAGGGCCGTGCCGCAGACACCTGGCGCGGCGCGCGAACACCACCACGATCCTTTCAAGGAGGGAATGGTGAATCTCCGTACATCACGTTTCGGAGCATTAGGAGCGCTGTTGTTCGCCGCGCTCCTGGCATTTGCTCCGGAGGCATCCGCCCAGACCGGCCGGCTGACCGGCGTGGTCATCGACAAGCAAACGGGGCAGCCGATCGCGGGCGCGCAGGTTGTCGTCGAGGGCACGGGGCGCGGAGCGCTCACGCAGGAGAACGGGCGCTACTTCATTCTGAACCTGCAGCCCGGTGTCTACTCGGTGACGGTACACGTCATCGGGTATGCGACGACGCGGCGTGACGGGGTCCAGGTCTCGATCGACGTGACCCGCGAGGTGAACTTCGAGCTCGTCTCGGAGGCGCTGGTCGTGGACGAGATCGTGGTCGAGACGGAGCGGACGCCGCTGGTCGAGACGCGGACGACGGGTGCTTCGGACCTGATGTCGCTCGCGGACATCACGGCGCTGCCGGTGACGGACCTGACGCAGGCGCTGGCGCTGCGGAGCGGCTTCCTGGAGGTTCCGCAGAACACGCACGTGACTGCGGAGGCGGATGAGACGCGCGGTCTGACGCCGATCCGGATCCGTGGTGGTCGCGCCGGCGAGACGCTGACGCTGATCGACGGCGTGCCGGTCAACAACTTCGTGTTCGGCGGCCCGGCGTTCCAGCCGACGCCGTACGCGGTGCGGCAGCTCGACTATCGTCGTGGTGGTTTCGAGCCTCAGTACGGCAACGCGCTCTCGGGGATCATCAACATTGCGACGCGTGAAGGCGGCACGCAGCTCGAGGGTGGTCTGGAGTACCGGACGACGGCGGTCTCGGGCGCCCTGGGGAACCGGGCGGACGAGCTGGCCGGGCGGCACGTGCTGCAGGGCACGCTGTCGGGTCCGGTGCCGGGCACGGATGCGCGGCTGCGTTTCGCGCTCGCGGGCCGTGAGGACCGGGGCGCGGGGCGCGTGCTGAAGTTCGATGATGAGACGTACGATCCCCGCTACGTGCAGCCGCTCGAGGAGATCGGCTTCATCGGACCGCACTCGCACGACCTGTGGCGGGGCTGGCGGGCGCTCGGCTTCGACGAGCAGCGCGACCTGTTCGGGAAGCTGACGTTCCTGGCTTCGCCGGCGGCGCGTCTGAACCTGACGGCGATCGACTATCAGCGGCAGTACATGCCGTTCCAGTTCGACCGGCTGCTGGGGATGGGCCAGCCGGTGGACATGTGCATCGACCTGTACGCGAATCCGGAGCTGTGCCAGCGGGCGTACGGCACGTCGCGGTACGGGGACATGGTGCCGTCGTCGGTCGAGCTGCGGCGCCGGCTGCTGTCGGCGAGCTGGGACCACACGATGGGGCGGAGCTTCTATCGGGCCGTGGTCTCGCGTGTGGACCAGTCGCGTGAGACGTGCAACTACTTCCAGGGTGCGTGCCTCGAGGGGTGGTTCTCGAACACGAACTTCTCGGAGAACTTCCACGCGCCGGGCGTGACGCCGGTGCATCCGGCGGGCGGCACGGGCCGGACGTGGGGTGGTGAGAAGCTCGAGACGTACATGGCCCGGATCGACGTCAACTCCCAGGTGTCGGACCACCACAACCTGCAGACCGGGCTGTTCTATCAGCGTCACAACGTCGAGTTCTTCGAGCTCCGCGACGTCGGGAACAGCGAGGTCGTGGTCGAGGAGCTGTTCTACAAGGCGAAGCCGTGGGAGTTCGGCGCGTACTTCCAGGACCGCATCGAGTACGACTTCATCAGCATCGACCTGGGCTTCCGGTTCGACCTGGGCGAGGCGAAGGGGCTGTTCCTGGCGGACCCGATGGATCCGACGGCGGGCACGACGGCGTTCGACGTGTGCTCGAACCCGGCCCAGTGGCAGAACGTGAAGGTCCGGGTCTTCGATCCGGCGACGGGCCTGTCGCGGGTCGAGACGATGTCGGCGGATCTGTCGTGGACGCAGCAGCACTGCGCAGAGAACCGTGCGGATCTCGCGCGGGCTGCGGTGATCGCCACGGCGGATGACTTCGTGCCGGCGAAGCGGCGGCGTCAGTTCTCGCCGCGGATCGGGATCAACATCCCGGTGACCGAGTCTTCGGCGATGTACCTGAACTACGGTCGCTACACGCAGAACCCGCTGTACAACAACGTCTACCAGGGGACGGGGATTGGCTCGGAGAAGGAGGGCACGCCGGAGGGCGTGGCGATCCAGCCGGGTCTGTCGCTGCCGTACCTCGGGAACCCGAACCTGGTGGTCGAGGAGACGACCTCGTACGAGATCGGGTTCGTGGCGGAGCTGTCGGAGAACTACGCGATCCAGGCGGTCGTCTACAGCAAGGACCAGTCGGGCCTGACGGGCCTGCGGACCGGTGGCGTCCGTCCGGACGGGTCGGTCGTGTTCGACCCGGGCGTGACGTACGGTTCGGCCACGCCGCGGTACAGCGTGCTGGTGAACCAGGACTTCGCCACGGTCCGCGGCTTCGAGATCACGCTGTCGCGGCGGCTGGCGGATCACTGGGCGTTCAACGTCAACTACGCGTTCTCGCGGGCGATGACGAACGCTTCGCCGCCGGAGCGGCAGGGCGAGCGTGAGAGCGAGGGCGATCCGAAGGTGTATCGCGAGATCATCTCCGAGATCGACCAGCCGCACGTCTTCAACGCTTCGATCCGGTTCGCCGCAGGCCGTGAGCCGCTGACGGATGGCCTGCTCGGCCGGCTGCTGCAGAACGTGTCGGCCTCGGCGACGCTGCGGGCCGCGAGCGGCCTGCCGTACACGCCGACGGCGCCGGACGCGGCCGCGCTCGGGTTCAATCCGGACCGGCGCGAGATCAACTCCGGGCGGGGACCGGCCACGCTGCAGATCGACATGATGCTGCAGAAGGAGTGGCGGATCGGCGACCTGAGCTACGGCGCGTTCATCCAGGTCAACAACGTGCTCGACCGGCTGAACTGCCTCGAGGTGTCGCCGGTCACCGGCCGGTGCGACATGGGTGCGTACGACTTCCTGCGCCGGCGCGTGGGTAACCCCTCGACGCCGAGCAGCACCGGCATTGACCGTCCGCAGTGGACCGGCCAGCGGCGCAGCATCCTGACGGGTGTGCGCGTGGGCTTCTGAGCACAGCACGGACACCGGTCGATGAGGGCCGACGGCCGGGGCGCCCGAGCGCCCCGGCCGAGCCGGGTCCGATAACTACCAGGGAGGCAAAGTGATGAATCCGGTTGCGGTTCAGCGGGGCGCCACGCTGCTGCTCCTGTTGCTAGCGCTCGTCGCCTTCGTGGCGGACGATGCCGCTGCGCAGTTCAGGAGCGAGCTGCGCCCTGAATTGGTGGTGGATGAGAACGGCGTGCCTTACACGCCGCCGCCGGAGGCGTACTCGAACTTCAAGCTGCGCGGTCTCGCGGACCTCGCGTTCGTGGGCTCGCGCGGCCGCGGCTCGATGCGGATGAAGCTGTCGAACGCCGCGATCAACGACTACTACTTCCATCCGGACGGCGTGAACTGGGTTCAGTTCGGCACCCCGAGCGGCTCGGCGCAGCGCCTGTTCCAGGGCTCGATCGCGATGGTGTCGCCGCGCTCCGAATGGGAGAAGGCGCGGCGGCGGTTGCGGGACGAGCGGGGGATCGAGTCGCTGAACAACGTGGCGGGCGGTGGCTACAACAACGTCCGCAACATCACGCACTGGTCGCTGCTCCAGCCGGAGCGGTGGATGCCGGCGGATGACCAGCTCGGGTTCGTGCACTCGGGCGTGGCCGCGCGGGACGACGGGACGTGCGCGGACTTCCAGAACGACGAGATCGTGCCTGGCCTCCCGCTCATGGCGGCTTCGGACTGCCCGGAGACGTGGGGCTCGGACCAGTTCCGGGGCGCGACCCGCTCGATTCCGTTCGCGAACTGGATCAAGTACTTCAATGACGTCGGTCCCGAGAACTTCACCTGGGACTGGTGGCGTGTTCCGGAGGAGTACCGGACCGACGAGCTCCTCGGTGACTTCCAGACCTACGGCAAGGTCGTGGACTGGGCCTCGGACCGGCTGGCCCGGTTCGGGAGCGTGATGCCGAACGGGTCGGGCGCGCCGACGGAGCAGGGCTGGCCGATGGGCATCTCGATCTACTTCGACGCGTTCTCGTTCGAGCTGCCGACGATCGCGAACACGGTCTTCTGGCAGGCGCTGGTGGTGAACGAGTCGGAGCGGGTCTGGGGGATCGGCCTCGACTACGACTCGCTGTACCTCGGCATGATGCACGGGGTCATCAACGGCAGTAACCAGAATGCCGCCGAGTACTACCGGCCGGACATCGGCGGTGTGATCATCACCGGTAGCGGCACGGTAACCGGCTGCCACGGTGCGCGCACGCCGACGGGCGTGACGGGCTGCCAGAACCAGGGTGGCTCTGCGGGCGCGTTCGCGCTGCTGGTGCTGAACTCGCCGCTGGGCGACCTGCGCAACAAGCTGTTCACGCAGCCGGGGAGCCCGTTCTACGCCCCGAACCACCCGAACGCGGGCGACACGATCACGTTCAACATCGGCCGCATGTGCGGGTTCGGCGTGGCGTGCTGGAACTCCACGGCCGACTTCAATGCGCGTGCGGGCTTCGGCTACATCGCGGGGATCGTGGAGGACCTGCTGGCGGGCCGGACGCTGGCCGACCTCGACGCTGTCAGCACGGCTGCCTGGTGGCGGATCTTCCGTAACCACGACTATCCGGAACGGACGCCGCAGTGGAACAAGTGGGCGCCTCCGGGCTGGGACTGGAACAAGGACGGTATCCCGGACACGATCTCGGTCCCGACGTGTCTCGGTCCGGAGAACGGTGGTCCGACCACGGGCTATCCGTGCTCTGAGGTCTACTCGGACACGATGCCGGGCTTCCTGGTGAACGCCGGGAACAACATCGGCGGCTTCATCGGCTTCGGTCCGTTCAAGCTGGCGGCCGGGGACACGACGAAGTGGACCATGGCGCTGGTAAGCGGCCCGACCCAGGCGTCCCTGCTGACGTTCGTCGATCAGACGATCGCGTTCTACCAGGCGGGCTTCCTGCGGCCGAGCGCGCCGCCGGCGCCGCGGGTGGTGTCGGTGAACACGACGCCGGGCGACCGCGGCCGCACGCCGGGCGCACGGGTGCAGATCTTCCTCGATGACTCGCCCGAGCTGTTCGTGGATGAGTTCCTGCTCTTCCAGGCGGAGCAGCTCGAGGGGACGCAGCTCGCGGAAGACAATCCTTGGCTGATCGACTCGATCCGGAAGGTTGCCTACAACAACCTGGAGGCGATCCGGGTCTACAAGTCGTGCAACGGCGGTCGGAATTTCACGGCCACCTCCAACTGCTTCGGCGACCCGACGACGGACGAGCAGGGCAACCCGGTCGGTCTGGGCTGGCGGCCGTACGCCGTGTTCCGGGCTGATGAGAACGGGCGGGTCCCGAACGTCTTCACGGATGCCAACGTGACGGCGGGCGTCCGTTACCTGTACTCGTTCGTCGCGGAGTCGCGCGGCCTGACGGTCGACGTGCTCGACCGGGATGTAGAGACGGGGGCGCTGATCCCGCGGCGTCTGGAGATCGCGCCGAAGCTGACGAACCCGCTGTCGACGTCGGCGTCGGACCCGAACGTGGTGAGCGTGTACGTGCCGGCGGCCCGGCAGGCGGGTGCGCGGCCGGCGACGGTGGCGTTCACGGTCGAAGATCCGCGCACGCCGGTGGAGTACTGCGCTGAGAGCGCGCGCCCGTGCCCGGTCGACGTGCAGCTCACGTCGGAGGACGTGCCGGGCGGCAAGTTCCGGATCGTGTTCGGCGACTCGGTCGTCGTGCGGGCGATCAATGAGCCGGTGCGCGGCGCGAACGGCGCGGTGGTGGGCCGCCAGTACCGGACGGAGGTCCAGCTCTACCGGACCGTGCAGGCCTCGCCGGACGGTGAGACGGTGGTCCGGCACGTGTACGAGGAGCAGACCTTCACGATGCCGGGCGAGGTGGGCGTGACCACGTCGGGCGGCACCACGACGGAGTCGGCCGAAGGGCACAGCGCCGCCCAGGGTGACACGACGTACGTCACGACCACGGCCTTCAATGGGCTGACGCTGGTGACGCTCAATGCGAGCAACCAGCCGATGCTGGTCAGCTCGACGCTGACGGGCTCCTCGGCCACGCCGGGTACGTTCCTCGGCCGGCCGGACTTCCCGGGCTTCATCGTGCGGGCGAACGCGAACCGTGCCGGTACGCTGGTCTCGACGACCTGGCTGGAGCAGGGCACGGATGAGGACCGTCAGCTCCGCACCGGTGGCGCGCCGAACGTGACCTGGATCTCGGCGAGCGCCTCGGCGACGGGCCGGGGGTACGGCGAGTACCGATTCGACTGGCTGGCGCCGGAGTTCGGGCCGACGCGGCTCTTCCGGGTGAACATCGTGAACCCGTCGGAGACGCGGAGCGCGTTCGAGCAGTCGCTGTCGCAGCGGCAGGGCGCGACCACGGCGGTCGGTGAAGAGATCGCCGCGGCGATCCGGGCGTCGGCCACGGACGCCAACCTGGCGAACATCACGGCGAACGACCTGATCCAGGTGAGCGTGCCCTTCAAGGTCACGAACAACATCACGGGTCGTGAAGTGACGCTGGCGATGCTCCGGTCGTCCAAGCGGGATTCGATCCCGCTCGGGAGCGGCACGAACCTGGTCAACGTGGGCGTGCCGTCGGACAAGTGGGTGCCGGGCGAGCCGCTGATCTTCCTCGAGACGGTCACGACGTTCCGCACGGCGCGCACGGAGAGTGGCCAGACGTACGTGGTGCTCGATGCGTCCGGGCGGCCGGTGGTGCACGACACGCTGGTCGTGACGTGGAACCAGGCGGTGGTCGGCTGCGAGTCGCCGGTCACGTGTAATCCGGTCGTGTTCGGAACGCCGGGTGCGCCCACGCAGGGCTACCTGCCGGTGACGCCGGGGCTGGAGTACCTGCGGGTGCGCTACGAGAACCCGATCACGGTCTCGACGGCGTACGAGTTCGAGGTCATGCCGCCGCTCACGGGCGACAAGGTAACGGCCGTGACGAAGGCCGACCTGGACAACATCAAGGTCGTGCCGAACCCGTACGTGGTGTTCTCGCAGTTCGAGCAGACGAACGCGGAGCGGAAGCTCATGTTCACGGGGCTGCCGCCGCGGGGCACGATCAGCATCTTCACGGTCGCCGGGCATTTCGTGCAGCGGCTGACGTACACTGAGGCGGACCTGGCCGGCAACGGCGACCTGTTCTGGGACATGCGCACCATCGAGGACAACGAGATCGCCTCCGGCCTGTACATCTTCGTTGTGGAGGGCGTACTTCCGGCGTCTGGGCAGACGGTGCGCAAGACGGGCAAGTTCGTCGTGATCCAGGGCAGCTAACCGTAGCCGAGAGGGATGACCATGTACCAGAAGAAGAGCATACTGGCGGGCTGTGCCGTGGCTGCCCTGGCGCTGAGCCTGGGCGCCGCGGCGCCCGTGGCCGCCCAGAATTTCGGGTCCGGCGAGCGTGCCTCGCCGGAGCGGCCGGTGACGCGGGTCGGTACTCGCGGCGCCGCGTTCCTGGACATTCCGGTCGGCGCCCGGGCGAACGGGCTGGCCGGGGCCGGCTCGGTGGTCACGGAGGGTATTGACGCGCTCTATTGGAACCCGGCGGCGGCAGGCTCGGTCACGGGCCTGACCGCCGGGCTGAGCTACTCGGAGGTCTTCAGCGGCACGGGGATCGAGCACTACTACACGGGGATGCTCCTGCCGCTGGCCGGGTTCACGTTCGGCGTGACGGTGAACTCGCTGACGTCGGGCGAGATCCCGCGTACGCAGGAGACGACGCCGAGCGGTGAGAACGCGGCGCTCGGGTCCACGTACGACTTCACCGCCACGGCGATCGGTGTGCACGTCGGTCGGCAGATCACGGACCGGCTGGTGGTGGGCGCGGCGGTGAAGCACATCAGTGAAGGGATCCAGGGCGCGCGGGCCTCGTGGGTCGGCGCGGACGTGGGGATCCGCTTCGAGACGGGGCTGTACGGCACCCGGATCGGGGCCTCGATCCTGAACGTCGGCGGTGCAGCGAGGATGTCGGGCCAGCTCGTCACCGCGAACATCGGGGTTGCGCGGGAGGTCTTCGCCGTGGAGCGGAACATCCCGGTCAACCTCAATACGCAGCTGGCGCAGCTGCCGACCGCGTTCCAGTTCGGCGTCGCGATGGACCTCGCCGGTGCGCCGCAGTCGCTGCTGGGCACGGATCCCCGGCACAAGGCGACGTTGATGTTCGACCTGCGCGACGGGACCAACACCGCGATGCAGCCGTTGATCGCGGCCGAGTACGGGTTCAACGACTTCGCGTTCATCCGGGTGGGGAAGCGCTGGGAGAACGAGGAGTTGGCGAACTACGAGACGTCCCATGGTCTGTCGGCCGGCCTCGGGCTGCGGCTGAACGCGCTCGGTCGGAGGTTCGACATCGATTACGGCTACATGAACCTGGGAATCCTGAACGAGCGTCACGTCTTCTCGTTCCAGTTCTCGATGTAATGCGCGAGGCCGCCGCCGCATGAGGAAGCGGGCGGCGGCGGCCCCCTTCGACTCGGGCAAGGAGAGGATCGATGAATTACCGCGGACTCGCGAGGATCATGGGCGCGCTAGCGGCCCTGGCCGTCCTGGCCGCCTCGCCGACGGTCGCGCAAGAGGAGGGGCGGTGGCGTGCGACCCCGCTCTTCGGTGTGACGAAGTACGATGAATCGTCGGCCTTGAAGACGGCGCCGTTCGTGGGCGCGGAGGCCCAGTACGTCCTCAGTCCGTCGCTGCGGATCGGGCTCGGGCTGAACGTGGCTCGCCCGATCGTGGACGGGAGCTACTTCCCGCTGGTCTTCTTCCGGGTGCACGCCGATACCTCGTGGCTGGCCGAGGTCGGGCAGCAGGTGACCCAGTTCAACTACATGGGGACGATCACGGCGATGCGTTCCATGGGGTCCGTGAACCTGTTCGGCCAGGCGGGGATCGGCGGGTACAGCTTCTTCCTCGACAACCAGGTCATGCATTCGATGCAGCGGCGGGGCGCGCCGAGCCGGGTGAGCGGGCTCATGGTTCCGCTCGGCGTAGGGTTCTCGATCGGCCGCTCGTCGGCAATCCGGCTGGAGGCGCGGGACGACATTCTCTTCGGCTATGACCGGGAGGATTTCAATCCGGTCGAGATGCGCCACCGGAATCTGTGCACGCCGGGCGTGAACACGCAGTCGTTCTGCATCGAGGATGCGAACCGGACGCCGCCGGCGCCGAAGGAGACGATCCACAACTTCAAGCTGATCCTGGGCTTCGAACTGGTGCCCGGCCGTAACTAGGCCAGCCCGTTCGCACTAGATACTGGGAGGATCCATGCGGCTCAAGAGAAGGGTGCCAGTCCTGAGCGCCACGGTCGGCCTGGCGCTCGTGGCGGGACTCGGCTGCAGCGAAGAACGCGAAGCGATCATGACGCGGGTAGGCGACTACCTGCTCGAGTTCACGATCGACGCGTCCGTGGCCGGCGGGCGGCCAGGCGGTACGAGCGCCGTCACAGACGTCACGATCGGGGGTATTGATACGTCCCATCCGGACGTGTTCGGCCGTGCGACGTCCGGGGCGCGTTCGTACTACCAGAATGTCGGCGCGTTCCAGAGGGGTTGGATCATCACGCCTGATCGGATCCAGCATGCGGGGAACGACCCGCGGCTCCCGGCCCTGCAGGCGACGAACGTGACCGTGCCTCGGCTCATTATTGGCGACCCGTCCTCGCTCGAGGAAGAGGGCTGGTGGAACATCTGGACCGCCACGGCGTCGGGGACGAGTTTTGCCGGCATGACGGGCTTCAAGCCGAACACGACGTATACGGTGGCGTTCATGCGGCTGGGGCTGAAGGTGAATGGCGAGCTGGACCAGCTCCAGATGGCCCAGGGCCTGCCGGTCACGGAGCCGGACGAGCTGGTGCCGGTGGGTGGGACGCCGAAGGGTGATCCGAGCGTCGACCTGTGGTACCAGAATGGTCCGGCGATCTATGCGCAGCGTGACGCGAATCCGTACGTGATCGGCCATTTCGTGACGACCGGCGACGGCCTGACGGCGTGGGACCTGTACATTTGGGGGAGCGATCCGGATGACGTTCCCGTGCTGTACGCCGACGCCTCCGGCAATCCGCCGGATGCGGCGATGGACTCGTCGCTGGTCGCGCGTAACGACCTGGTGGCCACGACGCTTCCGCGGTACAACTACCTGGTGATCTTCGAGGGTGCGGCCGCGACCCCGGAGGATGTGCTCTCGCTCCCGCACGCGGCGCGGATCCAGCTCGGCACGGACTTCGATGCGGTCACCGGCGAGCCGATTCCGAACGCGTACGCGCCGTTCCCTCGCGCGCTGACGAAGCAGGAGATGTTGGCTGGCCCGGGCGTGGCTGCAAAGGCGTCGGCCCTGGAGGTCACGTTCACGAATCTGGCGGAGCTGGCCGGGGCCACCTACCAGGTCTGGCTGATCAACGAGGAGACGGGCGCGGCGATTTCGCCGCCGGGCAACTGGACGGCCACGGCGCCGAACCCGGATCCGGAGCAGAGCGAGCCCATCGTGGTGGGGTCCGCAGAAGGCGTGCGGACGTTCAACTCGAAGGCGAATTGGACGCACACCTTCCGGACGAGCGAGGAGATCGTGGGGCAGGACATCGGCGGCTACACGCACGTGGTGCTGTCCATTGAGGCCTCGGAGGCCTCCTCGCCGTCGAACGTCCAGTCTCTGTGGGCCCGGTACACGAACATGAACGGGTCGCCGAACGATCCGTTCGACTGGCAGATCGTGAACAGCGCCGCCATGTCGTTCGGGACGTTCAACAACGGCCAGAACCCGCAAGTATTCACCGCGACGGGCACCGGGCGCGGCTGGTTCTGGGGCACGCTCCCCGAGGAGGAGATGCGGGTGCGGTTCCGGGACCTCAACCGTCCCCCGGTCGGCTACTTCTACGAGGGGTGGGTAATCCCGCAGGCGGGTCGCGGCGAGCCGTACTCGATCGGCGAGCTGACCACCTCGTCGGAGGAGGGCTTCGCGTCGCTGAAGGACGCGGACATCCGGACGGACCTGAGCACGTACGTGCGTGAGGACCGGATCCTGGACGCGCTCCAGAGGGTGAAGAACCAGCAGCTCCTCAACGGCAATCCCTGGTGGCTCGAGGGCTATGAACTGAAGGTGGTGCCGAAGGCGCGGTCTGGGAACGAGCTGCCGCCGTACACGATTCTCGGTGGCGGCGTGCCCGAGGGGGTCGTCAAGCGGGCCCCGTGAGCGCGGATCGACCACGCTGACGTTCCTGTAGTGCGCAGAGAGCCGGTCCGGGCGAAGTCCCGGGCCGGCTCTCTCATTGCCGGTATACGAAGCCGGCTGGATTCATGACCGGATCGAGCATGGACGAGTGCGTGGATCGTGCTCCTGGTGTCGCGCTGTAGGTGATGACCGTATGCCGGGCTGCCGGAGGTTGTGGCGCAGGGCCTCCGGAAAGGGCGGCGTCGACGGCGATGTGGGACCGTGCGCTGCGGGAATCGCCACGGCCGGTGTAGCAGCGAGGTGGAGCATTCGGACCGGCCAACGGTGGCGGCGTGGCCGATTTCGTGGGGCGAATGCAAGCCCGGGGGGGCCGCCGTTACAGGGCCGCGTTCCGGCAAGAGGGGACCATCGATCCGGTCAGCGTGCACTGCGAATCGATGGGGTGAGCGAGGCGGGCGAAGCAAGTCCGGCGAAGGCGGGGGCTCGCCCCGGCGGTCGGGAAGCGGCGGGCGCATGTCCTCGGAGACGTCGCAACGTACCCGACGAGAACGAATCACGCGGCCCGGAGCATGGCTCCGAGCCGCGTCGTGCATTCATGGTGCCAATTACGTCCAGCGGACCGGCGACGAACCGGAGTCGCCTCCCACGCCAATCGGGTCTACTTCAGAACGGGCCCCACTTCATCAGCACCGGCGGCACGAGGAGCACCATGCCGAGGAGGATGAAGACGAGCAGGAACGGTGTGACCCAGCGGGCCCAGAGCGCCCATGGGATCCGGGCGGCGCCGAGGACGCCGAGAAGGACGGGGTTCGTCGGGACAATGATGTTCGTGAACCCGTCGCCGAACTGGAAGGCGAGGACGGCGGTCTGGCGCGTGATGCCGATGAGGTCGGCGAGCGGGGCCATGATCGGCATGGTCAGGGCGGCCTGCCCGCTGCCGGACGGGACGAGGAGGTTGAGCACCGACTGGACGAGGAACATGAGCTGCGCGCTGAAGACCGGCGGGAGCAAGGAGATGCTGGAGGAGAGGGCGTGCAGCAGGGGGTCGATGATCCCGCCGTCCTGAGCGAGCAGCACGACGCCGCGGGCAAGGCCTACGACGAGAGCGGCACCGAGGAGCTCTCCGGCCCCGCGGACGAAGGCGTCGACGGTACCGTTGCCGCCGAGCCGGCCGACGAGGCCGGTCAGTACGGTGAAGCCGATGAACAGCGCGGCGATCTCGTCGATGTACCAGCCCCAGCGGAGGACGCCGGCGACGAGGGCCATGAGGGTGACGGCGAACAATGCCAGCACCGCCTTGTGTCTGCCGCTGAGCGGCGACGTGGCCGCGAGCCAGTCGTTGTCGGCGCCGGCCAGGCCGAACCCCTCTTTTTCGCGTCTTGCCTGATCGAGCTCATAGGTCGGGGACCGGGTCGGATCGCGGCGGATGCGGCGCGCGTATCGGACCACGTACAGGATGGCGGCCGTGGTGGAGACCGCCCAGGCGACGACGCGGTAGCCGAACCCAGAGACGGGCGGCAGCTCGGCGATGCCCTGGGCGATGCCGAGGGTGAACGGGTTGATGAACGCGGCGGAGAACCCGGCCATGGCGGCCACGAAGACCATGCAGACGGCGGTCACGGAATCGTAGCCGAGGGCGAGGGCCAGGGGGACGACGATCATGACGAAGGGGATGGTCTCCTCGGCCATGCCGAAGATGGAGCCGCCGAGGGAGAAGCAGAGCATGACGATGGGGATGACCATGATCTCCCGTCCCTGGGCGGCCCGGACCACGTAGGCGAGGCCGCTACGGATGGCGCCGGTGGCTTCCATGACCTTGAAGGCGCCGCCGAGCACGAGAATGAAGACGATGATCCCGGCCGCATCCTGGAACCCGCGGAGCGGGGCGCGGGCCACGTGGTGGAGGCCCTGGGGCTGGGGGCGGACCTCGTTTCCGGGAGCGAGGGGGCCGTCCGGGAGGATGCGCTGGTACGTGCCGGGGACGACGACGGTGCGGCCGTCCCGCTGTACACGCTCGAACTGGCCCGGTGGGATGATCCAGGTCAACGCGGCCGCGATCAGGAGCAGCCCGGAGATGAGCACGAACGCGTTGGGGACGCGGTCGGCGAGCGACCGGCGGGGCGCCTCGACGGCGGAGATGGCTGCGACGTCGACGTCGACTCTGTGATCGGTCATGGCTTGCCCGGTGCGTTGGTGGCCTCGTTCGCCCAATCGAACGGAGATAGTGCTATTACGGCTGGCCGTGCGCCAGGGTCCGGGCGAGGCGGAGGGGCGTGACTGGCCTGGTACGGGTGGTCGTGGCGCGGGTGGCTCGCCAATGGTGGCGCGGCACAGCGCGCACCCGGGCTGGCGTGGACTCGATTTTGTCGAGCGGCGGTTCCGTCGCCCGGCGTTCGGCGTTCGGGCGGACCCGGCCGGGGCCGGCGGGTCGTGGCGTACCGGGCGCCCGGCGGCGGGCAGCCCGGGCCGGGTCACGGGCCAGGGATCTCGCCGAGGCGGACGTTGCGCTCGATCCTGCGGGTGCCGCGGATGATGGAGAGGGTGGCGGTGTCGCCGGGCGAGAGCCCGCGCAGGATGCGGCGGAGGTCACCGCCCATTCCGACCTCCTCGCCGTTCAGCCCGATGATGATGTCGGCGGGCTCGATGCCCGCCTGGTCCGCGGGCGACCCCGGCGCGACCTCCCAGACGAGGATGCCGTGCTGGACCGGGAGGTCGAATTGCTCAGCAAGTTCGGGGTCCAGGTCACGGAAGGTGATGCCGAGGAAGGCGCGGCGCACGCGTCCGGAGGTGAGGACCTGGTGAACCACGTCGTTCGCGAGGTTGATCGGGATGGCGAACCCGAGCCCGACGGCGCCGCTGGCGGCGCGAACCACCGCGGTATTGATGCCGACGACGCGGCCGCGGGAGTCGAGGAGCGGGCCGCCGGAGTTGCCGGGGTTGATCGCGGCGTCGGTCTGGATGAGCTCGTCGAGGCCGAGGCCCCGGGGGCTGCGGTTCAGGGCGGAGATCACGCCGCGGGTGACGGTGCGTTCGAGCCCGAACGGGTTGCCGATCGCGATCGCGGTCTGGCCGACCTCGAGGCGGTCGGAGTCGCCGAGGGTAGCGACGGGGAGCCCGCTGGCGTTGACGCGGAGCACGGCGATGTCGACGGTCGGGTCCACGCCGAGCACGGCGGCCTCGAGGCGGCGACCGTCGGCGAGGGAGACGCGGACCGTGCGATCGTCCCCGACGACGTGGGCGTTCGTGAGGATGATGCCGTCCGCCCGCACGATGACGCCGGATGCGGAGCCGTCGTGGTTGCTGACGCCGACCACGGCCGGCGAGACCTGGCGGACGACGCGGACGAGCTCCTGCTCCTCGCTCTGGAGGGTGGCGGTTGTGGGTAGGGCAGCCTCCGCGGCGTGCGCGTGCCGGCTCCAATCGGCGGAAGACAGGCCGTGTCCCAGACCGACGCCGAGGCCGAGCGCAAGGGCGACAGTGGGGATCGTCCGGTGGTGCATGGTTGGGCTCCTTGTGGAACGTACCGGGCGGGAGTAGGTGCAGTGAATGTGCCGGGGCAACCTTCGCGGTAAGGCAACCTGTCCGGGTCGTGCACGAGCACGAGCACGTGCACGTGCACGGAACCTCCACAACAGGCCGGGCGGCGCTGGCGCGTCTGCCCGGCCGTTCCACACATGTAGACGACCATCCCGGCCATGGGGATTCCTGAGCCTCGCAGTGTAGTCTTGGCGATGTCGGCCGTGGAAGGAGCGCTCTATGGCTGCGGGGCTCGATCATGAACGGCTGGATGTCTACCGGGTGTCTCGCGAGCTGAGCCGGGAGGTTGCCCGGATCGCCAGGCAGGTGAGGCGCAAGCGGCCGGACCTGGCGGGCCAGCTCCAGCGGGCTACGTCCTCCGTCGCGCTGAACATCGCGGAAGCGTGCGGCGAGCCGACCTTCCGCCGCCGGGCGTACTTCCTTCGCGTAGCCCGGGCTTCGGCCACCGAGGCCGCCTCGGCGCTCGATCACATGGTCGACATCGGGCTTCTGGATGAAGTCGACATCCGGACCAGCAAAGCCCTCATTGTGCGCATCGTGTCGATGCTGGTCAGGATGCTGGGGCGGTGAGGCGGGATTGGCCGAGTGGGTTGGCGCGCTCGCATATGTGGGGGAGCGCGTTCGCCGAGCCTCACACCCGCGCTCGATCCGGTAAGGTAGCCCCGCCGCGAAGGCTGCCCCGTGCTCGTGCACGTGCTCGACCCGGCAAGGTGGCCTTACGACGAAGGTTGCCCACCATGGGCATCCGGTTTGCTCTGGTGGAATGGTCGGGGGCTGTGGCGGTCGGAGGCGTGGAGAGACCGATGGGGAGTGGTTCGGTATGGAGAAGGGGCGCATGAAGATCGCGCTCGCCGAGGCGATCGGGACGTTCGGCCTGATCTTCATCGGCGTGCTGGCGGTCACGGGAGGGCTGCTCGCGGGTGCGGACCCGGGGGTGGTGACGATCACGAGCGTGGCGCTCGCGCACGGTCTGATCATCTTCGTGCTGGTCGCGGCGCTGTCCGCGGTCTCGGGCGGGCACTTCAATCCGGCGATCACGCTCGGGTTCGTGGTGACGGGGCGCATGCCGCTCAGCACGGCGTGGGTCTACTGGGTATCGCAGCTCGTGGGTGCGTGCGTGGCGGCGTTCCTGCTGGTGAGCACGATCGGGCAGGTGGCCACGGCGACGGGCACGCCGGCGCTGGCGCCCGGGGTGTCGTTCGGCGTGGGGACGGTGCTCGAGGCGGTGGGGACGTTCTTCCTGGTGTTCGTGGTGTTCGCGACGGCGGTGGTTGAGCGTGCGCCGCGGGCGGTCTTCCCGCTGGCGATCGGGCTCACGATCGCGGCGGACATCATGGCGTTCGGGCTGCTCACGGGTGGTGCGGTGAACCCGGCGCGGGCCTTCGGGCCGGCGCTGGCGAGCGGTGCTTGGGAGAACCAGCTCGTGTACTGGATCGGGCCACTCGTGGGTGGCGCGCTGGGAGGGCTGGTCTACCACCATGGGCTCATGGCGCGGGCGCCGACGCAGCCGATAGCGGAGCGGGGCGGTCCGGCGCCGACGGAGGAGCGCGAGGGCCCGGAGGAGGAAGAGCGGCGGCGTCGCGCGGCGTAGCGGGCAGGCGGATTCGGGCGTGGCGGGCTGGTCCGCGGTCCGGGCGGCCCGGCCGGTCCGGGTCGCCGCCGGGTGGCCGCAGGCCTGTGCGACGGGAGCGAGGAACGGCGGAGGCGGACAGGGATGAATCGTACGCGGATCGAGGTGCTGGGCCTGGAAGACGATGATGCCGCGGCGCGGCTGGAGAAGTCGCTCACCGCGCGGACAGGGGTGCCGCGAGCGGTCGTGGATCCGAACATCCAGATCGCGGAGGTGAGCTACGATCCGGAGGTGGTCTCGCCGGGGGACATCGTGCGGTGGATCCGGGCGGCGGGATACGATGCGAGGTTCGCGGGCTCGCCGTGAGTGGGGCGACCTTCGCGGCAATGCCACCTTACCGGGTCGAGCACGAGCACGAGCACGAGCACGAGCACGAGCACGAGCACGAGTACGAGTACGGAGTGGGCGAGGCTGCGCGGCGTCGGGATGGATTCGCGGCCATGGTCAGGAGGACGGGCATGGGGCAGGCAGAGCGCCCGGTGTTGGGCCAGCCGTGCGCGAGTCGGGCGGTCACGGCCGGGAGATGAGCATCCTCGCCGGCGGCCGGTGGCCCGTGGGCGGAACGCTGAGGTGCCCCTGAGCCGGTGACCCGCGCCGGGCCCGCGAACGATCCAGGTCCGCGTCCACGGCGGGGGTCGTATTCGCAATCGGCCGCCACCATCGTGACGGGCCCGGGAGCGCGGCCAGCGCTCCTCAGCGCACCACCCCCGCCCATGCCCGGCAGCAGAGCCCTGCCGCAGAGCCAACCCCGTACTCGTACTCGTGCACGTACTTCGTACTCGTCCTCGTACTCGACCCGGAGTGGCGGCCCCGCCGCGAAGGCTGCCCACGAACCCTGGCCCGACCAAGAATCCGCCGCCACCGCGACGTTTGCCCCATCCTCGTGCACGTGCTCGTGCACGTGCACGTGCGCGACCCGGCGACGTAGCCTCACCGCGGAGGTGGACTTCGTACTCGTACTCGACCCGGAGTGGCGGCCCCGCCGCGAACGCTGCCCACAGCCGCGCACGCGACCAACGAGCCGGCGCACCGCGAAGGTCCCCTATCCTCGTGCACGTGCTCGTGCTCGTGCACGACCCGGCGACGCTGCCCCGCCGCGAAGGTTGCCCCGGCTCAAGGCCGGGACGCCGTGCCGGGCCGGATGGCGTCGAGCACGCGCTCGATGAGCGGGTTCACGGCGTCGCCCTCGATCCAGCGGGCCACGATCACGAGGTCGTTCTCCGGGTCCACGTAGATGATGTTCTGCCCGGCGCCGCGGTGGGCGAACGCGGACTCGGGCGCCTTCGGCCAGGTCTTGCGGCCGGTGTTCAGGAAGTAGTTCATGAAGCCGTAGTCCGGCTGGACGGGCGTGGGCGTGGTGGCCATGCGGATCCACTCCTCGGAGAGGATCTGCCGGTCCTTCCAGCGCCCGCGGCGCAGGGTGAGGAGGCCGAAGCGGGCCTGGTCGCGGGCGCTGATCCACATGCCGCCGCCCCAGTGGGCGCCGCCGCCGACGGACTGCATGGCGAGGCCGTCGATGAGGACCCAGGAGTTGTCGTAGCCGTGCCAGCGCCAGGTGTTGGACGCTCCGATCGGGTCCATGACGTACTCCTTGAGGACCTGGGGGAGCGGCCGGCGCCAGATGTTGAGCGCGGCGAGGGCGAGGACGTTGACGCGGACGTCGTTGTACTCGTAGACGGTGCCGGGCTCGTTGCGCCGGCGGTTCAGCCAGCGGGACGGGTCGCGGTCCGGCCGGTCGGCCCAGTCCGGCTTCCCCCAGAGGGTGCCCTCCCAGTCGCTCGTCTGCCGCAGCAGGTGATCCCAGGTGATCTTCCGGTTGTGCTCCGATTCGAACAGCTCGATCGGGCGGCCCTCGCCGAACCGGTCGGCGGAGAGGCGGGTGGAGAGCGGGCCGCCGCCGGGCGAGGCGAGGCTGATCGGCGCCATGTATTCGCGGACGGTGTCGTGGACGTCCCGGATCAGTCCGCGGTCGTAGGCGAGGCCGACGACGGTGGAGAGGAAGCTCTTCGTGACGCTGAACGTCAGGTCGACGCGGCGGGTGTCGCCCCACTCGGCGACGATGTAGCCGTGGCGGATGATCATGCCGGAGGGGTCGCCGCGGTCCCTGAAGGGCCCGATGGCGTCCCCGAAGGGCTCGCGGCCGAAGGTCTGGTAGTGGGCGAGCTCGAGGTCGCGGGGCGCGCGGGCCTCGTTCTGCTGGGCGAACCTGACCGCTTCCTCGATGGCGCGGGGATCCATCCCGACCTGCTCGGGCGAGCGGCGCTCCCAGTCGTCGCCGGGGCCGGGCCAGTACACGCTCTGCGCGGATACGGGCCGGATGGGGGAGGAGAGCAGGGTGAAGGCGACGACGGCCGTGGCGAGCCGCGCGGCGGAGCGCAGCGACATACGGCGGTTCAGGGTTCCGGCGCTCGTGGGCGCGGGGGCGGCCATCGCCGGGCGCGCCAGGCGCCTCGGTCCGTAGGGGTGCATCATGGACGTTCGCCTCGCGATGCGTGTTGCCTGATTCTGACGGAATACCGGGAGGATACGGCCGGGGCGGAGAGCCGCGCAACGGTCGGGGTCCTCCGCGGGCCATGGCCGGCCGTGGGGGCCGGGTGCGGCGTCGCCGGGCCGAGGAACGCCCGCACGGGCGTGGCGCACCTTGCCCCCTGGCCGAGGCCGGTCTCGCGGCGGGCCCGGAGCCGGGCGACGGGGCCTTCCGGCCAGCGTGGATGACATCGATCCGGCGGGGTTGGCCGGCGCTCCAGGATCCGCAGCCCGGGGCGATTTCGCGGGGGCGGGGCCGAACGGGGCGGCCGCGCGTGGGGCCGGAAAGGAGATCGCTCTTGAGCGGCGGGCGGAATCGCCCCATAATGCCCGCACACCCCATATCGACGTGGAGCGTTGTCATCCCGGAGGGAGTCCGACCATGCGAATGCGAGCGAACGGAGAGCCCGAGTCGACCCCGGCGGCCCGAGTGGATCGGGCCACGGCCGGCCGAGGCGTGTTGCGGCGTGCTGGGAAGGCGCGGATCGGAAGGGCGGCGGCGCTGGCGGGCCTCGCGCTGGCCGCGGCGCTGCCGGGCACGCGGCTCGCCGCGCAGAACGTGCCGACGCCGGCGTCGCATTTCGGCTATGAACTCGGCACGGACCGGAAGCTGGCCAACTGGACGGAGCTCCTCGGCTACTACGAGAAGCTCGCCCGGACGAGCCCCCGGGTGAAGCTGGACACGCTGGGGATGACCACGAAGGGTCTGCCGTTCGTGATGCTGACGATCACGAGCCCGGAGAACCACGCCCGGCTGGAAGAGTTCCGGGAGATGAACCAGAAGCTGGCGGATCCGCGGCGGATCTCTGGCGAGGAGGAGTTGCGGCGGCTCCTGACCGAGGGTCGCACGGTCGTGCTGATCACGCACCAGATCCACTCGACCGAGGTTGGCGGGGGCCAGATGGCGGCGAGGATGGCGTACCGGCTGGCGTCCTCGAACGACCCGAAGGTGCTGGAGATCCTGGAGAACGTGATCCTGCTGCAGATCCCGTCGCTGAACCCGGACGGGACGCAGTGGGTGAGCGACTGGTACCGGAAGTTCGTGGGGACGGAGTACGAGGCCGCGCCGATGCCGTGGCTGTACCACTTCTACGTGGGCCACGACAACAACCGGGACTGGTATGCGTTCACGCAGGTCGAGACGCAGCTCACGGTGACGAAGGCGCACAACGTCTGGCGTCCCCACATCGTGCACGACATCCACCAGATGGGGGCGACGGGCGCGCGGATCTTCGTGCCGCCGTTCGTCGACCCGGCGGAGCCGAACGTGGATCCGTTGCTGGTGGCGGGGATCAACCAGCTCGGCTCGTACATGGCGGCGGAGTTGATGGCGTCCGGGAAGAAGGGGGTGGTGATCAACGCGCAGTACGACATGTTCACGCCGGGGCGGGCGTACCAGCACTATCATGGCGGGGTGCGGATCCTGTCGGAGACGGCGTCCGCGAACCTGGCGACGCCGATCGAGATTCCGCCGGAGCGGCTGACGAGCGCGCGGGGCTTCACGGTGAACCAACCGAGCTGGAACTTCCCGGATCCGTGGCCGGGCGGGACCTGGCGGCTCATGGACATCATGGACTACCAGGAGACCGCGGCCATGGCGCTGCTCACGAACGCCGCGCGGAACCGGACGTACTGGGTGGAGAGCTTCTACCGGATCAACAAGCGGGCGGCGGACCGGTGGCCGAGCTGGCCGTATGCGTGGGTGATCCCCGCGGGGCAGTCGAACGAGACGGGCGTGCAGGCGGTGCTGCGGATCCTGAGGTTGGGCGACGTCGAGGTTCACGTGGCTCGCGAGGCGTTCGAGGCCGGCGGGCGCCGGTTCCCGGCGGGGAGCTGGGTGATCCCGATGAACCAGCCGTTCGCTTCGTTCGCGCAGACGATGCTGGAGCGGCAGGAGTACCCGGACCTGCGGGACTATCCGGGCGGTCCTCCGACGCGGCCGTATGACGTGACGGCGCACACGCTCCCGCTGCTCATGAACGTGGAGGCGGTGCCGGTGAACGAGCCGTTGCGGGTCGCGCTGTCGGAGGAGCCGATCCCGGTGCCGGAGGTGCGGTACCGGGCGCCGGGGCTCACGGGTCGTGGGGCGCCGCGGATGGCGATCTACAAGGGGTGGCGGGAGACGATGCCGGCGGGGTGGACGCGGTGGGTGTTCGACCAGCACGGGCTGGCGTACGACACGCTGCACGACCGGCAGATCCGGGAGGGCAACCTGCGTCGGCGCTACGATGTGATCGTGTTCCAGGACCAGCAGCCGAACCAGATCCGGAACGGGTGGCCGGCGGGCGTGCTGCCGCCGGAGTACACGGGCGGGCTCGGCGAGGAGGGGGTTGCGGCGCTGCGTCGGTTCGTGGAGGAGGGTGGGCGGTTGATCGCGATCGAGAGCGCGACGGACTTCGCGATCGACGTATTCGGGCTGCCGGTGTCGAACGCGGTGGCCGGGCTGCGGCCCGAGGACTTCTACATCCCCGGCTCGATCCTGCGGCTGACGCTGGACCCGGCGCATCCGATCAATCGGGGGCTGGGCACGGAGACGATCGCGTGGTTCTGGCGGTCGAGCCGTGCGTTCGACGTGCGGGATCCGTCGGTGCGGGTCGTGGCGCGGTACGGCGAGGGCGACCTCCGGCTGTCGGGGTGGGTGCTCGGCGCGGATCGGATCGCGGGGAAGCCGGCGATCGTGGAGGCGCGGGTCGGACGGGGGAGCGTGGTCCTGTTCGGGTTCCAGCCGAACTATCGTGGCCAGTCGATCGCCACGTGGCCGCTCCTCTTCAACGCCATGGGGGGAGGCGAAGGGCGGAGGGCGGACTGAGGACGGCCCCTGCCTCCGGTGCAGGGATGCGGATCGTGAGGGCGTGACGGACGCGGCCGTGGCGAGCGGCCGCGGCGCCGGGCGAGTGGGATCGGGAATCGGACGGTCTGCGGGAGCGGTGGCGCGCCCGCGGGCCGTTCGTACTATATTCGTGGGTGTGGAACCAGGGCAGGTTGTGGCCGGCTCGGCCGGGGGCCGGGGCGGCTGTACGGATCCATCGGTGGAAAGAGCGTAGCGATGAACCCGAGGAAGCTTCTGTTCGTGCCGCTGGTGGCGGCCGTGGTCGGGAGTCTGCCCGCGGCGGCGCAGCAACCGGATCCATTCCATCTCGAGCGGGTGCGGCAGATCCTGCGGCGCGCGCCGCTCATCGACGGTCACAACGACCTGCCGTGGGCGATCCGTGAGTACGGCGCCGCGCCGATGGACGTGGATGCGTACGATCTTCGGCGGCGCACGCCCGGGCACACGGACCTGGAGCGGCTGCGGGCGGGGATGGTCGGCGCGCAGTTCTGGTCGGTGTACGTGCCGGGCGAGTACGCGGACTCGGGCTTCGCGCGGGTGCAGCTCGAGCAGATCGACATCGCGCGGCGGGTCATTGCGAAGTACCCGGACCACTTCGTGCTGGCGCTGACGGCGGACGATGTGGAGCGGGCGTTCGAGGAGGGGAAGATCGCGTCGCTGCTCGGGCTCGAGGGCGGGCACGTGATCGAGAACTCGCTCGGCGCGCTGCGGACGTATTACGAGCTGGGCGCGCGCTACATGACGCTGACGCACAACGTCACGACGGACTGGGCGGACGCGTGTTGCTCGCCCGCGCGGCACGACGGGCTGACGCGGTTCGGGGAGGAGGTCGTGCGGGAGATGAACCGGTTGGGGATGCTGGTGGACCTCTCACACGTCTCGCCGGCGACGATGAGCGATGCGCTGAACGTGAGCGAGGCGCCGGTGATCTTCTCGCATTCGTCGGCGCGGGCGCTGGCGGACGTGCCGCGCAACGTACCGGACTCGATCCTGAGGCGCCTGCGGCAGAACGGCGGCGTGGTGATGGTCACGTTCGTGCCGAGTTTCATCTCGCAGGAGGTGGCGGACTACGAGGCGCGGGTCCGGCGGCTGACGGAGGAGATGCGGTCGCGGTTCGGGGCGGACACGGCGGGGCTGCGGCGGGAGGTGGAGGCGTGGCGGAGGGCGAACCCGGCGCCGCGGGCCACGCTGAAGCAGGTCGCCGACCACATCGAGCACATCCGTCGGGTGGCGGGTGTGGATCACGTGGGGATCGGCGGGGATTTCGACGGGATCTCGACGGTGGTGCAGGGGCTGGAGGACGTGTCGACGTACCCTGCGCTGTTCGCGGAGCTCTCGCGGCGCGGCTGGTCCGAGGAGGATCTGCGGAAGCTGGCGGGAGGGAACGTGTTGCGGGTGATGCGGGAGGCGGAGGCGGTGGCGGCGCGGCTGCAGCGGGAGCGGCCGCCGTCGACGAAGACGATCGAGGAGCTGGACGGCCCTCGGCGGCGGAGCGGGACCTGAGCCGGCGCTGCGTCTTCGTGCCGGGTGGCCCGCAACCAACCGGGGCCACCCGCGTCCCCACCCCGATTCGCCTTCGTACTCCGTTTCACTTCGATCGAGCGCTCCAAACGCAGAATCGCAACGTGTGAGGAGGTGGACGCCATGCGCAACGCCCCGGGAAGCTCCATGGTCGAGGATCGGGCATCTGGTGGTCCGGTGCTTGTGCCGCTCTCGGCGGCGAGCGATGCGGCGCTGGCCGCCAGGGCGCGGGAGCTCGCGGCGTGGCTCGGAGCCGGCGGGCACCGGGAGGGTGAATCGGGCCGGGCGGTGTCGCTGGATGACGTCGCCTACACCCTGGCGTGCGAACGCCCGCACCTGGGGCGGCGGCTCGCGGTCGTTGCCCGGGACGTGGAAGAGCTGGCGTCTGCGCTGGCGGCGTACGGGGCGGGTGAGGCGCATCCGGCGTTGGTGGCGGCGCAACCGGGGGATTCCTCGGGGAAGATCGTGTTCGTATTCCCTGGGCAGGGCTCGCAGTGGGTCGGAATGGCGCGCGAACTGCTCGGGGCCGAGCCGGTCTTCCGGGAGACGCTGGAGGCGTGCGAATCGGCGATGCGCCCATACGTGGACTGGTCGCTCATGGAGCAGCTCCGGCTGGATCCGACGTCGCCCGGCTACCGGCTGGACACGATCGACGTGATCCAGCCGGTGCTGGTCTCGATGGAGATCGCGTTCGCCGCGTTGTGGCGGTCGTGGGGCGTGGAGCCGGCGGCGGTGATCGGGCACAGCATGGGCGAGATGGCGGCGGCGCACGTGGCGGGCGCGCTGTCGCTCGAGGACACGATGTGCACGACCTGCCGCTTCAGCCAGTTGCTCCGGCGGACGAGCGGGCAGGGCACCATGGCGGTGGTGGAGCTGTCCGCCGAGGAGGCGGAGGCGGCGATCGCAGGCCGGGAGGACCGGCTCACGATCGCGGTGATCAGCAGTCCGCGCTCGACGGTGATCGCGGGGGAGCCGGCGGCGCTGAACGCGCTGATGGCCGAGCTGGAGCGGCGGGACGTCTTCTGCCGGCTGATCAAGGTGGACATTGCGTGCCATGGCCCGCAGATGGAGCCACTCTTGCCGGATCTGCGTCGGGCGCTGGCCGGTATCCGGCCCCGGGCGGGCACGTTGCCGATCTACTCGACGACGATCGAGGAGGTCGTGGACGGCTCGGTCATGGACGGGGACTACTGGGCGAAGAACATGCGGCAGCCGGTGCTGTTCTCGTCCATGGTGCAGCGCCTGATCGCGGAGGGGCACTTCACGTTTATCGAGATGAGCCCCCAACCTGTGCTGCTCCCCGCGATCGAGCAGTGCTTGCGGCACGCGGGGCGAACGGGTCTGACCGTGGCCTCGATGCGGCGCGGTGAGCCGGAGCTGGCGATGCTGCTGGCCGGTCTCGGGAAGCTGTACGCGGCGGGCCATGAGGTGGACTGGCGTCGGCAGCATCCAGAGGGCGGGCGTGAGGTGTCCTTGCCGGAGTACCCGTCGCAGCAGGAGGGGTATGGGGAGGACGCGCCCCCGACCTCCCGTGGCCCACGGGAGGGCGGGGAAGCGGAGGTTGCGGCGAGGGCTGCGGAGGAATCGTCGATCCGGGAAGCATTGGCGGCGGCGGAGCCAGGGCGGCAGCGGCGGGCGCTGCTCGAATCGTACCTGCGGGCCCAGGTAGCGAGCGTGCTGCGTCTCGCGGCGGCGAGCGTTGCGGTGAACCGGCCCTTCAACGCGCTGGGGATGGACTCGCTCAAGGCGCTGGAGCTCCGTAACCGGCTCGAGGCCGGGCTCGGCGTGACGCTGTCGGCGACGATGTTCTGGAACCACCCGACCGTTGCCCATCTCGCCCCGTTCCTGGCCGCGAGGATGGGGATCGAGCTGGAGCCATTGGTCGTTGAGGGGGAGCCAGGCAGCCGGGAACGGAGCCTGGCCGCGGCGGGGGCGAACTCGGTGTCGGAGGAACTGCTGACGCCGATCGGCGACCTGGAGGGAGCGGGCGTGGGGAGCGACCTCCCGCAGGAGGAGCTCGAGGCCTTGCTGGACCAGGAGCTGGCGGCGGTGGAGGAGCTGTTGAAGGGCCGGAAGGGTGGCTGAGCCCGCCGTGCGGCGGCGGCGAGTCGGGTGAGCTGCCGGGAACCCTTGTGTTCGCATGGCAGTCGAGGTGCGGGCGGCGCAATGGGCGGTCCGGGGCGACGGCACCCGAACGGTACGGCGGGCGCGGCCGGCACGCGGTGCGGATCCGTGTGAACGGGTCGACGGATCAGGCGGAGAGGCCCGGGATCGCGATGGTGGGGGCGTACTCGTCACGACCGCCGCGGAAGACCGCGCGGACGGGGCACGTGGGGGGAGGACGGTGGTCAGGCACGAGTGGCCCCGGACGGCGCAGGACGGGAACGTTTTCGCAGGCCGTGGCGTGGGCTGCCGCAACGAGGCGCTGTGCCCGGCAGCGATCAGGCGCGGATCCCGGTGGGCATGCCTCGCCGCGGGTGCAGCGGTTGGTTGATGTGAGATCCGTGAAGGGCGGTGCTACGGTTGCGCCGGGTCGGCGGCGGATCGGTCGGCGCCGCGGCGGGCGAGCCGCTTCGCGAGGAACCCGCGTATACCGTTGCGCAGCGTGACGAAAGCCGGGTGACGGCGGATCCAGAGCAGGAGCGGGGCGTACGCGACCAGGAAGAGGAGGTACCGGCCGAGGCTCAAGGCCAGGTCCCCGGCGAACCCGACGGGGGGCACGGGGACGAACCGGTCGATGGCGACCAGGGCCAGCACGGTCCACACGAACGGCAGATAGATCAGTGCGCTGAAGGAGAAGTAGTCGCCGGGCGACACCTCGAGGCGTCGCATGGCGTACCAGAGCACGAGGCCGCCGAAGACGAGGTTGCTGAACCCCGTCCCGAGCGCCACGCCCTCGATGCCCCACCCCGCGCGGATGACGATGACGTTCGCCGCCGCGTTCACCGCCACGGCCAGCAAGGCCAATCCCACCATTCTGATCTGCTCGTTCAGCGCCACGCACACGGTCAGTCCGGTTGTCGCCACGACGAAGAAGAAATGGCCCAGGACGAGGATCCTGGCCACGTCGATGGACGGCAGGTACTCCGGTGCGAGAAACCGGATCGGGAGGTGAACGCCGAGGAACAGGGCGGCAATGAGCAACGGCGCGAGGTAGGCGATCAGTACGGCCGGCTGTTCGACGTAGGGCCGGAGCTGGGTCCTGTCGCCGGTCTGGCCGAGCCGCTCCATGATGCGCGGGAAGGCCAGAACCGAGACCACGTCGGCGGTCGTGTCGATGAGCATGGCGGCGATGATGGCGGCCGCGGCGTAATAGCCGAGCGCCTCCCTCGTCATCATGCTCGCGATCAGGAGCTTGTCCACGCTACGCAGCAGGATGAACACCAGGGAGATCAGCATGATGGGGAAGCCGATCTCCACGAGCCGCCAGGCCAGGCGGAAATCGAGGATCATCCGGGGCCGATACGTGGTCCTGGCACGGATGTACGCCAGGGAGATGAGGTTCATGAGGACGAGGGCAACGAAGAGCCCGCGCAGGCTCCAGAGGTAGATGAACGCGGCGGCGAGGGTGGAGCCCGCCGCGTCGTGGAGGATCCGGACCTTGCCGAGCAGGACCGATTCTTTGTCGACGACGAGCCGGGCGCCGTAGAAGTTCCGGATGCGGCTGACCACCACGAAAACGGCGAAGAAGATCAGGAAGTCGATGTAGATGCGCTCCACGTCCAGGAACGCCGATGCGTACGCGGCCGCGAGGAGCAGCAGAGCGGCCAGACCGAGCGCATAGGCGAGATTGACGCCGTACACGGTGTTGCCGATCCGCTCGGCGGTCTCATGGTCGCCCCGCCCGCGATGGTACGGCATCTCTTTGTGCATGGCGTTGAACGTGCCGAGATGACTGAACCACTCGTAGTCGACGATCAAGCCGAAGACGGTGCGCAGGCCATAGAGGGCGGGTCCCAGGAGCCAAACGGTGGCGAAACCCTGGAGGAATCGGAAGAAGACGGCGATGTACGTGGAGCCGTAGAGCGCCACCGAGTCCCTGAGCAGGGATGCGGCCTTGCGCGGTTGCGTTACGGTCGTGGCCATTCGTGGTCAGCGCTCCGGTTGCGGGTCGTCAGACTGCTCGACGTAGGGGACCGGCCGACGCTCGATACTGGGGAATCGCCGACGGCCGGCGCCCGGATCGGAGTAGCCCCCGACGGGCGAGTCGGCGGAGCGTGGCGGCAGGCCGGCGACGGGCCTGATCATGGTCATGAGCGGCTCAGGGAGAGTCATCGGTCGTGGCCGCATACCGCGTTGCCACGCGGCTCGGGATGCGAGCAACCGTGCGGCGGCGCCGCGCGGGGCTCGTGGGTCCGCGAAAAGGTCGCCGGTCATCAGCGGTTGCGCAACGAGCGTCTGGTCGTGGTGGTGGTCGGCGTTCGGCCGTGTCCGGCGGGGGCGGCCGGCCAGGGATCGTGGCGGCCGCGGCCGGGCGCTCGGGATGTGGTTCCACGAATGCCGGTGCGGCGCCGGGGCGTTGCATTTCCCGAGCCATTGTCATCTCGGACGCGGGAGGAGGTGTGCGCGGTGTGCATGTGTCGTCGTGGAGGGGGCTTGTGCGAGGGGCCGGTTCCGGCTCGGGCGGTTGTGCGCGCGAGGGACCGATGTGGCGCCGGGGCAACAGGGTGTCATGGTAAAGAGAGGGGGATCGTGAAACATTCGGGGGCGGACGTCCCGCGGTCGGGGTCATTGGCCGGGATGTGGCGCAGTACTATGATTCTGTTCGCGGATTTGGACGGAGCCGAGGCGCCTGACCGGCCGGGGAGCGGGGGCAGCGTTGCCGGTGGGTTTGGCGGAGGGATCCAGGGGGCGTGGTGGGGTACGGGCGCCCTCACTTTGCTGGCGAGCGGTCGCCGACGAGATGATGCACGATAGCTTCGGGCTGGATCCCCGCACGGTGCATGTGTGGGGAGTGCCCATAACGGACCCGCCGTTCCCGCTCGAGGTGTTGCGGGCCCACCTGAGCGCTTCGGAGCGGGATCGGGCGAGTCGATTCCATTTCGATGCAGACCGGTTGCGGTACGTGGTCGGGCGCGGTGTACTGCGGGAGCTCCTCGGGCGATACACGGGAGCTGAGCCGGGGGCGCTGCGTTTCGCGTATGGTGAGCACGGGAAGCCGGCGCCGGAGGGATACTCCGAGCTGGATTTCAATGTATCGCATTCGGGTGATTGGGTGGTGATCGGGGTGGCGCGGGGGGTGGCGGTCGGGGTGGATGTGGAGCGAATCCGGGCCGTGTCGGACCTGGAAGGTATTGTCGAAAGGCGGTTCACGGTCTCGGAGGCGTCGAGGATCCTGGCGCTACCGGAACCGGACCGGACGGTGGCGTTCTTCACGTGCTGGACGCGGAAGGAGGCGTGCCTGAAGGCGTTGGGGGCTGGTCTTTCGGCGAGCCTGGACCGTTTCGAGGTTTCGGAGCGGGTGGATGACCCCTGTCCACTGAAAAGTGTCGCTGGCGCGCCACACCATGTGGCGAACTGGTCCCTCTGGAGCCTCGTCCCGGAGCCGGGCTACCTCGCCGCCGTGGCGGTCGAGTCGCCGGATTTCGTGCTTCGTGCCCGTAAGTGGAGCGGGTTGCGGGGGGTGGAGGCGTGGTCGGGTTGAGCGCGGAAGGGCATTGGTGGGGTGGGGTGGTGGGTGGGGTGAATGGCATGAGTTGTGCCCGGACTCGCCGTGCTGTGCTCGGGCCCTGGTCGTGCGCGGACGGGGTGATGGGCCGAGCGGCGCCAATTCGAACCGATACGTTCCCTCGAATTCATTTGCCCGCATAGTGGCTGCATGGGCGGAGCC
>Ga0207864_1000978_pt1 | contig 34434 bp, 33 predicted proteins | sample HigsolmetaAR202D_FD_184834 | JGI IMG/M metagenome (GOLD analysis project Ga0207864, IMG submission 184834) | Ionic liquid and high solid enriched microbial communities from the Joint BioEnergy Institute, USA - AR20-2-D (SPAdes) (version 2) ... | reverse complement strand
CTGGCGTTCGCGGTAGCGTGCGATGCCTTCCCGGCGTTCAAGTGCGCACTGTCGCCGTTCACGGCGCCGACCTCGACGCCCGACCTGTGCCGGCTGCTGAGTCGGATTTCGGGCTTGCCGCTGCCGGCGCTGCAACGGGCGGCGGAGGCCGACTCGCCGCTGCTGTCGTCCGGGCTGGTGCGGCTCGATCACACGGTGCGCGATCTGGATAGCAAGCTCGATGTGATCGACGGTCTGAGCGGCATCATGTTGACGTCGCATGACAGCGCTGAGCGGCTGATCGCGCGCTTCGTGCGGCCGGTGGCCGAGGGATCGCTGACGCTGGCGGACTTCCCGCACCTGCACCGCGATGCCGAGGTGCTGACCGCTTACCTGCGCCAGAGCCTGGCGGCGGGCGCCAGTGGGGTCAACGTGCTGCTGTACGGTCCGCCGGGCGTGGGCAAGACCGAGTTCGTGCAGGCACTGGCCGCGACCTTGGGCATCCAGCTCTACGAGATCGGTTTCGCCGACGACGATGGCGACCCGATCTGCGGTGCGGCGCGGTTGCGCGCTTACAGCTTTTGCCAGCGGTTGCTGGCCCGGCGGCGGAACGCGCTGCTGATGTTCGACGAGATCGAGGACGTGTTCCAGGCGGGCGATTCGCCGATCGCGCTGTTCGACGGCGGTGGCCGCTGCCGCACCGCCGGCAAGGCCTGGATCAACCGCGCGCTGGAGAACAACCCGGTGCCGGCGCTGTGGATCTCCAACAGCGTCGATCACATCGACCCGGCCTATCTGCGCCGCTTCGATTACTCAGTGGAGTTCCCGATCCCGCCGCAGCGGGTGCGCCAGAACATCGTCCGTCACTACCTGGGCGAGCTGGCGCCGTCGCCGGAGTGGCTGGCGGCGTTGGCGGCGAACGACCGCCTCACGCCAGCGCAGCTGCAGCGGGCGGCGCGGGTGGCACGCTTGGTCGGAGCCGGTGATCCGCAGCGAGCGATCGCGGTGGTGGAGCAGACCTTGCAGCGCAGCGCCCAACTGCTGCAGCAGCCGCGCCCGCTCGCCCACAGCCGTCGTCCCACCGCGTATGACCCGAGCCTGATCAATGCCGACGTCGATCCGTCACGGCTGCTGGTGGGGCTGAGGCGGCGGCCGCAAGCGTCGCTGTGCTTCTATGGTCCGCCCGGTACCGGTAAGAGCGAGCTGGCGCGCTACCTGGCCGAGGAGCTCGACAAGCCGCTGCTGGTCCGTCGGGCGTCCGACCTGTTGAGCATGTGGGTGGGCGGTACGGAGAAGAACATCGCGGCGATGTTCGCCGCCGCTCGCACCGAGGACGCCGTGCTGCTGCTCGACGAGGCCGACAGCTTTCTCGCCGATCGGCTCGGTGCGCACAACGCTTGGGAAGTCACCCAGGTCAACGAGCTGCTCACGCAGATGGAGGCGTTCGACGGCATCTTCATTTGCACCACCAACCTGATCGAGCGGCTCGACTCGGCCAGCCTGCGGCGTTTCACCTTCAAGGTCAGGTTCGACTACCTCGCGCCGGCGCAGCGCTGGGCGATGTTCCGCCAGGAGCTGGCCCGCCTTGGCGGCGACCTGGGGCAAGCGGCGGCCTGGGAGTCGCGCGTGCGCGGGCTGGATAGGCTGACGCCCGGCGATTTCGCGGTGGCGGTGCGGCAATTCGCGTTGGCGGACGAACCGCCCACGGCCGAGGCGTTGTTCCAGTCATTGGAGGCGGAGTGCCGCTTGAAGCGCGGCGGCGCCGGGCGTATCGGCTTCGTCTGGTAGGCTCGGCGCGGCGGGAGCCCGGAGGCTCCGCGCCGCTGTGGGACGTACCGCTCGGACCGCTCGCCGGCTTCAGCCGTCCAGTTCGTCGTTGGCCGAGACGCTCGGCGCTGACAGGCGGGTGAGTTGCTCGTCGTCGAGATCGGGCCCCGGAATGTGGTTGCTGCCATCGAGCCAGGCGCCGAGGTCGATCAACCGGCAGCGCTTACTGCAGAACGGACGATATGGCGACTCCGGGCCCCAGGGGATCGGGGTCCGACAGGTGGGGCATTTGACGGTAGCCATGTCGCAACAGACCTCCCGCGACCGATCGGGTTCCATCGGCCGCTTATTTCAGCAGGTCGTGGAAGCGATGCAAGCCGCTCTATAGAGCGCAGCAGCTCAAATGGAAATGTACCGTTTCCGCGGTCTGCACCGGGCGTTCGTGGGGCAGCGGTTGGACGAGGAAGCGTACGGTGAAGAAATGCTTACTACCGCTGATCTCGGCGAACTCGGGAGCGTCGAGCGGCAGGTGCACCCGCAGCAGCTGGTAGGGCGCGCTGCGATCCAGCATCTGCTGATAGACGCCGTTCTTGGCGATCTGCGGGCGCGGTTCGCAACTCTCGCGCAGCAGCCGCAGGATCAGGGCGGCGGCCTGGCGCAGCGTCTCCAGCGAACTCATCCACTCTTCCAGCTCGGCGCGGCGTACCGCCGCCGGCTGCAGCAGCCAGTGTTGGAACGCCGGCAGGTCGAAGCCGCAGGTGCCGCCGGGAATGCCGGCGCGCTGCATGACGCTGACCAGCAAGTCGTTGTTCTTCAACTCGTTGCCGGGCAGGCCGCGCGCCGACTTCATGGCGTCGGCCAGCCGCTGGCATTCGTCGAGCAGCTGTTTCAGCCGGCCGTGGTCGACGCCGGGGCTGGATTCCAGCCGCGCCAGGATGATGGTCAGCCGCTCCAGCTCCTTGACGATCTCGGTGCGAACATCGCCGCGCGCCGAAATGACCGCGAGGATGTCGATCAGCGCACCGACCACGTGCCGGCTGTGCCATTCGCTGTCGCCGGCGATGCCATGCCGTGCCTGGTGGAACAGGAACTCCAGGCGCAGCAGCGTGCGCACCCGCTCGTTGAGCGGCTGCTCGTAAACGGCCGTTTGAACCGGGCGGACAGGCACGCTGGCCATCGATCGCTTGAACCTCGGCGAGTCGCGAAGCGCAACATTGTCGCCCACCGGCCGGGGATGCTCAATCGGCAAATCCCGGCACTGTTCCGACGGTGCCGGGTTCGGTCAGGGTTTCTGTGCGGCCAGTTCGAGGTATTGACGATGAAGCCGCTCGACTTCGACGGCGAGGTCGTCGACCGCTCCGGCGTTGACGATCACGTCGTCGGCCCGCGCCAAGCGCTCCTCGCGGCTCATCTGCGCGGCCAGGATCGCTTCGGCTTCGCGCTGGCTGCAATTGTCGCGGGCCATCACCCGCTCGATCTGCACCTCGCGCGGGGTGTCGATCACCAGCACGCGGTCCACGATCCGCGCCAGGCCGCCTTCCAGCAGCAGCGGCGCCACCAGCAGCACGTAAGGGGCGCCGCCCGCGCGCGCCGCCTCCAAGTCCTGGAGGATCCGGTCGCGGATCAGCGGGTGCAGGATGCTCTCTAGCCGGGCGCGGTCCTCCTGCCGCGCGAACACGCGCTGGCGCAGCGCGCGGCGGTTCAGGCTGCCGTCGTCGTTGAGGATGTCGCGACCGAAGGCGGTGGTCAGCTCCGCCAGACCGGGCTGCCCCGGCTCCACGACCTGTCTTGCGGCGATATCGGCGTCGACGATCGGTACGCCGCGCGCAGCGAACATGTCGGAGACGGTCGTCTTGCCGCTGGCGATACCGCCGGTGAGTCCAACGATCAGCATACAGTCCTCAACTCAAACCCGTAGCTCGCAGGTAGAACCCGATCAGCTCGTCGCGCCACATCAGCGCTAGCCAGCCGGCGGCGGCCAGATACGGCCCGAACGGGATCGGAATGTTGCGGTCGCGGCCGCGCAGGACGATGAGTCCGATGCCGACCACCGCGCCGACCAGCGACGATAGCAGAATGACGAGCGGCAGGCTCTGCCAGCCGAGCCAGGCGCCGAGCAGGGCCAGCAGCTTGAAGTCGCCGTAGCCCATGCCTTCCTTGCCGGTGAGCAGCCGGAATACGTGGAACACCGACCACAGGCTCAGGTAGCCGGCCGCCGCGCCGATGATGCTGGTCTGCGGCGCGACGAACACGTTGCCCAGGCTGAGCAGCAGGCCGAGCCACAGCATCGGCAGGGTGATCGCGTCCGGCAGGATCTGCTCGTCGAAGTCGATCACGCTCAGCGCCACCAGCGCCCAGGTCAGCACCAGGCCGGCCAGCGCCTGCGCGCCGAAGCCGAAGCGCCAGGCCACGGCGGCCGACAGCAGGGCGGTGGCCAGCTCGACGATCGGATAGCGCGGCGAGATGCGCGCCCGGCAGTGGCTGCAGCGGCCGCGCAGCCATAGGTAGCTCAACACCGGGATGTTTTCCCAGGGGCGGATGCGGTGCTTGCAGTGCGGGCAGTGCGAAGGCGGCCAGGCCAGGCTCAGGCGCTCCGCCTCCGTGCCTGGTTGTTCGCCGTTGAGTTCCTGGCACTGGCGGCGCCACTCCGCTTCGAGCATCCGCGGCAGCCGCAGGATCACGACGTTGAGGAAGCTACCCACCAGCAGGCTGAAAACGAACACGGCGGCCGCGAAGGCCGCCGGATTCGAGCGAAACAAATCGAAGAGTGCCATCGTCGCGTGTCGCGCCGCCTAGACCACGGAGCCGAGCTGGAAGATCGGCAGGTACATGGCTACCACCAGGCCGCCGACCAGGATGCCGAGAATGGCCATGATCAGCGGTTCGAGCAGGCTGCTCAGGCTGTCGACAGCGTTGTCCACTTCTTCCTCGTAGAAGTCCGCCACTTTCGCCAGCATGGAGTCGAGCGAGCCGGATTCCTCGCCGATGGCCACCATCTGCACCATCATGTTCGGGAACAGGTTGGTGAGCTTCATCGACACCTGCAGCTGCTGACCGGACGAGACCTGCTCGCGCATCTGCAGCACGGCCGTTTCGTACACCGAGTTACCGGTGGCGCCGGCCACCGACTCCAGCGCGTCCACCAGCGGCACGCCGGCGGCGAACATGGTGGACAGGGTGCGCGCGAAGCGCGCGTAGGCGGCCTTGTGCAGAATCACACCGATGATGGGGATCCTCAGCACCAGGCGATCCAAGCCGTTACGGAAAGCGCGCGAGCGGCGCTTGGCCTGGGTGAAGGCCACGACCACGGCGACGACGCCAAGGATCACGGCCCACGCATAGCTCTGCATGAAGGCGGAGAGATTGAGCACCATGCGGGTGAACGCCGGCAAGTCGGCGCCGAAGCCCTGGAACAGCGCTTCGAACTGCGGCACCACCCAGATCAGCAGGATCATGGTGACGATGATGGCCACCACGATCACCGCCGTGGGGTAGAACAGCGCCTTCTTGATCTTTTTCTTGATCGACTCGGTCTTTTCCTTGTAGGTGGCGATCTTGTCGAGCAGGGTGTCGAGCACGCCGGCCTGCTCGCCGGCGGCGACCAGGTTGCAGAACAGGTTGTCGAAGTACTGCGGGTGCTTGGCCAGCGCCTCGGACAGCGCGGTGCCGCCTTCGACGTCGGCCTTGATGCCCAGGATCAGGTCCTGCATCCGCGGGTTCTCGTGACCGCGGCCGATGATCTCGAAGGCCTGTACCAGCGGGACGCCGGCGTCCATCATGGTCGCCATCTGCCGGGAGAACACGGCGATGTCGCCCGGCGTGATCTTCTTGCCGGTTTTGGCGAACAGCTGCGACTTCTTCTGCACCTTCTTGGGCACGATGCCCTGGCGGCGCAGGTCGGCCTTCACCGCGGCGGCGTTCGCGGCCTGGCTTTGCCCCTTCACCGTGGCGCCACGTTTGTCTTGCCCCTCCCAGACGAAGGTGGCCAACTTCGCGGTCTTCTGTGCCATGGTTTAATCCCTGGTGACGCGGTTGAGTTCCGCTAGACTGGTTATCCCCTGCTTGACCTTGCGCAGCCCGGACGTGCGCAGATCGGCGATGCCTTCGCGCTTGGCCTGTTCAGCGAGCTGCAGCGAGGTGCCCCCCTCCATGATGATGCGCCCCATCTCCTCGGAGATCGGCATCACCTGATAGATACCGACGCGGCCCTTATAGCCGTCCACGCATTGGTCGCAGCCCTTGGGCTCGTAGATCGTCAAGCCCTCCAGCTCGTCCTCCTGGAAGCCCTCCTTGAGCAGCGCTTCCTTTGGCAGCTGCACCGGCCGTTTGCAGTTGTTGCAGAGCCGGCGCGCCAGACGCTGCGCGATGATCAGGATCACCGAGGAGGCGATGTTGTAGGGCGGGATGCCCATGTTGGCCAGACGGGTGAGGGTCTGCGGCGCGTCGTTGGTGTGCAGCGTGGACAGCACCAGGTGACCGGTCTGCGCCGCCTTGACCGCGATCTCGGCCGTTTCCAGGTCACGGATCTCACCGACCATGATGACGTCCGGGTCCTGACGCAGGAAGGCGCGCAGCGCCGAGGCGAAGGTCAGGCCGGCCTTGGGGTTGAGATTGACCTGGTTGATGCCGGGCAGGTTGATTTCCACCGGGTCCTCGACGGTGGAAATGTTGCGGTCGGGCGTGTTGAGGATGTTCAACGCGGTGTACAGCGACACCGTCTTACCGCTACCGGTGGGGCCGGTGACCAGCACCATGCCGTAGGGTTTGTGGATGGCGCTGAGGAACGCCTCCTTCTGCTCCGGCTCGTAGCCGAGCATGTCGATGCCCAGCTTGGCGCTGCTCGGGTCGAGGATACGCAGCACGATCTTCTCGCCGAACAGCGTCGGGCAGGTGTTGACGCGGAAATCGATCGCCCGGGTCTTGGACAGCGCCATCTTGATGCGCCCGTCCTGCGGCACGCGCTTCTCGGCGATATCCATGCGCGACATCACCTTCAGGCGGGCGGCGATGCGCGCCGCCAGCGCGATCGGCGGGCTGGCGACCTCGCGCAGCACGCCGTCCATGCGGAAGCGCACCCGGTAGGTCTTCTCGTAGGGCTCGAAGTGGATGTCCGACGCGCCCTTGTTGATGGCGTCCAGCAGCACCTTGTTGACGAAGCGCACCACCGGCGCGTCGTCGGCATCGGGGTCGGTGATGTCCGCGGGCGGCTCGTCGTCGCCGGCGGTGATGGACAGGTTCTCGAGATCCTCGTCCAGGTCGAGGTTCGACATGGTGGTGCCGGCCGCGTCGAGCGCGCGGTCGATCATCCGGTGCAGCTTGTCGTCCTCGACCAGGATCGCGTCGACGCTGAGGCCGGTATGGAACTTGATCTCGTCCAGCGCCTCGAGATTGGTCGGGTCGGAGACCGCCACGAACAGCCGCTTGCCGCGCTTGAACAGCGGCAGCGCGAGGTGCTGGCGGATCAGCTTGTCCTTGACCAGCGTGACCACCGCCGGATCCGGATCGACGGCGTCGAGGTCGAGCAGCGGGACGCCAAACTCGTGCGAGGCGATATCGGCGATCGTCCGCGCGGGCATGCGCCCGTTCTGCACGAGATAACTGACGACCGACAGCTTGGCTTTGCGGGCTTCGTTGACGGCCTCGCGCGCTTGCTCTTCGTCGAGCAGGCCGTCTTTGACCAGCCGGCCGGCGAGGCCGCCGATCTTCATCGTGGGACTTGCGGTGGCCATACGGTGAAGTGTTGTTATTCCGCTTTCTCGGGAGGGGAGGCCATCGTCCATGTGCCGCTTGCAAGTCCTGACCGCACGATCGACGATCCCCCCACGGCCGTCAATTCAAGAAGGACTTCAAAGGACTATAAACCATTCCAAATGCAGGGACTAGAAAACCGCGGGAACGGTTCCCGAAGTTGCGAACGGCGTCACGATAGCGTTTCGTCGCCGGAAAAAACGTCGACCGGTTCCTGCATGAAATAGCCTTGGATGTACTCCACGCCGCAGCGCCAAAGTACCGCCAGATGCATGGCGTCTTGCACCAGCGCGGCGACGGTGTGCGCGCCCAACGCGCGGCAATGGCCGGTCACCGCCTGCACCGTTTTCTGATGCTCGAGGTTGGTGCCGATGTCGCTGGTGAGCTGTGGCGCCAGCTTGACGAAGTCCGGCCGCAGCGCACCGATCAGCGCCGGATCGCAGTCGCCGCCGGCGCCGAAATGCTCTAGCGCCACCCGGCAGCCCAGATCGCGCAGGCTCGCCACCAACGCGGCCGTCTCCGCGGGATGGCGCAGGGCGGTGCGGTGCCGGATCTCGAACACCAGCCGTTGGGGGGCGACGGTGGTCTGCGCGAACTTGTCCTTGAGCCAGGCGCGGAATGCCGGAGCGACGACGGTCTCGGGGAGTAGCTTGAGAAACAGGATGGGCTGATCCTGCAGCGTCCGCTGTTCCTCCAGCACGTGGAGCGCCCGAGCGGTGATCCACTGATCGAGCTCCACCGCCAGGCCGAGCCGCTGCACGGTCGGCAGGAATTCCTGCGGCAGCACGTCGCGGTTGGATTCGTTCAGCATGCGCACGAACACCTCGTAGAACGAGGTCGGCTGGCCGCTGAGGCTGGCGATGGGCTGATACACCAGCCGGAAGCGGCCGGCGCGCAGCGCTTTGCCCACCGGCTCGGTCCAGGGGCCGCCGCTGTCGGCGGTCGCGGTCGGCGCCGGCTGCGTCGTCGCTTGCTGCTCCGCCGCGCGGCGGGCGCGGGCGATGGCCTCGTCGGCCGACGGCTCCTGGCCGGTGAGCAGGGTAAGTCCCAGCCGGCTGTCCAGGGCCGCGCCATCGGGCAACTGGCGCAGCTGCTCGGCGAGAACTTGGGAGAGCCGCTCCAGCCCCTGGCCGCCTAGCCCCGGCAGCAGCACCGCGATGCCATCGGCGGCCACCTGCGCCGCCATGGCTAGCGGCGGCAGCTGCCGGCGCAGGGTGTCGGCGATCAGCACCGCCGCCGAGCGCTCGGCGGAGAACAGCACGTACAGCAGGGCGCTGTCACGCGCGGCCGATCCGGCGGCCAGCACCGTACGCAGCGCCTCGACGAAATACCGGCGGTTGAACAGGCCCGTGGTCGGATCGTACCGGGCCAGATACTGATAGGCCGCGCGCAGCCCGCGCGCGCGCTCGATCCGGTTCCTGACGATGGCCGCCAGATCCTTGGCATCGATCGGCAGGCCGACGATGGCGTCCACGCCGGCGGCCGCCGCGCCTTCGTCGAGGGCGCGCTTGCTGTCGCCGGTGAGCACTAGCACCGGAAGCGGGAAATGGGTCTCGGTTTGCCGCACCGCTTGCACCAGTTCCAGCGGGTCGGCGTCGGTGAGCGCGGCGTTGATCAGCAGCAGATCGAAGTGGCTATGGTCCAGGCGGGGCAGCAGCTCGCGGGCGGAAGTGATCCGCTCGGCGTCGAAGCCGGCCTTGGCGAGCGCGGCCACGACCGTGATCAAGCCGCCGTCGGGGGCATCGAGCGCCAGGATGCGCCCGCCGTGGGCAGGCGTGGCGGGCGGCAGCTCGCGCAGGCGGTGCAGCAGCGCCGGCCGATTGAGCGGCAGCGGGAAGAAGGCGCTGCCGCCGGCTTGCACCGCGGTCAGCCGCCGGTCGATGTCGTCGGCGGCGCTCACGAAGAACAGCGGTACGTCGTGGCCGGCGCGTTCCTGCTGTTCCACCACCAGCTCCAACCCTTGGCGCGGATCGGCGAGCAGGTCCAGATCCAGCACGATCGCCAGCGGCGTTACGGCGCGGGCGGCGTTGCGCAGCACGTCGAGGTTGACGAAGCAGCGCACCCGCCAGCCGTGCTGGCGCAGTTCCTCGGCCAGATCGTCGCTCAGGGCCGGGTCGCGGAGGGCGAGATAAACCGGCCGGTCGGCGCGCGCGGAATGGGCGGTGCGTTCCGTCTGGACGGAGCTGAAGGCCATGGCGCGAAGCCTCTAGTTATTTATTTAGTGAATATTAAGCAGGCCTATTCCCTAAGCATACTTCATCGTGGAATTTGGCAAAAACACTATCATTTCTGAGACTAATACGCCGAATCGCGCGGGTATGTCGCGCCTGGTGGCAATGCGGGCGAGCGCTTAAGTGATGCGCGCCAGCATGCGGCGGTTGCCGGTCAGCCGCGACCAGGCGCGGCCGACGTGGTACCAGTGCAGCAGATAGGCTTCGTGCAGCAGGTGCGCCGCTAGCTGCGGCGACCAGCGCAATTGCGGATCGGCCGCGCAGGGCAGCGGTTCGAGGCCGAGGCCATGGGCCAGGGTCAGGCTGCGCGCCAGATGGAAGCGGTTGGTGATCAGGATCGGCCGGTGCGGGTCGCCGGCCAGCAGCTGGCGGGCGTGGCGCAGATTCTCCAAGGTATGGCGCGAGCGGTCTTCGGTCAGGATCTGCTCGGCGGCGACACCTCGGGCGAGCAGATAGCGGCGCCCGGCCATCGCTTCCGATGGGCCGTGCCGGCTGGTGCGGCCGCCGAGAATGACGATCTTACAGTCCGGCCGGTCGCGGTACAGTTCCAAGGCGCGGTCCAGGCGCTCACGGAACGCCGGGCCAGGCTGGCCCCGCTCCAGCATTTGCCCCAGCACCAGGCGCTGGCCGGGGGCGCTGACGTGCGTGGGCGCGCGCCGCGCCACCGCCACGATCCGCACCAGCAGCAGCGCCAGCAGCACGCCGCCGGTGGCGATCAGCAGCAGGGTGGAGAGCGCCAACGTGAAGAAACCGTCGCTGCCTATGGCGCCGAGGCGAACGCGGTTGAGCATGGCGTCCCTCTCACACCGGCCGCGTCCGCGCTCGGCCGGACGCGGCGGGGCGGCGCGGCGGCAGCAGCCGCAGCGAGCGTAGCAGCCCGATCGGGTCGAGACCGCGCCGCAGCAGCCGTCCGGCCACCATGAGAATGATCGCGGTGGTGTCCCGGCGCGGTATGTAGTGGCTCGGCCGCAGGTTGGGCGGGTAGATCGCTTCGGTTTCGATGTGGGCGATACGGAAGCCGCGTTGGGCGGCGTCCACCAGGATCTCGCTCTCGAACACGAAACCGCGGGTGTGGTCGTGGCGGACGTTCACCTGCTCCAGCACTTCGCGCGGATAGAGCCGGAAGCCCGACTGGGTGTCGGCGATGGGATGGCCGGCCGCCCAGGAAATCCAGAAGTTGGCCATGCGGTTGCCGAATAGCCGCAGCGGCGGGGTCGCCTGGCGATTGCGCAGGCGGGCGGCGATGACGATGGCGTCCGGCTGCTCTTCGGCTTTCTGCAGCAGGCGCGGTATGTCGGCCGGATCGTGCTGGCCGTCGGCGTCGAGCGTGATCACCGCGTCCGCGCCCTGCGCCAGCGCGTGCATGGCGCCGCGCCAGAGACTGGCAGCCTTGCCGAGGTTGCGGTCGTTGCGTAGCACGGTCACCGGCAGCCCGGCCAACCGGTCGGCGGTGCCGTCGGTGGAGCCGTCGTCGACCACGATCACCGGCGCGAACGCCAGTGCGCCCCGCACCACCTCCGCCACCGTGGCCGCCTCGTTGTGGGCGGGAATGACGACCATCACCCGCGGATGGTCGTTGCGGTCGTTCGGGCGTTGCATCGAGGTTGCCTCCGGTTGCGCTAGATCATCGCGCCGTTGATCGAGATGACCTGGCCGGAGATATAGCCGGCCTCCTCGGAGGCCAGGAACGCCACCAGCGCCGCGACCTCCTCCGGACGGCCGGCGCGCTGCATCGGCACCAGGCGCTTGATGGCGTCCCGGTCGAACACGTTCTCGGTCATGCTGCCCTCGATGATGCCCGGCGCCACCGCGTTGACCGTGATCCGCCGGCTGGCGAGCTCCAGCGCCAGCGCCCGGGTGGCGCCGTGCAGGCCGGCCTTGGCGGCCGCGTAGTTGGCCTGGCCGCGGTTGCCGCGCACCGCCGCCACCGAGGAGATGTTGATGATCCGTCCCCAGCGGGTGCCGATCATCGGTAGCAGCAACGGCTGGGTGACGTTGTAGAAGCCGTTGAGGTTGATGTCGATGATGCGGCGCCACTGCTCGCCGCTCATGCCGGCCATGGGCGCGTCGGCGTGCGCGCCGGCGTTGTTCACCAGCACCTGGATCGGGCCGTCTTCGAGCAGCCGCTCAAGCGCGGTCCGCGTCGCCTCCGCGTCGCACAGATCGAAGCACGCCGCCTGCGCCGAGCCGCCGTTGCCGCGCAATTCCTCGGCCAGTGCCTCGGCGCGTTCGGGACGGCTGTGACCGTGCACCACCACGTGCATGCCGGCCTGCGCCAGCCGCCGGCAGATGGCGGCGCCGATGTCGCCGGTGCCGCCGGTAACCAAAGCTCGTTTCATACCTCTCCCGCGCTCATGACCGTAGCCCGCCCGCTGGCTAGCTCGCGCTCGCCGACGCGCACGCTGAAGCTGTAGATCAGGTTGCCGCCGTCGGCCAGCATGCGGCGCGCCTCGACTTGCAGGGGCTCGGCGATATCGTCCAGGTATTCCACCGTCAGCCGCAGGTCGCGCGCCGCCACCAGCAGCCCCGGCGCCGGCCGCCGGCCGGCGGCCGCGTTCAGCAGGCCGCCGTGCACCGCCATCGCCTGCGCACCGTACTCCAGGGCGTGGATCGCCGACAGTCGGCCGTCGCGTCGTAGCGGGTTGGCCGGATCGAGATGGCTGCGGCTCACGCAGCGCACCGAGTCGTCGTCCCAGCGCTCGACTCCGTCGAGCAGGCACATCCGCCCCTGATGCGGGATCAGTTCGAGAATGCGGTCGCGTTCGATCAGCATGGCCGCAGCACGACTCGCAGTGCCCGCTCGTCCAGGTACGGCAGATGCGCCTCGCCGCCGCCGCGCGCCAGCGCCGCCAGCAGCGGCAGGCTGCAGGCCATCGGGTTGGACTGCCGCAGCCGCTCCAGCGCCGGATCGTCCAGGCGGTCGGCGGTCGCCGCGGTGTCGAGCGTCAGATCCAGGCGGCAGCGGGTCGACGCCACGGGCTGCGGCGTAAGCAGCAGCGCCGCCGCGAAGTCGGCGTCGATGCCGCTTTTCTCGCGAATCGGTTCCGGCGGCAGGCTGTCGTAGGCGATCAGCAGCACGTTCTCGCGCTCGGTGGCGACCTGGGCGACGGCTTCCAGCAGACCGATACCGAAGCTGGCCTGGCCGGCGGCGATGCTCAGCGACGGCGCCTGCGAGCGCGCGGCGATGGCGAAGTAGCCGGCCGGCGCGTTGTGCACCGAGTTATGGAAATGGGTCGGCGACACCGGGCGCTCGGGTTGCGCCAGAGCGCGGCAGATCTTGTCGGTGATATGGCTGTCGCCGAGGCTGGAGACGAACACGAACTGCAGGCCGTGGTCGGCGTCATGGTCCTGCATGGCCTCGTGCGCCACCTGTAGCGCCAGCTTGATGGTGGTGGTGGCGCGCCGCCGCTCGTTGGCCGGCAGCAACGCCGGCGCCAGCCCCGCCAGCGGCGCGGGCTGATAGGGCTGTTCGCCGCGCAGGATCGGCGCGGCCTGTTGCCAGCCATTCAGGCCGGGGCCGATCAGCGCGGCACCGCTGAGGTAGATCGCTGTCATGCCGGTACTCCGAACACCAGGCTGCAGTTGCTGCCGCCGAACCCCAGGGAGTTGGTCAGGGCGAAGCGCACCGGCCGCTCCTCGGCTTGGCGCACGATGCGCAGTTTCAGCGCCGGATCGACGCGCTCGGTGCCGACCGAGGCCGGTATCAGCCCATGCTCGATACTCAAGGCGCAGACCGCCGCCTCGACGATGCCCGCCGCTCCCAGCGTGTGGCCGGTCGCGCCCTTGGTGGAGCTGCAGCGCACGTCGGCGCCGAGCGCGCTCAGCACGGCGAGATCCTCGGCGGCGTCGTTGGCCGGCGTGGCGGTGCCGTGCAGGTTGACGTAGTCGATGGCGTCCGCGCTCAGGCCGGCGCGTTCCAGCGCGCGGCGGATGGCCGCCGCCGCGCCGGCGCCTTCCGGGTGCGGAGACGACATGTGGTAGGCATCGGCGGTCTCGCCGTAGCCCAGCAGGCTCAGACGCGGCTCGCCCGGCGCGGCGCGGGTGAGCAGCGCGAAGCCGGCGCCTTCGCCGATGGAGATGCCGTCACGGTCGCTGTCCCAGGGGCGGCACGGTCGGCTCGACACCAGTTCCAGCGAGCGGAAGCCGTACAGGGTGGTCAGGCACAGACTGTCGACGCCGCCGACCACTGCCGCATCGCACAGGCCCACCTCGATGTGGCGCCAGGCTATGGCGAACACCTTGGCGCTGGAGGAGCAGGCGGTGGAAATGGTGGCGGCCGGTCCGCGCAAGCCGAGCACACGACGGCAGAACTCGCTGAGCGCGAACAGGTCGTGGGTCTGGTGCAAGCGGAAGTCGGACGGCAGGCGGCCATCGGCGTCGAGCCGGCGGTAGGCGGTTTCGGTCTCGGCGATGCCGGACGTGCTGGTGCCGAGAAACAGACCGATCCGCTCAGCGCCGAACGAGCGCACCGCCGCGGCGACTGCGTCGGTGAAGCCGTCCTGCTGCAGTGCCAGCAGCGCCAGCCGATGGTTGCGGCAGTCGAACGCCTGCAGCGAGTCCGGCAGACGTACGTCCTCGACGCCGTCGACCCGGCCGATCCAGGTGTCCAGCGGCGCTTCGTCCAGATCGCAGGGCCGAAGACCGCTACGGGCCTGGCGCAGCGCCTCCAGATGGGTGGCGCGACCAGCGCCCAGCGCGGTGGTCAAAGTAAAAGCTGCGAGATTGAGCGGTGTCATTACACAGGGCCGGAATCCGGCTGTTGTTGCTTGAGCTGTCGGCCGGGGCCGAGTCATTCCAACACGGGGGCGCGAGCTGGCTCCTGATCGCGGTCAGCTGGCTGTCCGTGTCTCCCGCTGCCCTCCGACGCAAGGAACGCGTCGCCCCGAGCGTGAAGGGGCGAGTGTGACACGAAAGAGCCGGGATTTGTGTTAGAGACTCCTAACTGGCGCTGATTATAGGCGGGGGTGTCGACGCTGGCACCCGCCGCTGGACGACGCAGCGCCCAGGCGAAGGCGAAGCAGCCGCCTATGCCGAGCGCCACCGTCAGCCCGATGGCTCGCAGCACCGGCAACTGCGACAGCCCCAGCAGGGCGAACACGCCGACCGTGGAGGCGGCGCACAGCAGCAGGGCGTGCGCGGTCTGATGCGCGTCGTCGCCGTCGTCGAGGCGGCGGAAGAACAGGCTGTAGTCGATGCCCATGCCGACCACCAGCAACAGCGAGATCAGGTGGAACAGCGACAGGCGCTCGCCCAGCGCCAGCAGCAGCGCCAAGTCGACCGCCACCGCGGCGGCGACCGGCAGCGCCGCCGCCACCGCTGCCCGCAGCGAGTGCAGGCCCAGCCACAGGCATAGCAGCGCCGCGGCCGCGCCCCAGAGCGAACGCTCCAGCGCGGCGTCACGGAATCCGCTGACCATGTCGCTGGACCCCTGGCGCATGTCCACGTATTCCAGCCCGGTCAGCGCCGCGGCGCTCACCGCGGCCGCTATCCGCTCGCGCGCCGTGACGCCGTTCAGCGGCACGAAGGCGTGCCAGCCGTCGTCGCCGCGCGCGAGCAGGGGCAGCAGCCGCAGCTCCAGCGGTGTACCGGTCAGCGCGTCCAGGGTCAGCGGCCGCTGGCCGCGGGCGGCTTCCACCGCGCTCAGGAACGGCGCGAACGCTTCCGCTCGGAACGGCAGGCCGATGAGCGCTTGCTCCAGGGCGGTCGCCAGCCGCTCCGGCGGCGGCAGCGCCGCCTGGCGCGCGCGCTGCCGCGCCTGGCTAGGCAGATAGCGGCTGGGCAGGTCGAAACCGCTCAGGACGCCATCGCGCTGCAGCGACAGCAGCATCGGCTCGGCCGCTTCGGCGCGTTGCAGCAGGGTTTCCAGGTCCGGGGCGCGGATCAGCAGCAGATCGCGCACGTCGGCGGCGCCGAGCTGCTCGCGCAGCTCGCGGTCGAGCTGCCGCTGCGATTCGGCGATCGGACTCAAGGCCGTCAGATCGTTCTCCCACAGCCGCTCCCGTTGCGATGTCGCGTAGCCCAGCGCCGCCAGCACCAGCGCGATCGCCGTCCAGGGCGCGATTCGCGGCGTTCGCAGCAGGGCGGCGGCGAGGGTGCGTTGGCCGCGGTCGAGCGGTCGCCCGAAATGAGCCGGCAAGAGACCGGGGAGCAGCCAGCGGGTGATCGCCGCCGCACTCAGCAGGCCGATGGCGGCGAACACGCCGAGCTGCGTCAGGCCGGGAAAGTCGGTCCAGGCCAGGGCGGCGAAGCCGACCACCGAGGTGAGCACGCTCAGTCGCAAGGTCGGCCAGATCTTCTCCAGCCGCCGTCGCGGCGGCGCGCTGCCGTCCAGGTGGCTGAACAGATGGACCGGATAGTCCATGGCGACGCCGATCAGAGTCACGCCGAATGCTAGCGTGATGCCGTGAATGCCGCCGAACAGCAGGTCCACGGCGGTGGCGGCGATCAGCACCGCACCGCCCAGCGGCAGCGCGGCGAGCAGCAGCAGCCGGCCCGAGCGGTAGGCGAGGAGCAGCAGCGACACGGCCAGCAGCGTGCCCAGGGTGCCCACCCACCGCGTTTCCCGCTCGATGGTGGCCTTGGAATCGACCGCGAACACGCCCGGACCGCTCAGCAGCAGCGCCTGGTCGGGCGCGGCGACCGTGCGGAAACGATCGCGAACGATATCGAGCGCCTGCCGCTGCAGCTCGAGATCGAAGCCCTCGGCGCGGGTACGCAGCAGCAGCAGCGCGCGTTCGCCATCGGGACTGAACCACACGCCGTGGCGCTGAGCTGGGCCGTGCTCGGGGCGCCAGTATTGCAGCAGGCTGGTCAGTTCGGCGGTGGGGTCGGCCGGCAGGTAGCGCCGTTCCAGGGAAGCCGGCGAACTCAGCGCCTCCAGCCGCTGTCGCAGTTGCTCGTGCAGCGACGCGGCGCTGAATCGCTCGACGCTGACCGTGGGGCTGAGCAGATAGCGGTGCTGGAACAGCAGCTCCAACGCGGCCGGCGCCAGCCCCTCGCTGCCGTTGCTCACGAAGGCGAAGGCCGGTTCGGGCCGCAGCGCATCGGCGAGGGCGCGGCTGGTGGCGGCAAGCGTCGGGGCGTCGGCGCCGGTGATGCCGACCAGAATCACCTGGGCGGCGCGGCCCTGGCGCAGCTCATCGAGCAGCGCGTCCTCGGGGCGGTCCTGGGCGGCCGGCAGGAACACGCTCAGGCTGTTCTCCACGCGCAGGAAGACGGCCGCCCATACCAAACAATTGGCCAGCGCCACCAGCCACAGCAGTGGCCCGATCCGGAAGTGATTGATCACGGCTGCGAGGGGATGATTTCGAGCACGCTGCGGTCGCCGGTCGGCTCCTGGGTCTCGATCCGGAGCAGGTGCTGCCGTTCGCCGGCGAGCACGACCACATCGATGTAATCCGCCAGCGGTTGTTCGCGCGGGGTGAGCTTCAGCGACCAGCTCGCTTCGTCACCGCTCAGCTCGGTGTGGAACAGGCGCTCGACGGTGGCGGTGTCGCCGCCGAGGATGGCGCGCAGCGATTCCACGAAGGCCGCCAGTGGCGGATAGTCGGCCAGCACCAGCTGCTTGCGCTTACCGTCGGCCTGGCTGACGGTGATGGTCCCGCCGTCGATCTCGTAGGTCTCGACGCGCGGCGCGGTGTGCTCGCGCCGCAGATAGCCGGGCGGACGGAATTCCAGCGTGCCGCGGATTTCTATGGTGCCGCTCAGGATCGACAGGTGCTTGGTTTCGACGAACTGGTCGCGCAACGGCCCGCGCGCCGCCAGGCCCGCCATCAGCTGCTCGACGGTCAGCGCGCCGGCCCAGCCGGGCGCGAGCAGCAGCAGGCCGAGCAGCAGCGCCCGAGCCAGGCCGCGGTGGTGTTCAGCATGCCGTGTCGTCGTCCCAGTATTCATAGAAATTGAACCAGTTATAGGGCGCCTGTCGGGCATGGTACTCGAGTCGTTGGGCGTAGCGCTGTGTCCACTGTCGAACTTGCTGCTCCCGCTCCGCCCGCGACAGCTCGATCCGTTCGGCGAACGGCTCGAAGTGGATGTGGTAGCGATTGCCGCCGCGATAAATGCCGAAGAACAAAATCACCGGCACCTTGAGCGCGCCGGCCAGCAGGATCGGGCCGGCGGGAAAAACCGTATCGTGTCCCAGGAAGCGGCAACGCACCTGCTTGTCGCTGGTGTCGACGCGGTCGCCGAGCAGGCCGAGGATGCCGCCGCCGTCCAGCCATTCCTTGGCGCGCAGCAGCGTGTCCGGTTTGCCCAGCGGGATCACGGTGGCGGCGACGTCGGGATTGAGCGCTTCCAGCAGCGAGGTGATCAGCTGGTTGTGGTCGTGGTGCATCAGCACCTTGATCGGCGACATGTCGACGTTCACCCCGACCGCGCGCAAGCACTCGAAGCTGCCCAGGTGCGAGCCGAGCAGGATGCAGCCCTGGCGCCGTTCCATCAGCGCCTTCACCGTTTCCCAGCCGCTGCGGCTGATCTCGAAGCGCTGGAACTGGCCGGTGAGGAAGTACACCCGATCGAGAATGGTCGCGGCGAAGGTGTGCAAATGGCGGTAAACGTCCACGATGCCGGCGCGGCGGCCGAGCGCGGCACTGAGGAACTGCCGGGACGCGCGGCGTCCGCGCCGCCCGGTGATCAGGAAGTACAGCGTGATGGGGTGGAGCAGCAGGCGCGCCGGCGCCCGTCCCAGGCGTAGCGCGATCCAGCGAATCAGCCGCAGGGCCCAGGGGCTGCCGCGCTCGGACTGTTGCAGCCAGCGCCTGCTCATGAACGCGGCGCCAGGGACAGCACGCCCTGGGCGATGTCTCCCCCGTCCGTGCGGCAGTGGAAGCGCAGCCGGGTGTCGCCCTGCTCGGTGAGCTCGATGCGCAGCGGCTGGCCGGGGCGCAGCGGCTGCACGAACTTGACCTGCGGCACGCCGACCACCCGCAGCTCGGGGCGCAGACGGGCGGCGGCGGCCAGCACCTGGTCGAGGATCACCACGCCGGGCACCAGCGGATTGCCGGGGAAGTGGCCGGGCAGACAGGGGTGGTCCGGCGGGATTACGCAGTCGTAATGCAGCGGCATCAGTCTCGTCCCAGCGTGTGCAGCATGTCGAGTAGGGCTTGCCGCGGCAGTTTGCCGGCGGCGTTGCGCGGCAGCGCCTCGACCCGGTACAGCGGTCGCGGCAGGAAGGCCGGATCCAGCACCCGCCGCAGCCGCTCCAGGATGTCCTGGTTGCTCAGGCTGGGCGCCACCACCAGCGCGCACAGCCGGGTGCGCTCGTCGGCATGGTCGGGCATGACGAACACACCGTCCAGTACGCCCTCGATGGCTTGCAGCTTGAGATTGAGATCGGCCAGCGAGGCGCGCTTGCCAGCGATGTTGATCAGATCGGCGCTGCGGCCCAGCAGGCGGAACCGGCCGTCGGCCTCGACCTCCACCAGATCGTTCAGCGGCTGGCGCAGATCGTCCAGGTGGGCCACCTCGGCGCAGGCGCCGTCTTCGGTCGGCGTGATCCGGACGCCGGGGTACGGGGTCCACAGCGGGCCGTTGGTGGTGCGGCGGGTGGCGATGGCGCCGGTTTCGGTCGAGCCGTAGATCTCCAGCACCGGGGCCGCGAACGCCGCTTCGGCCTTGGCCGCCAGCTCGACGGGCAAGGGCGCGGTGGCGGACAGCACGAATTCCACCGCTGGCCAACGCAGTCCGGCTTCGACGCAGGCGCGCAGGTGCAGCGGCGTGGTCACCAGCACCCGCGGCGGTGGCAGGGCCGCCAGCCGGGCCTGGACGTCTGCCGGAAAGAACGGCCGGCCGGTGTCGATGCGCAGGCCGCTCACCAGCGGCAGCACGATGGTGGTTTCCAGACCGAACATATGCTGCGGCGGCACGGTCGCCAGCAGATTGCAAGGGCCGTCCGGAAAGGGCAGGCGGCGGCGGGTGAGCTCCGCGCCGGCGAACAACGCCCGCCAACGCTTGCGATGGGCGCTAGGCCGACCGGTGCTGCCGGACGTGAACAGCGTCACCGCCAGTCGGTCGGCGTCGATCAGCTGCGGCGGCGGCAGCGGCGCGGCGTCGGCCAGCGCGGCGTTCACCCAGGCGTCGTCGATGACCTGGCCGCCGGCGTGCTCGGCCAGCAGATCGGCGACGGTCTGCTTGGAGCGGTTCGGCGGCAGCAGCGTCTGCAGGCCGCGGCTCAGGCCGGCGGCGAAGGCCAGCAGAAAGGCGTAGCGGTTCTCGCACAGGTTGATCAGGCATGTGCCATCCGGCAGAGCGCCGGCCACGCGGGCGACGTCGTCCTGGAATTGCGGCAGCGTCAGCGCCAGGCCTTCATGCCAAGCGATGATGTCCCGCTCGCGAGCGCCGGCGATCAGGGGCAGCGTGCTCATGGGCTCGGTTTTTGGCTGTACATCAGACGACGGAAGTCGATCCGCCGCAGCTCGCGGAGAAAGCCGCGAAAACCCTGCGGTTGCGGGAAAAGGCGCCGGCGCAGCAGGTACTCGCCCACGAACAGCGCCGCCACCAGCAGGTAGTTGATGCCATTGGTGAACAGCGACCACAGCGCCGGCGGCGCCAGCAGCGCCAGCAGCAGGCACTCCGCGGTCAGCGCCGCGAACAGCAGTGTCCACGCGACGGTCACCTGCCGCGTGTAGCGCTGCCGCTGCGGCGTCAACTCCTCACCGAAGGCGATGGCGATGCGCGTGATCAACGGTGTCTCGCCGGGTTGCAGCGAGCGCAGGAAGCCGATCAGGAACAGTAGGTTGATGGCCACGGGCGGCAGGTACAGCAGCAGCTCGCCGCGCTCCAGCGACAGCAGCAGCGCCAGCGCCGCGGCCAGCGCGGCGACCGCCAGCCAGGCGGCGGGTCTGCCGCGGCGCAAGCTCGGCCACATGAGCCGCAGCAAAATCAAAGTCAAGATTGTCAGGCCCGGGTAGGGATCGGAAGCGGTGACCGAATAGTGCGCCGCCACCAGATAGGCCGCGAGCAGCAGCGGCAAGGCCACGGAGCGCCCCTTATTGCGTGCGGTGGCGCTCGATGTGCTGGCTCAGCGCGCGCAGCGAGGAGAATATCTGGGCGTTATTGGCGTCGTCGGCGCGCAGCTGGAAGCCGTAGGTGCGGGAAATAGCCAGGGCCAGCTCCAGGGCATCGATCGAATCCAGACCAAGCCCCTCGCCGAACAGCGGCGCCTCCGGATCGATGTCCTCCGGAACGACATCCTCCAGGTTGAGGGTGTCAACGATGAGGCGCGCGACCTCTTGCTCGAGCGGCAGCTGTGCTGTCATGCCATCCTCCAGCCGGAAAAGCCTACGTATTTCTCTAATGCTACTGCAGCGCGGCGCCGACCGGCGGGCCGCCGATGAAGGGGCGCAGTATAACAGCTCGTATTGAATGGAAAATATGAACTTATTGCGCCGCGGGGGCGGGGGCGGTGGGGGAGGGAGTTCACGCAAAACCTGCCATAATTCCTCGCCATCGAAAATCGGGTATGGCGGGCGGGTTCCCGATCCGTCATGCCGCTTGTGAACGGGATGTCGATCATGCGTGCGAGTTGGGTCGCATTACTGCTGATGGCGCCAGGGCTGGCCGGCGCCGAGTCGCAGCCGCTGTGGGAGCTGGGGGCGGGCGCCAGCGTGCTGGCTTTCCCCGCCTATCGGGGCTCGGAGCAGACCGAGCTTTACGTGCTGCCGGCGCCGTATCTGGTCTACCGCGGCGAGCACGTGCGTGTCGACCGCGGGGTGCTGCGCGGGTTGCTGTTCGACACCAACCGCGCCGAGTTCGACCTGAGCCTGAACGCCGCGGCGCCGGTAAGCAGCGACGATGTCGATGCGCGTGAGGGCATGCCGGATCTGGCGGCGGTGTTCGAGGTGGGCCCCTCGCTCAATGTGCGCCTGTCGGAGGACCGGGAAGGGCCGACCTGGACGCTGCTGCTGCCGCTGCGCGCCGTGATCGGCATCGACGAGCGCGAGCTGCGGCATGTGGGCTGGCTGTTCAATCCGAAGCTGAATTTTTACTGGCGGCAGTTCGCCGGCGCGTGGAATCTGGGGTTCAGCGTCGGGCCGCTGTTCGCCGACCGGCACTACCACAACTACTACTACGGCGTGGACGATCGTTACGCCACGCCGACCCGGCCGGTCTACGAGGGCAAGGCCGGCTACAGCGGCGCGACCGCGCTGGCGACGCTGACCCGGCGCTTCGGCCAGTGGTGGGTGGGCGGCTTCATCCGCTACGACAATCTCGAAGGCGCCCGCTTCGAGCGCAGCCCCTTGGTCGAGACCAAGCACTACCTGATGGGCGGTGTCGCCCTGACTTGGGTATTCGCGACGTCGAGCGAGAAAGTGGGGAAAGCCGACTGAAATCCCGCCGAAGCGCAGCCGCCCGCGCCGGGCGGTTGCCCTACCGGTCAGCTAGACGATCGAAACAGGATTTGAGAGCGGGAAAGGTTGGTCGGGGTGAGAGGATTCGAACCTCCGACCTCTTCGTCCCGAACGAAGCGCGCTACCAAACTGCGCTACACCCCGACACATTCTTTACGCAGAGCGCTCGACCGATAGTCTCGCGAGCGACTCGAGGGCTGTTTTATAGCCGCTGTCCGGGAGACAGCGGAGGGAAGCGATGGCTCGCTCTGCCTCAGCCCTTGCGAGGCCGCGAGTATAGGCAATGGCGTTGGTCTTTTCAACTGCCTTTTGAATTTCTTCGATGCGATCCAGCCCGCCCTGCTCGATCGCCGCACGGATCAGCGCCCGCTGTTCCTCGGTGCCGGTGCGCATGGCGTAGATCAGCGGCATGGTCGGCTTGCCCTCGGCCAGGTCGTCGCCGACGTTCTTGCCGATCTCCTTGGTGTCGCCGGTGTAGTCGAGCACGTCGTCGATCAGCTGGAAGGCGGTGCCGAGATGGCGGCCGTAGGCGGCCATGTCGTCGGCGATCGGCGAGGCGGGGTCGTCCAGCGTGGCGGCGAGCCGGCAGCCGGCTTCGAACAGCGCGCCGGTCTTGCGGTAGATGACCTCCAGGTAGCGCTCTTCGGTGACGTCCGGGTCGTGGACGTTCATCAGCTGCATCACTTCGCCGGCGGCGATGGTGGTGGTGGTGGCCGACATCACCTGCATGACATGCATGCGGTTGAGGCTCACCATCATCTCGAACGACCGCGAGTACAGGTAATCGCCCACCAGCACGCTCGCCTGGTTGCCCCAGACGGTGTTGGCCGTGGCGCGGCCGCGGCGCAGCTCGGAGCCGTCGACCACGTCGTCGTGCAGCAGGGTGGAGGTGTGGATGAACTCGATCACCGCCGCCAGCAGCGCGTGATCCTGGCCCTGGTGGCCGCAGGCGCGCGCGGTGAGCACCACCAGCAACGGCCGCAGCCGTTTGCCGCCACTATTGATGATGTAATGGCTGAGCTGGTTGACTAGCGCCACGTCGGACCTTAACCGTTCCTGGATGATGCGGTTCACGGCGGCCATGTCGTCCGCGGCGAGAGAGCGGATGGCGTTGAGATCCATGGGACTAGAGCTCGGATCTGCGGGAACTGGGGATGCTAGGGACGGGTATGGGCAGTGTCAAGCAAGCCGCCGGGGTCACAGGGTTTGACCTCCCTTGCGGGAATGGCTAAACTCCCGCGCCTTACCGAATTTCGTGCACGCGCTTGGGAGAAGAAAGCATGTACGCCGTCATCAAGACCGGGGGCAAGCAGTATCGCGTCTCCGAAGGGGATGTCCTACGGGTCGAGAAGATCGACGCTGAACAGGGCGCGTCCGTTGATTTCAATGAAGTGTTGATGGTTGCCGACGGCGACAACATTCAGGTTGGCGCGCCCGTGCTGGCCGGCGGCAAGGTGTCTGCCACCGTGGTCCGGCACGGCAAGGGCGACAAGGTGATCGGCGTGAAGTTCCGGCGGCGTAAGCACTACCGCAAGACCTTCGGTCATCGTCAGCTCTTCACCGAGATCAAGATCACCGGCATCAGCGCAGGTTAAGAGGTCGAATAAGCCATGGCACACAAAAAGGCGGGTGGCAGCACTCGTAACGGTCGCGACTCCGAGAGCAAACGACTCGGCGTCAAGCGCTACGGCGGCGAGGTGGTGCGCGCCGGCAACATCATCGTCCGTCAGCGCGGCACCCAGTTCCATCCGGGTGAGAACGTCGGCATCGGCAAGGACCACACCCTGTTCGCGCTGATCGACGGCAAGGTGGAGTTCAAGGTCCGCGGCGAGCGTTCCCGCAAGTACGTGAGCGTTCAGCCGGTCTGACATCGCGCAAGGCGCCCGATGGCTCCAGGAAAGCCCCGTCCCGGACGGGGCTTTTTTATGGAAAACTTACTTACCGCTCCGGCGGCGTTGGCGAGGCGACATGAAGTTTGTTGACGAGGTCACCATCCGGGTCTCGGCGGGCGACGGCGGCAACGGCGCTGTCAGCTTCCGGCGCGAGAAATTCATCCCCAAGGGCGGCCCTGACGGCGGCGACGGCGGCGACGGCGGCGACGTCTGGCTGGAGGCCGACGAGGGGCTCAACACCCTGGCCGATTTCCGCCATACCCGCACCTTCCGCGCCCAGCGCGGCGAGAACGGCATGGGCCGCGATTGCTACGGCAAGAGCGGCGAGTCGATCACCATCAAGGTGCCGGTCGGCACCATCGTCACCGACAACGACACCGGCGAGCTGATCGGCGACCTGACCCGCCACGGCCAGCGGCTGCTGGTGGCCAAGGGTGGCAAGGGCGGTCTGGGCAACATTCACTTCAAGAGCTCGGTCAATCAGGCGCCGCGCAAAGCTACGCCGGGCACGCCCGGCGAGCGCCGCGAGCTCAAGCTCGAATTGCGGGTGCTGGCCGATGTCGGCCTGCTGGGCATGCCCAACGCCGGCAAGTCGACCTTCATTCGCGCCGTTTCGCAGGCCAGGCCCAAGGTGGCCGATTATCCGTTCACCACGCTCTATCCCAACCTCGGCGTGGTCAGCGTCGGTCTCAATCGCAGCTTCGTGGTGGCCGATATCCCCGGCCTGATCGAGGGGGCGGCCGAGGGGGCCGGGTTGGGTATCCGTTTCCTCAAGCATCTGGGGCGGACCCGGCTGCTGCTGCATTTGGTGGATGCCGTCCCTCTGGAAGAGGGGCGCGATCCGGTCGAAGATGTGCGGGTCATCGAGCGGGAGATGGCCAAATTCAGTCCGCGCCTGCTGGAGCAGGAGCGTTGGCTGCTATTGAACAAGATGGACCTGTTGCCGCCCGAGGAGCGCGCTGCGCGCGCGGCGGACCTGGTCGAGCGCCTGCAGTGGCGCGGGCCGGTGTTTCAGGTGTCGGCGTTGAGTGGTGAGGGCACGACCGAGGTCTGTCAGCAAGTGATGAATTACTTGGAGAGGCTCCGGGAAGAGCAGGAAAATTCCGAGTCTGGAGCCTCTGGGGCGGAACAGGAAACGTATGACGAGCAGTAAGCGGGCCGCGTTGGGGCGGTCCCGGTGTTGGGTCGTGAAGGTGGGCAGCGCCCTGGTGACCGACGAGGGGCGCGGGCTGGATCATGCGCGGATCAAGGCGTGGACCGAGCAGATCGTGGCGCTCAAGCGCGACGGCGTGCAGCTGATCCTGGTGTCGTCGGGCGCGGTGGCCGAAGGCGTGAAGCGGCTCGGTTGGGCGCGCCGGCCCAAGGCGCTGTACGAGCTGCAGGCGGCCGCTGCGGTCGGGCAGATGGGGCTGGTCAAGGCCTACGAGACCCAGTTCCAGCAGCACGGCATACACACCGCCCAGGTGCTGCTGACGCATGAGGACTTGGCCGACCGCAAGCGCTATCTCAACGCTCGTAGCACCTTGCGGACCCTGCTGGAGCTGGGGGTGGTGCCGGTCGTCAACGAGAACGACACGGTCGCCAGCGAAGAGATCAAGTTCGGCGACAACGACACCCTGGCGTCGATGGTGGCCAATCTGGTGGTGGCCGATCTGCTGGTGATCCTCACCGACCAGGCCGGCTTGTTCGACAAGGATCCGCGCTCCAATCCCGACGCCAAGCTGGTCGAGGAGGGGCGGGCCGGCGATCCGGCGCTGGAGGCCATGTGCTCCAGCAGCGCCGGCAGCTTGGGGCGCGGCGGCATGATCGCCAAGGTGCAGGCGGCGGCGCGCGCCGCCCGCTCGGGTGCCGCCACCATCATCGCCTCCGGCCGCGAGCCGGACGTGCTGCTGCGCATTCGCCGCGGCGAGTCGATCGGTACGCTGCTGCTGCCGTCCAGCAGCCCGGTGACGGCGCGCAAGCGCTGGTTGGCCAACCACCTGCGGGTCTGCGGCCGGCTGCATCTGGATGCCGGCGCGGTCAAGGTGCTGCGTGAGGCCGGCAAGAGCCTGCTGCCGGTCGGCGTGGTCGCGGTCGAGGGTGGGTTCTCGCGCGGCGAGCTGGTGTCCTGCGTCGGGCCGGACGGCGTCGAGGTGGCGCGCGGGCTGGTGAATTACAGCGCGCAGGAGACGGCGCAGATCAAGGGCTGTTCCAGCGACAAGATCGAGTCCCTGCTCGGCTATGTCGGCGAGCCGGAGCTGATCCATCGCGACAATCTGGTGCTGTTGCGCTGAGCGTGCTTTGCCCCTCTCCGCCGAGGAGAGGGGAGGACATAAAAAAACCGGCATGACGCCGGTTTTTTTGTGCGATCGCTGAAAGGCTCAGGCCTGGGCCATCGCCTTGATGCGGGCGTTCAGCCGGCTCTTGTGGCGGTCCGCCTTGTTACGGTGGATCAGACCCTTGCCGACAGCGGAGTCGATGATCGGCAGGGCGGCCTTGTAAGCGGCGTCGGCCTGCGCTTTGTCGCCCGACTCGATAGCGCGCACGACCTTCTTGATGTAAGTGCGCAGCATGGATCGACGGGCCTGATTATGCCGGCGGTTCTTCTCCGCCTGCCGGGCGCGCTTCTTCGCAGACGCAATGTTAGCCAAGGCTAAACTCCTGGAAACGCCAAGGTGATCGAAAGGCCCGCTACTATCCGGATTTTTCGCCGCTTTGTCAACTCGCTGTCTGGCCCAGGGGCGCATAGGTCAAGGCAGGGCAAAGCGGCTATCATCGCCACTTCCCCGTCTTGGGCGATGTCGATGCAGAAGAAAGGCCTGCTGCGCTCCATTTTCACCTTCGGCTCGCTGACGCTGGTCTCCCGCGTGCTCGGTCTGATCCGCGACATGGTCGTGGCCGCGGTGTTCGGTCCGGGTGCGGCGACCGACGCGTTCTTCGTGGCCTTCAAGATCCCGAACTTCATGCGTCGGCTGTTCGCCGAGGGGGCGTTCTCCACCGCTTTCGTGCCGGTGGTGTCGGAGTACAAGGAGCGGCGTGCGCCCGAGGAGGTGCGCCGCCTGGTCGCCGACGTGTCCGGCGTGCTGGGCGCGGTGCTGCTGCTGATCACCGCGCTGGGCATCCTGTTCGCGCCGTACGTGGTGCGGCTGTTCGCCCCCGGCTTCGCCGCCGATCCGGCGAAGTTCGAGGTCACGGTGACCATGCTGCGCTGGACCTTCTCCTACATCCTGTTCATTTCCCTGACGGCCTGTGCCGGCGGCGTGCTCAACACCTACGGCCGGTTCGGGCCGCCGGCGTTCGCGCCGGTGCTGCTCAATCTCTGCTTGATCGCCGGCGCGCTGTGGCTGTCGCGCTATTTCGAGGTGTCGGTGGTGGCGCTGGCGGTGGCGGTGTGCATCGCCGGCGTGCTGCAGCTGCTGCTGCAGCTGCCGTACCTGGCGCGGATCGGCATGCTGGCGTGGCCGCGGCTGGGCTGGTCGGACCCTGGCGTGCGCCGCATCGTGCGGCTGATGGGGCCGTCGATCCTGGGTTCGTCGGTGGCGCAGATCAATCTGCTGGTGGATACCATTCTGGCCTCGTTCCTGCTCACCGGCAGCGTCAGCTGGCTGTACTACTCGGACCGGCTGGTGGAATTCCCGATCGGCATCTTCGGGGTCGCGCTCGGCACGGTGATTCTGCCGCGGCTGTCGAGCGAGCACGCCGCGGCCACGCCGGAGCGGTTTTCCGCGACTTTGGACTGGGCGCTGCGCTGGGTGCTGCTGATCAGCGCGCCGGCCACCATCGGCCTGATCATGCTGGCGCTGCCGCTGGTGGCGACGCTGTTCAAGCACGGCGAGTTCACCGACCATGACGCCTTGGCGTCGGCGCTGAGCCTCTCCATGTACGCGCTGGGGCTGATCGGCTTCATCCTGGTGAAGGTGGCCGCGCCCGGCTACTTCGCCCGCCAGGACACCCGCACGCCGGTCCGGTTCGCCGTGATCTGCGTGCTGGTGAACATGCTGTTGAGTTCGATCGCCGTATGGTTCCTGCACGACAGCGGCGTCGGCCACGCGGCGCTGGCGCTGGCCACGGTTATCGCGCAGCTGCTGAATGCGGCGTTGCTGTTGAGCAAGCTGTACCGGCTGGGGGTGTACCGACCGGGCGAGGGTTGGCGCGGCTTGCGGCGGCAGGTCGCCATCGCCAGCCTGGCGATGGCGGCGTTGCTGTATTGGCCGGCGGCTCAAAACGCGTTCTGGCTGGGCGCCGGCGTGGTCGAGCGGATCGGCGCGTTGGCGCTGCTGGTGAGCGTCGCCGTGGTGGTCTATTTCGGGGTGCTGTGGTTGAGCGGGTTGCGCTGGGCGGCGCTGCGAGAGCCGCGCGAGCAGTGAAATCCGTCCCATCTCCCTTATAATTTGGCGTTTTGCGGGATTGGGCTAAATGGAGCTGATTCGCGGCTGGCATAATCTGCGACCGCGTCATCGCGGCTGCGTGGCGACCATCGGTAACTTCGACGGGGTCCATCGCGGCCACCGGGCGGTGCTGGCGCGGCTGGCGCAAGTCGGCCAGGAACTCGGGCTGCCGGCGACCTTGCTGACGTTCGAGCCGCATCCGTTGGAGTTCCTCAGACCCGAGGCCGCGCCGCCGCGGCTGACCTCGCTGCGCAACAAGCTCATGGCCTTGCGCGACACCGGGTTAGCGCGGGTGCTGTGCTTGCGTTTCGATCGCGCCTTCGCCGCCCTGGAGCCGGAAGAGTTCGTGCAGCGGCTGCTGGTGGAGCGGCTGGGCGTTCGTTTCCTGCTGGTGGGCGATGATTTCCGCTTCGGCCGCGGCCGCCGCGGCGACTTCGCGATGCTGCAGGAGGCGGGGAAGGCCAACGGTTTCGCGGTGGAGCAGATGGGGACGGTGCTGGTCGACGGCGAGCGCGTCAGCAGCACCCGGGTGCGCCAGGCGCTGCTCCGCGGCGACCTGGAGCAAGCCGAGCGGCTGCTTGGCCGGCCGTACAGCATCTGCGGCCGGGTGATCCGCGGCGATCGGATCGGCCGCACCCTGGGGTTCCCGACCGCCAACATTTCGCTGGAGCGTACGCGGCCGGCGCTGTCGGGGATCTTCGTGGTGCAGGTGCGCGACGGCGATCAGCTGCGGCCGGGCGTGGCCAGCGTGGGCACGCGGCCCAGCGTCGGCGGCACCCGCTTGTTGCTGGAGGTGCATCTGCTGGATTTTCACGGCGACCTCTACGGCCGTCATTTGCAGGTCGAGTTCCTCAAGCGGCTGCGCGGCGAGGAATACTTCGACAGCCTGGAGGCGCTGACGGCGCAGATCGCGCGCGATGCCGACGCCGCCAGAGATTATTTCGCGGCCCTACGTTAGCGGGGCGCCATTACGAGGCAGTAACGTGACCGACTACAAGCACACCCTCAATCTGCCGAAAACGGATTTCCCGATGAAGGCCAACCTCGCCGAGCGCGAGCCGCAATGGCTGGCACACTGGGAGGCCATCGACCTCTACGGCAAGCAGCGGGCGGCGCGGGCCGGACGGCCCACCTTCATCCTCCACGACGGTCCGCCCTACGCCAACGGCGACATTCACATCGGTCACGCGGTCAACAAGATCCTCAAGGACATCATCGTCAAGAGCCGCAATCTGGCCGGTTTCGACGCCCCCTACATCCCCGGCTGGGACTGCCACGGTCTGCCCATCGAGCTGATGGTGGAGAAGAAGATCGGTAAGGCCGGCGACAAGGTGAGCGCCACCGAGTTCCGCGCCGCCTGCCGCGCCTTCGCCGCCCAGCAGGTCGACGGCCAGCGCCGCGACTTCAAGCGCATGGGCGTGTTCGGCGACTGGGATCGGCCCTACCTGACCATGGATCCGAAGGTCGAGGCCAACATCCTGCGCGCGCTGGGCCGGATCTACGCCAACGGCCACATCACCCGCGGCTTCAAGCCGGTGCACTGGTGCGTGGACTGCGGCTCGGCGCTGGCCGAGGCCGAGGTGGAGTACGAGCAGCGGGTGTCGCCGGCCATCGACGTGCGCTTCAGCGCCGTCGACAGCCAGGACGTGCTCGCCCGCATCGGCGCGCCGCAGGCGCGCCTGAACGTGACGGTGCCGATCTGGACCACCACGCCCTGGACCCTGCCCGCCAACCAGGCGGTGGCGCTGCACCCGGAGCTGGACTACGTGCTGGTCGAGGTGGCCGACAGCGGCGAGGGGCTGGTGCTGGCCGAGGCGCTGTACGAGCGGGCGCTGAAGCGCTACGGCATCGACCAGGCCAAGGTCGTGGCCCGCTTCACCGGCAGCGCGCTCGAGGGCGTGAAGCTGCAGCATCCGTTCCTGGAGCGGCAGGTGCCGGTGGTGCTGGGCGAGCACGTCACCACCGAGGCCGGTACCGGTGCGGTGCACACCGCGCCCGGTCATGGTCTGGACGACTATCTGGTCGGCCAGCGTTACGGCTTGCCCACCGAGAACCCGGTGGGCGGCAACGGCGTGTTCCTGCCCGATACGCCGTTCTTCGCCGGCCAGCACGTGTTCAAGGCCAACGACGAGGTGGTGCGGGTGCTCACCGAGCGCGGCAAGCTGCTCAAGCACGAGCGCTACGAGCACAGCTACCCGCACTGCTGGCGCCATAAGTCGCCGATCATCTTCCGCGCCACGCCGCAGTGGTTCATCAGCCTGGACAAGGAAGGCCTGCGCGAGCAGGCGCTGGCCGCCATCAGCCGCGTGACCTTCACGCCCGCCTGGGGCCAGGCGCGCATCGACGGCATGGTGCGCAACCGTCCCGATTGGTGCATCTCGCGCCAGCGGCTCTGGGGCGTGCCCATCGCTTTCTTCGTCGACAAGAAGACCGGCGAGCCGCATCCGCGCACGCTGGAGCTGATCGAGCAGGTCGCCCAGCGCATCGAGCAGGGCGGCATCGAGGTCTGGGATGAGCTCGATCCGCGCGAGCTGCTGGGCGACGAGGCCGAGCAGTACGAGAAGGTCAGCGACATCCTCGACGTCTGGTTCGACTCGGGCGTGACCCACGCCTCGGTGCTGGAGCACCGCGAGCGTCATGCGGTGCCGGCTGATCTATACCTAGAGGGCTCCGACCAGCATCGCGGCTGGTTCCAGTCGTCGCTGCTGACCAGCGTGGCGATGCGCGGCGACGCGCCCTACCGCGGCGTGCTCACCCACGGCTTCACGGTGGACGCGCAGGGCCGCAAGATGTCCAAGTCGCTGGGCAACGTCATCGCTCCGCAGAAGGTGATGAACAGCCTCGGCGCCGACATCCTGCGACTGTGGGTGGCTTCGGTCGACTACAGCGGCGAGATCCCGGTCTCCGACGAGATCCTCAAGCGCCTGGCCGACGCCTACCGGCGCATCCGCAACACCGCGCGCTTCCTGCTCGCCAACCTCAACGGCTTCGATCCGGCCCGCGACCTGGTGCCCAACGAGCGCATGCTGCCGCTCGACCGCTGGGCGGTGGACCGGGCGTTGGAGCTGCAGAAGGTGGTCACCAAGGCCTACGAGGACTACGAGTTCCACGTTGTCTATCAGCGCGTGCACAACTTCTGCACCGTGGACCTCGGCAGTTTCTATCTCGACATCATCAAGGACCGCCAGTACACCACCCAGACCGAGAGCCTGGCGCGGCGCTCGGCGCAGACCGCCCTCTACCACATCGTCGAGGCGTTGGTGCGCTGGATCGCGCCGGTGTTGAGCTTCACCGCCGACGAGATCTGGCAGCACATCCCCGGCAAGCATAGCGAATCGGTGTTCCTGGAGGAGTGGTACGCTGGGTTGTCGCCTCTGGGCGAGAGCGACCTGGATCGGGCGTTCTGGGATACGGTGATCGAGGTGCGGCAGGCGGTGGCGCGCGAGATCGAGAAGGCCCGCAACGCCGACCTCATCGGCGGCTCCCTGGAGGCCGAGATCGACCTGTACTGCGAGCCCAAGCTCAAGGCGCAGCTGGAGCGGCTCGAGGACGAGCTGCGCTTCGTGCTGATCACCTCCTACGCGCGGGTGCACGATATCGCCGACCGCCCGGCCGATGCGGCGCCGTCCAAGCTGGACGACGGCTCCGAGCTGTATGTGCGGGTGACGCCGTCGGCCCACGGCAAGTGCGAGCGCTGCTGGCATCGGCGCGAGGACGTCGGCGCGCACGCCGAGCATCCGACGCTGTGCGGCCGCTGCGTGGAGAACGTGGCGGGTCAGGGCGAGCAGCGCAAATATGCGTAAATGGCTCGGGCTGGCGCTGGTCGTGATCGCACTCGACCAGCTCAGCAAGCTGGCCGCCGAGCACTGGCTGGAATACCACCAGCCAGTGCCGGTGTTGCCGTTCTTCAACCTGACGCTGAGCTACAACACCGGCGCGGCCTTTAGCTTCCTTGCCGGCCAGGCGGGCTGGCAGCGCTGGTTGTTCGCGGCGCTGGCGGTGGCGGTGAGCGCGTTCCTGATCGGCTGGTTGCGCCAGATCGGCGACCGTGACCGCTGGCTGAGCCTGTCGCTCAGCCTGGTGCTGGGCGGCGCCATCGGTAATCTCGTCGACCGGCTGTTCTACGGCCACGTGATCGATTTCATCGAGCTCTATTACCAGCGCTGGAGCTGGCCGGTGTTCAATATCGCCGACAGCGCCATCACTATTGGAGTGATCGGGCTGATCGCCCATTCCTTCTTCGCCAAGCGGGCGCCGACCGAGACCTGATTCGCCATGCAAAAAATCCTGCTCGCCAACCCGCGCGGCTTCTGCGCCGGGGTAGACCGCGCTATCAGCATCGTCGAGCGCGCGCTCGAACTGTTCGGCGCGCCTATCTACGTGCGGCACGAGGTGGTGCACAACCGCTTCGTGGTGGATGGGCTGCGGGCCAAGGGCGCGGTGTTCGTCGAGGAACTGGACGAAGTGCCGGACGGCGCCACCGTGATCTTCAGCGCCCACGGTGTGGCGCGGGCGGTGGTGGACGAGGCCAAGCGGCGCGGCCTGCGCGTGTTCGACGCGACCTGCCCGCTGGTGACCAAAGTCCACCTGGAAGTGCAAAAGCACGCCCGCGACGGCCGCGAGGTGGTGCTGATCGGCCACGCCGGTCATCCGGAAGTGGAGGGCACCATTGGCCAGTACGTCGGCGAGGGCGCCGAGCGCGGCGCCATCTACTTGGTCGAGACCTCCGAGGACGTGGCGAAGCTGGTCGTGAAGAATCCCGAGGAGCTGGCCTACGTCAGCCAGACCACGCTGTCCATGGACGATACCGCCAAGGTGATCGATGCGCTGCGCGCCCGCTTCCCCAAGATTCAGGGGCCGCGCAAGGACGACATCTGCTACGCCACCCAGAACCGCCAGGATGCCGTGAAGGCGCTGGTGGACAAGGTCGATCTGCTGCTGGTGGTGGGCTCCAAGAACAGCTCCAACTCGAACCGCCTGCGCGATTTGGCGGTGCGGGCGGGCGTGCCCGCTTACCTCATCGACAGCGCCGACGACATCCAGCCGGAATGGCTGGCGGGCGTCGCTACGGTCGGCGTGACTGCCGGTGCTTCCGCGCCGGATATCCTGGTGCAGGAGGCCGTCGCTCGCCTCAAGACCTTCGGCGTGGAATCCGTCGCGGAACTGCAAGGGCGCGAAGAGCGCATTACCTTCTCGCTGCCGCGCGAGCTGAGCCGCGCGGCGCGCGGCTCAGCCCTAGGCTAGCCCAGAGGTGGCAGCCGAGCAGAACAACGGCGATGACCAGCGCCGCCATCGTTTCATATCGGCCGTCAATACAAGCCGAGATTGCTGGCGCTCGGTAGAAGATCGAAGGGGCGGTGAAGCGCTTCGATGGCCTCCAGTTGCTCCCGCAGTTAGGTGGGCAGGGAAAGATACTCGGCCTCCTTCTCGATTTCGTCCACCAGGCTGGTGGTGACCAGTTCAGTGCAATTCGGTGAGGCACCATTGTTGGCGTTTCCTTCCAGCCGTCTGATTATCGTCGCCGCGACCTCATAATCGGCCGCTTCCCGTGCTGCGCACCGATTCTCGGCACGCATGTGAAAATAACGTAACGCCGTTTTGAGATTTTCGCGTGAGATGGCAAGCCGGGTGAACGGCTGCGCCGGAAGGACGGACCGGGACGCGGCGCATTCGGCCGTTTTTCTCTCGGGCTTGGTAACGGCGTTGACGAGCCGTTGTCTGGCTAGCGTCTGTTCCGGCGTAAGCGCCGTGGCCTCGGCTGCGGGGTGAGCCTGCACGGCACTTGCTGCGAGAACCCCAACAATCAGCAGAATTCGCTTAAATCCGGCGACCATTCGCTATAGCTTTCCAGAAGTCCCGCTGTTTCTGAGCGTCGTTGAATTCGTTCTCGACGACCATGGCCTCGGCCTGGGCTCGTATGTGCTCCCGCACAAAGGTAGGCGTTCTCCGAAGCGCTTGAGCGAAATAGACCCAATCCGTCGAAGTGATGTTGTATGAAGCTTGTTGTTAGCGCCGATGTAAAACTGCCCCCCTGACGCCGAGGTAAATTTGCCCCCCCTGGGCGAAGATGGCGGCTTTTGAGCCGCCGAGATGTTGACCCAGG
>Ga0207864_1000977_pt1 | contig 34458 bp, 31 predicted proteins | sample HigsolmetaAR202D_FD_184834 | JGI IMG/M metagenome (GOLD analysis project Ga0207864, IMG submission 184834) | Ionic liquid and high solid enriched microbial communities from the Joint BioEnergy Institute, USA - AR20-2-D (SPAdes) (version 2) ... | reverse complement strand
GGCCAGCGGGCGCGCCGGATCGCTCGGGGTGAGGCGGCCGAGGCGGTTCGGGGCCGCCGAGAGGGTGTAGCCGTTGCTCACCAGCGGGCGGTCGTAGACTGGACTCGACATATGCTGCTCTCCTCACGGCGACCTACGCGTGGCGCTCAAGTGTACCACACCCGCCGGGCGCCCCGGCGGAAGAGGGTGGCGGCGGAGACCGTGTGCTATAATGCGCGGCACCGCTCCGCACCCTGCGAGACGCCTTCGGCAGACGGAGCGCTGGACCGGCACGAGGAGGAGGGAGCCATGAACGACCCCAAGGCGCTTGTGCAGGAGCGGCTAGCGCGGAACAGCTGGGGCCTGCTGGGGACACAGGGCTACGTGCTCGGCCTCGACGCAGGCAGCTACGGTCTGCGCGCAGCGCTCGTCGATCTCCGCAGCCACACGTATGAGTGCCGCCACCGTGAGCCGGCGACCGAGAACGCCGAGTCGGTCGTGAGCGGCGTGATCGAGCTGGCGCAGGGGCTGCTCAGAGACCACCGCGTCGACCCGAGCCGCCTGGTGCGGGTGGGCGCCGGCTTCGGCGGGCCGGTGGACGCCCGCGCCGGGATCGTGCTGCTCTCGCCGCGCATGCCCGGCTGGGAGCGCTTCCCGCTGAAAGAGCGCATCGAGGACGCCTTCGGCGCCGTCGCGCTGATCGACAACGACGCCAACCTGATCGCGCTGGCGGAGGCCACCTTCGGCGTGGCGCACGACACGCAGCATATGGTCTACATCCACCTCAGCACCGGCGTCGGCGGCGGCCTGGTGCTGAACCGGCGCCTGTACCACGGCGCCACGACCACCGCGGGCGAGATCGGCCACGCCGTGGTGGGCGCGGTGGACCCGATCTGGCGCGAGCGCGGGCTCGGCACGCTCGAGCAGCACCTCTCGATCAAGGGGCTGCTGCAGCGGGCCGCCGAGCTGGGGCTGGAGACCAACCTGCTGCAGGATATCTTCAGCGACCAGCCGGTCGCGCGGCAGGTGGTGACCGAGGCGGTGGACGTGCTGGCGGTGGCGGTCTCGCAGATCATCGCGCTGATCGACCCGCAGATGGTCGTGATCGGGGGCGTCGTGGCGCGCGTCGGCGGCGAGGCGTTCTTCGACGCGCTGCGCGAGCGCGTGCGCTACTACAGCGGCGACCTGCTGCAGCGCAACGTCGCGATCGTGCCCTCGGTGCTCGGCGCCGACAGCGTCGCGATCGGCGGCATCGCCCTGGCGCTGGAGAGCATGGGGGAGTAGGCGGGCTCGTGGGAGAGCCCGCGCCGCCCGCGCAACGTTTGCATCCTGGCTTTCCCGCTGCTATAATACTCGGCCAATCGCGCAGCAGATGCGTTGGTTTGCTGTGTCCTCGATTTTGACCTCTTAATATGGGTGCCAGGAGCTTATGGACGGCAAGAATGTGATCTATGGCGAGACGGCGATGGACCGGCTGGTGCAGGTGCTCCGCGCGAGCGGGCAGCCGCAGGACATCGCATGGCTGACCGAGCGCTACCTCGAGCTGCTGCGTGAGCTCGTACTTGCGGAGGAGCAGGCGTCATGACGAACGGTAGCAACGGCAGCAACGGTCCGGCGTTCAGCGGCAGCGCCGAGCAGCGCGCGCTCGCCGAAGAGGTCTTTCGGCTGATGTCGATGCAGGGGCGCTTCTTCGCCGCCGATGCGCCCATCCGCCAGACACTCACCAACCTAGCCGAGTTCTTCGCCGCCCAACGCAAGGCGGACCCGGCCGTCGTGGCGCAGGAGATCGACGCCGCGCTGCGCGCGAACGAGGCGGTCTTCACCCGCGAGGAGCGCGACGGCGATGTGGTCTACATCACCTCGCGGCTCGGCAGCTACCGGCCGCGCGAGGAGGACACCAAGCACATGTTCCGGCAGCGGCTCCACGAGCCGGAGAACCCGCTGCCGGTGGACGACATCAGCGTGGTGGTGACCACCACGCGCCCGGCGCTCACGACGATCGAGCCGGTCTTTATCTCGGACTACTGGCAGCAGCAGGCCGGCCTGAAGCCGATGCCGTCCACCGACGGTGATGGCGAGGCCCCGGCCGAGGAGGCCGAGGCGGCCGAGGCGGTTGCGACCGTGGACCTGACCGCGGAGGACGTCGTGGTGGCGGCGCCGGAGGAGCAGGCGGAGGAGGCCCCCGCCGAGCTGCAGCCGGCCCAGACGCCGATCAACACCGTCATCACCCTGCCGAACGGCGTGCAGATCGACCTGCGCCGGTCGGTCGAGGAGCTGATGGGCCAGTACGGCAACACGCTGCAGAACCTGCTGCGGAGCGCGATCGAGAGCGACCCGCTGCGCCGCATCGTGACATTCGGCAACCAGGCGTACCCCGAGGCGGCGGTGGTCAACTTCGGCAAGAACGACCTGCGCCGCATCCGCGACTACCTGCTGGAGGTGGGCGAGCCGCTGCCGGATACGCAGATCATCGCCGATGTCTTCTACCACAACCCGCGCCAGGCCGACTACGAGTCCTTCCGCTTCGCGCTGAACTACCGGCTCAGCCGCGAGAAGGACTTCGAGTTCGTCGGCGTCGAGGGCGCCCGCCTCTGGTCGACGCGCGGCCTGGCTCCGATCGGCACCAAGCGCGTCAAGGCCAACGAGATGGGCAACCTCACCGGCTATCTGGAGGAGGGCTTCGACGACAGCCTGCGCGACCAGAGCATCGAGTCGATCCGCAAGAGCGGCTCGCTCAGCCACATCCTGACCTTCTTCGAGTGGGAGTACGGCATGCTCCCGTTCACCCGCGCGCTGGCCGCGCTGCTGCCGTCCACTCTGCTGCACGACCAGCGCACGGCGGTGCTGCGCTTCGAGTTCCCGCAGCACTACACCTCCTTCCTGGCGGAGCTGCGCTACCCCACCGGGAACCGCGGCGGCTGGGTGCAGGGCCTGGAGGTGCCGTTCCACGAGTACCTGGTCTCCGGCGCGCTGATCACCATCTCCCGCACGGACGACCCGCACGTCTTCAGCATCACGTACGAGGAGGCGCCTGAGACGGAGGACCGCCTGCTGGTGCTGGACGAGAGCAAGAAGACGCCGAAGTTCGCGTTCGCGAACCTGACCTACGCCTGCATGGTGGACACGGACATGCTGGTGAACCAGCAGCAGTACGGCCGCCTGCGCAACCTGAAGGCGTTCCCGATGAACGAGCGGCGCAAGGGCGTCGAGATGCTCGAGCACGTCGCCGAGACGATCGGGACGCCGGTGGGCACGCGGGCGGAGCCGCGCTACCGCGTCACCGAGCAGGAGCTGTTCGTCGGGCTCAACGTGCTGCGCCCGGCCTCGCGCGAGTACCTGGCGCACCTGCTGCGGGAGGGCGAGCGCTTCGAGCCGGACGAGGAGAACGAGGCGACCTGGTTCTTCACGCCGGAGCCCGAGGACGTGGCGGACGAGGTGGACGAGGACGAGGACGACGACTACTACGACGACGAGGACGAGTAGGAAGTGATAGTGTGACGCTGAGTGCGTGGTACGTGACGGGCGTGTGGAACTGCTACTCATCACGTATCACGCATTCGGCATGTTTGGGGAACTGTGGATCTATCAGCATATATCGCAACAATTGGCGCGCCGGGCCACAGCCTGGCGATGCGCGAGCTCAAGCCGCTCTCGGGCCTCGGCCCGGAGGACCGCGGCGCCTTCTGGGAGGCGTGGTGCCGGGTGCGGATCGAGCGCCGCGGCGAGATCGCGCGGGCGCTGGTGGAGCTGGCCGAGGATAACGTCGACCTCGACTTCACATCGGTGCTGACGTGGTGCCTGGATGACGAGAGCGCCGAGGTGCGCCTGCAGGCGGTCGAGGGGCTGTGGGAGAACGAGAGCCGCGCCCACTGCCGGCGGCTGCTGCGGACGCTGCAGTCCGACCCGTCGCCGGAGGTGCGGGCGGCGGCGGCCATCGGCCTGAGCCGCTTCGCCTACATGGCCGAGATGGGCGAGCTCGACGACGAGTCGGAGGCGGTGCTCAACGGGCTGCTGGCGGCGATCAACGACCAGAGCCAGCCGCTGGATGTGCGCCGGCGGGCGCTTGAGAGCGCGGGCTACTTCGCCAACAGCGAGGACGTGAGGCGCCAGATCGAGATCGCCTACGCCTCCGACGAGCAGCTGCTGAAGGAGAGCGCGCTGGTAGCGATGGGCCGCTCGATGCTGCCCAACTGGCTGCCGGTGATCGGCCGCGAGCTCGGGAGCCCCTCGCCCGCGCTGCGCTACGAGGCGGCGCGCGCCGCCGGCGAGATGGCGGAGGAGGCGCGCGGGCTCGTCTCGAAGCTGGCGCCGCTGGCGAGCGACGACGACAGCGAGGTGGCCGACGCGGCGATCTGGGCGCTCGGCCAGATCGGCGGGAACGTCGCCAAGCGCACCCTGCAGCAGATTCACAAGAGCAAGGACGACGCGCGCAGCCAGGCCGCTGCCGACGCGCTGGCCGAGCTCAGTCTCGAGGAAGGGCTCTTCGGAGGGTCCTCGCCGCGGGCGAAGCGCTAGCCTCCGCCCGCCTGCCCGTAACCTCCGGCCCTCGGCCGACAGCCTGCTAGCGCCCCGGGAGCGACCATGTTCGTCGAAGACCTGCGTCAGATCCACAACACCTACGAGCACGTCTACATCTCGCCCCACCTCGACGACGCCGCGCTCTCGTGCGGCGGGTCGATCGCCAGCCACGTCGCCGCGGGGCGGCGCGTGCTGATCGTCACGCTCTGCACCGCAGCCCCGCCGCCCGACGCGCCGTTCAACGCCGTGGCGCGGGAGTTCCACGCCCAGTGGAACCTCGAGGCCGAGGATGTGATGCAGGTCCGGCTCGGCGAGGACCGGCGGGCGATGGAGCAGCTCGGCGCAGACTACTTCTGGGCCGGGCTGCTCGACGCGATCTATCGGGTGCCCGACGCGTACGTCAGCCGCGCCACGCTGTTCAACACCCCGGTCCCGAACGATCCGCTGTTCGACCAGCTGCGCCAGCTGCTGCACCGGCTGCGGGCGCGCATCCCCGGCGCCACCTTCTACGTGCCGCTGGGCGTCGGCGACCACGCCGACCACCTGATCTGCTACGACGTCGCGCTCGAGGCGGCGGGGCCGTCGCTCGCCTTCTATGAGGATGTCCACTACGTGCTGCAGCCGGGCGCGCTGGAGCGCCGCCTGGAGGCCGTGGGCATGCCGCTCACCCCGCACAGGGTCGACATCGACGGGGCGCTCGAGCGCAAGATCCGCGCGATCGCGGCCTACGAGAGCCAGGTGTACGAGCTGTTCGGCGGGCCGGACGCGATGGCGCGCACGATGACCGCCTTCGCTGAGTCCCGCAGGCCCGCGGACGGCGTCTACGGCGAGCAGGTCTGGGTGCCATCTGCGGGCAACGGCGGCGCATGACACTCACGATCTCCGAGCCGGATAGCCGCCTCTGGGATGCCTTCGTCGAGCGCCACGCGGCCGGCCACCTGCTGCAGCTGAGCGGGTGGGGCGAGCTGAAGCGGCGCAGCGGCTGGGAGCCGCGCCGGGTGGCGCTGGTCGATCCGGGCGACGGCGCGCTGCGCGCGGGGGCGCAGGTGCTCATCCGGCGGCGCCTCGGGCTGGCGGCGGCCTACGTGCCGCGCGGGCCGCTCCTCTCGGGGGAGCCGGACGCCGACGCGCTGCTGCTCGCGGAGCTGGAGCGCCTGGCGCGGCGGGCGCGGGCGGTCTTCCTGCGGATCGAGCCGAACGTGCTCGAGGCCGGCCCGGGCGCCGGGGAGCTGGACGACGCGCTGCGGCGGCGCGGGTTCGTCCCGGCCGAGCCCATCCAGCCGCGCAGCACCATCCACCTCGACCTCACGCCGACCCCCGAGCAGCTGCTGGCGCAGATGAGCAAGGGCCACCGGGCGGACATCCGGCGCGCGGCGCGCGAGGGCGTGACGGTGCGCAGCGGCGCGTCAGCCGCGGACATGGACGCCTTCTACGCGATCATGCAGGAGACGGCCGCCAGGGCGAACTTTGCCATCCACAGCCGCTCGTACTACCATGACGCCTGGGAGCTGTTCGGCGGCGAGCAGGGGGAGCGCGCGCTGCTGCTGCTCGCCGAGCGCGAGGGCCGGGCCGTGGCGACCTGCATGGTCTTCGCGGCGGCGGGCGCCGGGCTCTACCTGTACGGCGGCTCGACCGACGAGGGGCTGCGGGCCGGCGCGAACCACGCGCTGCAGTGGGAGGCGCTGCGGTGGGCGCGCGGGCGCGGCGCGCGGGTGTACGACTTCTGGGGGATCCCGGACGCCCTGGGCCGCGCGGCGGCGGCGACGAGCGAGGAGGAGCGCGCGGCGCTCGAGGCCGCGGCCCGCAGCGATCCGCTGATCGGGGTGTACCGCTTCAAGAAGGGGTTCGGCGGGCAGGTGGTGCGCTACCTCCCGGCCTACGACCGGCGCTACATCCCGCCGCTCTACGAGCTGTGGCGCCGCCGGGCGGGGATGTGATCGGGTGGCTGGGTGAAAGGGTGACCGGGTGACGGGGTGGCTGGGTGACGGGGTGACCTTTGGACGCCGGAAACCCGTGGTACATCCAGAGACATCTTGGTTAGTCGGTCACCCTGTCACCTTGTCACCTTGTCACCGTGACGGGGTGAATGGGTGAGGGGGTGACCGGGTGACGGGGTGGCTGGGTGACGGGGTGACCTTTGGACGCCGGAAACCCGTGGTACACCCAGAGCCATCTTGGTTAGTCGGTCACCGTGTCACCGTGTCACCGTGTCACCGTGACGGGGTGAGGGGAGGTGCGTGTGGGCACCGAGGAGCACCTGACGCACGACGAGGCCCTGCGCCTGGTCGAATATCTGCAAAACGAGCTTGAGCGGCAGCGCGAGCTGAACGCCGAGATGCGCCGGGCGGTGGCGGACATGGCGCGCGCCTTCCAGGAGAGCCTGGCGCGCGCGCACGACGCCGCGCTGAGCGGGGATCTGGAGCGGGTGCGGCGGGTCACGATCGAGAACCGCGAGGCCTGGCAGAGCTATCTGGAGAAGATCATCGCGGCGGCGAGCAGGGCGCGCGGGCATGACGCGTGACGCGTAATGCGGGCCTGCCTGGTGCCGCCGGACACACGGGGGCGGCAGCAGGTGGGCGGCCGCGATCGGGGCCGGAGGTGGCACGGCCTGGCACGCAGCGGGAACGCGCTCCAGCCGACGCCGGCATCGCTTTCGCAAGCGCGGCTGGTTCGGCGGGGGGCGCGAGAAAGGGGGCGACGTGATCCGCGCCGTGGTGTTTGATATGGGCGGCACGCTGCTGCGCTTCGTCCGCCCGGGCGACGGCAGCTGGCGTGCGTTCGAGGCGCCCGGAATCCGGAGAGTCTACCGCTACCTGGTGGAGCAGGGCCACCCGATCCCCTCGCGCGAGGAGGAGTTCGTCGAGGCGATGTTCGCGCGGCTCGCCGAGGGGTGGGAGCAGTCCACCGGCGGCCACATCAGCCTGCGCGCCGCGGACTGGATCCGGAGCAGCCTGGCCCCGCACAACCTGACGCTCGACGAGGCGGCGCTGCTGGAGGCGGTCAGCCACTACGCGCGCCCGCTGCGCGAGGGGGTGACCGAGACGCCCGGCGCGGCGGAGACGCTGGCCCGGCTGCGCGAGCGCGGCCTCGGCACCGGCCTGATCTCGAACACGATCTGGCCGGGCGAGCTGCACCTCGAGGACCTGGCGGAGCTCAACATCCTGCCGCACCTGCAGCACGTGCTGTTCTCGGGGGACTACGGCGTGTGGAAGCCGCGCCCGGAGGTCTTCCGGCACATGCTCGACCTGCTGGGGGTGCCGCCGGAGGAGGCTGTGTTCGTCGGCGACAGCCCGCGCGAGGACATCCTGGGGGCGCAGGGGGTGGGCATGCGCGCGGTGTGGGTGCGCAGCCGCGAGTTCCCGCTCGGCGAGGTGCGCCCCGACGCGGTGATCGACACGCTGCCGGAGCTGCTGCCGGTGCTCGAGGAGTGGGGCGCCGGGCGGTAGGGCGCGGCACGTCGCGCGCCGGTGCGTCTCAGGCAGCCGGAAAGACGGCGCTGCTCCGTAAACCCGCAGGGAGGCGCGGGCGCTCGAACGCGCGACGTGCCGCTCTGACGCCTACCCCCCGAGGAACTCCTCAACCGCCGCCATGTAGGCCTCCAGACCCTCCCGCCGGATGCTGTGGCCGGCCCCGGGCACGTGGGCGACCTGGAGATCGGGCTTCAGGCCGCGCAGCTTCTCCACCATCGCCGGCGTGACGATCGCCCCCGCCGCCGGGTCGCCGGTGATCAGCAGCGTCGGGCACGTGATCTGCGGCACCATCTCCTGCCAGCCCTCGCCGATCGTGCGGATGCCGCTGAAGATCTCCGGGTTGACCTGCTGCTTGGCCTCGGCCCACGGCTCCAGCTCCTCCTCGGACCAGCGCGGCGACTGGGCGCGGCCGAGCGCCAGCAGCTCCTCGCGCGTCTTGCGCTTGTTCTCCACCACCTGGGCGCGCCACTGCTCGAACCGCTCGGTCGGGTCCGGGGGCGGCGCGCCCTCCGGCAGGGCCATCCAGGGCGGGTCCTCGAGCGCGACGCGGCTGAAGAGCCCGGGGTTGCTGGCGGCCGCCAGCGCCGCGGTCGCGGCGCCCATCGAGTGGCCGAGCACGGCGGGCCGCTGCAGGCCGAGCGCGCGCACCAGCCCCGCCAGGTCGGCGGCGTAGTCCGCCAGCGTGTAGCCGGAGGGCGGCGACTCGGAGCGCCCGTGGCCGCGGGCGTCGTACATGATCACGTCGAAGCGTTCGGCGAGGCGGCGCGCCACCGGCAGCCAGCACAGCCCGCTGTCGGTGATGCCGTGAGCCAGGACGACGGGCGCGCCGCTCCCGCGGCGGTAGTAGGCGAGGGTGACTCCGTTGGCGGTGACCGTCTGTGGCGACCAGCTGTCCATGATGTCATCTCCCCCTTCAGACGGCGCTCTGCTGCGGCGCCGGGCGCGAGTGGCGCAAGATCACGACCACATATCCTACCAGCAGAATCAGCGCGAACGAAAACCACTGGAAGGCGTACCCCAGGTGCGAGCCAAGGCCGAGATCGGTGGTGGCGGCCGGGAAGGGCGGGCCGGGCGGCGCATCGGGATCGGGCTGCTGCTCGATGAACACCGGCAGCAGCGGGTAGCCAGTCTGCTGCTCGATGCGCGCGATGTCCACCCGGAACCAGGCGTCGAGCCGCGGCCGCTCCGGGCCGGTGGGCGGGTCCTGCGGGCCGGCCATGTCCTCCTGCGAGCGCCGGGCCACGCCCTCCAGCGTGACCTCGCCGGCGGGCGGCGCGAACTCCCGGCGGACGTCGGGGTCTGTGGCGGAGAGCGGCACCCAGCCGCGGTCCACCAGCACGGCCGCGTCGCTGCCGCTGATGCGCAGCGGCGTGAGGATGTGGTAGCCGGTGGCGCCGTTGTACGAGCGGTTGCGGAGCAGCACCTCGGCCTGCGGGTCGAAGACGCCGCGCACCTGGACCCAGCGGTAGTCGAGCTCGTCGGGCGAGACCGGTGAGCCGTCCAGGGGCAGCGGCGGGAGCGCCATGCGCTCGTTGATCAGCTGGTTGCGGGCCGCGCGCTGGGCGTGGCGGTCCAGCTGCCAGATCCCGAGCCGGCAGAGCAGCGCGACGCCGAGCAGGACGACGAGCGTCATCCAGAGGCGGCGGCCGGTTAGGAAGAGCTTGAGCATAGGTGTAACCTCAGGTCGTGCATTGTATCACAAGGCCGGCGGTACGGGAAGCCGCCGCCTGCGCGGGCCGCGCGATTTGAGACGGCCGGCGCGATCCGTTAGAATGCGCGGCGAGAGGAGTCTGCTTCGGACGAAGCGGAAGGAGATCAGCACATGCGCACAGTCTTCTGGTTGGGCGTGGTCGCCGGCCTGGCGCTCTGGGTCGCCATCCTACAGCGGCGGCTGCGGGCGGCCCAGCTGCGCGGCGACATGTACCGGGACGCCGCCATACGAATGGACCGTATCATCGCCGGGACGGGCGGGCAGGAGTAGGCCATGCGCGAGCGACTGGGGGTCATCGATCTCGGGTCGAACACGACCCGGCTGATCGTCATGGGCTACACGCCGCACCACTCGTTCCGGCTCATGGACGAGGTGCGCGAGAGCGTCAGGCTCGTGGAGGGCGCCAGCGCGGACGGCCGGCTGCAGCCCAAGCCGGTGGAGCGGGCGGTGGCGACGATGCGCCTGTTCCACAACCTGTGCGCCTCGAGCGGCGTTGAGACGATCGTGCCGGTCGCGACGAGCGCGGTGCGCGAGGCGACGAACCAGGCCGAGTTCCTGGCGCGCGTCGAGCGCGAGGCAGGGCTGACGCTGCGCGTGCTGAGCGCCAGGGAGGAGGCGTACTACGGCTACCTGGGCGTGGTCAACACGCTGAACCTGAGCGACTTCTTCCTGATCGACATCGGCGGCGGCAGCACCCAGGTGACCATGGCGCGCGGGCGGGGCTTCCTGCGCGCCTTCAGCCAGCCGGTGGGCGTCGTGCGCCTCACCGAGCGCTACGTGCGCTCGGACCCGGTGAGCAACAAGGACTTCAAGGCGCTGGAGGCCGCGGTCGCCGAGGCGTTCGCCGGCCTGGACTGGCTGCAGCAGAGCGGGGCGCTCCCGAGCGAGAGCGGCACGACGCTGGCCGGGATCGGCGGCACGATCCGCACCCTGGCCGAGATCGACATGAAGCAGCGCCGCTACCCGCTCGACAACGTCCACGGCTACGTGCTGCAGCGCGAGCGGCTCGAGGCCCAGATCGAGCTGCTGCGGACGCTGAACGTGCGCCAGCGCGCGGAGCTCCCGGGCATCAGCCGCGACCGGGCGGACCTGATCCTGGCGGGGGCCGTGATCGTGCACCAGCTGATGCGCCAGGGCGGCTTCGACTCGATCACCGTCAGCGGGCAGGGCCTGCGCGAGGGGCTGTTCTACGAGCGCTTCCTGGTGGACGAGAACCCGCCGCTGTTCGGCGACATGCGCGGCTTCAGCGTGCAGAACCTCGCGCGGCTCTACAACTACGAGGCGCTGCACGCCGCCAAGGTGCGCGAGCTCGCGCTGTCGCTGTTCGACCAGCTCCGGCCGCTTCACGGGTACGGCGACTGGGAGCGGACGCTCCTCGGCTACGCCGCGACGCTGCACGACATCGGGCTGGCGGTGAGCTACTACGACCACCACAAGCACGGCGCGTACCTGATCGTCAACGCCGCGCTGCAGGGCTTCACCCACCGCGAGATCGCCCTCATGGCGCTGATCGTGCGCTACCACCGCAAGGGGGATGTGCAGGTGGGCCAGTACCGCGACCTGCTCGAGCCGGACGACCAGCAGCGGGTGGCCCGGCTGGCGGCGCTGCTGCGTCTGGCCGAGTACCTGGAGCGGCGCAAGAGCCAGGTGATCCAGGGCCTGCGGGTCGAGATCGGCGAGCGGGTGCTGGTGACCACGCGGGCGGTGGGGGACGCGACGGTCGAGATCTGGGACGCGAACCGCGGCTCGGGGCTGTTCCGCAAGTCCTTCGGGCGGGAGATCGAGATCGTTTAGGACCAAGAACCAAGAACCGAGAACCAAGAACCGAGAACCAAGAACCGAGAACCAAGAACCGAGAACTAAGAACCGAGTTCTTGGTTCTTGGTTCTCGGCTCTTGGTTCTAAGCTCACGGCCACCCGGCGCCGGTATCCTGCTTGCGGCCGCCCGGGTCGAGCACCTCGCGCGAGCGCCCCTCTTCCGCCGGCCCGACGATCCCCTGCTGCTCGAGCAGGTCGATCAGCTGGGCCGCTTTGCTGTAGCCGATCCGCAGCCGGCGCTGGAGCAGCGAGGCCGACGCGCGCTTGTGCTGCCGTACCAGCTTGATCGCCTCCGGCAGCAGCTCGTCCTGCTCGTCCACGCTCAGGAACTCGCCGGGGCCCTGGAGCGCTGGGGCGCTGGGGCGCTCGGGGGCCTGGGCGCCAGCGGCGCTGCCCGCCGCCTCGCCCGCTGCGCCCTGCGCCTTGCGCTCGCCGCCCTGCGCCTGCTCCGGCGGCCGCGCGTTGCGCCAGAAGGTGACGATCTTCTCCACCTCGCTGTCCGACACCCACGTGCCCTGCATGCGGATCGGCCGGGCGGCGTCGGCGGCCATGAACAGCGCGTCGCCGCGCCCGAGCAGCTGTTCGGCGCCGCTCATGTCCAGGATGACGCGCGAGTCGATCTGCGAGGTGACGGCGAAGGCGATGCGCGAGGGGAAGTTGGCTTTGATCAGGCCGGTCACCACATCCACCGACGGGCGCTGCGTGGCGAGGATCAGGTGGATGCCGGTGGCGCGCGCCATCTGCGCCAGGCGGCAGATCAGCGTCTCCACCTCGTCCGGCGCCATCATCATCAGGTCGGCCAGCTCGTCGATGATGATCACGATGTACGGCAGCGGCTCGAGGTCGGCCCGGCGGCGCGCGGCGGCCTTGTAGCTGTCGATGTTGCGGAAGCCGTAGCGCGCGAAGACCTTGTAGCGCCGCTCCATCTCGCGCGTGGCCCACTTCAGCGTCGGCACGACGCGCTCGAGCTCGGTGACGACCGGCGACAGCAGGTGCGGGATGTGGTTGTAGACGATCAGCTCGACCATCTTCGGGTCGACCATGATGAACTTCAGGTCGTCCGGGGTGTGCTTGAGCAGCAGCGCGCAGATGATCGCGTTGATCCCCGCGCTCTTGCCGCTGCCCGTGGCGCCGGCCATGAGCAGGTGCGGCATGCGCTCGAGGCCGGTGACCACCGGCACGCCCGAGACATCGCGGCCGAGGGCGACCTTGAGCTTGCCCTTGTTGTTCTCGAACTCCTCGCTCTCGATCACATCGCGCAGCCCGACGATCGACGTCGCCGAGTTGGGGATCTCGATGCCGATGTAGCTCTTGCCGGGGATGGGCGCCTCGATGCGGATCGACTTGGCCGCCAGCGCCAGCGCCAGGTCGCGCTCGAGGGTCGTGATCTTGCTGATCTTGACGCCGACCGCCGGCTGGAGCTCGAACTGCATCACCGCCGGGCCGATGTTGACGTTCTTGACCTGCGCCTCGACCTTGAAGCTCGCCAGGGTCTCCTCGATCAGACGCGACTTGATCTGGATCTCGTCGGGCGTGATCGTCCCCTCGGCGTAGACGTCGAGCAGGTCGAGCGGGGGCAGCGGCCAGGCGCGGAGCACGGGCTGCACCTCGAAGCCGTCGAGCGCGGACTGGACGACCGGGGTCGGTTCGGCGGAGCCCGCGGCTGGCGCGCGGGGCTGGGCGTCGGCGGCGGGCGCGGCGAGCAGGTTGGAGAGCATCGCCTCGATGTCCTTGGCCGGCTCGGCGGGCCGCGCCGCGCTCCTGCGGGCTGGCTCGCCGCCGTTGGCCGGTGCGCGCGGGGCGGCGAGCTCCTGCGTCGGGTCGGGGCGCTTGAAGAGGCTGGCGCGCGTCGGCCGCTGCGCGATCGGCGTCTGGACGATGTCCTCGTCGGCGGGCGGCTGTGCGGCGGGGGCCTTGCCGCGCTCGGCGCCGGGGGGCGGCACATAGGTCGGCGCATCGGGCAGCCGCAGCTGCGCGCGGCCTGCGGGGGCGGGAGGGGCCGAGGAGCGGCGCTCGTACGAGACGCTCCAGATCGTCGCCCAGAAGCGCGCCAGGCTGTCGCGCGTGCCGTAGATCAGCTCGTGCAGCGTGATGTCGAAGGTCAGCATCACGCCGGCCAGCCCGAGGATGCAGATCAGCACGAAGGAGGCCGGCCGCCCGATGGCGCGCGTGAGCAGCTCCAGCAGCGCGTAGCCGAGCATCCCGCCGCCCTCGCCGACCCGGTCGCCGAAGCCAGCGCGGGCGCCGATGCCGAACTCGAGCAGCGTGAGCAGCGCGGCGAGCACCAGCAGCGTGCCGAGCACCGTCGCCCCGGTGAGCGGCGCGCCCTCGAAGCGCTCCTGGACCAGAATGGCGATGCCGAGCAGCCCGAGCGAGAGCGGCACCAGCAGGGCGCCCCAGCCGAGCGTCTGGCGGGTGAAGTCCACCCAGGTGGCGCCGATCGCGCCGGCGCTGCCGGTGAGGTAGAAGACGATCGTCACCGCGGCGAGCGCGATCAGGGCGAGGGCGAACAGCTCGCGCTGGTGCTCGGGCCGCAGCGAGATCCCGAACGACGGGGACTGCGCCTTCTTCCGCGGCGCGCTTCGCTTGCGACTGCCAGCAGCCTGCTTTGCCTTGGCCATGATCCTGCTCCGCTGCGCGTATGCGGCGCCCCCGCGCCGCAGGGGAATGCTCAAGAACGATGTAACCATAACATATGTTCGTATGGGTTGCAACACCATACGGCGGGGCGAGGCGTTCGCGGCGGCGCCTTTGGCCCTTCGCCGCAGCTCGGCCGGCGGGGGCCGTGGCGCGGAACGGGCTTGCGCGAGCGCCTGCGCCCGATGAAGCGCGACTCAAAGCGTGCTATAATGGGATGACCGGGCAAGGCTACGTGATGGCACCCAAGCGCCAGAGCTTGGGCTTTTGCGGCCACGCAACTGACGCTAAGCAGCCCCTGGCGAGTTTCTGCGGGCATCGGCAGGGCGGTTGACGCAGCGCGCTCATCCCGCCGCCTGAGTCCGGCGGGCGCCAGCGAGCAGACGGGCTTCGGCAGGGCGTTTGGCCGCGACACACAGGATCGCCGCACGTATGTTCACACCACCGACGGGCTTCGCCAGCGCCGCGTGAAGGAGGACAGGATGGAGATTACCCACAAGCGCCTGAACCGGGTGGACCTGCTGACCGTCTCCGGTCGGCTAGATGCCATGAGCGCGCCTCAGTTCAAGCAGCGGATCGACGAACTGTTCGACCAGGGCCGGTACCGGATCGTCCTCGACCTGTCCGGCCTCGAGTACGTCGCCAGCCCGGGGCTGCGCGTTTTGATCGAGGCCCGCAAACGCGCCCGCGATTGGAAGATCACCGATCTCGAGGGCGGCGACGTGCGGATCGCCAACCTGCCTCCGCGCATCAAGGAGGTCTTCGACCTCACCGGCTTCACCTCGCTGTTCGAGATCTACCCGGACACCACCGAGGCGGTCGGCTCCTTCTGAGCAGCTTGCGCCGAGTAGTCAGTAGCCAGTGCCGCTGTGAGACGTCGACGCTCGCCGTCCTCTCCGCCGAGCTGACTACTGACTACTGTTCTCCTCACCATCTGACCACTGACTGCTGATGGAAACACGCACGGTCCCCGCCAAGCTCGAGTCCCTGGCGCTGGTCAGCGAGTTCATCGCCGACGCAGCGGCGCGCCTCGGCCTGGACGACCATACCGCCTGGCAGGTGCAGCTCGCGGTCGATGAGGCGGCGACCAATATCATCCAGCACGGCTACGACCCAGAGGAGCCCGGGGTGATCGAGCTGGCGTGGCGTGTGGACGGGCCGGATCTCGTGGTGACGCTGCGCGACTACGGGCGGCGCTTCGACCCGGAGCAGGTGCCGCCGCCAGATCTGACCTCGCCGCTCGAGGAGCGCCAGGCCGGCGGCCTCGGCCTGTATCTTATGAACAGGCTGATGGACTCGGTGCAGTTCGACTTCGACGACCAGCGGGGCAATCTGCTGACGATGAAGAAGCGCATCGGCACCGTGGCGCCGGAGGTGCAGGTGTTGGAGCTGGGCGGCCGGCTCGACGCAGTTCACACGCAGCAGGCGATCTCGCCGGTGAGCGCGGCGGTCGCCGCCGGCGCGCGCTTCGTGCTGCTGGACCTCGGGGCGGTGACGTTCATGAGCAGCACGGGGCTGCGAGCGCTGCTGCTGGTGCGCAAGGAGCTCCTCAACCAGGGTGGGCAGCTGCGCCTCTGCAACCTCCAGCCGCAGGTGCTGGAGGTGTTCACCCTCACCGGCTTCACCCAGGTCTTCGCCATTCACACAACGCGCGAGGAAGCGCTCAGGGCATTCGGCCAGGAATCGCCGTGAACCGCGGACGCTGGCTCCTGCTTTACGCACTGCTCGTCGGGGCGATCGGCTGGGGCGCGATGTTCGCGAGCGGCCCCGATCTGTCGCGCTGGCCCGAGCTGCTGCTCTTCATCGTGCTGGCGCTGCTGATCGAGGGCGTCGGCTTCCGCGTGCCGCCCGCCGACCCGCAGAGCCTGGTGGGCGTGGTGCTGATCACCGCCGCGCTGGCGCTCGGCCCGGCCAACGGCGCGCTGGTGGCCGCCGTCTCCGGCGTCATCTTCGGCATGCTGCTGCCGCTGATCTACGGGCGCCCGCGCACCCTGTACAGCCTGGTGGGACGCCCGGTGCTGCGCGGCGGGGTGCGCGCGCTGGCGATGCTGGCCGGCGCATGGATCGCCTGGCTGGCCGCCGGCCCCGAGGCCAGCGACGCCGTGCGGGCGTGCGGGCTGATCGTCAGCTACCCGCTGCTGGTCCAGACCAACCGCGCGGTGCGCGAGCTGATCCAGGGCGGCCGCACCGGAGTGCTGACCTGGTGGCGCTCGTCGTGGGGCACCGCGCTCAGCGCCGAGGTCGCGCCGCTGCCCGTCGGGGCGCTCGGCGCGGCGATCTACAGCACCCTGGGGACGGGCTACTTCCTGCTCGCCGCGGCCAGCCTGCTCGCCGCCTGCATCGCGGTGCGCCGGGCGGCGTTCGCCCTGCGCCGGCAGCGCCGGAGCGTCCGCGAGCTCGCGCTGCTCAACGAGACCAGCCGGGCGATCATCCGCGCCGACCTGGAGGTGGATGCGCTGTGCGAGCTGATCTACCGCGAGGCCGGCAAGGTGGTGGACACCTCCTCGTTCCACCTCGGCCTGTTCGAGCCCGGCAGCGACCGCTACACGCTCAAGGTGCGCGTGCAGGACCGGGTGCGCCTGCCGCCGCTCACGGTGAACCTGCCCTCCGGCGACGGGCTGGTGGGCTGGATGCGCGAGACCGGCCGCGCGCTGCTTGTCGAAGATTTCGCCACCGAGATGGACCGCCTGCCGGCGCGCCCGCGCTACCAGAGCGACCGGCCGCCGCGCAGCGGGATCTACGTGCCGCTGCTGGCCGGCGAGACGGTGATCGGCAGCATCTCGATCCAGAGCTACCAGCCGCGCGCGTTCGACACCGACGACATGCGCATCCTCTCGCTGATCGCCGACCAGGCCGCGGTGGCGATCTCCAAGGCGCGCGCCTTCGACGAGGCCCGCCAGCGGGCGGTGCAGCTGCAGGCGATCCAGGAGGTGAGCGAGCGCATCACCGCCATCCTCGACCTGGACGAGCTGCTGCAGTCGGTGGTGAAGCTGATCCGCGAGCGCTTCGGCTACCAGCCGGTGCACATCTTCACCTACGAGGACGACGGGCGGCTGGTGTTCCGCGCCAGCACGGTCGAGGGCGAGGAGCTGGCCCGGCTGCGCGAGATGAGCGTCCGCGAGGGCGAGGGCATCGTCGGCAAGGCCGCCCGCGACGGCCAGTACGTGCTGGTGAACGACCTGCAACACGACGAGCGCGCGCTGGGCGAGGCGCCCGACACCCGCGCCGAGCTGGCGGTCCCGATCCGCTTCGGCGACCGGCGCATCGGCGTGCTGGACGTGCAGAGCACCGAGCCGGACAGCTTCGACAAGAGCGACCTGTTCGTGATGCAGACGCTGGCCGACCAGATCGCGGTGGCGGTGGAGAGCGCGCAGGCCTTCAGCGCGCAGCGCGAGCAGGCCTGGACCCTCAACGCCCTGCTGCAGGTGGCCGAGAACCTCTCGCGCGATATGCCGCTCGACGAGCTGGTGCCGGCCGTGGTGCGCCTGCTGCCGCTGCTGCTCGGCTGCGACCGCTGCTACTGCCTGGTGCCGGACCGCGAGCAGAACGCGCTGGTGCCGCTCGGCGCGTACGGGCTCACCCGCGAGCAGCGCGCCGGCTTTCTCGGCCGCCCGATCACAGAGGATCAGGCGCCGCTGCTGGCCGAGGTGATCCGCAGCGGCGCCCCGGTGGCGGTGGAGGATGCCGGCGCCCGCCCGTTCGTCTGCCCGCCGATCCTGGAGCCGTTCGGCGGCCAGACGCTGCTGGCGCTCCCGCTGCGGGCGCGGGGCTCGATCGGCGGCGTGCTGGTGCTGGACTACAACCAGCCGCGCAAGCGCTTCACCCAGACCGAGATGACGCTGGCGCTCGGCATCGCCAACCAGGTGGCCGGCGCGCTCGAGAGCGCCTGGCTCGCCCAGGAGGCGGCCGAGGCCTCGCGGCTCGAGGAGGAGCTGCGCGTGGCGCGCGAGATCCAGACCGCGCTCCTGCCCGCCAGCGTGCCGGACGCGCCCGGCTGGGACATCGCGGCGCAGTGGCGCTCGGCGCGTATCGTCGGCGGGGACTGGTACGACTACTGGTGGCTCGTGCCGCGCGCCGAGCACTCCGGGCTCCAGCCCGCCGATGAGGTGCGCGCGGCGTCCGGCACGCCCGGCGCCCTTCGGCCGGCTCCGGGCGATCTCGAGCCCGACGCGCAGCCCTCCCTCGGCTTCGTCATCGCCGATGTGAGCGACAAGGGCGTGCCGGCGGCGATGTTCATGGCGCTCTCGCGCAGCCTGATGCGCGCCGCCGCGCTCGACGGCTCCTCCCCGGGCGTCGCGCTGGCGCGCGCCAACCGCTGGATCACGCGCGACTCCGAGTCCGGCATGTTCGTGACGCTGTTCTACGGCATCATGGAGCCGGGGAGCGGCGTGCTGCGCTTCGCGTGCGCCGGCCACAACCCACCGCTCCTGTTCCGCGCCGACGGCAGCGTGCAGGAGCTGACCACCCCGGGTATCGCGCTCGGCGTGCTCGAGGAGGTGACGATCGGCGAGGCCGAGGTCCAGATGCACGTGGGCGACATCCTGGTGTGCTACACCGACGGGGTCACCGAGGCGATCAACGACCGCGAGGAGGAGTTCGGTGTGGCCCGGCTGATCGCGGCGGTGCAGGAGGCGCGCGCCGGCAGCGCCAGCGATGTGCTCGAGGCGATCAGCGGCGCGCTGTTCCAGTTCAGCAGCGGCGTGCTGTTCGACGACGCGACGCTGGTGGTGGTGAAGCGGGTGGAGGAGCCGCGCCCGCACGAGTAGGCCGAGCGCCCGCGCCCACGACCCCTAAACCTCCCCTGAGGAACGCTCCGCCCGCTCTTCGCCCGGCGCGATGTGACGCGCCGTGTTATAATCGAACAGAGCAGACTCCGCTCGACCAGCCCGCCACCAGCAAGGCACACGCCGCATGCAGACCATCAAGAAGTACGCCAACCGCAAGCTCTACCACGTCAACCGCAAGCGGTACATCACCCTCGAGGGGATCGCCGCGCTGATCCAGGCCGGCGATCAGGTGCAGGTGGTGGACAACGAGACCGGTGAGGACATCACGGCGCCGATCCTGGCGCAGGTCGCGCTGCAGACGCGCGGCGAGCGCGGGTGGCTGCCGACCAACGTGCTCACCGGGATCATCCGCAGCGGCGGCGACACCCTCAGCCACCTGCACCGCTCGCTGTGGACGGCGATCGGCGGGATGAGCTTCGTGGACGCCGAGATCGCGCGCAGGCTGGCCGGCCTGCGCGAGAGCGGCGCCCTCTCCGCCTCCGAGGAGGCCCGGCTGCGCGAGCTGCTCCTGGAGGCGCCCGAGCGGACGCCGGCAGCCGCCGAGCTGCCGAGCCGCGGCGACGTCGATCGGCTGCGCCAGCAGGTCGATGCGCTGGCTGAGGCGATCGAGCGCCTGGTCGCAGAGCGGCGCCAGCCCGGCAGCTGAGCGCTCCGCGGGCCTGCGCCAGGCCGCGGCCCTCCACCTGTTTCTCGGCTCGACCTACACCCGGGGCATCTGCATGAACAGCGCCATCCCATCCCGGCCCGGCAAGCGGGCGCTGGTACTCGCCGGAGGCGGCGTGACCGGCGCGATGTACGAGATCGGCGCCCTCCGCGCGCTCGACGACGCGCTGCGCGGCTTCAGCGTCACCGACTTCGACATCTACGTCGGCACGAGCGCCGGCGCGCTGGTGGCGGCCTGTCTGGCGAACCGCCTCTCGCCGCACGACCTGGTGCGCCACCTGGAGATGCCGGTCGATGGGGTCGCGCCGCTGCGCATCAGCGACCTGTTCGCAGTCGACGGCGGCAGCGTGCTGCGGCACGGCGCGCGGCTGCCGGAGGTGCTGCTGCGGCTGCTGGGTGCCGTGCTGACCAGCGGCGGGCGCGTGTCGCTGCTCGACGCGCTCGAGGCCGTCGCGCTGGCGCTCCCCGGCGGGATCTACGACGGCAGCGCCCTCGAGCGCTACCTCGCCGCCGCGCTCAGCCGCCCCGGCCTCACCAACGACTTCCGCCGCCTGCCGCGCGCGCTGGCGATCATCGCGACCGACCTCGACAGCAGCGAGCGGGTGGTGTTCGGCGAGCCGCCGCTGGACGGCGTGCCGATCTCGCGCGCCGTGGCGGCCTCCTCGGCCGTGCCGATCCTCTACCGGCCGGTGCGAATCGAGGGCCGCGACTATGTGGACGGCAGCGTGCGCGGAAACGCCAGCCTCGACCTGGCGATCGAGCGCGGCGCGACGCTGATCGTCTGCGTCAATCCGCTCGTCCCCTTCGACCGCTCGGAGGCCGCCGGCTCGCCGCGCATCCACGACATGGGCGCGCCGGGCGTGGCGAGCCAGGTCTTCCGCACCTTCGTCCACGCCGGGCTCCACTACCACCTGAAGCAGATCCGGCGCCGCCACCCCGAGGTGGACGTGGTGCTGATCGAGCCGGGCCGCGACGACCTGCGCATGTTTTCGGAGATGCCGATGCGGTACGCCAGCCGGGTGCAGATCGTCCGGCACGGCTACGAGTCGGTGGCCCGGCACCTGGCCGAGCGCCCGGAGGCGTACCGCGCGCTGTTCGCTCGCCACGGGATCGACATGCAGCCGCGTGACGGCCGGGATCTGCGTCCTGCGGCGCAGCCTCGGCGCCCAGCCCCGCGTGGCGCCCACGAGCTTCGGGCGGCCCTGAATCAGCTGGAGCAGCTGCTGGACGCCGCGGGGTGAGGAGATTGACTAGGTGACAGGGTGACAGGGTGACAAGGTGACGGGGTGTCGCGCTCGCTGCGCTCGCGCCGGCGGGGTGACTGGGTGACAAGGTGACGGGGTGACAGGGGAAACAAGAGGTTCTTGGTGGACCACCGGCGTTCTGGTGTCCAAGAGTCACCCCTTCACCCCGTCACCCCGTCACAATGTCACCGACATGGGGCGCTGGCGCCGGGAGGGGCGGCGCTGGCCGAGCTCCGAGAGGCGCTCGCCGAGCTGCTCCAGGCTGGAGAGGTTGTGCACCGGCAGGAAGTCGTCCACGTAGGGCAGGGCGGCCTGCATGCCCTGGGTGAGCGGCTGGTAGCGCGGGTTGCCGAGGAGCGGGTTGAGCCAGATCAGGCGGTAGCAGGAGCGCTGCAGCCGCTCCATCTCCCGCTCGAGCAGCCGCGGGTCGCCGCGGTCCCAGCCGTCCGAGATCACCAGCACCACCGGGCTCCCGCTCAGCACGCGCCGGCCCCAGCGGTAGTTGAACTCCTTGATCGCCTCGCCGATGCGCGTGCCGCCGGACCAGTCGACGACGTGCTTGCTCACCGCGGCCACCGCCTCGTCGATGTCGCGCTCGCGCAGGAGCCGGGTGATGCGCGTCAGGCGCGTGCCGAACACGAACGCCTCGACGTCGCGCAGGCCGTTCGAGATGGTGTGGACGAACTGCAGCAGGATGCGGCTGTAGCGGTCCATCGAGCCGCTGATGTCGCACAGCACCACCAGCCGCCGCTGGCGCGGGCGCGGCTCGCGGTACGATAGCACGAGCGGCTCGCCGCCGTAGCGCAGGTTGCGGCGCAGCACGCGGCGCATGTCCAGCGTGCGCCCGCGCGGCGACGAGCGCTTGCGGCGCGTGCGCCGCGGGGGGATGCGCCAGGTCAGGTTGCGCAGCAGCTCCTTGCAGGCCTGGACCTCCTCGTGCGTGAAGGAGCCGAAGTCCTTCTCGCGCAGCTGCTCGGCCGCGCTGAACTGCAGCGCCATCCCGACGCGCTCCTCCTCCTCCTCGCTCTCCTCGCGCGCCGCGGAAGCGCCTTGGTCGTCGCGGCGACGCGGCAGCCGCAGCGGCTTGGCCGGCGTCCGCAGCACCGGGATCGCCATCTGGGAGGGGTCGAAGCCGGACCGGCTGCGCCAGAAGAAGGCGAAGGCCGCGTCGAACAGCGGCAGGTCGTCGCGCCGGCTGATCAGCGTGCAGCGCGCCGCGCTGCGGAAGTCCTCGCGGTTGACGATCGGCGCGTGCTCCAGCGCCCGCACGAGGTCCAGCGCCTGCCCGGTGCTCACCTGCACGCCCATGTTGCGCAGCAGGTGGACGAACGCGAGCACGTGTGAGAGCAAATGGCCTTGTGTGTCGGTCATATTCTGTACGACCAGGTGGCTGTTCTGCCGGGCGAGGGGGTGAGAGGGCGACGGGGTGAGGGGGTGACGGGGTGACTCTTGGAAACCGGAAACCCGTACCGCGCCAAGAACCTCGTGCCTCCCCTGTCACCCCGTCACCTGGTCACCCTGTCACCTTGTCACCCTGTCACCTGGTCACTAGTCGCCCTGTGAAGCAGTTACCCGGGCACCATCAGGCGGTCACCTTCTCCAGCAGCGACCTGAGCCCCTGCCCGCGCACCTGGTTGATGTCGTCCTGGTACTTGAGCAGCGCGCCGAGCGTGTCGATCACGTTCGACTCGTCGAGCGCGTGCGCGTCGAGCGCCACCAGCGCCGTGGTCCAGTCCAGCGTCTCGGCGACGCCCGGGAGCTTGAACAGGTCCATCTTGCGCAGCTCCTGGACGAAGGCCACGATCTGGTGCGAGAGGCGCTCGGACGCCTGCGGCACCTTGGCGGCGACGATCGCCTGCTCCTTCTCGAGCGAGGGGTAGTCGATCCAGTAGAACAGGCAGCGGCGCTTGAGCGCGTCGTGGATCTCGCGCGTGCGGTTGCTGGTGATGATCACCGTCGGCGGGGTGGCCGCGCGGATCGTGCCGATCTCCGGGATGCTGATCTGCCAGTCCGAGAGCAGCTCGAGCAGGAAGGCCTCGAACTCCTCGTCGGCGCGGTCCAGCTCGTCGATCAGCAGGATCGGCGGCTGGTCCCAGCTCTCCTCGATCGCCTGCAGCAGCGGGCGCTTGATCAGGAACTCGGGGCCGAAGATCTCCTTCAGCGCGGCGTGCGAGTCGCCGGTGCCGAGCGCCTCGAGCAGGCGGATCTGGAGCATCTGGCGGGTGTAGTTCCACTCGTAGATCGTGGTGTTCACATCCAGGCCCTCGTAGCACTGGAGCCGGATGAGGTGGCGGCCCTGCATGCGCGCCAGCGTCTTGGCGATCTCGGTCTTGCCGACGCCGGCCTCACCTTCGAGCAGCAGCGGCTTCTGGAGCTTGAGGGCCAGGAAGATCGCAGTGGCGAGCGGGCGGTCGGCGATGTAGTCGTTTTCGGCGAGCGCCTGCTGGAGCTCATCAATGGAGGCGAACGATCTCATCTCTTCTTTCTTCGTTTCCGTTACGGGCACGAGTGACGCGGTCGTGCCGCCCGCCCCGGGCGGGGAGGTGTGGGGGCCTGAGGCCCGCCACGGGCGCTTCGTTCCGCCGCTCTGCGGCCGAACAAGGGAGTCTCTGAGGAGGCAGCGTCTTCCCAGACCGCGGGGGCTCGGGGAGGCTGCGCCTTCCACTTCTTTCGACAGGAACGGTGGCGCGGCTGCCCAACGGGGGCGGCCGCAGCAGCGCGCCGAGTCGCAAGCCACTTCATTGTAGCATACCCGGGCGGTGCAGGCGTGCTATAATCGGGGCGGAGGGCAAGCCATGCAGGCCGACAGAGACGAGCGCATTCTCGGCGCGCTGGCGCACGCCAGCATTCTCGCCAACATCGCCAACCTGGCCGGGATGATCGCCGCCACGCTGATCTGGGCGACGCAGCGCGAGCGGTCGCGCTTCGTACGCGCCCACGCGCTGCAGGCGCTGGCCTACCAGGGCGCGGTGCTGCTGCTGATGACGGTGCTCTTCGTGGGGTGGGTGCTCTGCCTGGTGCTCTCGCTGCTGCCGGCCGTGGTGCGCCCGGACCTGTACGCGGATGGCGGGCCGCCGCCTGCGTTCTGGGTGGCGCTCCTGGCGCTCGGGCTGCCGCTCGGCTTCGGCGTCCTGGCGACGCTGTACGGGCTCTTCGGCGCCTACCGGGTCTACCGCGGGCAGCCGTTCCGCTACCTGCTGGTCGGGCGCCTCGTCCAGCGTGAGCTCGAAGCGCTCGCCGGGCAGGCCCAGCCGCCGGACGGCGCGCATCCCCCGGCCTCCACGCCGCCGAGTGACCCTCAGATCGCGCCGCCCGCACCTGCGGCGTCCGCACCTGCGCCGCCCGCACCTGCGGCATCCACACCTGCGCCGCCCGCACCCGCGCCTGCGGAGGCGCCCCCGGCGAGCTCAGATGGGCAGACGGGCGCCGCGCAGGAGGCCGCGCCCGATAGCGAGCGTCCCCCGGAGCCTCCTGCGGCACCTGGCGCGTGAGGCGCTGATGCCTTGAGGCGCCGGATCAGCCTCTGGCGCGGTAGAGCTCCTTGAGGCGGACGTAGTTGGCGGCGGTGCGGCGGATGCGCTCGCGCAGCTCCGGACGCAGCGGCTTGATCACGCCCGGCACACCCACCACCAGCGAGCCGGGCGGCACGACCATCCCCTCGGTCACCAGGGCGCGCGCGGCGATCAGCGAGCCCTGCCCCACCCGCGCCCGGTTGAGGACCACCGCGCCGATGCCGATCAGCACCTCGTCCTCGACGGTGCAGCCGTGGACCACCGCCGCGTGCCCGACGGTGACGTCGTCGCCGATCGTCAGGAAGGCGTCCGGGTCGGCGTGGAGCACCGCCCCGTCCTGAACATTGACCCGCGCGCCGATGCGGATCACGCCGTTGTCGCCGCGGATGACGGCCATCGGCAGGACGCTCGAGTCGGCGCCGATCGAGACCGTGCCGTGGACGTAGGCGTGCGGCGAGATCCAGGCGGTCGGGTGGATGTCGAGCCGGTCGGTGAGATCGGGGAAGGTGAAGTCGGACATACCTTCGCTTCCTAGCGGGCCGGAGCGCCCGCTTTTGTACGTGGTGGCTTCGCCCGCCCGGCAGCGCCAGACAGAATCTGTCACGCACTTGTCAGCCGGCGTTCATTGCGAGATAGTATGAAAGTCGTTAATATGCCGGGCGAATGCAGGCGAAGCGGCCCTGCGAGGAGCACGGTGCTTCTGTGCGATCACACCCACGGCCTTGTCGCCGTCATATATGAGAGACAGGTACGGCACCGCTATGATTGAGACGATTCCCGGCCTGCTACTGGCCGCTACCATTGCGCTGACACTCATTCTGCTGCCGCACCTCAACGAAGAGCGCCGCAGCGAGCGAACCGGCACGACCGAGGAGCTCCACATCCGGCCCAAGAACCACTGAGCGCTGAGGCGCTTGCGCCGGCGCCGCCAAGGGCCCGGCGCAAGCGCCTGCGTGCGGCGTGAGACCTAGAAATCCGTCCCCTCCGGCCCGCTCAGGGCTGCATCGCTACCCGGCGAGCTCGCGCCGGACGATCTTCGCGCCCTCGACCATCGACTTGAGCTTGGCGCGCGCCGCCCAGCGCGCCGTCTGGCTGAAGCCGCAGTCGGGCGTGACGGTCAGCTTCTCGATCGGCACGTAGCGCAGCGCGGCGCGGATGCGCTCGGCGACGTCCTCGGGCGTCTCGATGTAGTAGTTCTTCACGTCCACCAGCCCCGCGGCCAGCTCCTTATCGCTCGGGAACTCGCGCCACAGGTCCAGCTCGGCGAGCTCGCGGTTGGCGAACTCGAGCGCGAGCTGGTGGGCGCGCACCTCGAGGATGTGCGGGAAGAGCGGCCGGTAGCTGCGCTTAGCAACCGGGCGCCCCACGAAGTTGCCGAAGCACAGGTGCAGCCCGATCTTCGCCTCCACGCCCTCGACCGTCCGGTTGAACAGCCGCACGAACTCCTGCGGCGCGTCCGGGTGCACCGCGTAGGAGGGCTCGTCGAGCTGGATGAAGTCGGCGCCGGCGGCCACGAGCGCCTTCAGCTCGGCGTTGATGATGTCCGCCAGCGCGTAGGCGACCTCCATGCGGTCTTTGTAGATCGAGCCGGGCTTGATGCGGCCGGCCAGCGTGTAGGCGCCGGCGCAGGGCACCTTGAGCGGCCGGCTGGTGCGGGAGCGCGCGTAGCGGAACTCGTCCACCAGCCCGAGCCCGCGCGGCGCGGTGATCGGCTCGACCGCCTCGTAGCTCTCGCGCTGGTCGTGCCCGGCGATCCCCACTTTGCGCCGCGGCGGGAGCTCGCGCAGGCCGGTGAGGAAGCCGTAGAACGCGGCGGTGAAGAAGCCGGCCCGGCGCATCTCGCCGTCGCTGACGATATCCACGCCGGCGTCCTCCTGGTCGCGCAGCGCCATGTCCACCGCGTCGTCCTGCGCCTCGCGCATGTCGTCGGGCCCGTACTCGCCCCGCTCGGCGGCGGCGAGGGCGGTGTGCAGCCAGGCGGGCCACGCGTAGGAGCCGATGACGCTGGTTGGAATGATCGGTAGGTTCATGTGGAATGTCCTTCTGATATGGAGCAGCAGCGGCGGGCCGCCGGGGCGTCGCTACTGCGCAGTCCACCCCCCGTCGACCGGAAGCACGACTCCCGTGACGAAACGGGCATCGTCGGAGACAAGGTACGCGGCGGCGGCCGCGATGTCGTCTGGCGCGCCCATGGCCCCGGTGAGCGGCTGGAGCTGCCGCAGCCGGCTCTGGATGTGCTGGTCCTGCTGGGCGCGCCGGCTCATGGGCGTGGCGATCAGGCCCGGCGCGATGACGTTGACGCGCACGCCGCGCGGGGCGTAGTAGGTGGCCATGGCCCGCGAGAGGCCGATGATGCCGGCCTTGCTGGCGGCGTAGGCGTGCGTGGCGAAGTCCTCGTCCCCGCCGACGATCCCCAGCACCGAGGCCAAGTTCACCACCGCGCCGCGCGTCTCGAGCAGGTGCGGCATGGCGTGCTTGCACACCAGGAACATGCTGGTGAGGTTGATGGACAGCACCCGCTCCCAGGCCTCCTCGGTGCACTCGTGGACCGGCCCGTCGCCCCAGCGGCGGCCGCTCACGCCCACGCCGTTGAACAGCGCGTCGAGCCGCCCGAAGTGCGCCGCCGCCTGCCCGACCGCGGACTGCACCTGCGCGGCCTGCGACACATCGCAGGCCAGCCCGAGCGCCTCCCCGCCGGCAGCCTGAATCGATGCCACCGTCTCATCGAGGCCGGCCTGGTTCACATCCAGCCCGACCACGCGCGCCCCCTCGGCGGCGAAGCGCAGCGCGACGGCCCGTCCGATGCCGCTCCCGGCGCCGGTCACAAGCGCCACCCTGTCCTGCAGTCGCATGGTTGTCATCTCCCGCCACGCCTGCGTCGTGTGAATCTAGCCGCCGGCCGGCGGCCGCCCGTACACCTGCGCCACCCGCGCGCGGTAGTCGTCGTAGGTGCGCTCGAACAGCTCGGCCGAGCGCTCGGAGCCGATCAGCACCCCGCTGGTCAGCACCAGGGGCGGCTGGCCGCGGCGGGTGAGCTCGGCCGCGACCAGGCACTTCAGCGCGTTCACCACCGCCGCGTAGCCGATCGTCGAGCCGGGGCCGACCGGGTACTCCAGGCCCTCGACCTCCACCATCGCGTCGCCCGCCGGCGAGCAGTTGTCGATCGTCACGTCGGCGATGTCCGGCAGCCGCTTGCCGGAGCTGTGGCGCGCGGGCGAGGCCAGGCAGTGGGCGAGCGAGACGACCGCCACCACCGGCATGCCGCGCGCCTTCGCCCCGAGCGCCACATCGATCACCACGCCGTTGACCCCGCCGTTCGAGAAGACGATGAAGCTGTCGTGCGGGCCGAAGACGAAGTTGCGCAGGATCACTTCGCCGAAGCCCTCCAGCTTCTCGAGGTACATCGCCTGGCGCTGGCCGTTGGCGCCCACCACCTGCGTGTGGTGGGTCAGCGAGAGCTCGACGATCGGGTGGAAGCCGGGGAAGCTGCCGTGGCGCGGGAAGATCTCCTCCACCGGGATGCGCGAGTGGCCCGTGCCGAAGAGGTGCACCAGCCCGCCGTTCGCGATCGAGTCGGCGCAGATGGCGGCCGCGCGGCCGATGTTCTCGAGCTGGGTCTGCCTGATCTTCGTCAGAATCTCCTGCGCCGCATCCAGGTACTCCAGCGCCGGAGCGAGGTTAAGGGTCATAACAGGGCTTTCCTGAGCAAGGTTTCAGAAGAGGTTGCGGGGGCTGCGAGCGCTCGGGCCTGGCCGCCGCTCACAGCCTCCGCGCCTACAGGGGTTCAACGGTGACTGGCGCGCCGTCCAGGTCGGCCGACTTGCACGCGGCGAGCGTCATCTGCAGCGAGAGCAGGTTGTGGGCGGCGCTGTTGAACGGCTCGCGCCCCTCGGCGATCGCGCACAGCAGCTCGCCGCTGGTGCCGCCGAAGCCGTCGGGGAACCACGAGCCCTCCAGCGTGTAGCGCACGAAGGCGCCGTCGCGCTCCAGCTCCACGAAGTCCGCGGCCCCCAGCACGCTGCCGCGGATGGTCCCCTGGGAGCCGTGGATCCAGAACGGGTGGCCGTTGACGCGCGTCTCGGAGCAGGCCGCGCCGCGGATCATGGCGTTGGCCCCGTCGGCGTAGGAGAACTCGACCCAGTGGCCCCAGTTCCCGATGGCGTGCGCCGGCTGGTTCGGCGTGCGGTAGTCGCGCGCGCGCACGGCGGTCAGCTCCTTCCCCTCCATCCAGCAGCGCGTGATGTCGATCCAGTGCACCGAGTAGTCGTAGATCGCGAAGTGCGGGATCGAGTCGAACACGGTGCCCGGGATCCAGCTGAACTTCATGTCGTACAGGTGGGTCACGGCCAGCACGTCGCCGATCGCGCCCTGCTGGACGAGCAGCGTGGCGATGCGCCAGGCTGGCGCCCAGCGCCCGTTCTGGTTCACCGCCAGCCGCAGGCCGCGGCGGCGCGCCTCCTCGACCACCTCGGCGGCCGCGCGGGCGTCGAGCGCCAGCGGCTTCTGCGCCAGCACGTGCTTGCCGGCCTCCAACGCCCGCCGGATCAGCGGCACGCGCTGGTCCGGGTGCGTGGCGATGTCCACCACCTCCACCTGCGGGTCGGCCAGGAGCTCGTCGAGCGTCTCGTAGGCGCGCGCGAAGCCGAACTCCTGCTGGGCGGCGCGCACCGCCTCGGGGCGGATGTCGTAGGCGCCGACGACGTTCAGGCCGTACTTCTTGTAGGCCGGCAGGTGCCCGCCGCGCACGATGCCGCCGCAGCCGATGATGCCGATGCCGGGGCGGTAGCCGTCCGGGAACCGCGGCTTGTAGTCGAGCTGGAGAGGTGCGTAGGAGGTCATGGTGTCTCCCGTCGATGGCCGGTCGCCAGCAGCCGCGGCGCGCGCTGCCGGCGGCATCGGTGCTCTGGGCGCTGGCGACCGGGGCCACCCGATACTGCTACTGCACCAGCGGCACGGTGCGCTTCTCGCGCGCGCTGAGCACCGCCGAGTCGACGATCTGCTGGCCGATGCGGCAGATCTCCGGGGTGAGCGGGCCGTGGAGCGGGCTGCCGGTGGCGATGCAGTGGATGACGTGCTCGACCGGGTTGCGGTTCGGCGCGCTCAGCACGTCCACCGGCACCACCTGCCCCTCGGGGTGCGCCCGGGTCTGCACGCGGATCGTGTCCTCGTAGTCGTACGAGCTGATCGTGCCGTCCGTGCCCACGATCACAAAACCGCACTTCGGCTGCGGCTGGTGCGTCCACGGGTCGGTGAAGGTGCCCCAGCGGGTCTCGAACTTCGACAGGCCGCGATCGTAGCGCGCGACGGTGATGCTGTGCTCGTCCACCTCCAGGCCGGCGGGCTCGTCCACCACCGCCGTGACCTCGATCGGCGCCCGGCCGCCGTGGTACCAGGTGCCGAGCGTCGTGCCGTAGCCGAGGTAGTCCAGCAGCGAGCCGCCGCCGGCCTCGCGCTTGTAGAACCAGCTGGCCGCCTTGCGCTCCGGCGTCGGCTCGACCTCGATCTTGTCGGCGGTGTGCCACAGCGGGCCGCGGTTGCCGTCGTAGAAGTGGACCTCGATCACCTCGCCGATCACGCCCTCGTCGATCAGGCGCTTGGCGGTGATGTGGGGCGGGTACCACGCGAGCGGCCAGTTGATCGCCAGCAGCTTGCCGGTCGGGCGCATCGCCGCGATCATGCGGTCGGCCTCGGCCAGGCTGGCCGCCATCGGCTTCTCGATGATCACGTGGACGCCGTAGGGCGCGACCAGCTCGACGAACTCGCCGTGGCGGGCGGCCGCCGGGCAGAGGATCACGATGTCCGGCTGGGTCTGCCGCAGGCACTCGTGCGGGTCGGTGAAGACCTGCTCGGGCCGGATGCCGAAGTTGCGGATGGACATCTCCATCCGCTCGGGCTGCTCGTCGCACACGCCGACGATCTCGGCCTCGGGGTGCTCGTGCACCATGCGCAGCAGGTCGCCCATGTGAAAGTGCTCGAAGTTGATGCCGGCGATCTTGTAGCGGGCCATGGTCATCTCCTCGTACGCCGTGTCGCCGGGCCGCGGGGGCGCGGGGGACACGGGGGATATGGGGGCAGCACTTCGAACCGGCAGCTGCCCGTGTTGCCGGTCCACTGGCGATCCACGGAATACACGGAGGGCGCGGAGAGACGATCCACGGAGGGCGCGGAGGACACGGAGGGAGATGTTTGGAAGCGGCAGATGCCCGTGCCCTCGCGGATCGTCCGGCGCCCTATTTCTGCGGCAGCGTGCGGACCTGCCCCGGCACCTTCGGCTCGCCGCTGTGGGAGCTGGCGATCGCGGCGAAGGCCAGCGCCAGGCTGCGCAGGTTCTCGCGGCCGCTGTTGGACGGCTCGCGCCCCTCCTCGATCGCGCACAGCAGCTCGCCCATCGCGCCGTGGAACCCCTCGCGGAACCAGGTGCCCTCCAGCTGCGGGCTGCCGTACCCCTCGGCCGTGTAGACCGTCACCGTCTGCTCGGAGAGGCTCGGGCCGATGCTCAGCGCGCTCCCCTTCGTCCCCGCCAGGTAGGTCCGGTCCTGCTGGCCGTGGACGACGGTGGCGTTGAACACCAGCGTGGCCTGCGCGCCCTCGTACTCGACGAGCGCCTGCGCGAGCATGGGCGGGCGGGCGCGCTGCCCGGCGGCGCGGCCGGTGGCGGCGTACACCCGCTGCGGCTCGCGCGCGCCGAAGAAGGCGGTCACGATGTCGAACCAGTGGATCGCGAAGTCGTACAGCACCAGGTCGTGGATGTCCTCGAAGGCGGTGCCGATGATCCAGCTGTGGTCCCAGTGGACGGTGAGCAGCGCGGTGCTCAGCTCGCCGAGCACGTCGTGCAGCACCGCCTGGCGCAGGTACGAGAAGTGCGGCGCCCAGCGGCCGTTCTGGTTGACGGCCAGCCGCACCCCGTTGCGCTCGGCCAGCTCGCACAGCTCCTCGCCCTGGTCCAGGTCGGTGACGAACGGCTTCTGGCTCAGCACGTGCTTGCCGGCCTGCAGCGCCTCGCGGATGATCGGGCCGCGGTCGCGCGGGTGTGGCGTCAGGTCCACGACCTCGATGTCGTCGCGCCGCAGCAGCTCGCGGTAGTCGGTGTAGACCGCGGCCTCGGGGAAGTACTTCTCCTGCCGGTCGCGCACCTTGTGCTCGTTGCGGTCGCACAGCGCCACCACGTTGAACCCGGCGTGGCGGTAGGCCGAGAGGTGCTGGGCCGAGATCCCGCCGCAGCCGACCAGGCCGATCGCCGGGCGGTAGCGCTTGGGCGTGGGCGGGCGGTAGGGCAGGTCCGGCGCGGCGATCTGCGGCGTCTCTGTGATCTTGGTTAGGCCATAGTCGTCGTCGAGCGTATCAGCCATGCTCATCTCCTCGTAGCACGTCGGAGCGCCCGCACGTTTGGGGTGGGGACGCTGCGCTGCTGCGAAAGCGCTCAGAAGGCGCGCATGCGGAGGTTCAACGTTCAGCGCGACGCTGCTGGCTCGCCCACACCGCCGCGCCGACGATCCCCGGGTCCTCGAGCGCGGCCGTCACGATCTGCACCCGCTCGAGCGGCGTCACGTGGCAGCGGCGCTGCACCTCGGCGCGCACCGGGCGCAGCAGCCACTCCCCAAGCCGCGCGACGCTGCCGCCGAGCACCACCCGGTCCGGGCTGAGCAGCGTGATCAGGTTCGATATGCCGACGCCCAGCGCGGTCCCGGCGCGCTCCAGGATCTCGGCCGCCACCGCGTCGCCCTCCTCGGCCGCGCGCCGGATGACCTCGGGGGTGATGCGGTTGAGGTCGTGCCCGGCCAGCGCGCCGATCGATGTCGTGACGCCCTGGACGACGGCGCGCACGCCCATGGCGGTGATCGCCGGGCCGCTGGCGTGGGCCTCGAGGCAGCCGCGGTTGCCGCAGCCGCACGGCGGCCCGTGCGGGTCGATCGTCTGGTGGCCGCACTCGCCGGCCGTCCCGTCCAGGCCGAGGTGCAGCCGCCCGTCGAACGCGATGCCGCCGCCAATTCCGGTGCCCAGCGTCAGCCCGACGACGGTGCGGGCGCCGCTGCCGGCGCCGAAGGTGGCCTCGGCCAGCACGAAGGCGCGCGCATCGTTGATCAGCCACACCGGGCAGCCCGCCTCCCGCCGCAGCGTCTCGCCCACCGGCACGCCGCGCCAGGCGCCGGCCAGGTTCGGCAGGAACAGCGTGCGGCCGGTCTCCAGCTCGAACAGCCCCGGGACGCCCACCCCGATCGCGGCCAGGTCCGAAAGGCGCACGTCGGCGCGGGCGCACACCTCCCGCACGAGCCGCGCCATACGCGCCAGCACCGCGTCCGGTCCCTCGTGCGCCTCGGTCGGCCAGATCACCCGCCCGCGCAGCGCGCCGGTCGCGATGTCCACGGCCGCCGCGGCGATCTTGGTGCCGCCGAGGTCGATGCCGATGTACGTCATAGCATCTGCTCGCTGCGCGTGTGCGACGGCTTCAGCTCGAGCTGCGGCTGGTCCGACACCAGGTGGATTCGGAAGCGGCACATATCGCCCCGCACGTAGTTCCGCGCGATGTGGAGCGGCAGGTCGCCGTGGGTGTAGCCGACGCGCTCGACGTACATCAGGGGCGTGCCGGGGGACACCTGGAGGTAGAAGGCGGTCGCGCGGTCGGCCGCGATCGGCTCGAGCGTGTCGGTCGAGCGCAGCACCGGCAGGCCGTAGCGCTCCTCGAGCAGCCGGTAGAGCGACCCGTTCGGCTCGATCTCGAGCAGGTCGGGGCAGAGCCGCTGCGAGATGTAGAAGTTATCCAGCGTGAACGGGGTCCCTTCCAGCGTCCGGACGCGCTGGATGTGGATGAGCGGCTCGCCGGGCGCCACCCCGAGCGGCGTGGCGAGGTCGTGCCCCGCGACCGTCACCCGGCGCTGGATGATCCGGTCCTCGAGCGTGCGGCCCTGCTGCTGGATCTGCTCGGCGAAGCTGTAGACTTTGTGGAGCGTCTGCTCGATGCGCGGCTGGGCGACGAACGTGCCGCGCCCGTGGCTGCGCCGCAGCATCCCTTTGGAGATCAAGGTGCCGATCGCCTGCCGGACGGTCGCGCGGCTGACGCCGGCCATCCGCTGAAGATCGCGCTCGGAAGGAATGATATCGCCCGGCCGCCACTGGCCAGCGACGATCTGCTGCGCGAGCGCCTGCTCCAGCTGCACGTGGAGCGGGATCGCGCTGTCGTGATCGAGCTGTATCGCGGTCACTGGAGGCTCCTGCCCGGATCAGTGCGCGCTGTCGCGACGCATGCGCGCGGCGTGCGGCTGGTGCTGGGGCGGCGGAAGCTGGTACGTACCTGCATTCTAGCAGTCAATCAGGCACTGTCAAGTAGTGCGGCCGGGTCTTCCGGGCTCCGGCGCGGCTCCCCAGAGCGCCGGCTTCCTCTGTGGGCCCTGCTCCGTCTGGAGGGTTTGGGGAGGCGAGGTCGCCGCAGAGCGCCGGTAAAAATATCCGTAGAGGGCGTGCCGCCCTTCGCACCTCCCTACGGAAAGCTGCTCAAGAGGGCCAGCGCTGCTCCGGGCCTCTCGGCGGTAAGCAGCTTTGGGGGAACGCGCGGCCCTGCGAGCCTCCCGGTGCCCGCGCGGGCAGCGCACACGTCGCATTGTTGACACCCATGAGCCTGCGTGGTATCGTGGCTGGTACGGACCACAGACCATATCACGACGTCTCAGCCCGCACCAAGAGAGGAGGTTTCCTGTGCGCTACGGAGCCATGCAGAGCGTGCTTCGGGAGCCAACCCCCGCCGTCTTCGCGCGCGCCGCGCAGCTGGGCATCGAAGGAGTCGAGATCGACTGGCACCGCCCCGCCGACGTGGAGCCGGGCGGGCCGCTCGCACCGGAGCTGCGCGCGGGCATCCGCAGCGCCGCCGCCGCCGCGGGCGTGGCCATCCCCTCGGTCGCCGCGCACTTCCTCAACCAGGGCGGGCTGGCCTCACCCGAGCCGGAGACGCAGCAGAAGGCGCTCGCCGCAGTGCGGGCCGGCATCCAGCTCTGCGCCGACCTGGGGGCGCGCGTGCTGCTGGTGCCCTTCTTCTTAAAAGGGGACATCGGCGGCGCCGACGGCGTGGAGCGGCTGCGCGGGCATCTGCGCGCCCTGGCCCCCGAGGCCGAGGCCGCCGGCGTCGTG
>Ga0207864_1000975_pt1 | contig 34492 bp, 29 predicted proteins | sample HigsolmetaAR202D_FD_184834 | JGI IMG/M metagenome (GOLD analysis project Ga0207864, IMG submission 184834) | Ionic liquid and high solid enriched microbial communities from the Joint BioEnergy Institute, USA - AR20-2-D (SPAdes) (version 2) ... | reverse complement strand
GCAGGCCATCTGGCCGACATTCACGGTTGAGCAGATGCGGGCGCTGGCGACTGAGAACCACGCGGGCTACGCCCGGCTGCTCGAGGCATCGACGCCGGAAACTCTGGCGGCCGACGTGACGTACACGAACCAGCAGGGCCGCACGTACACGACGCGTGTGGACGACATCCTGATGCACGTGGCGCTGCACGGCTCGTATCACCGCGGTCAGGTGGCCGCCGCCGTCCGCGCAGCCGGCGGCGAGCCGGTCAACACGGACTACATCACCTACGTGCGGGAGCTCGCCGGAGAGGGGGACGTTTGAAAGGCCGCGATGACCGAGCACGCGAAGGGAGTCCGGAGGTCGACGATACAACATCGGAGCTGGGGTAGGGTGTTCCACCGTTAGACTCCTGGAGGAACGTGGTCGACCGAATCAGCAGGGAACATCGCAGTTGGAACATGTCCCGTATCCGGGGGACAGACACCACTCCAGAGCGTCTTGTTCGTTCCGCGCTTCATCGGCTCGGATTCCGTTTCCGTTTGAGCAAGAGCAGACTTCCCGGCCGGCCCGATGTCGTCCTGCCGCGCCATCGCACCGTGGTGTTCGTGCATGGCTGTTTCTGGCATCGCCACAGAGACTGTCGCTTTGCCTACACCCCGAAATCGAATCTCCGGTTCTGGGAAAGGAAGTTCGCGGAGAACGTGGAACGAGACCGTCGAACGACCAGGAAGCTGCGTTCGCTCGGATGGAAGGTGGTGACTGTCTGGGAGTGTGAGACCCGGGACCGGGATCGGCTGTTGAGGCGCCTGGAGCGGTTGATGGCTTTCGCCTTGACGGCGAAGGTGTGATAGTGACAGGATGTCGAAAACTGTCCCAGCGATGGCGCCTCCGGAACTCAAGAGACTGATCGAAACCATTCCTCTGAAAGAGGCAGAGCTTGCCAAGCGGCTCGGCAGGTGTGAGAGGACGATTGCCCGCTGGCGCACGGGGAAAAGCCGACCGAGTCGGGCGGAGGTCGAGCTGCTCCAGCGGCTGTCTGCTCAGTTTGCGCGACCGGGAGACGGGCGACCCGATTTCCGATTCGTTGACCTGTTCGCAGGAATCGGCGGATTCCGCCTCGCCGTCGAAGCGGTGGGTGGACGGTGTGTCCTGAGCTGTGAACGGGACAGGTTCTGCCGCAAGACCTATCAAGCGAACTTCGCAGATCCTCCCGAGCATCCCTTTCCTGACGACATCACGAAGCTGGACGTTGAGGACGTTCCTCATCACGACCTGCTCGTAGCCGGGTTTCCCTGCCAGCCGTTTTCGATTGCGGGCGTTTCGAAGAAGAACGCTCTGGGAAGGCCGCACGGCTTCAGCTGCCTCGAGCAGGGGAATCTCTTCTTCCGTATCGCCGACATCCTTGCACACCGGCGACCGGCCGCTTTCATTCTGGAGAACGTCAAGAACCTCAGAAGCCACGATCGAGGACGGACGTTCCGGACCATTCTGGAGACTCTGCAGGACACGCTCGGTTATCACGTGTCCGCGCAGGTTCTCGACGCCCGCTCGGTCGTTCCACAGCATCGCGAGCGGATCTTCATCGTCGGGTTCCGGGAGGACGTCGGCTTTTCCTTCGATAACTTGAAGCTGCCGCCTGCGGACAGTGGACCGCGGCTGGGGGCGATTCTTCACCCCGAGGACGGGTCCGAAGAGCCGGAGTGGCCGTATACGGAAGGGCCTCGGGCCAGGGTGACGTCCAGGTACACTCTGAGCGATCATCTCTGGAATTACCTGCAGGCATACGCGGAGAAACATCGCGCGAAGGGAAACGGCTTCGGATTCGGCCTTGTCGGTTCCGCGGACGTGGCCCGAACGCTGTCGGCGCGGTATTTCAAGGACGGCTCGGAGATTCTGGTTCGTCGCAGGAGGGGGAATCCCCGTCGTCTGACGCCGCGCGAGTGTGCACGACTGATGGGCTTCGACTGGGAAGGACGCCGCTTTCGGATTCCGGTTTCCGACACGCAGGCGTACAGACAGTTCGGCAACGCGGTGGTTGTCCCGGTAGCGCAGGCGGTTGCCGCCGCCGTTGTTCCGCCGATGATGCGTCTGATCGCTGGTGAACAGCCAGGGCTTCCCTTTTTCCTGCCATCTGCGGCGTCTGCATGAAGGGGCACCTGTCTTCGCTCGTGGTCGGGGCGGCTGCGAAGCGCCTGAAGGCGGTGGAAGCGGATCCGACGACGTCCAATCAGCACGAATTCAACGGCGTTCAGCAGCTGAGGGCCGTCTTCGGGGAAGAGCGACGGCGATTTCCGGCGAGGTTTCTCTATCTGGGGGACGACGAGAGCGAGACCGTCCGGGCGGACGGCTTCGTCACTTGGTACGATGCCCGCGAAGCGCATCCGGTCAGGTCGGAGTATCGGCTCTATTTCCCGGCGACGGAGGTGTCGGGGAAGTTGAGACCTCGCGACCTTGCGGTGTTCCTGAGACGGAGTGACGGTTCCGTCCTGGTCGCCTTTGCGCCGGCGCAGAGCACACATGAGCACCAGCTGCTCTGGCTTTTCAATCTGCCGGAACCGGAAGGTTCGGTTCTTGTAAGGGATCTCCAACAGAATGACGTTCCGCTCAGCTTTCCGGCACGGATCGTCCTGAGCGAGCTGGGACTCGAACCTGAGATATCCGCGCCGGATGAGGAGTCCGAACTCGACATTCTGATCGAGCGGTACGGGGATGGCTTCCCGCCTACCGCCGAGTTTTCCGCCTTCGCACGAGCATCAGTGCGTGAGGCCGATGCGAGGGCTGACCCGGACGGCGCTCTCATCATGTGGCTCGAACGTGAAGAGGCGCTCTTCCGTCACCTCGAGAGGCATCTGGTTCTCGAGAGGCTGCGTCAGGGATTCGGCGAGGATGTAGATACGTTCATCAGTTTCTCGCTGAGCGTGCAGAACCGGAGGAAGTCCCGGGTCGGCTTCGCGCTCGAGCATCACGTCGAGGCGCTCCTCGTAGAGCACGGCATAGCGTTCGAGCGGGGGGCGATCACCGAGCGGCGGTCGAGACCGGACTTTCTCTTTCCGTCGGCCGAGGCCTACAGGAACCCGGAGTTTCCCGCTGAAAGACTGGGGATGCTGGCGACAAAGTCCACGTGCAAGGACCGCTGGCGTCAGATTCTCGCCGAGGCCGACCGGATCTCCCGTAAGCACCTGCTCACTCTCGAACCGGCAATCAGTTCCACGCAGATGCAGGAAATGGAAGCCAGAAGTGTCGTCGTGGTCGTTCCGAGACCCCTGATTGGCACGTTCGCAGAGAGAGACCGGCACCGTCTCGTCACAGTCGCGGACTTTCTGCGAGAGAGACACGAGGTGCAGGCACTCTGAGTCAGTCAGGCCGGCCTGTAGAAGGCTGAGGGACGGCCGATTCTTTCGAGGGCGGGCGCCGACCACACACGCAAGTGCCTTTCCAGGCGCATGGATGCTCGCTTCTGCCGAGGACGGCTGCGGTGAACTGGCACTTCAGAACCATCAGGCGCGGTGACGACATAGCGGATCCGATTTCAGGCGAGTTCTTCGCGGACGGAAGTCTTGAGAACCCGGCCGCGGGACTGGTCCGTGAGGCGATCCAGAACGCACTGGACGCCGGACGCGGGGCGTCGCGCAACGGTCCAGTCAGAGTCGCGATCGGGTTATACCGTGGGGACCATGCGGCGTCCGCTGAGGCGGTGCGCCCATGGTTCAAGGACCTCTGGCCGCATCTGGAGGCGCCGAGAAACGGGCTGAAAAGTGTGCCTGGCCGCGACGAACCCTGCGACTACCTGACCGTTGAAGACTTCGGAACGACGGGATTGACCGGTGACTTCACCGGCGATGGCGTGGAGGACGAGCAGAACAATTTCGTCGACTTTCTCCGGAGTGACGGCAGGACGAGAAAGGGGGGCGGCGCCAGAGGTAGCTGGGGCGTCGGCAAGAACGTCTTTCCCCGCGCCAGTCGAATCAACGGTTTTCTAGCCTGCACCGTCAGGCACGACGATCGCCTGCGGCTGCTCATGGGGAAGTGCATCCTCAAGAGCCGGATCGTTGCCGGCCAGCGGTATCAGCCCCCGTGCTACTTCTGCAGATCGTGGGACGCGAACGACGTTCCGAGACCCTTCGAAGACGATGAGCCTGTCGACCGTCTGAAGCGCACGTTCCGGATCAGGCGGGATCGCGAATCAGGACTCTCGCTCGTCATCCCGTGGGTGGATCGGGACATCAGCTACAACGATCTCCTTAGCGCCACGATCTCCCACTACGCAGTGGCAATTCTTTCGGATTCCCTCGCTGTCACTCTGACGGACGGCGATCAGGAGCTTTCACTCGACCATCAGAACCTCTTGAGGGTTGCACATGAGCGGGTTCCGAACCGTGCCGCGTCCGTTGAGCTGGCGCACTGGGCCTTGACCGAAGGAGTCCGAAATTCTCTTCTTCTCGAGGCTCCGGATCCGCAGCGACCCCAGAAGTGGACGCCTGAACTGGTTCCAGCGGAGGTGAGAACGGAAGTCCGCCGCAGGCTCCAGGCCAGGGAGCGTGTCGCAGTACGGGTACCTGTTCATGTCCGGAAGGCGGGCGACAGGAAAGCGACCCGATGTTGCTTCCTCGTATTTCTGGAGCACGACGACTCACCCAGAGTGCTCCGGCCCGAGTTCTTCAGAGAGCAGTTGAGCATCAGCGGCGTCAAACGGGCCGTTGGCGCGCCGGGGGTGCGATCGCTTGTGTTCATTGACGACGCGCCGTTAGCCAACCTGCTGAGAGACGCAGAGCCTCCGAACCATACCGACTGGGATCCCAAGACGGCCAACTTCCGGCAGGTCTACCGGGACGGAAACTACGTCATCACGTTCGTAAAGGAAGCGGTGAAACAGGTTATGGCTGCGGCGAGGGCCGATGACGAGAGTCCTGACGCGTCTATAGCCATTGATTTCTTCTCAGTCAGAAGCGAGGAGACCGACGTGCGGACTCCCCGCGGCGGCAGGCCGAGGGGTGGCGGGACCGTGCCGCCGGTCACACCTCAGCAGACCAGTCCTGACAGGTTCCGCATCAGGCAGGTAGAGGGCGGGTTTCAAATCGGACCCGGCGATCCGGCTGTCGTTCCGCCGAGACGGCTGCGGGTTGTTGTGGCGTACGACGTGGAGAGTGGCAGTCCTTGGAAGCAGTACGAACGTGAAGATTTCGACTTCTTTCATCCCCGACGGCACGGCATCGAGATTATTCCTGCGCACGGGACGAGGGTGACGGTGCTGGCTTCGAACCGCCTGGAACTCCTCCGGGAAGGGCCTGAGTTCGGTGTTCGGGTTACGGGTTTTGATGGAAATCGGGATCTGATAGTTCGGGCCTACGACCCGAGAGGCGTGGTGGATGTCGATCAGACGGCTGAACTACACGAAGAGGCGCAGGCTCACGCTGGATGACGTCCAGATAGAGCTCTCTCCGCTGGCAGCGGGAACGCCGCGTCGCTTCGATATCAGATTGACGCTTCCGCCGGGCCTGCCGCCGGACGCGAAGGTGTTTGTCGAGGCATATCGCACACATCCGCCTGCAAGGATGCGCTTCAACTTCGGCACTGTCGGACGGCTGGAATGGCCGCCTGCAGACGAGCGGAGACTGAGCGAGTTTCCAGACGAGCTACCGCCTCTGTTCAGAGTCAAGGTCACGGACGTGAGCGAGAGGCCGGGAAGGCTTCTCGCCTATGTGGCCCGTCTGCGGCCGCAGATCCCCGAGGTTCAGCCTGAGAACCGCCGAGGCATTCTGCACATCCATCACAAGAGCCTTGACGGGCCGATCTGGCAGCTGGACTTTTCCTATTCCGGCTACGAACCGACACTGTGGATCGATTCGGAGGCGGATCCAGCAAGGGAACTCGCGCGCGACCCGAAGTTCATCGCTCTCGTATTTCCGGAGGTTCTGAGGCAGACGCTGAATCGAATCGTGATTGACGAGCCGGATCTTGCAGAGGATGAAGAAGGTTGGGCAGGAGCCTGGATACGGTTCGCCCGCTCTGTCCCCGGCACTGCCGTGCCGGAACCGGCGGCCGATGCCGAAGACGAAGACAAGGTCGTATGGATTGACGAAGTTGTCAAAGCCTTCGCCCGCGAAAGGAAACTTGCGGCGGTGTTTGCGGTAGCGGCGGAAGAAGATGCATGAGGCTGTTGAGACGTTTTAGGGATGCCGGACTTGAAGAATTCCGGGCCTACCTTGTCAGGCTGAAGGAGAACCGGACGCTCGCTCCACCGGAGTTTCTCCTCGAAGGTCCGGAGTTCTCGGAACCTCTGGTGCCGTCTGTCAGAGCGGAGCCCCGATCTTTCGAGAACCGGTTCGTGTTTGCGGCCTGGCTGGACGACACGTTTCGCGCAGCGGGTGCGGAGGCTCCCAGGGCGACAGACGTGAAGTTCTGGAGCTGGCTGACGCTGTTCTTGTTCGACCAGGTGTGTCCTGCTGGTGCTGATGGGGGGCGAAAACCCCGGGCGGAAGCGCGGTATATCCCCGATCCGACCAGATGGAATCGTCGCTATCGTCACCTCCTGGCCAACCCATACGACGTGTATCGCCTTCACAGGGACAATCCTGCCCGGGCGATGGTCGTCCTGGCGAATCCCCTTCACCGTCCGGGGGAACTCACCGAGCAGTTCACCTCGCGACTGGAGGTCGTCCAGTGTCCCGGAACCATGGCGCTGGCAACGCACCTGTATATCGACCCTGAGACAGGCAGACCGAGGCGCGGAGCGAGCGGCAAGAAGGCGAATCGATTCGGCAAACTCATGAACCAGTACGCGAGGACTTGGGATCTTCCCGAAATCAACGTCACCGACTTTACGAGGACGCTGCCCCGCGATTTTCGCCGTTTCGTTCAGGCCGCCGTTGAGGGAGATCAGGCAGATCAGGCTCAGGCGGGTTAGAACCGAAGAGGCGGATACCAGCCAGGCGTTCACTTACCGTCGCCTGAGCCCCTCCCTTCTTCCCGCCGCACTGATCGCTTCCGCCAGCATCGCCGCCCCGCGATCGAGCAGCTCCGGCCGCACGGCCGCGAAGCCAAGGACGAGTCCGTTCGCCCGTGCGTCCGACGAGGATGCGTAGTAGTTCGACAGCGGCATCACCTCGAGTTCGCGTGCCAGGGCCTCTTCGAAGACCGCGCGGTCGTCGACGCCATGCAGGTCGACGACGGCGTGCAGTCCCGTCGTCGTCGGGCGCAGCGTGAGCGCGCCGGCGCAGTGTCGCGCGAGCGCGTCGGACAGCGCGTCGAGCCGCGCCCGGTATTCGCGGCGCATCCGCCGCAGGTGACGGTCGAAGTGGCCGCCCGCGAGGAATTCCGCGAGTACGGCCTGCGTGCCGGTCGCCGGATGCAGATCCGAAGCCTGCCGCGCGCGCTGAACGACCGGCGACAGTTCCTCGGGAACGATCACGAAGCCCAGGCGCAGGGAAGGGAAGAGTGTCTTGCTGAAGGTCCCCACGTACACGACGCGCCCATCGCGATCGAGGCCGTGCAGGCACGGGATCGGTCGTGCACCGTGGCGGAACTCGCTGTCGTAATCGTCCTCGACAATCCACGCGCCGGTCCGGCGCGCCCAGGCGAGCAGTTCGAGCCGACGGGGAAGGCTCAGCGGCACCCCGAGTGGAAACTGATGCGACGGCGTCACGTAGACGATGCGAGCCGTGGCCGCGCCACGCTGCAGGTAGTGCGTGTCGAGGCCCTCGGCGTCGACCGGCACGGGCACGGGCCGCCCGTCGGCAGCCGCGATCGCGCCGACCGCTCCGGGATACACAGGATCCTCGACCGCTACCGCCGCGCCGGGATCGACCAGCAGCTGAAAGATCAGTTCCAGACCATGCTGTGCGCCGTTGACGACGACGACCTGGTCGGGAGCGCAGCGGGTGCCGCGTGACCGACTGACGTAGTCGGCAATCGCCTGGCGCAGTGGCGGGAAGCCGCCGGGTGGGCCGTAGTCGAGGTGCTCGAACGTGAGCCGGCCGAGCTGCTTCCGCGCGATGCGCGTCCAGGTCGCGATGGGAAAGCGGTCGAGCGCCGGCGTGCCGAGCCGGAACGGCCGCGGGACGGAAGAGGCGCGAACGGCGATTGGTGCGACGTCGACCACCTGCCCGGTGCGCGCCGACAACGCGGGACGACGTTCCGTCCTTCGCCGTGCGCCCTTCGCGGCGGCAACCGGCGTCGCGAACGCGTCCCGGCCCCCGTCGTCGGGCAGGTCCGGGCTCACGAAGGTCCCGGCGCCGCGACGCGAGGTCAGATAGCCCTCGGCGGCCAGCTGCTCCAGCGCCAGAAGCGTTGTCGTTCGCGACACGCCCAGGTCGGCGGCCAGCGCCCGCGACGACGGCACCGGCGTGCCGGGAAGCAGGACGCGCTCGAGGATGGCGCGGCGGATACCGGCGTAGATCTGGGTCTGCAGTGGCGTGTCGGAACGCGGATCGACCCGGACGAGCAGCGGGCCCGGCGGTCGGTCCTTGCGCGGGGCGCTCATCGACTCGGCAGCATAGTCCCGCGCGGCAGGGCGCGCAATCGACAACGGAGGGCCGGGTCCCGGGTGGCCTGATCAGACGGCAGTGAAGTGGCCGTAGGCCGAACGCGCGCGACGACCTAGAGTGCAGACTGTCGATGGCCGATGCGGGGCCGCCTTCGCCGACGCTGGCCACGGCCTCGCCGGGAGGATTCATGACGATACGAGGTAAGCGGACGTTCGTGGCGACGGCCATGCTGGTGCATGTGCTGGGCGTGATTCCCACGGACGTGCGGGCCGACCAGCACGGTCCATCCGCGGGGACCTCGATGGCGCAGACGGCACCTGGCATCCTGCCGACGGGCTTCGGCGAGCCGGTCGATCGCGACGTTGCCGCGCTGCGGGCCGCGACAGCGCACTTCAGAGACCCCGGCGAGGCCGTGCGCGCCGGGTATCCGGCGGTCGAGGCCTGCATTGCGCATCCCGAGCGCGGCGCTATGGGGCTGCACTACACGCACCCGGGCCTGACGGATGCCACGCTCGAAGTCGAGCGGCCGGAGGTGCTCGTCTACGAGCGCCTCGACGACGGCACGCTGCGATTGAACGGGGTGGAGTACATCGTGCCCATCGCCGACTGGCCGCGTTCCGAGCCGCCGCGCATCATGGGGCAGGACCTCAAGCGCGCCAGCGCGCTCGGCATCTGGTACCTGCACGTCTGGAACTGGACGGCCAATCCCTCAGGGCTCTTCGCCGACTGGAATCCCGACGTGAAGTGCCGGGAATAACCGGTCGGGGGCTACGCCGAGCGCACCCGGCCGATGTGGCGCAGGCGGATGAGGAGCACCACGGCGGCGACCGCAAGGCCGGCCCGAAGCGGCAGGCCAGCGTCGATGCCGATCGACTCGGCCGTGGCGCCGGGCACCGTGGCGATGATCCAGATAGCGAGCGCGAGCGGCACGAGGACAGCTGCCGCGAGCCCCGCCAGCGCCGCCGAGATCAGCGTCCGAAGCATGGGCTTCTCCTTCTGCAGGAATGATCGGTGAGGCGAGTCTAGCACGCCGTCATCCGTCCTTCGCAGTTCGCCCTTTTCCCGCTGCTCCGAAACACGGTACGTTGAATCCTCGACGCCGATTTGTTTCCGGCAGAAAGGATTCATCAATGAGAAGCATTCGTCTGTTCATGACTGGCGCCGCGGCGGTCGTCGCGCTCGCGGTGGCAGCTCCCGCTTCCGCGCAGTCGTCGACCTACGCCGCCGGCCTGGGCGGCGTGACGTTCGGCACCGAGGGCAGCGCCGGCGTCGGTGCCCGGCTCGGCGTGCCGCTCGGCGGCAGCGGGACGTTCGTCATCTTCGAGATCGGCCGGCTCTTCAACGTCATGCCGCAGGAGATTGCCGACGTGGTCGAGCTGGTCGAGGACCTGGTCGAGCTCGAAACGGGCGAGAACGTGTCGCTCGACGTGTCGATTCCCGCCACCTACGGCTTTGCGGGCCTCCGGTGGTCGCCGCCGACCGACGGTCGCCGGCTTGCGCCGTTCGTCGAAGGCGGCTTCGGCTTCGGACGGATGTCGGTTTCGATCGGCGAGGCCGTCGTCGGCGGTGTGAACGTCCGGCCGATCATCCGCCGCGAGATTGGCGACGAGACGAACGCCGAGGCGCTGCTCGCGCTGGCCGGCGGTGTGCGGGTGCCGTTCTCGCCGCAGACGTCGCTCGATCTCGGCTATCGCTATACCCGCATCTTCACCGACGACCCGGTGGTCAACACGAGCATGATCTACGGGGCGATCAACTACTCGTTCGGGCGCTAGCGTGCGCCCCGCACCCTGACGCGCGCACGGCGGGCCCGCGACACGGTCGCGAGGCCGCGCCGTGCGCTTTCTGTGTCGCACTGGTGAACAGAGGCGCGTCACGCGGCAGGTACGCCCGTTTGCGGTCGAGCTCTTGTCGAAAAGTTGGCCTGATCCTGCCGATTCCGTGGTAGGGTAGCCCCAACTTCCCAGTAGAAGGGGTGCGACATGGTCGTGACGGGTAAGGCTCTACCCCGCAGGACGTTCCTGCGCGGGCTGGGCGCAACAGCCGTAGCTCTGCCGTTCCTCGACGCGATGACGCCGGCGCTGTCGGCGAAGACGAAGCCGCCCGTGCGGCTCGCCTTCCTGTACGTGCCGAACGGCATCGACATGGCCAACTGGAATGTGGCGCAGGAAGGCTCGCTCACGGGCGAGCTGCCGCGGATTCTCAAGCCGCTCGAAGCCTTCCGCCACGACATGATTCAGCTCGGCAACCTGACGCATAACAGCGGCCGGGCGCTGCTCGACGGGGCGGGCGATCACGGCCGGTGCGCCGGGTCGTACCTGACGGGCATCCAGGTCCGCAAGTCGACCGTCGACATCAAGGCGAGTGTCTCGTGCGACCAGCTCATCGCGAACGAGATCGGCAACGAGACGCGGTTTGCCTCGCTCGAGCTCGGCATGGACGACTCCCGGCAGGCCGGCGACTGCGACTCGGGCTACTCGTGCGCGTACACGAATAACCTGGCGTGGCGCAGCGAGACGCAGCCACTGCCGCCGATTCTCGATCCGCGCATCCTGTTCGAGCGGCTCTTCGGTACCGATGCCGACATGACGCCCGAGCAGCGCGAGCGCCGCACGCGGTACCGTCGCAGCATCCTCGACTTCGTCATGGGCGATACGAAGCGCCTGCAGTCGGATCTCGGGCCGACCGATCGCCGCAAGCTCGACGAGTACCTGTCGTCGATCCGTGAGGTCGAGCGGCAGCTCGAGCGCGCCGAGCGCGACAGCATCGAAATCGACCCGGGACTGCCGAAGCCGTACGGCGTGCCGCCCGACTTCGGCGAGCACTTCAAGCTGATGAGCGACATGCTGACGATCGCCTTCCAGGCGGATCTGACGCGGGTGGCGACCTTCATGATGACGCGCGAGGGCACGAGCCGGTCGTATCGCGAAATCGGCATCGCCGACGGCCATCACCCGTGCACGCACCATCAGGGGAACACCGACCTGATGGAAAAGGTGACGCGCATCAACGAGTACCACACGCAGCAGCTTGCCGGGTTCCTGCACAAGCTCAAGAACACGCCGGAGGGCGACTCCAATCTGCTCGACAACTCGCTCATCGTCTATGGCGCGGGACTGTCGGACGGCAACCGGCACACGCACGAGGATCTGCCGACGCTGCTCATCGGCCGCGGCGGCGGACAGGTGCAGCCGGGGCGGCGTGTCATCTACCGCCGCGAGACGCCCATGTGCAACTTCCACCTGACGCTGATGGACATGATGGGCGTCCACGTGGAGAACTTCGGCGACGCCTCGGGACGGCTCGACCTGGCGGAGCTCGGGTAAGCAGGCGGCCGGCCTGCCGGCGGGTGGCTCACGGGAGCCGTCTGTCCGCCGCGGGCCGTCCGTGTGACGTGTATGCAGGGACGAGGTGCAGCGCTGCCGCCGATCGGCGTGGCGCTCGACGGAGATCTGGCGCACCGGCTCGACGGACTGCTGGCCATTGCGCTCTTCAACGGCCTGTTCGCCCGCGGCGAGAGCCGGCTGATCGCACTGAGCCTTTCGCGACCGTCGCTACGCGGGGCCCAGCTGGTCGAAGTGGTGTCGGCCTTCTACACCCCGCGTCCCCGCGAGGGCGTCGGGATGGTCGGTATGCCCGAGGGCCCGATGACCGCGATGAGCGATCCGCCCGCTGCGGCGATCCTCGATCGCGAGGGCCCCGAAGGACCGCTCTACGAGGTGCGGGTGAAGAGCCTGATCGACACGGCCGACAACGCCGTGCTCATCCGCAACATGCTGCTCGCGCAGCACGACGGCAACGCGGCCATCGTCCTGGCCGGCCCGGCCACGGGGCTGGTCCGGCTCATGAAGCTGTACGGGGCGCGTCCGCAGATCGAGGCCAAGGTCGCGCGTCTCGTGCTCGCCGTCGGCGCGTTCGGTGCCGACGCGGCTCCCGACCCGGCCGTGGCGGCCGACGTGGCGGCGGCCCGCACGCTGCTCGAGGAGTGGCCGACGCCCATCGTGGCCGTCGGGCGCGAGGTCGGTGAGGCCGTGGCGTACCCGGCCGCGAGCTTCGAGCGCGACTTTGCCTGGGCGCCCGCCCACCCGCTCGTGGACGCCTATCGGGCCGCGGGCGAGCCGGGGCGCGACGTGCCGGCCACGACGCTGGCCGCGGTGCTGCACGCCGTGCATCCCGGCGCCGGCCACTTCGATCTGTCGCCTCCGGGCGAGATCGCGGTGGCCGCCGACGGCCGCACGACATTCACGGCCGGCGGCGGCGGACGACATCGACACCTGATCGTGAATCCGGCGCGGCGCGATGAGGTCGTGAGGCTCTGGACCGAGCTGGTCGCCGCGCCACCGGCGCCGCGGGGACGCCGCGGCGGGCCGCCGACGGCGGCCAACCAGCCGCCACAGCCGCCGGTGCCGCCGACACGACCGCCGGCGGCTGCACCGTAATCGGGCAGGAGAGACGACCGTGAGGCTCTACCGCTACGTTGTCGCCACTGCAGCGCTCGTTCTCGCACTCGCCGTCAACATCCGGTCGTCGGCGCCCGGCGATGCCGGGCAGGCGCCTGCGCAGGACGCGGGCGTTCCCCAGGCGGCCTCGGCCGCACCGTCGCCCGACCTGCTCGCCGCGGCATCGCGCCCGGCCCCGACCGAGGAAGAGTTCCAGGCAGCCACCGAGGAGCTGCTTTACGACACGTGCGGCGAGTGTCACAACGCGTTCGAGTTCGCCGCCGACCTCGACCTGACGTCCGGCTACACGGTCGACTCGCTCCGTACGGAGCGTGATCTCTGGGACCTGATCCTGGACAAGCTGAAGTCGGGCGAGATGCCGCCGGCCGACGTGCCGCGGCCCGACGCGCTGATTGCGAAGGCGATCGACTTTCTCGAGCGGGAGTTCGAGCGGCTCGACGCGCTGACGCCGCCCGATCCCGGCCGCGTCGTGGCGCGGCGGCTCAACCGCGCTGAGTACACCAACACGATCCGCGATCTGCTCGCGATCGAGTTCCGCGCCGATCGGTCGTTCCCGACCGACGACTCGGGTGAAGGCTTCGACAACATCGGCGAGATCCTCACGGTGTCGCCCGTGCTGATGGAGGCCTACGTGAACGCGGCCGAGCAGATCGCGGCGCGGGCGCTGGCCGCCGATCCGCTGCCGAAGCCGATCGAGGTCGAGTACAGCCTCCGCTTCCGCAACCTGCGGCGGCTCAACCCGAGCCGCGTCGAGGCGACGCACCGGTTCGATTTCGACGCCGACTACGTCCTGCGCATCGGCATGCCGGGCGAGCGGCCGGCCGACGCGGCGCCCGTCACGCTTGGTGTGTGGATCGACGGCGACCTCGTGCACACCACGCAGGTCGAGACGAAGCCGTCGGGACTCGTCTACTTCAATCCGTATTCGGAAACCGAGATTCGCATCCCGGTGCCGGCTGGCGATCACACGCTGCGACTCGGCTTCATCGACGACCCGTACGTGAAGACGCTCGCGCCCGAGGACGTTTACAGGGACAAGATCAACAAGTGGATCGGTTCGGTCACCGTCGTCGGGCCGTTCGAGCAGGAAGGCGTCAAGCCGAGCCGCGAGCGGATCCTCATCTGCGATCCGGAAACGGGCCGCGAGTGCGTCGACCGGATCCTTTCGACGCTGGCCCGACGCGCCTACCGTCGCCCGGTCACCGACCAGGACGTGGCCGACCTGCGCCGCTTTGTCGACCTGGCCCGTGAAGACGGCCTGTCAGCCGAGAAGGGCATCGAGCTGGCGCTGCAGGCGATGCTCGTCTCTCCGCATTTTCTGTTCCGTATCGAGCGCGATCGCTACCCGGACGATCCGACGCGGTCGCACCCGATCACGGACGTCGAGCTCGCGTCGCGCCTGAGCTACTTCCTCTGGAGCTCGATGCCCGACGATGAACTGCTCGACCTGGCCGAGCGGGGAGAGTTGCGCCGTTCCGGCGTGCTCGAGGCGCAGGTGAAGCGGATGCTGGCCGATCCGCGGTCGCGGGCGCTCGCGCAGAACTTCGCCGGTCAGTGGCTCGAGATCCGCAATCTCGACGTCATCCGGCCCGATCCGGACCGGTTCCCGGCCTGGAACCCCGAGCTGCGCGACGCCATGCGCACCGAAACGGAGATGTTCTTCGACTACATCCTCCGTGAGAACCGGCCGATCAGCGAGTTCCTCAATGCGCGCTACACGTTCGTCAACGACGTGCTTGCCGACTACTACGGCATCGAGGGCATTGAGGGATCCGAGTTCCGGCGCGTGGAGCTGACAACGCCCCAGCGCGGCGGCGTGCTGGGGCAGGCGAGCGTGCTGGCCGTGTCGAGCTATCCGACGCGGACGTCGGTGGTCATCCGCGGCAAGTACGTGCTGCAGAACATCCTCGGCAGCCCGCTGCCGCCGCCGCCCCCCGACGTGCCGGCGCTCGACGAAGAGGCGCTCGGCAAGTCGAAGTCGATCCGCGAGCAGATGGAGCAGCACCGGACGAACGCCATCTGCGCGTCGTGTCATTCGCGCATGGATCCGCTCGGCTTCGCGCTCGAGAACTACGATGCCATCGGCCGGTGGCGCGACATGGACGGGGCGTTCGCGATTGACGCGAGCGGGCGGCTGCCGAACGGACGCACGTTCAACGGGCCGGCCGAGCTGCGGGATGTCCTCTCGGACATGCTGCCCGAGTTCTCGCGCGCGCTGACCGAGAAGATGCTCACCTACGCACTGGGGCGCGGTCTCGAACGCTACGACCGCCGCACCGTCGCCGGCATCGTCCGTCGACTGGGCGAGTCGGACCAGGGCCTGCAGACGCTCATCCTCGAAATCGTCAACAGCCTGCCGTTCCAGTCGCGGCGGGCCGAGGGCGCGCCGGTCCTGCAGGCGAGCAATACGGTCCACTGAGGCGCGTCGGGCGCCGACCGCTGTCGAAATCGTCTCGTGCCGTTCGTCTTGTGATTGAGGGCCGGCGCCGGGCCGGCCGCAGTGAGGAGGACGAGACGAACATGAAGCGTTACCTGCTCAGCATCTACCAGCCGGACGGCCCGCCCCCTTCGCCGGAAAAGCTTGCGCCGGTGATGGAACGCATCGGCCGGCTCAACGACGACCTGCGTCGCGCCGGGGCCTGGGTCTTTGCCGGGGGCCTGCACGCGCCCGAAAGCGCGACCGTCGTCCGTGTGGCCGACGGACGGCCGATGATCACCGACGGGCCGTACGTCGAGGGCAAGGAGCACATCGGCGGCTTCACGATCATCCAGGCGCCCGACCTCGACGCGGCGCTGGCGTGGGCGAAGCGCCTGGCCGAAGCGCTCGTCCTCGACGGCCACCAGACCGGCCTGCCGATCGAGGTCCGTCCCTTCCAGGATGAACACTGAGCACGAGCGCCGCGCGCCGGCGGCGAAGGAGCTCGAAGAGCTCTTCCGCCGCGAGTACGGCCGCGTGGTGAGTGTGCTGGTGCGCACGTGTGGATCGATCGACGCAGCCGAGGAAGTGGTGCAGGATGCCCTGGCCGTCGCCCTCGAGCGCTGGCCGATCGACGGCGTGCCCGCGAGCCCGGCGGCGTGGCTCATCACGACGGCGCGCCGCCGGGCGATCGATCGGGCTCGGCGCGAGGCGAGCCGCGCCACCAGGCACCGGGCGGCCGACTGGGCCTCGCGCGTCATCGAGCCTCCGCACGAGCCGGAAGGAGAGGTCGTGGAAGACGAGCGGCTCCGCCTGATCTTCACGTGCTGCCATCCGGCGCTGGCGCCTGAGGCACAGGTAGCCCTCACGCTTCGGCTGCTGGGAGGACTCGATACCGGCGCGATTGCCCGCGCGTTTCTCGTGCCGGAAGCGACGATGGCGCAGCGGATCGTGCGGGCGAAGCGGAAGATTCGCGACGCCGGCATTCCGTATCGGGTGCCCGAGGCGGCGGACCTGCCGGCGCGCCTCGCACACGTGCTCGCGGTCGTCTACCTGATCTTCAATGAGGGCTACAGCGCGAGCGGGGGCGGGCAGCTGGTGCGCGGCGACCTGTGCGACGAGGCGATTCGTCTCGGCCGCGCGCTGGCCGCGCTGATGCCGGGCGAGCCCGAGGTCCTCGGCCTGCTGGGGCTCATGCTGCTCGCCGACGCGCGCCGTGAGGCGCGGCTCGACGCCGACGGCTCGTTCGTTCCGCTGGGCGGGCAGGATCGATCGCGGTGGGATCGCCTGAAGATCGCCGAAGGCCAGGCGATCGTACGCCGATGCCTCCAGCTGGCACGCCCAGGCCCCTATCAGGTGCAGGCGGCGATCCAGGCCGTGCACAGCGATGCGCCGGCGTTCGAAGACACGGACTGGCGGCAGATCGTGGCACTGTATGACCAGCTGTACGCACTCACTCCGACGCCGGTCGTTGCGCTCAACCGCGCGGTGGCGCTCGCGGAGATCGCCGGTGCGGAGGCGGGACTGACGGCCCTCGAAAGCGTGGCGCTCGACGAGTATCACCTGTATCACGCCGTCCGCGGCGACCTACTCGCGCGCCTCGGGCGGGTCGAAGACGCACGCGCGGCTTTCGACCGCGCGATTGCGCTCTGTCCGACCGTCGTCGAGCGCCGCTGGCTCGAGCAGAGGCGTCAGGGAGTGGCGTGAGCGCCCGGCGTGGGGGGCAGCGAGGCAGGCGCGGGCGTCCACAGCCGGGGCGCTTGTGCGGTGTCCGCCCGACTGCGCAGGGCCGCGCCCGTGGCCGCCGGGGTCAGCGGGCGGGCAACAGCTTCACGTGCGCCAGGCCGGCCGTCCGCTCGACGGTCACTTCGATCGTCATGATCGGCCCGTCGTCTCGCTGGATGCGAAGGCGGTTGGTCGTCATGTAGCGGTCGACATAGGTGCCGTCGAACACGGCGCCTTCGGGCAGTTCCCAGCGCGCGACGAGATCGGCCGCCACATCGGGCGGGAGTCCTTCGACCTCGAAGCGTCCCATGCGCAGCTGTGGGCCTTCGTCGAGCGTTACGACAAACGTGACACGGCCCCCGGCGTCGTCGAGCTCCTGATCGAGGGTATGGCTCACGAGAATGTGGCCGAGGCGCTCGTACTCGCGCCGGACACGCAGCAGGCCGTCCTGCACGTCGACGAGGCTGGCCACGACACCGGGCTTCAGGGCCATCGCCTTGTCGAGCGCCACGTCGGGCAGCGCCCTGTTGCCCGTCCAGCGCACACCGGCGACACGGTAGGCGATGCCTTCGTTGACGGGCAGCGTGACGGTCACTCCCCGGCAGCCGGCATCGAGCGCGGCGTCAATCTCGCCGAGCGACGCTCCCCAGTAGCCGCGGCGCCGGTAGTAGTTCAGCAGGGAACCGTCGCGCAGGCGCAGCAGCTGCGCCTTCGAGTAGCGTTCGCCGATCACGCCCGAGAGCAGGCGTTCAATCTCGCGCGCGTGGTTGGAGGACACACCCGGCGTGTCGATGGCGCACACCGACATGTCGCGCCCCGTCTCGATCACGGCGAAGGCGTAGCGCGTCCAGTTCTCCTCGATGTTCACCTGCGGGATGACGACGACCCGCCCGGGCAGACCGCGTTCGGCGAGCACGCGCTGCAGGGCCGTGCCGATGAGGTTGTTGGCGGCGCCTCCCTCGACTGCGGTGCCGTCGAAGCCGGGCACGTAGCGCGCCACGTCGGCGATCAGCTCGTCGTCGGGGATGCCGATGAAGTTATCGAAGATGACGGGCACGGTCCACTGCGCCTCGCGGACGATGAAGCGTGCGCTGAGGCCCTTCCCGGTGGTCGTGTACTGGTAGCGGATCCCGGTGAACAGTCCCGTGTCGGCCAGCTGCTGCGCCATGTTCGTCAGCTGCGCCTGGGTGACCATCTGGCCGATCTCCAGGCCCGTGAGCCGAACGATCTGGTCGTAGTCGTAGCGCGAGAGCCCGTCGAAGCGGAGCTCGACGAGCGGCACCGGCTGGTCGGACGCCTGCTGATCCTGGGCAGCCGCGGGGGCAGCCGCTCGCAGCAGGGCGACGAGGACGACAATCAGGCCGATGAACGTTCTACCGGGCATGGGCCGTTCTGCCTTCGATGAGCTCGCGGTAGAAGTCGAGCGTCTGGCGGGCGATGCGCTGCCAGCTGAACTCGGCCTCCACGCGCTCGCGGGCGGCTTCCGCCATGGTGGCACGACGCGCCGGATCGGCCATCAGCGAGTTGACGGCGGCGGCCAGATCGCGGGCGAACGCCTCTGGATCGGCCGGCTCGACGTCGGTTTCGCTGCGCGGCCGAATCGGCACGAGCAGCCCCGTCCGGCCGTCGTCGACGATTTCGGGGATACCGCCGACCGCCGAGGCCACAATCGGGGTGTGACACGCCATGGCCTCGAGGTTGATGATGCCGAATGGCTCGTACACCGACGGGCACACGAACACCGCCGCGTGCGTGTAGAGCTCGATGGTCGTGGCCTTCGGCAGCATCTCGTCGATCCAGACGATACGGTTGTCGGTGGAGGTGCGGGCGCGCTCGACGGCGGCGGTCATTTCGGCGGCGATTTCGGGCGTATCGGGGGCTCCGGCGCAGAGCACGACCTGGGTGCCCGGGGCGAGGTGCGGGATGGCGTTCACCAGGTGCACGATCCCCTTCTGCCGCGTGATCCGTCCGACGAACAGGACATACGACTGGTCGGGATCGATGCCGTAGCGCCGCAGCGTATCGGGTGCCTGGCGCGGGCGGTACTCGTCGAGATCGATGCCGTTGTGAATGACACGGATGCGCTCGTGGGGGACACCATAGAGCTGGTGCACGTCGCGCCGCATGGCTTCCGAGACGGCAATCACGCCGTCGGCGTTCTGGTAGGCGGTGCGCTCGACCCAGCTCGACGCCTGATAGGCCGAGCCCAGCTGTTCCGCCTTCCAGGGACGATGCGGCTCGAGCGAGTGGGTGGTGAGCACGAGCGGCACGCCGGCCAGCTGCTGGACGAGGCAGCCGGCGAAGTGCGTGTACCAGGTGTGGCAGTGCACGATGTCGGTGTCGTGCGGATCGGCGGCCATCTGCAGGTTGCGGATGGCGGTGTCGAAGAAGCGCTCGTGGCGCGGGTCGCGCGCCGCGATGCGGGCGGCCGGCTGCAGGCCCTGCACGTGCAGGTTGCCGGCGTCGGTCCGCTGGTCGCCGAAGCAGAGGACGCGCACCTGGTGCTGCCGGTCGTCGAGCGCGGCCAGTTCGCGGGAGAGGTACTCGATGTGCACGCCCGCGCCGCCGTAGACGTTGGGCGGATATTCGTTCGTCAGCAGGGTGATTCGCACGGGCCGTACGATATCGCAGCCCGGCGTTGGTGGCCGAACGCGGGACTGTCGCGGGCGGCGGCTTTCCGATAGACTGCGGGCGCCGCGCTGCCCGAGCGGTAGCGACGCACGGAGAGGCATGCCGAACAGCCGTCCAGCCGTCGGCCAGGGTGCAGCGAGCGGGAAGAGCCCAGGTGAGGAGCCGTTCGTCTCGGAATTCCTGAGCGAGTCGTCGGACGAGTTCCGTCGGCGCACAGGGCAGCCGGCTGACCCTCCGATCGTGCGTGACCGGCCGCCCGTTCGGCCGACCGCCCCGGTGGCCGCCCATACGCCGCCACCCCTGGTGCCACGCCGCACGCCATCGCAGCGACTCCCCGAAGGCTGGGGGCGGCTGCTGATTGCCGGCGGCATCGGTGCCGGCCTGGCGCTGCTGCTCCTCGGGTTTCCCTCGGCGACGCCGGAAGAACCGGTCGCTCCTGCCGCGCCTGCAGCTGCCGTCGACGGGACGGTCCGCATCGTGACGCGTCCGAGCGGCGCCGAGGTGTTCATCAACGGCGCGAAGCAGGGCGAGTCGCCGCTGTCGGTGACGCTGCCCGCCGGCGCTTACCGGCTCGAACTGCGGCGCGACGAGGCCGTCCGACAGCTGCCGCTCGTGGTCGAAAGCGGCCAGGTGGTGAGCGAGTTCGTCGACATTCCCGGACCGACCGTGCTCGGCGTCGCCACCGACGAGGGCGGCCTCGGCGTGGCCGTCGACGGTGTGTACCGCGGCATGACACCGCTTCGTCTGACCGGACTCGAGCCGGGAGAGCACCGGGTCGTCATCGGCACCGGGCCGGCGGCCGTGGTGCGGACGGTGCGGCTCGAACCCGGCGGCAGCGTCGACCTGTTCGTCACCACGCGCACGCAGGTCACCGACGCCGGCTGGCTGACGATTCGTGCTCCCATCGCGCTGCGGCTGTACGAGGGCGGCCAGCTGATCGGCACGAGCGAGTCGCCGCGCGTGATGGTGGCGGCCGGCCGCCGCAGCCTGGTGCTGAGCAACGAAGAGCTCGGGTTCCGGACGACGCTGTCGGTCGAAGTCCCGGCGGGAATCACCGTGCCGGTCACTATCCCTGTGCCCGACGCCATCGTGGCGCGCGCCGCCGGCACGCCCTCACCGACCGCGCCCTGAGGCGGTTCACCCGACTCCCGCACGGCGCGCTTCACGGCGCCGCTTCTTCGTCTGCCTCGGCCAGGGCCGCGATGTACTCGCGCAGCTGCTGCGCGCCCGAGGCATAGTCGGAGCTGTCGGGAATGCGCGCAAGCAGCGCGGCGGCCCGTGCGCGGTCGTCGATGCGCACGTAGCCGCTGGCGGCGTTGAGGCACGACGCCTGCTCCTGGGCCCTGTCCTCCTGGATGACCGCGCGGAAGCCGAGAATCTGGTTCTTCTTGAAATCCGGATCGAGGTCGGCGGCCTCGATCGCCGCGAGCTGCTGTGCCGCCTCGGCGGCCGAGTCGCGGTAGCAGTCTGCGGCGCCTTCGAAGGCGGCGCCGGTGCCCGGCCAGTCTTCCCGCTCGAAGGCTACGAGGCCGAGATACCAGTGGGCAAGGCACATCGTGCCGTCCATCTCGAGGGCCGACCGGAGATCACGCTCGGCGGCCTCGAGGTCGCGCTGGTGGTACTTGATGGTGCCGGCCAGGCTGTAGTTGCGCGCGTTGACGCGGCGCGTCAGCGCCTGGTCGATGTCGGCGCGCGCCTCGTCGAGCTGGCGCAGCTGATTGCGGTTCCACGCACGCCAGTAGAACGCTTCGTCGACGTTGTCGTAGCCGCCTTCGATCAGCTGCGTCGCGGCCGTGATTGCCGTTTCGTGCCGGCCGAGGAAGCCGAGGCAGACAAGGCGCTGCAGCCGCGCGTCTTCGTGATGTGGCTGCAGACGGAGCGTCGCGTCGTAGTGCGTGAGCGCGGTGCGGCAGTCACCGAGCGTCTGGTTGAGCACGCCGAGGCTGTAGGTGACCGCAGCCGAGGTCGGAAACGCGTGCCGCGCCGCGTCGAACCAGGTGCGCTGGCTGGCCACGTACTCGGCGGTGATGTTGAGCGAGGGGAGGCGCGCCCGGAAGTAGCCGGCCTCGACGAACTCGGGCGCATCGGTCAGCAGGGCGCCGAGCGCCCGGCCGTCAGCGGTCGGGCACGTGGCCAGCCGGTAGCGCACGAGGGGCGTCGCTCGCGCGGCCGTCCGCGTGTCGTCGACGAGGACGGCTGCCTGAGCGTCGGCTCCCTCGGCGCCGGGCAGGCAGGTCCACGCGGCGCGCAGGTACTCGACGAACGGTGCACTGAAGCTCGAGGCGGCCACCGCATCGGGAAGCGCCTGACCGTGCTTCCTCACCAGGTCGCCGAGCGCCCGCGTCGACTGCCGGCGCACGGCGCGGGGCGAGCCGACTGAATCCCACACACCGATACGCGCCAGCTCGAGGATGAGCGGAACGCCGGCATCGGACAGCTGCCCGGCCGCGGCGACGGCGCGCTCGTAGAACTCCTCGGTCGGCATGGCGAGCTCGGCACTGCGCAGGGCGAGCAGCACGCTCGTTTCGAACTGGCGCGAGCGCAGCGCAGCGGCCGCAGCAGGGGAGGCCGTCGCAAGCTCGTCGTAGATACTGATCGCCTCGAGCAGGCACGCGTAGCAGCCGTCCAGCACTCGCGCGTCGGCGTGCGCGAGCCGCGCCCGATCAGCCTGCCGCAGCGGGGCCGAGGCGCAGCCGGCAGCGACCAGCAGGGTGATCACGACGGAAAGCAGGCGCATGTCTCTCTGTTGGACACCGCGAGGGCCGGTTCGGTCGGCACTTCTGGTGGACGGCGATCTCCCGTATAGTTTGCCCGTGATTCCCGAAAGATGGCGACGAACCGGCCTGGGGCTGGCGGCGCTCGTCGTGCTCGCGTCGACTGTGCTCGCGCGTGCGCAGGGACTGCCCGCCGTCCTCGATCCACCGCCACCGGCACCCGAGCAGCCGCTGCCGTACAGCCATCGGCAGCACCTCGACCTCGGCCTGCTCGACTGCAGCGACTGCCATGTGAAGCCCGATCCCGGCTTTGCCATGACGTTCCCCGACACCGTGATCTGCATGTCGTGCCACGAGACGATGCCGGCGGGCGCGGACGGGGCGAAGCGGCTCGCGGCATTCGCGGCAGAAGGCCGGCCGATTCCGTGGGTGCGGGTCTACGAACTGCCTGACTATGTGTACTGGAGTCACGACTCGCACCTGGCGGCCGGCATCACCTGTACCGACTGCCATGGTCCGGTGGCCGAGCGTGACGTGATGCGGCGCGAGACGAACGTGGCGAGCAAGAACGGATGCCTCACCTGCCACGAGACGCGGCAGGTATTCAGCGACTGCGGCGACTGCCACGAACCGCGGCAGTAGGCGGCAGGGAGGAGAGCAGAGCGATGCGGCAGACGGTGCACGGGATCGCGCTCGGCGGCCTGGCCGTAGCTGCGCTGTTGATGGCGGGGCGGCCGACGGTCGAGGCGCGGCAGGCGCGGGCGGCCGAGTGGCCGACCTACGGGCAGGATCGCGGCGGGATGCGCTTTTCGCCGGCGGATCAGATCACGCCCGAAAACGTCGGACAGCTCGAGGTCGCGTGGACGTATCACATGCGTCCGGCTGACGCCGGGCGCGGCGGACCAGGCACTGCGGGGGCCGCAAGGGGGCGGGCCGGGCGCGGCAGCGGTTTCGCCTCGAGCCAGGTCACACCGCTCGTCGTCGACGGCGTCATGTACCTGTCGACGCCCTACAACCGTGTCGTGGCGCTCGACGCGACGACGGGCCGCGAGATCTGGGTATTCCGGCTGCCGTCGGGCAATCCGTCGACGCGCGGGGTCGAGTACTGGCCGGGCGACGAGCGGACACCGCCGCAGATACTGTTCGGCACGTCCGACAGCAGGCTGTACTCGCTCGACGCGCGGACCGGGGTGCCGAATCCCGACTTCGGTGAAGGCGGCTTCGTCAATCTCGCCACCGACGAAATCCTGCGCGGCCTTCCGGGGCGCAGCGCGCTGTCGTCTCCGCCGGTCACATACCGCAACCTCGTGATCACGGGTGGGACGACACAGGAGAATCCGCCCCTCGGCCCGGCGGGTGACGTGCGCGCGTGGGACATTCACACCGGTGAGCTCGTGTGGACGTTTCACTCGGTTCCGCGTGAGGGTGAGCCGTTCAACGAGACGTGGGGCGGCGACAGCTGGCGCAACCGCACCGGCGTGAACGTCTGGGGCCTGATGACCGTCGACGAGGAGCGCGGCATCGTCTACATGCCGTTCGGCGCCCCGACGGTCGATCAGTACGGCGGCGATCGTCCCGGCGACAATCTCTTCAGCAGCAGCATCGTCGCGGCCGATGCGGCGACGGGGAAGTATCTCTGGCACTTCCAGGTGGTCCATCACGACATCTGGGATGCCGACCTGGCGGCGGCTCCGGCGCTGATCGAGGTGAAGCAGGGCGACCGGACGATCCCCGCCGTCGCGGTGATCAACAAGGTCGGCCTGCTGTTCCTGCTGCATCGTGAGACCGGCGAGCCGATCTACGAGGTCGAGGAACGGCCGGTCCCGCAGAGCGAGGTCCCGGGCGAGCAGACCTCGCCCACGCAGCCGTTTCCGGTGAAGCCGCGTCCGCTGTCGCGCATGACGATGAGCCTGGACGATGTGGCGACGGTGACGCCCGAGCTCGAGGCGGCGTGCCGGAAGTACATGGAGGGGATGCAGCTGGGCGGTCCCTATCTCCCGCTGTCCTACAACCGGCTGCGCGTGCAGTTCCCGGGCAACCACGGCGGGGTGAACTGGGGCGGCGTCTCATTCAACCCGCAGCTCGGCTACCTGTTCGTGAACACGAACGAACTCGGTCAGGTGCACGGACTGCGCGATCGTGACCCGAACGACACCGGGCCGGCGCGTGCCGATGGCGTCGGCAATCGTGTCCACCCGGACGGGCCGTACGAGAGCGTGCCGGGCGGCGGACGTTTCAGCGTGCCGCCGCTGCCCGGCAGCACACAGCAGCTGCCGTGTCAGCAGCCGCCGTGGGGACAGCTGGCCGCCGTCGACGTGAACACGGGTGAGGTGGTCTGGCAGGTGCCGCTCGGTATCACCGAGAGCCTGCCGCCCGGGCTGCAGCGCACGGGGCGACCCGGCAATGGCGGCACGATTGCGACGGCCGGCGGCCTCGTGTTCGTCGGAGCGACCGACGACGAGCGATTCCGTGCGTTCGACGCGCGGACGGGCGAGGAGCTGTGGGTGACCAGGCTGCCGGGGGCGGCGCCGGCCACGCCGATGACCTACATCGGCCGCGACGGGCGCCAGTACGTGGTGATCACGGCGACCGGTGGCGGCTTCTTCGGGAATCCGGTGAAATCCGACGAAGTGGTCGCGTTCGCACTTCCGGCGTCCTGACGAGGGGCGAGGGAAGACCGGTGGTAATATCGTCCGGTTCGACGGCTCCCCGGTCGACGCGATTCGGAGACATCCACATTCCTGGTTCAATCATGAAGAAGACGATCCTGTTCAGTGTCCTGGCTCTCATGGTCGTGGCCGCTGCCGGCGTCGGCGCGGCGCAGCTCGCCCGGCAGAAGTCGGCGGAGGGCGCCGAGGTCTACATCATTGCTCCGGCCAACGGGGCCACCGTGCCCCAGACGTTCACCGTCAAGTTCGGCCTGAAGGGCATGGGCATCGCGCCGGCCGGCGTCAATCATCCGAACACCGGTCATCATCACCTGCTGATCGACGTCGACCAGCTGCCCGATTTCAGCGCGCCGCTGCCGGCGACCGACAACGTCCGTCACTTCGGCGCGGGACAGACCGAAACCGAGCTGACGCTGCCTCCGGGCGAGCACACGCTGCAGCTCGTCTTCGCCGACTACCTGCACGTGCCGCACGACCCGCCGGTCGTCTCCGAGAAGATCACCATCACGGTGAAGTAGCGTCGACTGTCACACAGTCCGGCTCCGGTGTCCGGGGCGCATGCGGGGCCCGGCGGTCCGTCCGTCGGGCCCTTCGTGTTTTCTGTAGGCGCCCGGCACGGCGCCGTCGTATAGTGCAGCGGTTCCCCGACACTTTCCAGCGAGGTTGCTATGCGTCTTTTCACCGGACTGGCGGCAGGACTGGTACTCGTGGCGTGGGCGACGGCGCCCGGCGGCGCGCAGGGACAAGGAGGCGCGGCCGAGGATGGCGACCGCGCGGTGGCCGACGGCGGCATCTTCGCGTCCGGCTGGCAGGGGCGCGTCGACGCCGGCGCGGCCAAACAGGGCATGACGGTCAAGGACGCGCGTCTCGAACAGAAGGGCGACGTCCTGCACGTGAAGACCGGCCCCGCCATCACGTACTGGAACCCGGCGAATACTGCGTCGGGCCGCTACACCGTGAAGGCCACGTTCCACGAGCCGCAGTTCATGAACATCAACGACCATCCCCACCCGTACGGGCTGTTCGTGGGCGGGAACGACCTCGATAGCGACAACGCGACGTTCCTGTACTGCGCGGCCTATGGTGACGGTCGCTTCATCGTGCGCGGGTTCGGTCCGGCGCCGTTCCAGATGAACGGGCGACGCGGCGGCGAGGCCCCATCGGTCAACCGCGCTGCCGGCCGCGGATCGCCGGTCACCCAGGAGATTGCGATCACGGTCGACGAGGGGAACGTGTCGTGCGCGATCAACGGGGCGGTCGTGGCGACCTATCCGAAATCAGAGGTCGTGGCGGACGGCAGGCTCAAGTCGACCGACGGTATCTACGGCATCCGCTTCGCGCACAACACCGAAGGCACGGTGAGCGGCCTGTCGGTGACCACGAACTGAGAGTGCTGATCGAACTGAGGGCATCGACCAGCTCTGCTGGACGGAGCGCATCGAGCGGGTCGCGCTCGAGCGCGTCGGCGACCTGACGCGGTTCACGATTCGACTGCCGACGGCGGTACAGACAGCAACGGCCGCCACGCGAAGGTGAGCGGCCGTTGCTGGTGTCGAAAGGACGCGAGCGGATCAGAAGGCGAACGCCACGCCGCCGTACGCCCGCCAGAAGCTGAAATCGGCCAGGTCGATCTGGGCGTCGCCCAGGTCGATGTCCTCGAAGCTGCGGAAGTAGCGCACGTCGCCGCGCAGGCCGACGTGGTCGCTGAACATCACGATCAGGCCACCCCCGGCGTTGAAGCCGAAATCGTTCTCGGAAACCTCGTCGAAGAAGTCGCTGGCCGACGTGATACGCGAACGCAGCAGGCCGACGCCGCCGGTGACGTACGGGCGGACGGGCCCGGCGCCGACGCCAAGGACCAGGTTGCCCGACAGCGACGTGACGTTGCTGCCGCTGGCGAAGTCGAACGGATCGGTGTCGCCGAAGAAGTCCGGGGTGTACCCGAAATCAATCTCGAACCCGGCAACGTTCCCCATGAAGAGCAGCGACGCACCGAAGGTTGGCTGTTCCGACGGGGCATCGTTGCCGAAGGTGACGCCGGCAAACGGCGTGACGAAGGTTTGTGCGCGCGCCGCTGCGGGCGCGGCCAGCAGGCCGGCGAGCAGGGCGACGGCCACGAACGATTTACGCATGATGAGAGCTCCTCGCTTTCCGGGCATAGGCCCACGGGAAAATTGAGCAACCCCTGTGCCAGCAGCACCGCTGCTGCCGGCGCGAAGGTGCACACAAGAGTATGCCGCCGAAGTGCGTCCGCGTGGGTAACCGGACGGCACGTCCCTGTCAGGCCCGAAAGTCCCCACATGCACAACTGAAATCGCAGCGCCGCTTCCGTGAGTCAGTCCGTAAAGCTCTGTGCAGAAATGTGCGGAGCAAACCGACAGGAAAGACGTCGCCGGCTGGCCTCCGCCTTGCACCACCCCGCTGCACGCTGACGGGACGCAGTGAGAGCCAGGCGGAGTCAGATGTTCGAGAACGAAGGGCAGTCCTGCTGGGAGTCGACGGCACAGCTGCCGTCCTTTCCTGCGCTCGATCGATCCCTCGAGGTCGACGCGGTGATAGTCGGGGGAGGTATCGCGGGCATCACGACGGCCTACCTGCTCAAGCAGGCCGGGCTGCGGGTGGCGCTGCTCGAGCGACGCCGCTGCGGGAGCGGCCAGACGGGCCGGAGCACCGCGCACCTGACGGCGATCGCCGATCAGCCGCTTGCCACGCTCGTCGACGAACTGGGCACGGCGTCCGCCCGGACGCTGTGGGAAGCAGGCTTTGCCGCGGTGGCACGCGTCCGTGCCGAGATCCGCGACGCGCGCATCAACTGCCAGTTCGCCTGGGTTCGCGGCTGCCTGCACGCCTCGTCGTCGGACGAGGTGCGGCAGCGGGCCTCGCTCACCGAAGAAGCCGTGGCCGCGCACGCGCTGGGCATCGAGGCCGCGTACGTAGACGCGGTACCCGGCCTCGGCGTGCCTGGCGTTCTCTTCGACGGACAGGCGCGCCTGCATCCGCTCCGGTACCTCACGGTCCTGCTCGAGAGCATCGACGGCAACGGCAGCCTCGTGGCGGAGCACACGGAAGTCGATCGCCTCGACGCCGATCGGCGCGTCGTGTACGTGGGGCGCCATCAGGTCAGGGCGCCGTTCATCTTCTGCGCGACGCACGTCCCGCTGCCGGACGTTCTCGATCTCGCGCCGCACCTGCGGTCGTCGCTGTCGACGTCAACCACCTATGTTGTCGCCGGCACGGCCCCACAGGGGCCGCTCGACGAAGGCCTCTACTGGGAACATCGGCACCGGTCGTACGAATACCTGCGCATCGACCGTGAAGACGGGCAGGACGATGTCGTCGTGTTCGGCGGGCTGGATCATCCGGGTGACAGTGCAGCGGCCGGCGATCGCTACAGTCGGCTGGAGCGGCGTCTGCGACAGCGGCTGCCGGGTGTCCGCATCGAGCATCGCTGGTCGGGAACGGTCGTCGAGTCGGTCGACGGGCGACCGTGTATCGGCGAAGTCGCACCGGGCATTTACCTGGCTGCCGGCTTCGGCGGCAATGGCATGTCATACGGCACGCTTGCCGCGATGATGGCGGTGGAAGCCGTCCGTGGCGGCAGGAGTGCCTGGGCCGATCTGTTCGATCCGTCCCGTTTCAGCGACCACCCGCGCGAGCCGGATGCGTCGTCAGCGGCGGCCCCATCGGGCCACGTAACCGGCCGACGCCCGCACGCGACCGTCGCGTAGGCCCACCGCGATATCGACGCGCAGCTGATCGGCACTGCCCGGCTGCTGTGCCCGAAGTCCGGCACCAACGTCGACGTGCAGGCGCGACGGATTGGTGTGGTCGAGGCGGTAGTGCGCCTGTGCGATGTCGGCAAAGGTGGCCAGGGCGAGGCTGCCGTACTCGGTCCTGACGAGTGGCTGGTGCCGCTCGACGGTCAGATAGGCGAGCCGGCGGCCGAAGACCTCGCCCGCCGTCACGTCGTCGATGACGAGTCGGCGTCCGCGCAGCAGCGACGTGCGGTCGAGCTGCGAGCCGGCGCCCGGCCAGAGCGCGAGTGGCGCACCGGCCGATGCCGACGACAGACCCACGCGCCCCGTCCACAGGACCGTATCGGCCTGGCGTGTCGAGCGCCAGTCGACGGCCAGGTCGGCCGTGTGGAAGCCGTCACGGGTGCCTGCGCCGGTCCAGCCTTCGAGTCGGGTGTGGACAGCCACGTGATCGGCCGCCAGGCGGAGTGTCGTCGCCGCGATGACGCTGAAGTGTCGCTGCCCATCGTGCCGATCGGAGCTGCCGCCCAGCTCGACCCGGAGCGGGCCGGCGAGCCAGTCCGCCCAGGTGGCGGAAAAGCGCCGGCGCATGGCCTCAGTGCGATCGAGACCTTCGAGCGCGCGCGTGTAGGTCTGCCGCTCGCGCAGCATTTCGATGTGGATGACGCCAGGCAACCGCTGGCCGAGCGGCACGGCGACGTCGAGCGCGAGCCGGCGGCGCGGATACGGCCAGCGGAACGCCGGCGTCCAGGAATCACCAAGCGAGAACGGCGCCGTGACGTCGGCCTTCAGCTCGCGCGTGATGAGCGCCCGGGTAGCGATGCTCGCAAGTCCAATCGGGCCGAACGGCAGCATGCGGCGCTCGTTCAGGACCGCCTCGAGCGCCACGCGTCCGTTGCCGAGAGGCTGGTAACGGAGCGTCGACCGGGTGGAGCTCGGGAGCTCGTCGAGCCGCCGGCTCGCCCGGGTGAAGCCGCCGGCTGTCAGTTCCGCACCCGGCTCGAGGCGCATCATGCCGGTAACGACGGGATGCGGCGTACGCCGCAGGCCTTCGATCCCGATACGGTCGACGAGCGGCTCTCCCTTGAGATTCCAGGCCTGCAGCGCGCCGAGCCGGTCGCCGCTGGCGAACCGGCTCGCCGCGAGCAGGTCGATGGCGTGTCCGTCGCGCGCGTCGCGGGCCACGGCTTCGGCGGCGAGCGCTGCGCTCTCGTCGAGGCGGCGCTGCACGAGCCGGAGACCAGCCAGTTCGCGATAGGCTGCCGGTGCTTCCGGGCAGCGCGCGATCGCGTCGCGTAGCAGACGCTCGCTGCGCGCCTGATCGGTCGACGCCGCGGCGACCGCGTCGGCGACCAGGCCGTTGCAGACCGTCTCGGCGGCGGCCGCGTCGGGCGCCGCCGAGGCAGAGGCTGCAGACGTCACATCGACGGATGCCGCACCGGCTGAGGGTGGCGCGGCAGATTCAGCCACCAGCGGCGTCATGGCGACGCCGCTGGTGAGCACGGTGGCGCCTGCCGCGGGCGTCCCGGCCCCGGCGGGCGGCAGGACGACGAGCATCCAGCGGGACGAGTGCTGCCAGCGGCGATCGAACTCGTCGGCGGTCATCCGCGTGTAAGGCGCGCGCGCCGGGTCGTGCACGATCACCTGATCATCGGCGAAGCCGACAACGACGACGTAATGCAGGGCATCTGTGCCGCCGTCGACGAGGGCGATCACCGGGCGTCCGCGCGCCACGTGGTGTTCGAGCGTCTCGATCGCGCCGGCTGCCGGCGCCTGGCCGGCAACGGCGCGCCAGCCGCGGTCCTCGACGGCGGCCGCAAGGGCCGTCGTCGTGATGCCGCCGGCCGCCGGGTCGACGAGCGGCGAAAAGTCGGCCGGCACGGCCGACGGGTGGCCCCAGTATCGGAGGACCATGGCCAGCGCCGCTGCGCCGCAGTGCAGCGGCGCCTGCGCGTAGTAGGTGATGTCGAGCAGGACGCCCGCGGCGGCCGGCTGTGCGGCCGACGCGGGCGCGAGGGTGAGGACCGACAGCAGGAGGCCGGCCGTCACCGATCTGAAGCGTGCCGGGAGGGACGCTCGATTCAACATGGCACGCCACTCTAGCAGGGGGCGGCGCCAACGCCCGTCGGCACGCTCCGGTGAAATCGGTTCGCGGCTCAACTGGCGAGGATCGCGATGAGGATCAGCACGAGCAGCAGCGTCGTCAGCGAGATGACGATGGTCGTCTGGCCGCCGGCCTGTGCGTCGGCAAGAGCGTGTGCCGGAGCCGCGAGCTCAGCGAGCTCGGCGCCGTCGAGCGCCATGACGGCCGATCGTGCTTCCTTCACGTCGAGCCCGAACCGGGCCGCCAGCTGCCGCACGTCGTCGCGCTCGAGGGCCTGGAGGACCGCATCGCGGTTGGCCGCATCGGCGCGTTCGCTTTCGGTCATCACGTCGTGCAGCGTGACGGGGTCGGCGATGTGCTGGGCGGTCGCCGGCAGGGCGAACAGGGTGGCCAGCAGGAAGATACCGGCAAATCGGACATGGGCACGCATAGGGTCTCCTCGAAGGATGGACCGCCCGCACCGGCGCGGCGTCGGTCCAGGCCCTGAGTCAGTGCAAAACGGATACCCTGCCGCCGGCGTCGTCGCCGGCGGCGCAGTGAGCAGCGGAATGGTCCATATGGGAAGTCGAGGCCTCACCCGCGCGTGATCACCCGGCGGGTGGCAGCCAGAGGCTTCGGGCGCCGAGGTGATCGCGCCGGAATCCCGCGGCGTCGTCGAGCTCGGCGAGTGGTTCCGGAGGGCGGAACGGCAGCTTCCATTCGTCGGCCCGGACCCCATGAGGTTCGAGCGCCTCGCGCCAGGCGTCCCACCACGGGATGGCGCGGCGGGAAAGCGGCTCGATGACGAGCAGGCCGGCGCCGCGGGTGTGAAGGTCGAGGAGCGCCGGCAGAAGACGGTCGCGGTCGGCAGCCAACAGCTCGTTGATGCTCCAGGCGGCGGTCCAGACGGTGCGCGGAAGGTCCAGCCGGGAGCGGAGCGCGGCGGAAACGAACGCCACGAGCGAGCCACGCCTCGTCGTGCAGCGAAGATCGAACCAGCGACAGTTCCAGCGCAGCTCCTCGAGGGCCCACGGATGAACGTCGACGCCGGTGCGGCGCGGGCGCGTCGTCGACGCAGCGGCCAGGCTCCACGCGATCGACGCCGCGCCGGTACCGCACCCGAGGTCGAAGACCTCACGGACGCCGGCGGCCTTCAAACCTGCCAGGATGCCCCGGACGGTGAGGACGTGGAGCGGTGTGTAGTAGCAGGCGAAGGCCGCGCGCTTGCCGGCGGTGTCGAGGGCGGACCGTTCGGGAAGCCGCGCCCGGTCCTCGACATATCGCACTGACAGTGCACGAATCGCGCGAAGCAGCTCCGGACGCGTGAGCGCGGCGGCGTGTCGTTCGAGCAGTGCGTCGATCCAGCGATCGATGGCGTCGACGTCGAGCGACTCGTGCGCGGAGCTGTTCACCACCCGCAGCAGTCCGTCTTGAAGCCGCAGGACGGACAGCGCCAGACGGCGTGCATCCGGAACATCTCGGTGCCGCACCGCTCGCAGACCACGGCGCCTCCCCCCGTGCGGGGTGCCGGGATGTTCTCGCGGATGGGGACGGGGCGGGTGCCGCTCGGTTCGCGCGGATCTGACATCGGGGGGATTATAGGCGGCAGGCGGGTAGAATGCGGACCGGCATGAAGCAACGACGCGACGCCGACGCAGCGGTGCCGGCGAGCGCCTTCGGGCACGTGCTGGACGCCTGCGGCCGCGGCTGCCGGCTCTGCTGGCGTGCGGTGCGACTCGGCTTCATCGAGTTCTACAGGAGCAACAACCTCACGTTCGCCGCCTCGATCGCCTACTACACGCTGCTGTCCATCTTCCCGTTCATGCTGCTCGTGCTGTCGGTGCTGGCGCGTGTTTCGGTGGGCGAGGGGAACGGAGACCGCACGCTGCTCGAACTGCTGGGCGGTGCGCTGCCGAGCCGGTTCGACTTTCTCGCGGCGCAGCTGCGGGAACTGGCCCGGACGCCGCTCAACCTGGGCCTGGCCGGCACGGCGCTGACGATCTGGGCGTCGATGGGCGTGTTCGGCGCCATCACCTCGGCGGTCAACCACGCGTGGGGTGTCGAGCGCAGCTACGGCTTCTGGAAGCACAAGCTCGTCGCGTTCCTGATGATGCTGGCCGCGGCGCTGCTGGCCGTGGCGGCCATCGCGCTGTCGGGATTCGCGCAGGTGCTCGAAGCCCGGTGGTTCGTCGAAATCCGCGCCCGGCTCCCCGACGTCGCCGAACTGCTGCGATTTATCGCCGCCAACGTCATCACGCCGGCCTTCATCGTCGTGGTCGGGCTGATCTACTACTTCGTACCGAACACACGCGTGCGGCTGCGCGACGTGTGGTTCGGCGCCATTCTGGCCGGCGTGCTCTGGCGGATCGCGTTTGCGGGCTTCGCGTGGTACGTGAGAGACCTGTCGCGCTTCACGGTGCACGGCTCGATGGCGGCCGTCGTGATGTTCCTGGTGTGGATTTACGTGTCGGCCGTCATCCTGCTCTACGGCGTCGAGGTGACGGCGGCGTGGGCGCGGCTGCGGCTCGACGCCCGGCAGGAGCGGCTCAAGGCCGTCGCGCCGGAACCGGCGGTGCGGACAGCGCCGTGACGAGAGCGTCAAGAAAGAGCGGCAGGTCCTGGCTCTTGCGCGCCGTGATGAGGTTGCTGTCGCGGACGACGGGGCGATCCACGTAGAGGCCGCCGGCGTTCTTCACGTCGACGGCAATCGACGGCCAGCAGGTGAGCGTCCGGCCCCGGAGCACGTTCGCCGTGATGAGCAGCTGTGGGCCGTGGCAGATGGCGGCGACCGTTCTGCCGCTCGTCATCATCCCGGTGGCCAGGTCGACCATGGCGTGGCGCAGGCGCATCCGGTCGGGCGCGTAGCCCCCCGGAATCACGAGCGCGTCGAGCTCGGCCACGCGGACGCGACTGGCGGGTTCGTCTGCCGTGAGCGTCAACGTGCCGGTCTTGTCCCGATATTCCGTCTTCGTATTGAAGCCGACGAGGACGACCGAGGCTCCGGCGTCGCCGAGCTGGCGCCTGGGCTCGATGACCTGACGGGCCGAGAATCCTTCTTCAATCAGCAGCGCAATCCGACGGCCGGCGAGAGGGCGGACAGCATCGCTCATCGCCGGCGATTATAGAACCTGGCCCGTGCCCGGCCGCAGGGCATACGATGGGGCATGGCCAACCGCCTCGCCGCAGAGCGCAGCCCGTACCTGCTGCAGCATGCCGACAATCCGGTGGACTGGTACCCGTGGGGCACCGAGGCGTTCGAGCGCGCCCGGCGCGAGGACAAACCGATCTTCCTCTCGATCGGCTACTCGACCTGCCACTGGTGCCACGTGATGGCGCACGAGTCGTTCGAGGACCCGGCGACGGCCGCGCTGCTCAACGACAGGTTCGTGTCGATCAAGGTCGATCGGGAAGAGCGCCCCGATGTCGACCGCATCTACATGACGTTCATTCAGGCGACGACGGGTGCGGGCGGCTGGCCGATGAGCGTCTGGCTGACGCCGGAGCTGAAGCCGTTCTTCGGCGGGACGTACTTTCCCCCGACGGCGCAGTGGGGACGTCCCGGTCTGCGCGACG